>JGI2171J19970_10000199_pt1 | contig 28168 bp, 30 predicted proteins | sample DeeMarSWOR324_28_FD_19970 | JGI IMG/M metagenome (IMG submission 19970) | reverse complement strand
TCACAAAACCTGGCTGCCAATTTCCCTAAAACCGGTCTCTTCCACTTATCGCGACCCCCGCCACAGGAACCCAAAACACATATTATTTTTAAGGGGTTAAAATTATTTTTGAGTGTTAAATAAACCTGCTCTAAAGCATTGGGTGTAAAAGCATAATCTACAATTACCTTAAAGGGTCTAGAAATTACCTCTTCCATTCTTCCCGGTATTCCTCTGGTTTTTTCTAGGGCCAACTTACAGGTTTCTAAACTAATACCCTGTGATAACCCAACACAAACGGCGGCCAGGGCGTTATAGATATTAAACTTACCAAGAAGTTTTAAGTTAAATTCAACATTATTCACAAAAAATTTTACTCCCGAAGGTAAAATTCGAGTATTTTCCGCCCCAATTACAGAGATAGAGGGTAAACCCCTATCTGTTCCTAGGGTGGTGAAACTAATTTTTTTCTCAGATGGGAATTGCAAAAAATACCCTACATTCTCATCGTCTAAATTTATCACATGAATTTTTTTGGTCATTTGAAAAAGTTTTGCTTTTGCCTTTTTATAATTTTCAAAACCACCGTGGGCCTCGATGTGTTCTGGTGTTAAATTGGTCAAAACAGCGATGCTAAAATCAATAAATTTATGCCGGTATTGCTTAATTCCTTCTGAGGTTACTTCCAAGACAGCGTATTGACAACCAGCCCCAAGGGCTTGCCGCAAAAATCTTTGCAATTGAAACCCTCCCATCATTGTCATCCTTAAGGTATTGGGCCATTTTTTTTCTCCTATTTTAAATTCAATAGAAGAGGTAGAAGCTACCCGGAAACCAGCTTCTTCTAAAATTTTGCTTACCAAATTAACCACCGTGGACTTACCATTGGTGCCCGTTATCCCAACTATCTTTAGTTTTTTTGAAGGAAATCCATACAAAAAAGCCCCTAAAAGAGCAGGAAGATAGTGATATTTGTCAATTAGGAAAGAAGGTGTAATTTTTTTGAAGAGCTCCTTCATCTTTTTAATTTTAGCCCAAACTTGAAAAAAGAGGAAGTTTGGGCTAAAAAGAAAAGTATGTTCAACTTAAAGTCTCCCTTTAAACCAACTGGTGATCAGCCCCAAGCCATTGATAGGTTAACTAAAAATCTTAAAAAAGGGGTTAGACATCAAGTTCTCTTAGGGGTAACCGGCTCTGGTAAAACCTTTACTATGGCTTCGGTAATTGAAAGAGTCCAGAGGCCTGTTTTAATAATTTCTCACAATAAAACTCTAGCTGCTCAGCTATACCAAGAATTTAAAGAGTTTTTTCCTAACAATGCTATTCATTATTTTGTCTCTTATTACGATTATTATCAACCAGAAGCCTATATCCCCCAAACAGATACTTATATTGAAAAAGATGCCAAAATTAACGAGGAGATTGATAGATTAAGACACGCGGCTACCCAAGATATTTTAACCAGAAGGGATGTGGTCTTAGTGGCTTCTGTTTCTTGTATTTACAATATTGGGTCTCCCGCTGCTTATCAACAAGTTGCTCTGGAAATTAAACCGCACCAAGCAATAACGAGGCAGGACCTAATTTCTCACTTAACCTCTCTTCAGTATCAAAGAAACGACATCGATTTTAAGCCAGGAACCTTTCGGGTAAGGGGGAATATTATAGATATTTATTTAGTTACCGGTAGGGAAATTTTGAGAATTGAATTTTCTGAAAACAAGATTGAGAAAATCTCGATAGCTAAAGCCTCCTTTAATCCTCAATTTAAAATTTCCAATCAGCAATTTAAGATTTATCCTGCTCATTTTTGGGTTACTCCCGAAGACAAATTAAACATTGCAATTGAAAATATCAAGCTAGAACTAGAAAGAGGGGTAAGGGAATTAAAAAAACAAAAAAAATTACTTGAGGCTCAAAGGCTGCAACAAAGAACAAATTATGATTTGGAGATGCTTAAAGAAACCGGATACTGCCATGGTATTGAAAACTATTCTCGCCATCTCGAGTTCCGAAAACCAGGAGAACCCCCTTTTGTTCTCTTAAACTATTTTCCGAATGATTTTCTGGTGATTGTCGATGAATCTCACATGACCATTCCTCAACTTCATGCCATGCCAAAACAAGATAGGGCCAGAAAAGAAGCCCTGATCGAATATGGTTTCCGACTCCCCTCAGCCCTGGATAACAGACCTTTAACTTATAAAGAGTTTGAAAATAAAATTAATCAAGTTCTTTATGTTTCAGCTACCCCCGCCTCTTTTGAGAGAGAAAAAACTGGGAAAAAATATATTGTTGAGCAACTCATTAGACCGACCGGTTTATTAGAACCCCTAGTTACAATTAAACCAACGGAAAATCAGGTCGGAGATTTAATAAAAGAAATACAAAAAAGAATAAGGCAAAAACAGAGAACTTTGGTTTTAACTCTCACCAAAAGATTGGCCGAGGCTCTTTCTGACTTTCTATCAGAAGAAGACATTAAGGCCAGGTGGCTTCACGCTGAAGTAAAAACTCTGGAGCGACCAAAAATTTTAAGGGATTTAAGGCTGGGAGAATACGATGTTTTGGTCGGAATCAATCTCTTAAGAGAAGGATTGGATTTACCAGAGGTAGCCTTGGTAGCTATTCTTGATGCAGATAAAGAGGGGTTTTTAAGATCAGAAACAACCCTTATTCAGACAATGGGAAGAGCAGCCAGGCACATCGAGGGTCGGGTAATTTTATATGCCGATGAAACTACCAGATCAATGACTAAGGCTATTAAAGAGGTGGACAGAAGAAGAAAAATTCAAGAAGATTATAATCGAAAAAGGGGGATAGTCCCAAAACAAATTACTAAGGATATAAGAGAGTGGCCCTTTATGGTTAGAGAAAAAGAAATCTCAATCGAATTTGGAAAAATTCAAGACAAAAAACTTTTAGAAAGGGAAATGCAAGAAGCCGCAAAAAACTTAGACTTTGAGAGGGCAGCCAAAATACGAGATTTAATCCTAAAACTTAATTCAAAATCAACAATGAGGAGACCGAGTGGTTGATAAAAAAGGTAAAATAATCTATATTAAATAATCACATAACATCATTGTCTTTAATGATTCGGAGGTGGGTCGGGGGGACCCAGGCCCATTCCGAGCCCCCACCATGCCAATAACAAAATCAGCAAAAAAAGCTTTGAGACAAAGCAAAAAAAAAAGAATTAAAAACATCCAAAAAAAGAAAGAGCTTAAGGATATCCTGAAAAAAATCGAGGTGTCGTTAGCCGAAAAAAAGACCAAAGAAGCTCGCTCTCTTTTACCCCGAGCTTATAAGTTATTAGATAAGGCAGCGAAGTCCAGACTAATAAAAGCAAATACCGCTGCCAGAAAAAAATCAAGAATTACCAAATTGATAAACCGGACAAAATAGATCTCAAATCTCTGCAATTAATAAATCAAGAGCTGTTTCCGGTGTAATTCTGCCGGTTTTGATATTAAAATCTACTTCAAGTATTTTCTGGTAGATTTTTTTTAGTTCTTCGGAGGTGAATTTTTGAGCCAGGGGGTAGCTTTTTTTAATTACATAGGGATGAAGACCTGCTTTTTTCCCGAAAAAATAGGGGGATTGATTTCTTTCTACCAGGTCTTTAATTGCCAAAAGATTTCTAAACTGATAACTAATCATTGAAAGCAAGTATAAGGGGGAGTCTCCTTTCTCTAAATGCTTATGAAGCAATTCAAGAGCCTTCTTTTTCTTTTTCGAGGCAATGTGGTCGATGGTTTCAAAGATGTCAGAATTAATTTTTGGTCTCACTAAAAGCTCGACATCTCTTGTTAGAATTTCTTTCCCCTTTTTATAACTAATCAACTTTTTTATTTCATTAGAAAGTTGCCATAAATCATTACCCACAAAATCAATTAATTTTGAAAGGGCTTGGGGTTGAATTTTGGCTTGGTATTTTTTAAATTCCTTTCTGGCCCAGTTTTTCACCAGTTCTCCCTCTAATTTTTTGAATTCTTGATACTGGGTTTTCTTTTTGAGAGCCTTAAATAAAGAATCGCTCGAGGAGACTTTTTCATCTTCAAAAATTACAATGATGTCTTCCAAGACAATTAAGTCTTTAATGTCTTTTAAAAAATTTGTTTTAAAGTGTTGGTTTGAAAAAATTTTTTTAAGTATTATTAATTTTTTCTCTTTAAACATGGAGGTCTGTTGAAGTTCCTCTTTGAAATCTTGAAAACTTAATTCACCAGTTGCCGCCCCGAAATCAAATATTTTTATATTTAATCCTCTTTTGTGGGTTTGTTTGTACTTTTCAAGTATTTCTTGTAATTTTTGATTGAGTCTATAGGTGTCTTCTCCGTAAAGAAAAATAATCATATTTTTTATTAAACCACTACTCTACATCTTATTATAAATTACTCAAAAAAAATAGGCTCTGAATTTTTCATGAAAATTTAGAGCCTTTTAGGATAGTTTATTCGTGCCTCTCTCTATTCTGACTTCCACTCCTCTCTCGCAGACAATAGCCCAAGGAATAATTCTTTGAACTAGATATCTTTGTAAGTAAGCTTCCACCTTGTTTGTTTCTTCGCCGATTATGGGGTCTCTTAGTTCAGCGACTATAATTACTTTGTCCAATTGTTCGCCCCTCCTCCTCTTTTATAAGATCTATATAAAAGCTTGTCAAGAATATAAATACAATAATTTAACTGATTGGTTTATATTTTTGACATCTGGGGCAAAAATGAGCTGCCCTACCTCCCACTTTAATCTTTTTAATTATTGTTCCGCAACGAGAACATCTTTCTCCTGTTCTTCGATAGACCTTTCTGGCCTTATCAAAACCCCCTTCTTTTCCGGTAGGGACCCGGTAATCAGAAATTGACTCTCCCTGGAGATGAACCGCTAGAGACAAAACCTTTCTCATTACCTGATAAACTCTTTTTAGTTCTTTTTCGCTTAATTCGGAAATGTTTTTCAGGGGGTGAATCTTAGCCCTAAATAATATTTCATCTGAATAAATATTACCAATACCTGCAATTACTTCTTGATTCATTAAGATTTGCTTTATTTTCCCTTTCTTCTCTGTCAAAACTTCTCTAAATTTTTCGAAAGTAAAACTTTTTCCCAGGGGTTCGGGTCCTAGTTTTATAAATCCCTGGGAGTCAAACAGTTTTTTGCTGTCCCATAATTCTACTTTAGCAAATTTTCTTACATCAGAAAGAGCCAACATTTGGCCATTATCTAAAGTAAAAATAAGGTGGAGATAACTATTAATTCTTTCTGATAAAGGGCCCAGTGGGGCTTGCCAAGTGTTGTTTTCTCTTGTCCATTTTCCAAAAAGCAGGTGACCTGTAAGTTTTTGATGAATTAATAAGATCTTTTCACCTGAAAGTTCAAAGAGGATATTTTTTCCCCGTCTCCAAATTTTTTTTATTTTCCTTCCCTTAATTTCTTTTTTAAACTGCTGGAAGTTTTTGGGAATTTTAATCGTTTTAGACCAGTCTGTCCAAACATCAAAAAAGGTCCTTCCTAGGACATTTTTTGCTAAATAACGAACCGTTGTCTCAACTTCGGGTAGTTCTGGCATATTAATAACTATAAACTTTAAACTCTAAACAGTTAACGGTCTAGAGTTTAGGGTCTAAGATTTAGGGTTATTTCAGATTAGTCTTAATCTTATCAATAATTTCTCCGGGCGTGAAATGGGCTTTAATGAGGTAGTCGACGGCTCCCAACTTTAAACCTCTTTCTACGTCTTCTTTTTGTCCAAGGTTAGAAAGGATAATCACGGGAATTAGGGTTAAGGATGCATCTTCTTTCATTCGCAAAAGCACCTCAAAACCGTCTATTCCAGGCAAAATAAGGTCTAACAAAATCAAATCTGGTTTTTCCTCGACTATTTTCTTTATTCCCTCTTCACCATCAATAGCCTCAGCTACCTCAAAGCCTTCTCTGTGGAGTTTTTGAGCAATAAGCTCTCTAAGAAATTTATCATCTTCAATAATTAAAATTTTCTTAGGCATAAAATCTCGCAATTATTTTAGGGTAAAATAGAGAAACGGTTCAGTGGATTATTTTCCGATTTGCTTAATTACCTTATCAATTACTTCCTGAGGATCGAATTCGGTTTTAATTAACCAGTCTTTTGCTCCCAATTTTTTAGCTCGATCAAGTTCTACTGGTTGCCCGGAATTTGAGATAATAATAACTGGGATATTCATTAAATCTTTATCTTTTAGCATTTCTTCCATTACCTCAAATCCTCCTTTTTTTGGCATAATGACATCCAATAAAACAATGTCGGGTTTTGCTTCTCTCATCTTCTCTAAACCCTCTTCTCCGTCTCTAGCTACTGACACATCGTAACCTTCTTTGGCTAATTTTCTCTGAAGAAGGTCAAGCATTATTTCTTCGTCTTCAAGTAGTAAAATTTTTTTTGCCATTGATTTTTAATTAATTATCTTTAAGGTTTTTAAAATTTAATCAGGAAACCACAGTGATCATCACCTAAACCAACACACCTTTTTTCTTCTACCGAAACTTCACTAATTGAAAATTTAGCTTCGGCTAGGGCTAGGGCCCCTTGTTTGGCTATAACCCCGTCAAGATAACCCTCAATAAACCCTTCTTCAAAAAAGCAAATGTTTTGTAAGATATTGGGAATGTCGTTCAAAAGGGGGGAATCGTAAATTTTAATTTGGGCTCCTCTTGACTCTGGCATAATTTCAGTCTCAACCTCTCCCCCTCTTAAAGCTCGTAATATTCTGGCAATTTCTTCTAAAACCAGAGAAAGCTCTGTTTTCTCGCTTCCTGTTCCTACTCTTTTGCCCAGTTTCATTCCGGCTAATCTTAAAGCAGAATGATAGCCAACCGAGGTCCATTGGAGGGCAAAAAGCGCGACCCTTAAATAGCAGACAGTAATTTCTTCTCCTAATTGTTTTTTAAGAGGCTTTAATGGCTTACCCTCAGCTACATCCCTGAGCTCTTTTTCAATCCCCTCGATTATTTTTTCCATATCACACCTATCCTCTTATGATATATTTTTTAGCCAACAGATAACTTCCCCAGACAAGATAAATTCCGGCTATAACCTGAACCACAAAGAAAACAATTAATAAAACCTGCCCAACAATCCACTGATAAAGAAGAATGGTTTCTATTAGCTCATGAACTGTTCCCCAGACCATTGCCATCCAAAAACTTCTCCACTCTTCTGGAATCGGTCTTCCTCCATAAAATTTCTTGGTATAACCGATAATCCAATAGGCTGCGGCTCCAAAGCCAAAAACTATGGGAATGTGAACCAACAAACAAAAAAGATTCATCGGAAGTATGGGGCCGAAGGGATAGGTTAGAGGGTTAACTGCATTAAATTCTAAAATTGGCATCTGCATAGTATCTTTAGGTTACTTCTTTGTATAAATAATAAGCTCCCAGACCAATCAGAACTCCACCTATAGCATGAGGAAATATTAAAAGTAAATTCATCTCAATAAGTCCTGGGTTGGGCCATTCGTAAAAACCCAGCATTTCTCCGATCTCAGCAATAGCAGTAATAAAAACACCCCGCAAAATAAATTTCCAAGACCGAGGAATCCTTCTCCCCCTATAAAATCCCTGGGTATATTTGACAATGTAGAAAGCGGCGATTACGAAGGAGACAGCCGCAAAAATGAGTCCCAAAAGAGTTGGCCATTTCAACCACCCCAATGGTTGACCCATTAAGGTGTTTATGTCGAAGTATTCAAGTCCAAATAATAGGATTTTAGGACTAAGTGGTACAATCATTTTCTAAATAATATTTTTAAGTATTTTCGACCTTTGATGGATTAATTAATTTTAACTTTTTGTTGCCAAGTGTGCAATAATCAACCATTGGGTTATTTCAGTAACCACTACCAGAAAGAAAATATCAACCCCTCCCCTTAAAAGCAGATAGATTATCAGGGGTGCCTCAATAATTTCCATTAGCGCAACCATTATTCCTCCTCTAACCAAAAGATTATACGATGCTATCAGTCGAGTTTGGATTATATTTATTATAACAAAAAAGATACTTAAAAGAAATAAATGGTCTTTCACGGTTTTTGCTCAATAACTCAAGAAGTTCCGGGATTTATCTTTGTAACCGTCGGTATAAAAAAAGTAAAGGTAAAGCTGTAATTTTCGTAATATTCTTGATTTATAGAAAACAAAATAAATTATTTTTAAATGGAATTCAGAAGCCCTCAATAAATCTTTCGAATTCTTTTTTGGCGGGGAGGGTAAAATAAAAAGTTGTGCCCTTTCCTTCTTCTGACTCAAACCAGATTTCTCCTCCATGGGCTTCAATAATATTTTTAGTAATGAAAAGACCCAGGCCGGATCCCTCCGTTTCCATTCTCATTACATTGGCACCCCGAAAAAACTTAGTAAAGACCCTTGTTTTCTGGTCTTTAGGAATACCCACACCCGTGTCTTTAATTGAAATCTTTATTTGATGTGATTTTTTATCGTAATCTAACGATAGCGTTACCTGACCCTTGGGTTTAGTATATCTAATAGCGTTGTCTAAAATGTTTTGAATAGCTAATCTGATTTTTTCAACGTCAGCCATTATTTTGGGGGTTTTTCTAGTGGGTTTTTTAATTCCAAGCTTAAGTTCTTTTCTTTCGGCTTCTTCTCTGTAAGAACCCACTACAAATTCTATAATTGGTTCAATATCAGTTGGGGTTGGTTTATAAAGATATCTCCCCTCTTCAATTCTGGTGACGTTCAAAAGGTCATTAATTAGGTTAATCATTCTTTCGTTTGAGGCATATGTCTTTTCAATAAATTCTTTTTGAAATTCGGTTATTTTTCCTAAATCTCCATCTAAAATCATTCTCAAGGTCCATTTAATTGCTGACAAGGGAGTCCTTAATTGATGAGCGGCTATAGAGACAAATTCTGTTTTCATTTTCTCAATTGCTTTTTCCCTAGTTATATCATGTAAAGTAACTATCTTTCCCAGGGTTCTTTCTTCTTTTACCAAAGGAATAGTGGACACTTCTAAGATTAAATTTTCTCTGAGTTTTATTTCTTTTCTAAAAAGACCCCTTATTTCGGTTCCTAAAAATTTCATTAGGGGCTCTAGTCTGGAGATTTGAAAAAGTTCTAGGGTTGATTTTCCGAAGAGTTCTTCTTTTTCTATTTCTAAAAAATCTCTTGCTTGGGGATTAATCATTGCCAGTTTGTTTTCTTCATCAAAAACCAAGACGCCTTCGGTAAGGTTATTAAGAATTGCTAAGGTTTTATCTCTTTCTTCTTCAGCTCTTTCTCGGGATACCTCGACATCTTCAAGCATATTAAGTAGGGCTTCGGCACTCTTACCGAACTCCTCTTCTCTACCTGTTTTTGGTGGAAGAGATTCTAAAAACCTATCTTCTTTTTTTCCTGGTTCTTTATTCATTATTTTTAGAGAGAGCCACCCGGGGCTCTCAAGTATTTTTCCAGTTCTTCCTTTAATTTTTCAATCTCTTTTTTCAATTCTACCATCTTTAATTCTCTACCTATAGTGAGTTTTTGGAACCTTTCTAATTGATTGACTCTTTCTTGAAGTTCTTTGGTTCTGGCTTTGATCTTTCCTTCTAAGCCCTGGGTTAATTCTCTGAGTTCTTTGGTTCGGGCTTCAACCTTGACTTCGAGGACTGATTTGGCTTCTTCAAGTTCTCGGCGTTTTTCGAGGAGTTCAATCAAATATATTTTAGTACGCTTAACCGTCACAAAGGTAAACAAAAGAGTTAAAATAAAGAATAAAAAAGTTAAATAAATCTCATAAGGAGGGGGTAGAGAACCAAGATGAGAATAATGCAAGAGTATAAAACTATAAGCAATTCCCCCAATCAGGGTAGCCAGAATAGCTAGGTTAATTTCATAAAAAAGACCTCCAGATAAAGCTATTACAAGTAAGATGGGGGTAAACATAGTTCTGGTGTATTTAGGGTCAGTCAGATAAATCCAGGTTGTCAAAAGAATAATGCCAAAAATCACAAATACATATTTCCAAAGCCAAGTCTTGTGGCCTTTTCTCCAGAGAAAAAACACACCGAAAAATAAAAGCAGATTGCCAGCGACTAAAATAAAATAGTTCTTCCAGCTAAGAATCCCTGTTTGGAAAATTTCCTGATAGATAAATTGAACTATGAAAGTAGCAATCAAAAAAAAAGAATCACCAATAAACGCCCATATCAATAGGGGTTTTTCTTTTTCGCTCTTGAAAATCTCGAATTCTTCGAGCGATATTTTTGTTTCCTTTTCCATGGTTTTTGAAGCTTTATTTAATTTTATCATTTTTTTTCTGCTACCATAATCTTAGATTCTCACCCATGAGGTTCTTTGGTTCTGGTTTTTTCATTTCCGGCAATCTTTTAATTAGGGTTTGGAATTCAAATTTTTCCAAAATATCTATTATTTTTTCTTTATTAAATTCTCCCCAATGACAATCTTTTAGCTTAAAATCAAAAGGAACGTTCCTCTCTATCTTAGCTAAGGCTTTGCTCAAAAACGCTTGTTCTTTTTGTTGAATTAATAATTCTCTTGTTTTGAGCTTAATTTTTGTTGCTTTTTGGCTTTCTATTTCTAGTTCCTTAAAAAGTTGCTCAAGTGAGCCAAATTCTTTTAATAAATTAATGGCAGTTTTCTCTCCGATACCTTTAACCCCTGGAATGTTATCAGAAGGGTCGCCCCGGAGAGCTCTAAAATCATCGAGTTGGCCCGGTTTTAATCCCTGATATTTTTCACTAACTCGTTTTTCATCATATAAAACAGTATCTTTTACCCCCTTTCTTAAAGCATAAACTTTGGTTTGAGGGTTAATTAGTTGCAAGGTGTCGAGGTCCCCCGATAAAATCACGTTTTCGATTTTGGGTATTATTTGTTTTTTGGGTGCTAAACTGGCAATTGTCCCAATAATATCGTCGGCTTCAAACCCCTCTTTTTCAAAAATTGGGACCCTGAAAAGTTTTAAAATCTCTTTTATCTGGGGTATTTGTTGATATAATTCTTTGGGAACGGGAGGTCTTGTTGCTTTATATTCTTTAAATTTTTTATGACGGAAGGTGGAACCAGGATAATCAAAAACAGCTGCAACGAATTCGGGTTGCAGCTCTCTAATTATTTTAAAAAAAACCAATAAAAAACCGTATGTTGCATTTACCAATTCTCCTTTTTTAGTAGTTAGGGGAGGGAGAGCGTGGAAAGCACGATGAATTATGGAGTTGCTGTCTATAATAATAAAACGCTTTTCTTTACTTTCCATTTTTAAATTGTAACACAATTTCCCTTTCTTTTTTATTCAAGAAGATAAATCTTAAATTGCTGATATTTTTAGGTAATAGTTTTTTAATTCGGTCTGCCCACTCAATTGCAATAATGTTTTTTGGATTGGAAATAATGGTTTGAAATCCTAAATTCAAAATTTCCTTTACTTTTGCTATCCTATAACAATCAATATGATAAAAATTCTGGAAATTGGATTTCGGAATTCGGAATTTCTTCATCAAAACAAAAGTGGGGCTCAAGATTTTTTCTTTAATTTTAAGACCCTTGGCAAAGCCTTGTAAAAAGGTGGTTTTGCCCCCTCCTAAATCTCCCTCAAGAGCAAGAACAAAGGCTTTTTTGATGGGGGGTGTTTTTAAAATTTCTTCGGCTAAAATCCTTCCCAGCTTTTTTGTTTGGGCGGGAGTATTGGTAAAATATTTTAACTTCATTTGATGTTTTGGCGTCCTCAATAAAACTTCGACTAGGCTCAGTCGAATGCCCAATCCTGGGCTTACAAAAGAATTGACTTTCTTTAAAAATTCATCTAAGCTTTTAGAAATTGAGGAACCCTATTAAATTGTAAACCTTAATGGAAGAAGTTTCAAAAAAAATAATTCAGGAAGCTCACGATCCTGAGCGTGGTCAAAGAATTACCGGTGAAATTAAACTTCCCACAGCCCAGCTTCAGATTATTAAGAAAGAAGTTAAAAATATTTCTGATTTCAAAACCAAAATAACAGCCTCTTTGGTAAAAAGCATTACTGAAATTCTAGAAACTGCCCTGGGCGGAGCAGTGGTCCTTGGTGCTTCTGATATCCACATTGAGCCAAAAGAAGATCTGGTCAGATTGAGAATACGAATTGATGGCCTTTTGCAGGACGTTTTAAGTTTCAATTTAGAAGCATACCAGAGATTTCTTAATCGAATAAAACTCCTTTCTGGCATTAAATTGAATATTACCGACCGGCCACAAGATGGCCGTTTTTCATTTTTGTTTGGAGAAAATCCAATTGAAATTAGGGTCTCAACCTTGCCCGCAGAGTTTGGAGAGTCAATTGTGCTCAGAATTTTAGACCCAAAAAATTTAATTGACATGGAGGCTTTGGGGCTTAGGCAAGATCTCCTCCAACTTTTTAGTAAAGAGATAAAAAGACCCAACGGCATGATTATTGTGACGGGTCCCACGGGCTCTGGTAAAACCACTACCCTTTATGCCTTTTTAACGAAAATTCAAAGACCAGAAATAAAAATTATTACTATTGAAGACCCGATTGAATATCATCTGGGAGGGATTTCTCAAACCCAGGTTAATCCCAAAAAGGGTTATGATTTTGCTAATGGTTTAAAATCCATTATGCGCCAAGACCCTGATGTGGTTTTGGTGGGAGAGGTCAGAGATTTAGAGACTGCCCGGACTGCCCTCCAGGCATCCTTAACCGGACATCTGGTCTTTACCACTTTGCATACAAATGATGCTGCGGGCACTGTTGCGAGATTGCAGGCTCTGGGAGAAAAACCAATTAATATTGCTCCGGCCATAAACTTAGTTATCGCCCAAAGATTGGTTAGAAAGGTTTGCCTAAAGTGCTCCAGATTGGAAAAAGTAAGCAGTACTGAGCTGAAAAAGATAAGAGAAAATCTTAAAAATATTCCAAGCGAAATTCAAATTCCCAAGTTAGAACCAGATCTTAAAATTCCCAAGGCCAAGGGTTGTAGAGGCTGCAATTTAACAGGTTATAATGGCAGAACTGGAATTTTTGAAACTTTTTTAATCGATGATGAAATGGAAAAATTTATATCGACTTCACCCTCAATAGCTACCTTAAGAGAAAAGGCAATTAAAAAGAAAATGGTGCCAATGTATCAAGACGGATTAATTAAGGTCTTAGAAGGCATTACTACAATTGAAGAATTAGAAAGAGTAATCGGTCAATAAAAAAAGCCCCAGGGCTGGGTTAACTTAGGTATTGGGAACGCAAAGTTCAGAATTTCCCCGAGGATTAGCCTAGCTAAAGCCAAACTATCCATCTTAGAGAAATTCCTCTTCCCCAGCCCTGGGGCAGTATTATTATTGTAATATATTATGGAAAATTTGTCAAGGGTCATAACCTCTATCCCTTTTTCTATTAGAAAAGTAAGGGTGTGTGAAGTGGTCGTAATTATTTTGGGCCTCTTTTTCCCTATTTTGGGTCAAGCTGCTAATTTCCTTGATGTTGTTATTAATGAAATTAGTTGGATGGGAACGGGAATCTCTTACAACGATGAGTGGATGGAAATTTTTAATAACACTCCTTCAGACATTAATCTTTCTGGCTGGAGATTGATGGCTCAAGACGGAACCCCAGAAATCAGTTTTTCTGGGACTATTTATGCTCATGGTTTCTTTCTTTTGGAAAGAACAGACGATATCACTTTGCCCAACATAGTAGCTGACCAGGTTTATAAAGGCTCTTTGAACAATGATGGAGAAGACTTAAGGCTTTTTGATGATACGAATAATCTGGTTGACCGGATAGACTGCAGCGAGGGCTGGTTCGCTGGCGACAATATTGACAAGAGAACAATGGAAAGAAAAAACTCTTTCTTGACAGCTTCTTCTTTAAATTGGCAAACTAGTAAAAATATTGGTGGAACCCCTGGGTTCCAAAACGAAATCTTGGTTGAAAAAAGCCCGGAATCAAAACCAACTCAGAAACCTGAACAGACAACAAAACTCAAAACCTATCCAGAAGGCGTCCTGTTCAACGAGCTTTTACCCTCTCCCCTTGGTTCTGATGCAGAGGAAGAATGGATTGAAATTTTTAATCAAAATAATTTTGAGGTTAATCTCTATTCTTGGCAAATTGTTGATGTGGTTGGAAGAACTAACACCTATATTTTTTCTGAAGAAACTTTAATCGCGCCCCAAAGTTTTTTGGTCCTCTCTCGACCCACCACTAAAATTACTTTAAATAATAGTGGCGACGGCTTAAGACTTTTTAACCCAAATAAAGAGCTTTTAGATGAGGTTAATTATGAAAGGGCTTTCCCGGAGCAATCTTATAATTTAATAGACGCTGAATGGATTTGGAGCTCTGTCCTTACCCCGGGCTCAGCCAACACTACTGATTTACCGGCTTCGGGAGCTGAAATAGAACTTGAGGAAAGAGAGTTTTTTCCGGACAATGGCAGCCATGAAACAGGTGTTCAAAAAAACTTAGCAACAATTAGTGAGCAGGTGCCCAAACCTAAAAATTTCTTTTCTATTTTTCTTATTGCTTTTTCTCTAGCTATTCTTTCTTCTGTCGGTATCGTTATTTTAAAAAAGAAAGTGGAAAAAATTGATATCAAAAAGAATATAGAATAAAATTAAGATGATATGTCAGGACACTCTCATTGGCACAGAATAAAACATAAAAAAGGTCTAGCCGATGCTAAAAAAAGCAAGGTCTTTTCGAAAATGGCTCAGTTAATTTCGGTTGCTGTTCGAGAAGGAGGAGAAGATCCAGATGCCAACCCAGAACTTAAATTAGCAATTGAGAAAGCTAAAATAGTAAATTTACCAAGGGAAAATATCGAGAGAGCTATTAAGCGGGGTATCGGAGAATTAGAGGCTGGCCAGTTCCAGGGATTTCTATTCGAAGCTTACGGCCCAGGTAAAATAGCCATTATTATCGAAGGGTTAACTGATAATAAGAATCGAACCTTAGGAGAAATAAAGAAAACCTTAAGCGAACACAATGGAAAATTAGTTAGAGAAGGTTCTGTGAGATGGCTTTTTGAAAGAAAGGGAGTAATAAGCATTATTCCCGAAGCTCAACCCCCAAATCTGAAAAATAGGGAGGAGTTAGCTTTAAAAGTAATTGAAGCTGGGGCCGAAGATCTTTATTGGCATGAAGACCTATTAGATGTCTATACTAAGATTCAGGGTTTAGAACGAGTAAGGGAAAACCTTGAACGGCAGGGAATCCAAATTGAATCGGTCTCTCTGGATTGGGTAGCTAAAGAACAGGTTTTAGTGAGTGAAAAAGAAAGGGAGGCTGCCGAAGAATTATTTGAAGCCTTAGATGAAAACGAAGCGGTCCAAGAAATTTATTCTAACTTAAAAGACTAGTCTTATGATCATTTTAGGTATCGACCCAGGTACAGCCGCAACCGGCTATGGTGTAATAAAAAAAGCAAGGGCTTTGAAGTGCCTGGATTGCGGCGTCATTCGAACCAGCCCTTCTCAAACAGCGGCTGAGCGTTTGAAAATTATTAATAATACATTGTCAAAAATAATTAAATTTCAGCAACCTGAAATTCTGGCGATGGAAAAAGTCTTTTTTGCGAAAAACCTAAAAACGGCTCTACTGGTCAGTCAGGCAGAGGGTGTTATTCTTTTAACTGCAGCTAAAAAGAAGATTCCGGTTTATCAATTTACGCCCATGGAGATAAAAATGACAATAACTGGTTATGGCTGGGCAAAAAAGGAAAGGGTTAAAAAAAAGATCGAGAAGTTGCTAAATCTTGAAGAAATTTCTAAATCCGATGATGCAATTGATGCTTTAGCTGCTGCCCTAACTTATCTCATCAAGCACAAAATCTAATACTAAACGTTTATCGGGTCTTGACAAGTACTTTTGGAAAACTATAATACCTTTTAGAATCCTGAAATTCTATTCTCAGGAAAAAATAAAAGGTCGGAGAAAATTAAAAATCTTTCTCGAAAAAATTTTAACTGGGTAACAATTTTGTGTTTTAAGCCCATTTTAAAACCATGATTAAAGAGGAAATTTTAACCAATCTCTTAAATCAAGAAGAAGAGGGTGAAGAAGAAGAGGAAACCGAAGAAGAGGGTGAAGAAGAAGAGGGTGAAAAAGAAGAGTGGTAATTATCGAAACCCCCGCCTAAGGCGGGGGTTTTACTATCCCAGTCTCACGAATTTTCTTTTTCCTACTTGAATGATTTGTCCTTTCTGGGTTTCAACATCTTTTTTCCAGTCTTTTTGTATAATTCCGTTAATTTTCACTCCTTTTTGCAAAATTAATCTTTTAGCTTCTGACCTAGAAGCGGCTACCTTTGTTTTTATTAAAAGATCAAGAATGTTCAGCTTTCTGTCTTTTACTTTAATAATCGGTATCTTGGCTGGTAATTTTTTCTCTTTAAAAATGCGAATGAATTCTCTGACTGCCCCTTGGGCTGCTTTCTCTGAATGATACATTTTCACTATTTCAAGTGCTAACTTTTCTTTTAATTCCATTGGGTTAACTTTTTTCGTTCCCAGCTCCTTTCTATATTGAGACAATAAATCCATGGGCACTCTTGTAAGAAGGTCAAAATAAGTAATAATTAAATTGTCTGGAAGAGACATAATTTTACCAAACATCTGGTTGGGATTGTCTGTTAACCAGATACAATTACCCGAGGTTTTGCTCATTTGTTTTCCATCAATTCCCAAAACCATCGGAACGGTTAAAATAAATTTTTCTCGTCCTCGCATTTTTTGTTGCAGTTCTCGTCCAATCAGCATATTAAAGGTTTGGTCGGTACCACCAATTTCTAAATCAACATCCAAGACTACTGAATCATATCCTTGAAGTAAGGGATATAGGGTTTCATGGGTCCAGACCGTATCTCCTCTTTTAAGGCGTCTTTGAAACATGTCTCTTTTGAAAAGCTTAATGGCACTTATATGAGAGGCAATCTCGATAACCTCTTTTAAGCTCAATTTGAGAAGCCAGTCTCCATTGTATTGAATTTTCACTTTTGAGAAATCTAAAATCTTTTTAGCTTGCTTTTTCCAAGTAGCCATATTTTCTCTGATTTCTTTCTCGGTAATTCGGGGTCTAGTTTCATTTCGGGCTGAAGGATCGCCGGCCAGAACGGTTCCAGTGCCAACCACAAGAATAGCTTCGTGTCCTAAATCACTAAATTCTTGAAGTTTTCGAAGGGCTATAGTATGACCAAGGTGAAGCTTGCTTCCGGTTGGATCAATACCTAAGTAAAGCCTGATTCTTGTTTTCTGGATTAATTTTTTTAAACCTTCCCTGTCTGGCAAAATCTTTTCTACTCTTCTTGTCAATGCTTCTTTAATTTTTTGGGAATCGGTTTTTCTTTTCATGTCTTTCTATTCGTTAACTTTATAATAATTTCCTCTATTTGCCAATAAGCTCTTTGCTAATGCACATAAAATTTAGTAAAAATAAATAGAGTTATGGCTAAAAGAAGATATTATCGAAAAGTCTATCGAGAAAAGAAGAAAACCAAGAGNGTGTTTGGTTCTTTCTTAAAGTTTTTTCTCTCCAGCCTTTTGTTGGTAATTGTCCTGGGTTTGCTTTTGTTTATTTATTACGGTAAAGATCTTCCTCGACCCGAAAAGTTTACCGAACGTCAATTCATCCAATCAACCAAGATTTATGATAGAACGGGTCAGGTTCTTTTATATGATATTCATGGTGAAGAGAAAAGGACGGTTATTCCTTTGGAACAAATCCCAGAATATTTAAAACAGGCTGTTATTGTTACCGAGGATGCTAATTTTTATTATCATTTTGGGATTGATTTTAAAGGAATTGTGAGAGCAATTTTGGCAGACTTTAAAATAATGAAACCTGTTTATGGGGGCTCAACCATTCCTCAGCAATTAATCAGGTCAACCTTTTTATCTACCGAAAAAACAGCTGAAAGAAAAATTAGAGAAATCATTTTGGCTTTAGAGTTAGATAGACGTTATTCCAAAGACCAGATATTAGAATGGTATTTAAACCAGGTTCCTTTTGGTTCAAACGCTTATGGGGTAGAGGCAGCTAGCCAAACCTATTTTCAAAAGTCAGTTTCTGAAATCTCTTTAGCTCAGGCTGCTACCCTGGTAGCTTTAATTCGGGCACCAAGCTATCTCTCTCCCTATCAAAATCAAAAAGAGCTTATGTCTCGAAAAGATTATGTCTTAGAGAGAATGGTGAAGTTGGGATATATAACTCAAGCTGAAGCCGAGGAAGCCGGAATAGAAGAGTTAAATTTTGCCAAACCAACAACGATCAGGGCTCCTTACTTTACTCTCCAATACGTGAAAGGATATCTGGATAGTAAATATAGCCAAGAGTTTTTAAGAGAAAAGGGGTTAAGGGTATTTACTTCTTTAGATTGGGAGATTCAACAATTAGCCGAAACAGTGGTAAAAGATCGGGTTCAAGTAAATAAAAATTATAATGCCTATAACGCTGCCTTGGTAGCCCTTGACCCGAAAACAGGAGAAATATTAGCTATGGTGGGTGGGACAGATTATTTTGAGGACCCTTATCCTGAAGGATGTACCCCAGGAGTAAATTGTAAATTTGACCCTCAATTTAACGTAGCAACCTTAGGACTAAGACAGCCAGGTTCAGCTTTTAAACCTTTTGTTTATGCCACTGCGTTTAAAAGGGGGTTTACTCCCGAAACCCGGGTTATTGATGAGGAGACTAATTTTGGAATTTGGGGAGACGAAGAGTATATTCCTAAAAATTACGATGGAAAATTTCGAGGAGAAATTACTCTAAAAGAAGCACTAGCCCAGTCAATAAACGTTGCTTCGGTAAAAGTCCTTTTAGATTTTGCAGGGCCAGAAATTGAAAACTCGGTTACCACTGCCCGCGATCTTGGTATTACAACCCTGAAAACACCCTTTGGACCTTCAATTGTGCTTGGAGGTTGGGAAGTTAAACTATTGGACATGGTTTCGGCTTATGGTACATTTGCCACCGAAGGCTTAAAGGTGCCACCGGTTGCTATTTTAAAAATTGAGGACATGAACGGAAATATTATTGAAGAAAATAAAAAAACCCAAAAAAGAGTTTTGCCCGTACAGGTAACCAGAATGATCAATGATATTTTATCAGATAACGAGGCAAGAGCTCCTATGTTTGGACTTGGTTCTTCCTTGTATTTTCCAGGGTTTCAGGTTGCTGCTAAAACCGGAACCACCCAGAACTACCAAGATGCCTGGACAATAGGTTATACTCCTTCGTTGGTAGTTGGGGTCTGGGCTGGCAATAACGACAACAGCCCGTCATTTAAAAAACCAGGAGTTGTTCTCGCTGGTCCAATTTTTCACGCTTTTATGGATAAGGTTTTAGAAAAATACCCAAAAGAAATTTTTACCCCCTATTCTACCGAAGGGCCCGGAACTAACTCGCTTTAATAGGCATAACAATATAAAGGTAAGTTGGGTCTTCAGAGGGCTTTAAAACCCCTGGGCCTCCTTCGCCATTAAGCTCAAAGATTACCTCTGAGCTTTTTATATTTGAAAGACCGTCGGCTAAAAAGCGGTGGTTAAAAGAGATTTCAACTGGCTGGCCTTTAATTTGGGCGGTAAAAAAGCTTTGGTATTCTCCCAAATCAGGACTTTGGCTTAATATTTCCACCTTTCCTGTTTTTGGATTAACCTTTAATTTAATTTCGTTAATTTTCCCGCTAAAAAGACTGGCTGTTTTAATCTGGTTAAGAAACTCATTTCTTTGGAAAATTATTTTGGTTTCGTGTTTTTTAGGAATAATCTCCTGATAATTAGGATATTCACCTTCAATTAATCGAGAGACTAACTGGATTTTAGGGTGTTGGGTCTCGGACATAATACTTTCAAATAAAATTTGGTTTGGAGCTAAAAAAACCTGAAGCTCTCCCCTATCTTCTTCAAAGATATTAATAACCTCTCTGGCTGCTTTTTGAGGTAAAATAAGTGAGTATTCTTGGCGAAGCTCACTGGGTTTTTTCAAAGAAAGGGTTTTTTCTCCCAGTCTAAAACTATCGGTAGCGACCATTTTAATAGAGTTTTTTCCAAAAGAAAAATAAACTCCGGAAATTTCAGGTCGAGTAGTTGAGGGACTAGCAACCCCAACAACCTGGGATAAGCTTTGGCAAAAATCCTGACTTCCCACTAAGATTTTTTCTTCTCTGGGAACCTGAGGAATAATTGGAAAGTCGTCGGGGTTAAAACCCTTAACTTGGGTTTTGTAGTTTTCACAGGAAATATCTAAAAGGAAATCTTTTGTTTCTAGGGTAACTTTTTTATTTGGAAGAAAACTAACCAAGTTAGAAAAAAGTTGAGCGGGAATCACTATTTTTCCCCCTCTTTCTACCTTTGCTAAAGACCACCAGGTTATTCCTGTTTCTAAATCAGTACCTTTTAAACTAATAAAATTTTTTTCTGCGCATAAAAAAAGATTGTTTAAAATTGGAAAAGAAAGCGACTTTATAGAAATTCGACTTGTTATTTTTAAACCCTCTTTTAATAATTCTTGTAATACTATTAATTTCATATTTTTATTTTATTGTTATTAAAAAGAAAGAATAAAAACGTTTTTAATTAATAAGAATTGGGGATAAATAGAAGGAAAGGTTGTTTATTAAAAGGGGCGTGTTTGGGAAAAAAGGGGTTGTTTGTTTTTTTTCGAGGGTTTTCCTCTTTTTATTGACTAAAAATGCGTTGTTTTATTAAGTTGATTTCCTCATCCAATTTATTATCTTTCTCCTTGTTTTTAGAAATTTTTTCACAGGCATGGATAGCGGTGGTATGGTCTCTATTACCAAATTGTCTACCTATAAAGGGGAAAGAGCTTTTTAGTTCCTCTCTTAAAAGGTACATAGCTACCTGTCGCGGGCCAACTATTTCTCTTTTCCGCGAAGAAGATAGAAGCTCTTTTGGTTTTAAGTCATAAAACTCAGCAACCATCTTAATTACTCTTTTAGGTGTGACTATTTTCTTTGGCGAGAAAATCAGGTTTTTAAGTAGGGATTTTGTAACCTCCAGATTGGGTTCTTGGTTGTTAAGTTTCCGAAAGGCGGTTAATCTAGTAAGAGCTCCCTCTAGTTCTCTGATATTTTTTTGAATATTAGCAGCAACATAATCAAGAACCTCATTGGGGAAAATAATTTTTCTTTCTTGACATTTTGTTTTTAAAATAGCCATCCGGGTTTCATAGTCGGGAAAGCCTATGTCTGCTATCATACCTCCCTCAAACCGCGATCTTAATCTTTCAGTAAGAGCAGGAATTGCTTTTGGAGGACGATCCGAAGAGAGGACTATCTGTTTATTCTTTTCGTATAGATTATTGAAAAGATGGAAAAATTCCTCCTGAGTTTTTTCTTTACCAGCCAAAAATTGAACATCATCTAGAATTAGAACATCTATTGCCCGATATTTCAATTTAAAGTTTTCAATACTATGATTTCTAATAGAAGAGACCACACCGGCGGTGAATTTTTCCGAGGGGGTATACTTAACCTTTTTTCTCGAGGAGTTTTTAATTACTTCGTTTCCAATCGCTTGTAAAAGGTGGGTTTTACCCAGTCCCACCCCTCCATAAATAAAGAGTGGATTATAAACCGAACCTGGGTTTTCAGAAACGGCCCAGGCTGCAGCTTGAGCTAACTCATTAAAAGGACCAACTACAAAATTTTCAAAAGTATATTTATGGTTTAGGTTTGTCTCCTTTTGAATCTTAAAATCTTGTAAATCGAGTTGGCTAATTTCCGGAAGAGATAGGGTACCCTCTTTTGTTGTTCTTAGTTCTGATTGCCCAATTTCATAATTCACCTCTTTAATTTTTTCATCTAGGCTTCGCAAGATTTTTAAAATAGTTTTACCATATTTGTTTTCAAGCCATTCTTTTGCAAAAGAGTTAGACACTGAAACTACAACCCTTCCACCTTCTAGAGAAAGAACCCTGGTTTGCCTGAACCAGGTGGCAAAATTTGCAGGAGAAATCGATAGTTGAATTTGGGCTAAAGTTGCCTGCCAGAGCTCTTCGTTGTTCATAAGCTTTTAACTAAAATAATTATAACACCTGTCAATTTTAAAGGGAAACACGATTAAAAGTAGGGAGGTTGTTATTAATCTGGGGATAAGGTGTGAAACTAGTTACCTATTTGTTTTTAGAAATAGTTTTGCTAAAATAACTAATCAATCAAATTTTACTGTACCCAAAATCAACTTTAACATGAGTATTATATACAAACCAAAAAGAAAAAAAAGAAAACGGACCCACGGCTTTAGAAAAAGAAGAAAGAAAAGTGGAGGGAGAAAGGTTTTGCAAAAAAGAAGGCAGAAAAAAAGAAAAAAGCTTACAGTTTAAAATATTAAACAAAAGCGTGTTGCCCCAACTTAACCGATTGAAAAAAAATAAAGATATAAATCATGTTCTTAAGAAAGGCAAAAGACTTAAAGAGGGCTTTTTAATATTAAAAAAAATTCCTAATCAATTAGAACAAGTACGATTCGTTTTTATAGTTTCTCAGAAGTTTTCCAAAAACGCGACTTTAAGAAATAAAATAAAAAGAAGGTTAAGAGAGTTGGTTGGATTAAGACTGAAAAAAATCAAAAAGGGAATAGATATCGCCTTAATAGCTGTTCCGGGGTTAGAAAATAAAGATTTCTGGGGAGTCGAGGAAACTATAAATAAGTTGTTTCAAAAAGCCGGGATAATAAATAATCAAACAAACAGTAAACGAAATTAGATGATAAAAAAACTTATCTTAAAAACAATACATTTTTACCAGGAAAACATCTCTTTACTTCTTGGTCAGAATTGTAGATTTACACCCACCTGTTCTGAATATTTATATAGAGCAATTGAAAAATATGGTTTGGCTAAAGGTTTTTGGCGAGGAGGAAAAAGAATTTTAAGATGTCATCCCTGGGGAACCGAGGGAATAGACCTACCTTAAAATGAATTTTTTAGAACAAATTTTTAATGAGATTTTATATCAACCTCTATTAAATGCCCTGGTTTTATTATATGGTTTTTTACCGGGGCATGATTTTGGCATTGCAATAATAGTTTTAACAATCTTAATCAGAATAGCCCTTTCTCCCCTTATGGTGCAGTCTATTAAATCCCAAAAGAATCTATCTAATATTCAGACAAAAAGCCAAGAAATTCAACTTAAACACAAGAATAACAAAGAAAAACAAGCCCAAGAACTCATGGAGCTTTATCAACGAGAGAAAATCAATCCCCTGGGCGGCTGTCTCCCAGTTTTGATTCAACTCCCGGTTTTAATTGCTCTATATCGGGTATTTTGGAAAGGATTACAGCCCGAGGCACTTAATCTTCTTTATAATTTCGTTCTCAGACCAGAAGCAATAAACCCTTATTTTTTAGGAGTTTTGGATCTTTCCCAGCCCAATCTGGTTTTAGCTGTCTTGGCCGGGATTAGCCAGTATTTCCAGGCAAAAATGATGGTACCAAAAAAAGAGAAAAGTAAAAGTAAAGAACCGCTTGATCAATTTTCAAAACAACTTACTCAACAAACGCTTTATTTTTTCCCTGCCTTTACCTTTTTTATTCTCTTAAAGTTACCAGCTGCGGTCGGACTCTATTGGTTGGTGACAATTCTTTTCACAATGATTCAGCAGTATTTTATATATCCTTCTTATAGTAAAACATGATTTCCCAACAAGATTTCGAAAAAATAAAAAAAGCCACTAAAGAATTTTTTGAAAAAACTACTTTTCAAATAGAGATTAAAATTTTACCCCAGAAAGAAAAAACTATTCCCATTGAGCTCCAAACCGACGAGCCTCAGATTTTAATTGGAGAAAGAGGGCAGACCCTAACTGAAATTCAACATCTTTTAAAAGCAATTTTAAGAAGAAAGATAAAAGAACTCTTTTATATTGATATTGATATTAATGATTACAAAAAGAAAAAAATTGAGTATTTAAAAGAATTGGCTCGTTCTGTTGCTGATGAAGTCTCCCTAACCAAAAAAGAAAAAATGCTGGCGCCGATGCCAGCCTATGAAAGAAGAATTATTCACTTGGAGTTAGCAGAAAGAAAGGATGTGACCACTGAAAGTATCGGCCAAGAACCAGAAAGAAGTTTAGTTATTCGCCCCTACCCATAAAACAAAAAGAAAAGCAAATATTTATTCTATCTGGCCAATTGTTCTTTGGCCCTTTTTATTTTTAAAACCTCTTCCGGACTGGTGGTTATTATTTGATCTTCGGTATAAGAGGCTACAACCTTTATGGCAACGTGCTTTTGACCGGCAAAAAAGATTCCCTCCCCCACCTCAGCTTCTAGTAATAAATATTTTTCTTCATCGGTTAAATTAAAAGTTTTTTTGACAACATCAATCGTTGCAGGAGATTGCTTCATTAAAATCTGGAGAGAAGAATTAGTAATAATTGGCTGGCCATAAGCTGATTTCATAAAGTCTCCAACGTCTTGAGTGATTGTTGTTACTCCCAACCAATATTTCCTGGCTCTTTTTGCAATCCCAAACAAAAAAGAAGCCCCATCTTCCGTTTGCATTAACCACCAGGCCTCATCTACCACCAAAATTCTTTTCTTGAGCTCGGCCCTAATCGCGTTCCAGATATAGCGCATAATAATAAACATGGCCATGGGTCGCAGTTCGTCTTCCATGTCACGTATCCCAAATACCACAAAAGGTTTTTTCATCGAAATATTGGTCGGCTGATTAAAAAACTGAGCGTAAGTACCTTTGGTAAATTTTCTAACTCTTCTGACTAGGGACTCTGTTCCTTCCATAGTTTCCAAAACTGACTCTAAGTCTTCTATCAGGGGAAGATTTTCTCGCCAACGAGCAGGGTCAGTTTCTGGAGAAATATCTTTAGCAGCATAAGTTTCAGAGAGAGCGCGATCCATAATGGCATCCTCTTCTGGGGTTAGTCCCCCCAACATAACCCGTATTAATCCAACCAAATTAACAATATTTGACCGCAAAATATCTTCTGGTTTTTCATCTTCTCGGGGTAGGGGCAAATCAAAAGGATTAATATGATTTGGAGAGGCCAAAGAGACATTAAAGAAAGAACCCCCAACCGCATCAGATAAAAATTCGTATTCGTTTTCCGGATCAATGATTATTACGTCTACCCCCAACATCAAAGAGCGCAAGATTTCTAATTTAATAGCATAAGATTTTCCTGCTCCAGCCTTGGCAAAAACAACCGAGTTTGCGTTCTCTAAAGAGAATCTGTCAAATAAAATTAAAGAGTTGTTGTGTCGATTTACTCCGTATAAAATTCCTTCATTNGAGCTTAAATCAAAAGAGACAAAAGGAAAGGTTAANGAAAGAGGGGCAGTGTTCATTGAGGTGTGAATTTGGAGNAGGTCNAAACCATAAGGCGCAGAAGAATTAAANCCCTCTTTTTGTTGATAGAGAGCAGGTTTAATATAAATTAGACGAGACTCTAAAATAGACCTTAAATTATTTTCTATATCCTTNAATTCTTCTTCTGAGTCACCATAAATAGTTAAATAAAGTCCGAATCTAAACATTCTTTCTTGAGCAGTTTGCAGTTTGTCCCTTAAAACTTCTATGTCTCTGTAAGCTGTTTCNAGTGCTGGATCTCGAACTAAGCCCTTTTCTTCTCTTTCAATAATTTCAGACTGAACCTCTGTCACCTTTTTTCTTAGTTGTTTTAAAATCATTCCTGTTTCCACGGGATGAACGAAAACGGAAATATCCATTGGGGTGTCTAAGTTGATTACGGGTGATAGCCAGCCCGTACTTAGATATCGGGGATAAGAAAAAATGAAAAAGGGTTTAGCAAATTTTTTTCCCAATTTTAAATAATTAGAAGACAGGGTAATCGAAGAGGGAGAAATGATGTCTCTTACCCCAATTGTTTGGGTCTCAAAAATTTTTTCTGGAATCTCCTGTTCTTTTTTTGATTTTGAAAATGGGATTTTTAATAAAGCCATTTTTATTTTGTTAATTCTGGAGGAATTTCTGGATAGTAACCAATCTCAGACTCTTCTGGATGATATAATCCCCAGAATAGTTCAATTAATTCAGGGGTATTTAGGGGTATACATTGAAGGCCACACCTTCTGAGCCCTAAAGCTACAAACTCCATTCTCTGCCAAAGTTGAGACTTAGCTCTTTGAAACTGCTCTTCGCTTAGGGTAATCTCAGGTTTCTTTTTAAGGAAGCCCCTAGCTGTTTCCATACCGGGAATTTCAATTAAAGTAAAAGGAACCACAACAAAAAAATTTTTTGACATAATTGAACTACCAGCAATTAAATCCTGAACAAAATTTCGATATTCAGCAGTTTGGGTTTTAAGGAGTTCGTTTTCTTGTTTCTTTTCTAAATCTTTTAACTTATCTAAATAACCGGTAATATTTAATCGCCGAGACTGAGCAACGATTTGCAAAGAGAAATCTAAAGAGTTTAAGAAATTCTGGAACTGATAAATAATCGCTGTTTGTTCTTCTTCAGATTTTAAAGCAAAGTTAAGAGAAGAAACCATAATAACCCCCCTTAGGGATTTATTTTTTAAAATCATAACCCCTTCTCTTATTTGTTCAATTTCTAAAAATTGTTGAGTTGAAGATTGGGCCATATGTTACTTGGTTTTTGTTTCAATTTCATTTCTCAATTTTCTCAGCTGACTCTTTTCAGCAATTTTTAATGGGAGCTCTGCGTCACCCTCTTGTTTAAAAACCTTTTCTTTTTCCAGAACTTTTATAGGAAATTTTGCCTTTCTCCAGATAAAGATTTTAGGACCGATACTGAACTTAAAAAAATTTCCTAAAATAGTGGGCAAAGACCTTCCCTCTATTTTAAAAAAGGCAAGGATTAAAGCTCCCCCTATGAGTAGCGAAGATATTATTAAAAAAAGAAAGAAGTTTGTTTGTCCCAACGTAAAAAAAACAAAAAAACAGACAGTTCCTGCAATACCAACATAAATGAACTGCTTGAAAGTAAAAGGTCCAATGATTTTTGCTTCGTGCTCAATGAATTGAGGAACACTAAAACGCATGGTTAGATAAGAATTTAGAATCTAGAAAATAGAATCTAAAATTAATTTATTCGACGGATTCACGGTAAACATCTTCTTTCGCTTCCTTCCCCGGAGCAGGAAGTTTTTCTTTTTTGGGCGGAGTGACCCTGGTCGGTGAAGTCATCTCTGTTGAAGCCAAGGGGGAAATCCCTATCCTATAGAGAGCTGCTAAACTGCTTTTGACAGGATAGAAGACAAAGCGGTTGATCTCTCGGACAATCTCTTTAGCAGTTTCTTTCTTTAGCTCAACTTCCTTTTCTAGGGCTTTTTGGAATTCATCTGGTGGCAGAAGCCCCATCAATACTTCTCTTACCAGCTTAACAACCCCATCTAAGTTTTCTAAAATTTTGTTTCTTTGACAAACATCATAAATATTATCACCAGTCTCTTCAGCAAAAAGAGCATCTTTTAATTCTTGAGGAAGCTTTTTATAAAGTCGCCAAAAGTGTTCTTTGGAATATTCTTTTGCCATATTATCTTCAATTATTTTAGTATATTTTTATTCTATCACAAACCAATAGCAGAAAAAATAGTAGAGGTTTGACAAAAACATCTTTATGTAATATAATAAATCACCGATAGTGAATAGGAGGAAGTACATTGAAAAAAAAGGACCTTCTCGATATAGCAAAGCTTTTAGTGGCTATTGCTTGGGGGCTGTATCTAAACACTTTACTACCCACTAGGATAAGAATTGTCTTTTTGCCAGAAGTATCGTTGAGCTTCGTACTGTCAATCACCTTAATTCTCTTTGGTGTTCTCTCAATAGATGAAAGACACTCAAGAAGAGCGATTTTGCTTGGTGTCCTTTTGACACTCTCTGGTATTGCCTTGTTACCCCTTCACCTGCTTTTGAGAATCCTTCTGTTGTTGGTTATATTCTTTCCCCTGGCCTACTTTGGATTAGGGGTAAGGGAATGCAACTGCTATTTCACCTTTATCCCAGAAGGTACGGCTAAAGCTATTGTCAGAGGTGATGCATGGGACAAGACCTTGATGCAATGGGACAATCACACACTTGATAACGATGGCAACGTTGTTCCTGTTGATGTTTGGGTTAAAGACGGCCAAAAAGTAGAAAAAGGAACCCCTGGAGCTGAAAAGTACGAAAAGTCCAAATATCTCCTTGGTGGCTTCAGGTGGTATGGTTGGTGGCCAATCCTCGAT
>JGI2171J19970_10000198_pt1 | contig 28173 bp, 22 predicted proteins | sample DeeMarSWOR324_28_FD_19970 | JGI IMG/M metagenome (IMG submission 19970) | reverse complement strand
GGGCGGCGTCCGGCTGCACCGGAGTGATGAACTCGCGACTCAGGGCGTACAACCTGATGTCGTCAAGCAACAGTGTGCCCGTGGCGCCGAGGCCTTCAACGCCGATAACCAGGCTGGTAACACTTTGCAGATTCACCCCGAACGATGTCAGCTCAATGTTCCATGCCTGCCATCCTCGCTGCATGTCGGACGCGTCACCGTCATATACCACCTTGGAGCCGTTGACCTTAACGTACAACTTCCCGGTGTTCCCTGTGGTTCCGTAGAACCACAGCCCCAGTGTCTTGACGCCGTGCTCCGTCCAGTTCTGTGGAGTCAACGTTCGTGTGACTTCCGACAAGGTGGCTGTCGTGTTGTCGTACATCATTGGTGCCGATTGACGGCCCCCATGCACTATGTCGGTTTCCATCGAAGGCTGGAACGCCACGGTGTATCCCATGGTTGAGCCGTTTGTAGCGATCCCGAATCCGTCCAGCCATGTCTCATAGACCAGGTTGCTGCCCGGCTCGCCGCTCGCGATGTCGTTGTAGGCCTCGAAATCTTCGATGAGAATGTAATCGGCCACCGAGAATTTCCAGGTGTTGCCTTTCGTGACCGTACCGTCTGTATTGTGCTCATCAATGCGCCAGTAGTACGGTCCGCCGGCCCACTCTACGCCTTCGGGCGGTGTGTAGCTTGTTCCTGCCTGGAGACCTCTGAATACCCCGGTTGTGTCGGATGTGTCGGCGCCGGCTACAGCGTCTCTATCCGTGCCGAAGTAGACGGCATGTTGTGAAGCCGATTCGCCGGGCGACCAGTTTAAGGGCAACGCCCGAACTACATCCGAAGTCGAGCCGTGGGCCGGGCTCGGACTTCCGGCATATACCGGATCCCCTCTCAGGAGTTCCAAAATCTGGTCCTGCGTCATAGACATGTTGTAGATACGAACATCATCTACAATACCATCCAGGAAGTCACCCGGATTCGGACCCGCATCGTATTCCTGGCCGATCGACCAGAGGTTATCCGCGCTAAAATTGTAACTGGCATCGTGCGTCCCTTGCAGCACGGCATCCACGTACAGATAGCCCTGGTCGCCGATCCTTGTGTAGCCCACATGGTGCCATTGTGAGTCATGAACCAGCGTTTTGGAATGGATCTCTTCTCCGTTTTCATACAGGGTAATTTGTCCACTGATAAGACCCAAAATGACCACGTTTCCACCACTTGCAGTGTTGCACGAGAACCACCACACCCAGGTGCCGGTGTCGGCAGTATTTATCCATGCACTGAGGGTGACTTCGTTACTTGTTAGATCGTCGGCTACAGCATTAAGTTCAACATAGTTGGCGGGGCCAAGCTCCAGTGCGCCGCCAAAAATGCCTTCGACCCATTTTGGACCGTCTACAAGGGAGCCATGATTTTCGTGACCGGACCAATCCAGCGCGGTAGTCCCGGAACCTTCGTCAAGTTTCCACCAGCCGACGAGATTAGGATCAACAATCGAGATCTCGGGTATTGTCGTGAAACTCCAGACGTCACCTGTGTGCGTCATCTCGGCGTCGAACTCGTCCACCCGCCAATAGTAGGTCCTGCCAGGCTCAAGTGGGCCCGGCACATAGGTTGTATCTGCTTGTGAGACACCTCCAGAGGCGGCGCTCACATCGTCAAAACTGTCGCCGAAGTACACAGTGTGCAATTTTGCCTCGAAACCGGCCGTCCAGCCAAGGGTGACATCCGTGTCAATAAACCTGTCGCCATCAGGGGGGTCTGGATTGTAGGCAATCTTGCGTGGAATCGTAAAGCTCCAGACATCACCCTTCCAGGGGCTGTTCGGGTCTGCATCATTGACCTCATCGACCCGCCAGTAGTAAGTGGTACCCGGAACAAGGCCATCAGGGGCGGGAAAGCCGGCAAATCCTACTACCTGGAAAGTCGTGGCCAGATTGCCGATAAATGTCCCTTCGGCGCCGTCGTTGACGTCATCGAAGCTGGCTCCGAAGTACAGATCATGCGAGACTGCGAAACTTCCCGACATCCACGAGAGGTTGGCCCATGTATCATCAAGTAGAGCCCCGTCCTCCGGGACAGGACGCCGCGCGAGAGGAAATCCTTCGCCGCCCTCCACGACAATCCGAATTTCATTCGCCGACAGCGGCCAGTTGTATAGCCGTACATCGTCGATTCTCCCGTGGAACCAGTAGTTGTTTATCCCGATGTCAAATCCAATCCCGAGATCCACGGTCGGTGAAATGGAGCCGGGCGGGGGCGTGGCGGTGGCCCAGCTCTGGCCTCCGTCAACGGAGATTCTGTGTTCATTGTTCTCTCTGTCGAGAACGGCCGCCACAAAGACCCATTCTCCCAGCGGCACCGCCACAAACGGGGTGTCTCTCCTGGTCGCGCCGGTGTCTCCGAGCATGAACCGGTATCCGGTCTGGTCGGCGGTTCCCTGATTTCTATCCGCTCCGACGTAATAGCCGACACTGCCTGAATCCCTTTTGTTCACGGCGAGGTCCCAGTTTGTCGATCCCTGGGTGCCGGCTGTCGGCTCGACGTTTGCCCAGAAGGCAAACGTGAAGCTGCCGTCTCCTGGATTCAAGCTGTCATGATGCGTAATCCGGACATGCGACTGGTCTCCATCGAAGAACAGACATCCATTGTGCACACCGTCGTCACGCCATACCGGGTCGCTGACAAGGACACCCTGCCTGTCAGAGCCGCTGGAGTCGGCTGCGATGGTGCCGGAGCCCTCATCAAATTTCCACCAGCCGACGAGCCCTTGGTCGGCAGCCTCGGCCCGGCTCATCCACACCGAAGCCGGCACAAAGACCAAAAACACGATGACAATCAATCTCTTAATCATAATAGTCCTCCTTACAAAAGCGTTAACATTAACCAAGATTACGATTCAAGAAACGATTTCTGTCAGTCTTGGCACGATCCTTACTACTATCTGCGATTGATTATGCTAGTCTTTCATTAGAATGCAAAGCTGGCAAGTAGCTGGAATTGAGGTCTGAAATTCTCTCGGCCGTCGTTTCACATCTGCCTTTCATCGAGGTTCTCCTACACATATAGAGTGTAACGCCAGCAAGCGGAAAATGCAAGCAAAGTTTCTGCGGCTCGTCCGACAGGGAGTATGGACGCACCCGATTCGTACAAGCGCTTGTCAAGCATAAGTGGGACCGTGTGACATCTCATCTAACATTATAGATCAAAAGCGTTTACGTCGCTGAACCTACCGACGGCAGTTTTGCCCATTTTGTGCTATGATCAACCCTCAAGAAAGGCATTTGCGTAGTTTGGACGAGGTTGTATAAGCTTCCTGGACAAGAATCTCGACATCATCACCTATGCTGTTACGTTGATCATCAAAGCAGCCATCGTGGCTGCCCGATTCTCAGGAACACTTCGTAAGCGAAGCCTCAAACGCCTTGCCGCCATGGACACCAACGCTAAAGACAAGGAAATCCTCTTTCTGAAAGACAAGGTCTATCAGCTCGAAATGCAGGTGTCGATTCTCCAGAAGCGGATTCAAAAGTGACAGAAGAAGCCGCGATACACCCTTCGAGAGAGACTGTTTATCCTCTGGCATATCGAGACCTTTGGAATAGCCAGACGAAAAGTGACAGAGCATCTGGGCGTCTCTCGATCCACTCTCTACCGTTGGCTCCATCAGATCAATGATACGATGTATACGCGAATTCCAGCTAACAAGACACCCCTGGAAATCGCAGTTCTGATCTGGGAAATCACGAAATCAAACGTTGATTGGGGACGTGTTCGGATTGCCAATCAACTGGCACGGCTGAATGTCTTCATTTCAGCCTCTACGGTTCGCAATATCCTCAATAGTCCCAAACCTCGAAGGCCTGGTGAATGCCCTGTTGTCTCTACGAAAATGCAGGAGAAAACGGAGGCCAGGTCAATTCCCGCTTGGTATCCCAATCATGTTTGGTCTATCGACACGACAGAGGTATTCTGCTGGGGAATGTGGCCCGTGAATATCTGTGTTGTGATTGACCACTTCTCTCGCAAAGTCATGGCTACTGTTCCACTTGAAGGACGTAATGCCGGATGGATCAATAATGCTTTGGAAAGTGCAATCGAAAAGCAAGGCGCACCCAAACACATAATCTCCGATCAGGCCAGTGTTTTCACCGGCGAGGTCTTTGCAGAATTGCTGGAGAGCAGGAATATAAAACCGCGTCTTGGAGCAGTAGGCCAACATGGCTCTATATCTGTCACGGAGAGAGTGGTCAAAACCTTGAAATTTGAATGGTTCAGACGCGTATCATTCATTAGAGACATCGATCATGTGGCTGCGTTGTGTGAAGAGTTCGAAGATTGGTATAATCGTTGGCGGCCGCATATGTTCTTGGATGGCCTTCGGCCTGACGACGTCTATTACGACAACAAACCGAAGAAACCACAGCGTGACGCAAAAACAGTTCCGAACAATATTGAACACCATTTGTTCCGGGAAACACGGGTCACTGGATATCGTCGCAAGGATGTTGCGTAGTCCTCATATTGAGTTATCCTTGCTCCTTCCAAGACGGAAGATATCCCTCGTTGAATCAACAATCCGAGGAAAGTCTGCCTGATGCGGGCTCATTGATCAGAATCAAGACAATAGACTCGCCAAAGCTGTCTTACTCATGGACTTTTCAAAGAGCCCTTACGGTGTATTATACCATCCTAAAGCGGTCCCATTCTGGCTTGACAAGCACACCTGGCACTACTTCGGCCGCGGGGTCTCAATCAGCGGCAGGTATGTCATGGTAGGAGCATCTTACGATGATGATAGAGGAGACGATTCAGGCGCTGCCTACATATTCAGGCGCATGGGGAGCACCTGGTCGCCGTAGGCACAACTGAGTACAACGAAACCGGAGCACTGTGACGAAGGAGATTTTATCAAAGAGACGTCAATTGACGCGACTTTGAAAGGACAGGAAAATGAAAAGGGCAATGTTAGTGTCAGTGTTCGTGTTCACGATGAGCGGCATAGCATCGGCTGTCTCGTGGATTGAGGGAGAGGATTGTTCGGGGTCCTGGCATATCACGCCGGGAACGCCCACGCCTTCGGATATGATCGCTTTTTCCGGGCCACTAAGTTCTACGTTCATCAACTCGTGGCTTGCCGAGTCCGAAGCAGGAGGTAGTCCTACGATCACTATCGATCACTTCAACAAGACCGTTGAGTTATGGTTCGAGCCGCCGCCTCCCGATTTTCTTCCCTACCTTTATGATCCTGTGTGCGGTCTGGAGGGTAGTTTGGGGCCGCTGCAAGAGGGCGAGTGGGAATTCTCTGGTGGCAACTCCATAGCCAGTTTCTCCATATCGTTTACGGTTGTGTCTGTGCCGGGCAGCACAGGTTCTGGGCTCGGTGATGTCACCGGCAATGGAACAGTTTCAGCCTACGATGCTTCCCTGGTTGCTCAGTACGTTGAAGGTCTCGTGGAGTTTACACCCGAACAGATAGAGGCCGCAGATGTAAACGGCGATGGGGAGGTCACTCACGAGGATGCGGAGTTGATCGCAGATTATGCGATTGCATTCATTGATGAATTTCCGTGTTATGCGCAGGTCAGGACTCCCACTGTACTGACCCGGCCGGAGACCAACGTTACATCGACTTCAGCCGCGTTGTGGGGCATGATTCAGGATGATGGCGGAGAGCTTTGTCAATATAGGTTCAGGTATAGGATAGAAGGGGGCAACTTGCAGTATACCGCGTGGACTGGATCCGTGGCAACGGGCCAATGGTTCCGCCAGGATATCAGCGGTCTGACTCCGGATTCTAAATACTACTTCAGCGTCCAGGCAGAGAATTCGGAAGGTAACACCGCTTGGGCCCTGGCGAAGAGTTTCAGAACACTACCTGATGACGCAGACCATAAACCAGAGGTGGAGGTCATCTTCTCAGACAACTTCAACGACGGAATGCTTCATCCAACATGGCAGGTGGGACAGAGCGATTGGATCGAGGAAAGCAACGGCGAGTTGCGTTTCAATGGAACCACTGTGCACAGCGGTTGGGGCGTAGGAGGCTGGGGTGCTCGTGTAGGATCCTTCCCTGAGGGAGATTTCGAGGTTTCGGCCGATTTTCGAATACCGCAGTTCGACGGACCGGGCACCCGTCTCATTTACCTGCAGGCACGTTCCTGGGATCAGACCGTCGGTATTTTCTACTCGTACGGCTTTGGCTATCGAGTTCAGACCTGGAACCCCAGGGGATTCAGCAAGTGGCTGTATCCTTTTGGAAATGAAAGAACGACCTTTCACAGAATGAAGCTGACCTACGACGCTGCGACGGAAACGGTTGCAGGTTATGTTGATGACATCTTTGTTGGTTCGCTGAGCGCGCCAATGGATGGGGATCTGGCATTCACTATTGGCCCTGCCACAGAAACACAAGGTATGGTCATTGACGCTCGGTACGACGATTTCTACGCCAGAGTTGTGCCGACATCCAAGAGAGATGACTCTGGGTCATATGACGTGAAGCAGGGATTCACCTGGGCAGACTGATTTGCCCGCGGATAATATCCACTTGATCGTTGCTTTGGGTTTGGTTTTCATGGTAGTCTATCTGAGACGGCAAGTGCAATCAAGTCGTTGAGAAACCTATCTTGTCGGTGATGTTAATCACGAAGGTGTGATCGATGTTCACGATCGCGGCCGGGACGACTCGTGGACCACGAGGGTCCCTATTCCAAGTGACGCACAAAATAGGAAGATAGAAGATGCCACTACCACATTCATCCCTACTGGAACTCAAACGTTGGAATACACCCACCATCTATAACGGCTGGGAGCAAATAACCCAGTCTGACGCCTCTCGGGATGGAGTCAACCTGGAACCGACCACAGACTACATGCCCCATATGGGACCCATGGTGGGCTATGCGGTAACCGTAAAAATTGAACCAAGTAACCCGTCGCACGCGGAGAACCATCCCAATGCCTGGTCTGCGTATTGGGACTATCTGGCTGAGGTTCCCGGTCCCAAGATTGTCGTCGTACAAGACCTGGACAAACCCCATGCCGTCGGAGCGTTCTGGGGGGAAGTCAACAGCAACGTGCACCGCGCCCTCGGTTGTGTCGGCACCATTACGGACGGCAGCATCCGCGATACCGACGAGATGTGCAATGCGGGTTTCAAGGCACTGGCCAGATGTCTTGGCGTCGGGCATGCCTACAGCACTCCCATAGTATGGAACTGCGAGGTGGAGGTATTTGGACGAAGAATTCAACCTGGTCAATTGATCCATGCGGACAAACACGGTTTCTTAGCCATCCCCAAAGAGGATGAGGATGCCCTGCTTGACGCCGCTGTCTTCATGGACCGCAACGAATGCGAAACATGGATCGCTGCCGCGCGTAGCACATCCGGAAAAACCACGCAACAGATCCTGACGGATTTGAAGGCGGCATCCCAAAGATTTTCGGCGAATACCAGGCAACAATTCAGAAGGACAGGTGAGTGGCAAAGTCAGGAATAGCACTCGTTTTTTTGAGAGTTCTATTATGGCATGAACGACAAGTCGCCGTCCGTTTTCACGGAGAATGGGTTCGTTAGTTGCGTTGGGTTGCAACATACGCCCCGTGAAGTCATAAACGATCTCGCTATGCCGGCGGCAACCCGATCTGCGCATCGTCTGAGATCACTGCTCAAACTCTTCGACGTCCAGCGCCAAGCTTCTATTCCCAACGTGTCTATCCATATTTCGCAGACACAGTAGGGCCTGCTGAGCAATTGTCGTACGATCAGGATCCTCGGCATGAAAAAAGGCATTCAGACACAACAAGAAGTCAGAACGTTGTGCCTCATTGAATGCAGGCTGCTGAGATTATTCTGAAATAATCTCTTTTGGGCGGCGACAACAGTAGTATTGAAAACACAGATGGAGCCGTTAAGAGCCGTGATCTGGCAAATGTGTCCATTGTCGCCTTTGATAACAGTGTTTTACAGTGAAAGGTAAAAGAATGAAAACCATGAGTCTCTTAGTTCCGTTCCTTCTCGTTCAAAGCTTATTCGCGCAGGGCGTAGCGCCAAAGGATTGGGGCCTTAAAGGCTTTCATATCAAAGATGCACAACTTGGAGATATCAATTATTATGTCACGGAGAAGGGAATGGATCAGGAAAAACCTCTGATATTCCTTATTAGTGGCTGCAGGGGATTGCCCACGATGCTGGTCGTGCAATGCGGTGAGAAATCCGTTCAACTGGGGACTGTGCCTCCGGACCAAATCAACTATTTTTCAGAACAGTACCACGTTGCCTTTGTAGGGAAAGCGGGAACACCGTTTTGCGACACATTCAAGGTCGATGAAATCAATCCCCTGAAGAACCTGGAAGATTATCAACCCTCCCAGGAGTACATTCAAAAATGCGGTATGGAATGGGAGGTGAAGGCAAGTTCGATAGTCATTGACTCCCTTTACAGTAAGCTGCCTATTTCTGAAAACAAAGTCATTGCCGTTGGCTTTTCTGAAGGAGGGCACCTTGCCGTCAAATTGGCTGCCGAGAATAAGAAGATAACGCATCTTGTGAGTGTGATCAGTAATGGCCTCAATCAATTTTACTCCAGCATCATTAACCGAAGGATGGACGCAGCCGCAGGAAAAATAACACATCGAGAAGCTCAGGAAGCAGTTGATAAGCTGTTTGCGATCTATAAGGAAATTTACAGCGATCCACACAATACGGAAAAATGGTATTATGGACATCCCTATAAGCGCTGGGGAAGTTTTTGTACTGACATTCCTTTAGAGCATTTAGTGAAGCTGGAAATCCCCATTCTTCTGCTTGATGGTTCTGCTGATCGTAATAATCCCATTCTGCAGTCTGACTATGTTATGCTGGAATTCTTAAGATTGGGAAAAACCAATTTGACCTATCATGTATTTCCTGGCTGTGACCACTGGTTTCATGAGGTGGTCGTGGAAGACGGTAAGGAGAAACACGTATCGCACAGAGACGAAGCATTCCAAATGATTTTTGATTGGCTTGCCTCCAATTAGAACGTTCATTCGTCATAATGAAAAAAGCATGAGCGTTTTAGGAGACAAACTTAAATGACACTGACAGACTTATTGTATGCTGCTCTGGCTGCTGTGCTACTGACGGGCTCTTATCGCGTCGAGGCAAATAACGATAAAGCTTTTCCCGAATTCGAGTTTGATGTTTGGGCCAGCCCGCCCTCGCGGAAAATCTACGCTCTTTCGCGTGAATCCGTTGTTCAGCGAATCCTCTATTCGATTGAGGAAACGGCTTTGCCAGTTCAAGAGATTGCAGTCAAAGTTGAGACGTCCGTAGAGCAGGTTCTGGAGAAACTGAATGAACTTTCCGATTTTGGATTAGTCCACCAAGATGGACAACGATGGATATCATGCATTCCATTGTACACAGAGGACGAGTTACGCGTAGCCGAGCAAATAGGAGAAAAATACGGTGTAGAACAAGCCAGGATTCTACAGAGCGAGCTCCCAAGACTCAAGAGTGTTTTTCACAAGACGCTTCTTTCCAAGCATTTCCCGTGGGACGATGTCTCGCTCATTGTCGTGGGGGCGTTGCTGGCGGATTTCTGCGTCGTCGACAGGATTCCCTTTACGCCTGAGCACCACATGGAAGAGCTTCAGCCGTCCCTGGTTAGTCCATCCGGCAAAAGGTGGGGGTATGACGGCTTTCAGAAGCTGCCAAAACGATTTCCATCCCGAAAATGGAAATTCTATCAGAATCAGTTCTCGAAATACTCCGGGGGATTGACGCGATTCGGCTATTATGGTGAAAACCGTGCAAGTCCGCCTGCTCGGCCCGAGGGATGGATACGATTCGAGCAGGGAAAGATACTCTTTGCCCTCGCAGAAGGACCGCGGACATTTGAATCCCTGAAGGCGCACACCAAGCTGAGACCTGAGATTCTCAAAAAAGGGCTTAACGTACTCCAGCATACGAGTCCTCCTGCCATCATTCTTCAGAACAGCAGATATCGGTCGAAGATCCCAATTCTGTGCGAGGCGGACCGTGATCTTCTTCTTCGGGAATGCGATAGGATCGCGGAGATTGTCTTTGAGAAAGTGGTCCGTCCCCACTACGCCGAACGAGTAGCCAAGGGAAAGGCCTCGGGATCCCGATGGCCGCTTCCGTCAGGTACATACGTACGCGATAAGGCTCTTCAGATACTGATCGAAAGCAGACTAATCAGTGGGGTCCCAGCTTCCCCTGTCGACTGGAATTTCGGTGTTTGGGGCTGGAGGGGATTCTTGCCGATGCACGATCACATCAAAAAGAGTCTGAAGCCGGATCCGTTTCTTCTCACGTCGATCTCTGACGGTGAAACCAGAGAAATAGCCCGGTTGAACAGTCTGAAGAATAGGATTTTGGAAAATGAATCACTGGTCGATATATCGACTCCGGCAAATGCGTTTCTCACATGGATCTCTGCCTATGCCCATTCAGACATTGAAGCGCTGAGACGGGTTGAGGTGCCGGCAGATCGAATCGACATGGCCCATCTGAAGAGTCGTACAAAACAGGGATGGCTTGGATTTATCGGAAAAGTGAACATCAGGCGTTTGCCTCCGGTTCCCTCAAATCTGGAAGAGGGAGACGTGTGTCCTGTCTTTACGATGCACGAAAGAGGTTTTGAAGAAGCATATGTCTTTTTCTTCCATGATGAGGGGTGGCGATACCTGGGAAGTACACCGAGGGACGGACTATGGCACGATTGGGCGAAAACGGCTGCGAAAAATAAACTGGCGTTGCTCAACAGACAATAACGCTGGTACGTGTCTCATTTATCGAAACGTCCTTGCCCAGGCTGAGGCGACGTACGGAGTCCCTCTTATCAGCTTGACACGCCTATGAAGAGTTCAAAGTCAAATACTAAAATCCCTGCTGCTGCGGAGTCTCTCTGAGGCATCCACGTTACGACATTTGAGTGAACGTTCACTTCTTGTGCTACTGAATCACCGCTGGGAGATTCGGACTTGAAGTGCCTTAGTGCGCCTATACCTGCTCACATAGTTGCGGATCATGAATTTGGCTGTCCGTCAGATCCTGGGTACGATGAAGAGGACATACGGTAATCGATGACAATACCATCGGCCACAAGTTGAGTCCCTTGGTGTTTTATCCTGGAACCGAGTGGCACCTGAACGAGCACCAATGCCTGGTCTGGTGCGAGCGTCAAATGATCACCGCTCTTTGCGTTGCGGGCGACGAAAGCACGCGCAACCAGATCGTACAGGTCACCAGGTTGGGCAAGATGCAACGTGATTGTTCGAGGCATGTGGAAGGGATTGTAATAAAGATGAGTTGGATATGCGGGCGGATGGAACCAGTCTGTGGCCAGGCAATCCCAGCGCAGGATGCCTGGGACATCGGTCAAATCGACGATCCCTCCGAGGAAACCGATATGATTGCCCATATACAGCGAAAGGTTGTACGCACTATCGCCAAACCACTCTGACCGTTGGACGAAATATTCGTTAGGATCCACTCGTGAGAGTCCCGGGACCCACCCGAGAAGAACCGGATCGCCGGTTGCATAGGGGCGTAAGGTACGATCGGGACTCGGATCCCAGGACTTCAGACCTTCATAGAAGAGATGGTTCTTCGGATCCCACTTGGCCTTCCAATCGGCATGATCCTGCTGATTTGCATCCAGCCCTTCACCCTGGAGCAATCGTGCCGAGTTGGCGGCATGTAAGGCGTAACAAGCAATCGCACGCGCATAGCGCTGATCGTAACGAACGACGGGGATCAACCAGGCCGGTCCCTGCAACGATCCCATCGTGAACGCGTAGAAACCGTCATCCCCCCAGCGGGCGCCGTCCAGACCGTCGCAGGTCATGTTGCCGAATCGCATACCCCGAGTTATGCGCCACGTATGACGCTTTGGATCCCCGTCTCCAAACCAGGCCGACAGGATGGGATCGATGTCAATCTGTGGTCCACCCCCGGCGTTCAGGCGTGCCGCGGTAAGCGGGCCCATCACATGAGTAATTTCATAACGTCCAGGATTCTCTGCATACCATCGCAGGGTTGCTCTGGCACAGGCGACCATGTCCTCATCTCCCGTCATTGCGGCGCCCACTAATAACATCCAGGCTACACTTGGAGCGTGACCCAGTCGATTCATTGGCTCGTTGCGTCCTCCCGGCTTCTTATTCTCGAAATCCCACCCGAGCACATCATAGTTTGGACGGTCGGGACAGCCTAAGCCGCGAGCAATTAAAAGAAATGCCCTGGCAGCCGTCACTGCCTGATGCTTTAATTGCATGTCCTTCGGATATTGCGCCGCCAGCATCGTTCCCAGGATAGCGTTCCAGTACCCATAAATGCCTGAATGAATGACAGGCGAACGATTTCCCACGGAGAGGCGATAGAAACCGTACGTAGGATCATACCAGGCCTTGCAACGAGAGACATAATCGATACCATGGAAGCTTCGTGGATCGAGTCCTGCCAATCTCGCCCCGATCACAGCCGACAGGCACGTGATCGACTCTCCACTGAGTTTCCACCCAACGTACGACTTCATACGGAACGCAGGATTATCTGCCTTGATTTCCACAACGGGAAAACCACCGCCAACAACATCAGGATCGAGTATGCGCTCATAGTAGGACCTGGATATCGCACGCCAATCCCGCACCGCCAAAGGTTCCGGTACACGAGGCATATGCTCCACGGCAGCGATGCTTCTCTGTACTGTGCCCTCAGCCTGCACAGACCCAGCCTGAGTGAATGCCACGGCCAATGTCGATACGACGAGGACAACCGTCGTGGTTGGCGCTGACGTTCTTTCAGTGATCAACTAGCGTCCTTTCATCAAAAAGCCTTTACTAGTACAGTTCTTAAGCAAGAGTTGTTATTGCGAATTATACCATCAAGTTGGAATTCCAACAATAAGGACCAAGCCTAACGCATGTGGAATACCGGTTTAAGAGCGATTTAGGCACAACGGGCATTGAATAGTGACATATGTTCGACCGGTGCACGGTCTCTGGCTTGTTTACCTTACTTGGTGCTTCGCACCAATCAAGGAGGTCTTTCGCTTTGCAGCCAAAAGATAGAGTCAGTCAATCTTCATCGCTTTAATCGCGTCGCTGTCGAACGCTTTTGTGGAGAACGCCGGAAGAAGCGCCCGATCGCCCATTCTCTACGTGACGTCTCTTGCCAGTTCCAAAATAGTAGAACTTGTCCTTTATCTTCTTGCAATACTGGGCGATTTTGTGTAAGTTAAGCGTGAATTTGTCAGAACGTGCTTGTCGTTTGGAATCGGATTTTGCTCTCGCTGGTATCCTTGAGCTATAACCGAGCAATAAATGAATACATCGGAATCGTACGGCATCATTCAGTTGTGGTGAAGGTTGTATTGTGAAGAATTGTGTGAAACTACTCTTATCTTATCATATGTTGTTTACATATAAGCGTTTGCGCCTGTAGCTCAATTGGATAGAGCGTCGGTCTACGGAACCGAAGGTTGGGGGTCCGAATCCCTCCAGGCGTATTCGTTTTTAAGTCCTTTTGGCGTAAGAACTTCGTGCTCACTCCGTCAAGTCTTGAAACACCCCAAGGCGGGCATAATCAGCAGATAGTGTCAATCGTCCCGCGCCTCAACCAGAATACTGTCCAAAACCTGGTTTGCAGAAATCATATCTTCAGACCGCACGGTCAATTGGTACTTCCCTGTTGTAGCGATGTCCGAACGTCGCGCGAGTTCCTGAACCACCTGGATCGGCAACTGCCCAGCCCAGCTCGTGATGGCGGGGCGCCGAAGGTCATGCAGTGTGTACTTCGCCACGTCTGCCGANCGGCGGAGAGCCGTGTCTAAACGAGGCTGAGCAAGGTAAGCGCCAACGTTTCTTCGTGGATGCCTCAAAAGATTTGGGGAACCGAGATCCCAGAATTCAAGTTTTGGGCTCTTCACAGGGTCCGTTTCGAATACTCTTCTGCGCCGCCAACGCCTCTCGTGCGGCCTGCAGTATATCCTTCAGGGACATTCCGTAGTTCTCCAGAAGGTCTTTGTGGGAACCCGTCTCAGCGAACTGGTCGGCAATGCCAACCCGCCGGACCGGGACGGGGTAACTTCCCGTTACGACCTCCGCCACAGCAGCTCCCAACCCGCCGATGATACTGTGCTCCTCGACCGTAACGATGGCCCCGGTCTCCCGGGCCGCCTCTAGAATGCACTGTGTGTCAAGAGGCTTGATCGTGTGCGTCTCGATCACCCCTGACTCAATCCCATCCTTTGACAAGACGTCCGCCGCCTTGAGGCAACGCTCAAGCATCATCCCTGTGCCCACCAGTGTGAGATCCATCCCCTGGCGGAGCACGACCGCCTCGCCGATGCGGGGGCTGCAGTCCTCGTCAAACAGCACAGGTGCGTCATTGCGCGTCAAGCGCATGAAGACGGGACCTTGCCATTCCACGACCTGAGGCAGAAGCTTTCTCAATGAGACCGGATCACTCGGGATCACGACGGTCATGTTCGGCAACGATCGCATAATGGCAATATCTGTGATGGAGTGGTGCGTGGGACCGTCAAAGGAATCGGAGAGGCCGGAATACGCTCCCACCAACTTGACGTTGGCCCGGCCGTAGCAGAGATGTGTACGCACCATCTCCAGGGCCCGTGTGGCAAACAGAAACGAGAATGTGTTGGCCAGCGGGATTTTTCCGCTGGACGCAAGGCCCACCGCCACGTCAACTAGGCACTGTTCGGCGATCCCAACGTTGAAGAACCGATCGGGAAAGGCCTCTTCGAACATGTAGCTATGATCTGAATTGGACACGTCTGCGCTCAAGACAACGACATCCGGATGAGTTCGTCCCAATTCTACCAGGGCTTGACCATATGCCAGTCGCATATTGACCCATTCGTCCTTCATCGCAGTCCCTCCTCAAGCTCTCGCAATGCCTGCTCATATTGCGCTTCGGTCGGCACCATGCCGTGCCAGCGGTTATCATATTCCATGAAGCTGACTCCTTTACCCTTTGTCGTGCGGGCGATAATAATGCTGGGGCGCGCGTGTACCTCATCAGCGCGATCCAACGCCGTGAGGATCTCCAGGACATTGTGCCCGTGAATCTCCTGCACATGCCAGCCGAAAGAAGCCCACTTGTCGGCGACGGGCTCGGTGGGCATGACATCGGCCGTGGCCCCAGTTTGCTGAATACCATTGTAATCGAGAATGGCCGTGAGGTTGCCGAGTCGGAATTTTGCCGCAGCCATCGCGCCTTCCCAGATGACGCCCGCGTTGATCTCGCCGTCGCCTATGAGGATATAAACCCGGTAGGTGGACGCCATGGCCGTTGGAGCGCTCATCGCTGAAGGCTTTTGGCTCGTCGGTATCCTTCCGGCCATGGCCATACCGATACCGATGGCGATCCCGTGGCCCAGAGGTCCAGCGACGACTTCCACACCGGGTGTCTTGGCGGGCTCCGGATGTCCCTGCAAGCGGCTGCGGAATTTTCGAAACGTCGTGAGTTCCTCAACCGGAAAGAATCCTTTGTGTGCCAGAGCCGTATAGAGCATCGCACAGGCGTGTCCTTTGGAGAATAACAGCCGGTCCCGCTCGGGCCAGTCCGGCCGAGAGGGATCGACCTTCATATGCTGAAAGTACAGACACGTGACGATCTCCGCGCACGAAAGTGCACCGCCAAGGTGTCCGCTCTGGCTGTCGCAGATCATCTTCAGGACCTGAATGCGGAACTGTTGAGCTTTCACCGCGAGTTCCTTAACGAGTTCTTCCGGATAGTGATGCACCGTAGATGCCTCCCTTAATATTTCCAATCGACTATATATGTTCTTGCGTCTGCTGAAACCTCTCACCACAGCCGGACGATTCCAACGGGAAGTGACCCATGATGTCCGCGCCTTTTGTGACGACGCCGATGCGGGCCTGGTGCCCATGACGTTCGAGAGCCTTTGCAAGGGCCTCTTTAAAACTGGATGTGGCCGTCAGTCCGATGTCAGCGGCCTGTTCGTTCGTGAAGCCTTCCGTGACCACAATAATATTTACGCGCCGACGCGTCTGTACGAGCGCCAAGTATGTTGCTGCAGCCACTCCGTCCGAAATTTTGCCTTTCTTGAGCAGTTCAACGACTTCTCCCTGCGATGTCGTTCCCAGTTCCACCAGTTGTGGATGATCGGGGGCGATGCCCTCCGCGGCAGCAGTCACGAGGATGAGCGTCCCCCCGTCCCTAGCCAGCATACCGCACGCATTGATCGGCTTGAATCCCTGCCAGAGGTCCCGGTCCGCAGGTTGAGCCCCTGCGACAACGATGTCCGGCCGCTCGTCGAGTTCAATGGTATAGACAGGGCGCGCGATTTTGACACCGGCGCGATGAGCTTCCACGGGATGCCCGGCCACCACCGCGATAATCTCTTCTTCGCTGTTGAGCACGACATTAGCGATGCACTCGAGACCCGTTGTCAGAGCAATCTGTTCCATCTCTTTTCGTACAGGATTATCCACCTGTCCGAGGATTTCATAAACGCGTGTGCCGGCCATCAAATGCGTTTGTGCCGTCGTCACGTGGTCGCTCACGCCGGGCTGCACCATCTTGGCGCCTCCCGCCCAACCGGCATACATATGTGGGATGATGTTGCCGACGGCGATGCTAAGCTCGCTCTCGAGGTACAACCGGCTGACATGAATGGGCACTCCGAGGGGTGTTGTACCCAGATCGACAAAGCTTTCAGGATCCTGCGGAAGATTCATGACAGTGACCCGTTCTACCACCTCCCGGCCATAGCGGTCCGCGCATTCGTACCTGCTCATGGCCCGATGCGTTCCCAGCGCAATTAAAGCGGTAATGTCACTGTCTTTCACTCCGGCAGCGTTCAACTCATTAAGCAGAATCGGTAGAATCAGCTTCTGAGGTGTGTTNCGTGTTCCGTCATCGACCAGGATCATCGTTTTCGTACCGTGCTGTGCGACCAGTTCTTTTAGACTCGGTGTACCGATCGGGGAACTGATGGCTTCACGAACGGCTTTTGCTAGATCGTTGACAGGCGGCACATACTTAGGACCTTCCACCCAGGCCAGATTGCGTTCCGGGATTCGCACCGTCTTGGTTCCATGTCCGTATGGAATGGATATTTCTCTCATGAAATCANTTTATCAGAATTTACGAACAATCCTATCTGATGACTGTTTCNTAAAGGTAATTCATGATCTCCACCGGATTGCGATGCTCCGTCAGTTCTTGAAACTTTGCGCCGTCGACGCGGCCGGCCAGCGCCTCCAGCCTTCGTGTCAATTTAGCGGTGAGCTGGAAGTGCTTAACCGGATCGACCTCCTTCGAGAGAACATCGAAGGCGTACCAGTCATCCGTATAGCCGGCCAGATTGAGATAGTAAAAGAACTCTATGAAATCCCAGAAATTGTAGGCACCCGGCATCATGTCCCAATCCCAGTTGCGGTCGTTGTCATTCAAGTGGACGTAGAATAATCTGCCGGCACGGTGAAGAAGGGCGACCGATTGAGCCGGTCGTTCTCCAGCCTGGATGGAATGGCCAATATCCATCGTCACGCCCAGGTTGTCGGCGCCGACCGATTGGCAGAAACTAAGGGTCTCTCCCGCATTCGCAAATAGACAGCGGGTACGAGGATCGTTCCACTTGTACTCGATGCAGACGCGAATGGAGGGATTGTGACTACAGATCGCACCGAACGTCTCCTCTGCATACCGATAAGCATCGAAGTAATTCATCTCGAAAACATAATCATGACCGTCATTTAACGGGCACGTGGAGATTCTTGGCGAACCGATCTCGGCGGCTATATCCATAGCATGTTTGAAATCGTCTATGACTTCCCGGCGTTCTTTGGGATTGGCCGAACTAAACGCCCCACGTAACCATCTACCTGTGCGCCGGGACCGAACGTTAATCGATGAGACGCCAAATCCGTGATCTGACAACAATGAAGTGAGCGNCCTAAGGTCCTCAAAATCTGCTGGGTAACACAGTTCAAAACCGCTGATGTCTTTGACCTTTGACGCGAGAGCAAACTTTTCCTTTAATGTCCGGTCCGGGTGANACTGCATATACCGGTTGTGCACGCCCCCGAGAAACGCGCTGATAATTGCCAGTTTGTTCATAAAATTTTCCTTAAATAAGCCACACTCTGACGTACCCACTCTTCCTCTTGTGCGATAGTCCTTGTTTCATTCTCTTGTTGATCCATCCATCCTTCTACCACAATATTTGGCGACCGTCGATGCCCCTTCAAAAAGGCTATCATACGGCGCAGATCGACCATCCCCTCGCCCACGGGACACCCGATGATGCAAAATCCCGTACCCCGGCGTATCGTCATCGCATCCTTGGCATGGACGCTCAGGGCATAGGGTGCGAGTGTTGAAATGACTTCAGCCGGTCCGACCAACTGACTGATGGAATTGAGAGGATCCAGGCAAACACCGACGTAAGCGTCGTCAACAGCCTCGATGATCTGCACCAATTCGGCGGGTGTGAACCGGAAATGATTCTCAATGGCGAGTTTTAAATCAAAAGCATGAAGTTCATCGACCAAAGAGCGAATCGTCTCGACCGTCTGCGAAATGGGCTCGTCTCCATCGAGCACAGCACGCATCAGATTCGATCCAATCTGATGGCAAACTTCGATGTTCCGCTGGAGATGTGACCGATTGTTACCCCTAACTCCCAATTCGAGACCAAGGCCCAAATCCGCGGCCTTTTGTTTAATCATTTCCAGATCCGGATTCGACAGTCCATCCAATGGCATATTTTCACAGATCTGAACAACCTGAGCTTCACACGCGGCAGATTTTTCCAATAAAGTCATCGGAGTCAATGGCGCCGAGGGCACAAAGTCTTTCGTCCCAACCGACCAGCGGAACGCATAACTACCTACACCGATTTTCATTAACCAGCCTCATTTGTTCCTTGCCGATTCATTTTTCCCAACATCATGTCATTTGTCCTCTAAAGTACTTATTCTTAACATAACGGACAAGGCCAAACTGGTTGAGAATAGTGACAACGCATGCAAGGAAAAAGCAGCAGGCGATAGGCCGGTTAATCAATCCCAGCATGTTTCCATCATTCAGTAGCAGTGCCCGGCGGAAGAATGCGTCGGCTAAGTTCCCGAGAATCAGTCCCAGAATCAAGGGGGCGGGCGCATAGCCCATTTTGTCCATGAAGTAACCCACGACGCCAAAGACAAAAACGAGTTTGAGATGGAAGGGATTATTGTTGTAAGCATAAACACCTATCACACAAAGCACGGCAATAATCGGCATCAGGATTCTAAGAGACACGTTCAGCACCTTCACCATGAACCTGGCCAGCATGAGTCCACACAAAAACAGGAAAACAGCACCCCATAGAATGATCGCTGCCAACTGGGCGATAATTCCGGGATGTTCCACTGTCAGCATGGGTCCCGGTCGAACACCATGCAGAACTAACGCGGCCAGCAGCATCGCAGTGGGTGGACTACCCGGCAATCCCAAGCTGATCAATGGGATGACCGATCCGCCAATTGCAGCATTATTGGCGGTCTCCGGCGCCATGACTCCTTCATACACGCCTGCCCCGAACTTCTGGCCCAGCTTATCTCGTCGCTTGGCGTCATCATAGGCGACCCAGGCGGCGATGTTTTCACCGATTCCGGGTACGGCCCCAATACCGACTCCGATAGAACCCCACCGCAGAATGCTAATGAAATTCCGGCGTATCAAAGGCCAGACGCGGAGCCGGCTCTGATCGGATATGGCCTGCACTCGGGCTGTCGCTCCCTTCATGGACTTTACGATCTGGGGAATTCCGAAAAAGGCGATGGTCATGGGGACAAACGGAATGCCAGTGATCAAATTGGCATTGCCGAAGGTCAAACGCTCCCATCCGTGAATGTCTTCCTGACCGACCATGGCCATGAGGATACCCAGCAGGCCGGCAATCCATCCTTTAATCGGAAGATCCGGCGAAGCCAGAGAGCCGCAAATCAGAATTCCGAATATCGCCAGCCAAAAGAATTCCGGAGAAGTAAACTGCAGGGCCAGTTTGGACATGAAAGGCGTGAACAACAGAAAGATCAACATGCCGAAAACGGTGCCGATAAACGAAGAGATTCGCGCCAGAATGTTAGCGTTCCCGGCCTCACCGCGCAAAGCCAAGGGGTGTCCATCCAGGCACGTTGCCGCCGCGGAGCCCGTTCCTGGGATATTGACGAGGATCGCCGAGACGGATCCTCCATAAATGGCCCCAATATAGACACCAAACAGGACAAGGAGGGCTCTTTCGAGGGCCATGCCATAGGTCAGTCCGGTGAACAGAGCAATCCCAATGGTTGCCGACAAGCCGGGCAACACACCAAAAAATATCCCCACGAGGACTGCCAGACATATCGTCAGGACACTCTCAGGATGCGCCAACTGGCCGAAGTATCGACAGAACTCGATGTTCGTGTTCAGGATGTCACCAAATATGTCTATCACGGCAGGGGAATTTTCACAAAATAACCGAAAACCAGGTAAGTAATCAGTGTGCATAGCCCGCTGATAACAACAACATACCCGATGGAAGTGGCCTTAAATGTTATCATCATCAAAATCAGAAATACGAACGTTGCCAGCCAGAAGGGGATAACCACATGAGTTCCCGGAATGGGCTGTCCAAAACCTATCATGTAGAGAAAAAGATATACGAAGACAGCCAACGTCTTAAGGCTTGATCGATTCCAGAGTGCGATGCGGATTTGCCGCGGAGCTAACCACCGCAACGTCCCACCTTGCCTCAAGGCAGTCACCAGCAGCGCCAAGCTCAACATGAAGAGCCCTGCACTGATGACCAACATCGAAAAACCCGGCGCATCATAAAAGGTGGCGTTGACTGTCCTCATCGCCTTGATTGACAAGTTCAGTGCCTAGACGATCAGGCTCACACTGGATACGATCAGGATCAATGAGAAAAGCACATCTCTGTCTCGCATCTTAAAATTGGATCGCTGATCTGATGTTTGCATCAAGGTTGCCTCAGTAGATGTGACCCTACTTACTTGTCTGGAGATTTGGGGATGCCAAGTTCTTCCGGATCCTTCCTCGCTATACCCAGCTCCTTGGCCGTCCAGGAGGCTATCCTTTGCATCCGGTCCACTAATTGGCTTGCCTCGTCGCCACACAATGCGATTTTCCGGGCCATCTGTAATTGCAGGAATTGAGCGAATTGAGGGCTCTCTACGGCTCGTTGGAAAGCCTCTTCGAACGTTTTCAGTTTCTCTTGGTCGACATCGTGAGGAAACATGAAACCGAGCCACTGAAATAGATTCCGCAATCCCATCTCCATATCAGGATAGACCTCAACCGCCGAACGAACAGCGCCAAAACCATCGAAATANACGGGCTTGACGTCAGTCACGAGAAGGGGACGTACAAGTCCCGCCTTCACGTATTCGCCAATCTCNGCGCACGAACAGCTTACGGCATCCACCTCTCCGCTCAGCAGAGCCGTAATGGCCGGACCGCTGCCGTTGTAGGGAATATGTTTCAACGATCCTCCCATTGCTCGCTCCAACTGGACGGCCTTGATATGCCAGAGCTTCCCCTGACCTGAGTTGCCCACTTTAATTTTTCCACGATGTTCTCGTGCCTGTTTTGCCAATTCCTCTAACTTTGTATAGGGTGAATCAGTCCGCACAGCAAGAATGCCCTGTGATCCTCCGGCAATAAAGAACTGCCATTTGTCAACCATCGGGGCAACGTCATTGATCCCGAAGAAAACAGATGTTTCCGACGCCCCCAATACCGTATATCCGTCATGAGGACTGTTCCATACTCTCATGGCGCCGGTTCCTCCCTTGGCTCCCGGCAGATTGGTACAAACCATGTTGATCTTAAGGTCTTTGGTAATCAAGGCTGAGAGCTGTCTGATCCAGGTGTCCGTGCCACCACCTTGACTGGAAAAGATGTAAACAAAAATGTCTCTTTGCGGATAGGGTCCATCTTCACCATCACAGCCGGGTAATAGGATTGTGACGGCGATCACCACAATTAGAAAGAACGTTCTTGTTCTCACATGCTTATGTGAATCCATACACTTGTTCATTTTGACAAGCACCATTATGCTTCTCTCTAATGTCGAAAATCATTATATATACCTTGACAATACAATCATACGGAAAGGTTGTAATTACGCCACTGAACTCTATGTCTAACAGGGTATCAAGATTTGACACAAAATTTAAGCTTCCTGAATCCTTTTCGGAACCTTTTCAATGATAGGCGACCGTCTCACACTCGGTGACACTCACCCACACACGTTAGAGTCCTGGAACAGACTAATCGAACTCTACGAAGCCTGGAACAAGCCGGAAAAAGCCAGAGAGTGACGAGCAAAACTGCTACAAACAGAAGCTGTAAAAGAGTGATATGTCACCACAAAACGTATCCATCTTCATGAGCTACAGAACCTCATATTTCCTGAACACGGCGTGTCACCATTTTGCTACTACAAATACCGATTTTGCCCCAATGGGGTCCAAATACACGTTTGATTTCAGGCTAAGGAGACAATTTGAAAAAAACTATCGCGTCAATATCGGATCCGAAGCACTCTTTGAAAAATGAGGGCTGGTAACTCTATCAAGCTGCCAGTTCAAAGTCGCACTGATTATTGATGATGGCCCGAAAGCAAATGGGGCCCGTACCTTAGCTTTATACAGGCCCCGACTTGAGGTTGACCTGGGCTATAGACTGTATTGCAGCTTACGGCCGCTGTTCCAGTTATGGCTGATACAATCGAATATCGTCAATGTGCATCGTCCCTGTACCACCCACCAGCCTCTTTCTCCAAGCCGCCATCTGTTGTCAGAACCACGCAGCGGTGCTATCTTGCTGTCCGGGAGAATGACCAGGAACTGGCCAGGAAAGTGCAGGAGAAGATCCTGAAGGGCGGCCTGACTGATCCCAAACTGGACCCCTCCGGAAAAAAACAATGACGTTTCTGATGAACAAAATGAGGCCGCCCAACATAACTGCTTGGTTGCCTTTCGCTTGCGAAAACGAGGCCGATGAGACTCGAACTCACAACCTTCGGATCGACAGTCCGATGCTCTAACCAATTGAGCTACGGCCCCACACTGTATTCCAAGAACTGTAATATTGCCATCTCCTTGCTCTCATGTCAACTGTTTTTACCAGAATAAGCTGCGCCAATAAGATTTCTTGAGCGGGTCTTACTGTGCGTTCTCCGGCTGCTATCTACGTGCAGACCGGGAACGCCTGACCACCGGACGGGACTTACTCTGCTTCTTGGCCCCCTGTTGGAGGACTTTCATCGCTTTTTGCACGTTGGCGACCTTCAAAATGCCCGTCGTACGGCCGCCCTTGGCACCCGCGGTGCAATAGGCGTACGAAATGTTGATGTGATTCTTGGCCAGTTTCTCGGCCACGGCCGCCAGCGCCCCGGATTTGTTTGTCAGGGTCACGCACAAGACACTTGTTTCGTTATAGGGCATATCCAGCTTTGCCAGTATTCGCTTTGCCTTTTCAGGCGCCGCGAAGACGGCGCGCATCACCCCCTGCTCGACGGAGTCCATCATCGTCATCGCCGTGATGTTGACCTTCGCCTCCGCGAACTCGCCAAGTACCCGAGCGAGGACTCCCGGTTTGTTGACCATGAAGATCGAGAATTGTGTTGCAACGTACATAGCACATACCTCTCTTCCAAAACGACTTACCACCGTCAGATTATCGGCCCTTCACCGCAGCGGTCACGACGGTCGGTGTCAATCTGGGCTCGTGGCCTTAATTGCCTCTTCTTTGTCCGGAAAGAATCTGAAGACCTTGTCAAGATTGGTGATCCTGAAGACCCTGTGCAATTGGGGATTTATCGCGCTAATCAGAACTTCGCCATTGTACGCCGCCAGCTTCGCCCGGATGTCCAGGAGCAGCCCCAGCACGAGGGAAGAAAAGAATTTCACCGCCTCAAAGTCGAAGATCAGCGTGGGCGGCTGGTCCTTGGCAACAAAGTCCTTTATGCGCGTCGAGGCGACCGCTATGGCGTCGACGTCACTCATCGAAGCAGACTTGAAAGCCACAATCGCGGCGCTCGCCTCCATCGTTATTTCCATGCTAATCTCTTCGGTCATCTCTACTGAGAACCGTGGTAAATCCAGCCCCGAATCTGTTGTCGCAACCCGAACGACTTTCGTCGCGTTTGGCGTCATTTTCGCGTATTTCCTCGCGTAAATCAATCATCAATTGTGAACAATCACTCTTTTTGAGCATTTTTTGCGGCCCACACCGCGCTCGGCCGCGGGAGGCTCGCTCTTGGGTTGTGAGAAGAAGCCGACACAAAAGCCACTCGGCCACAGGTGCAATCGTGCCAAACTGGTGACGAATGCGGTTCTTTCCGCTCATTCGCCTCTGGCAACGGTCCGGCGATTTCCCTTGACGAGAGGCAAGTCAATTTGGTATAAAGGCTATGTGAAGTACATGGGCCGTCTTTCTTTCCAGCATGTGAGGCCCGTGCGTTCTTGGTGAATTTGCCAACGAGCGCGGGCAAGAGGGTGTGGACCAAATCCCCGACGTCACATGCTTCCCAGTGAGCTTCTTGCTTCTTCGAGGAGCGGCCGGTTTGCAAAAGGAAGGAGGTGCGAATGGTCTTTGCACGTCTGGACGGACATATCGCGCGTGCGCGATCGTGAGAGAAACTCCATTTCCAAACAAATTTAGGAGGCATTCTTATGAAAAGGGCAGTAATACCAGTCGTCTTGATGTTGTGTAGTGTCGTGTTCGCGCAGCCCCCGGATGAGCACACGATGGCGTATTGGAAGCTCGATGAAGGCAGTGGGGATTTCGTCGAGGATTCTTCTGCAAACGGTAACCATGGAACCGTTGAGGGTGCTGTGTGGACAACAGACGCAAAAACAGGTGGAGCGGCTCTCGAATTCAACGGGCCGAACACGCAAGTCGTTGTACCCGACAGCCCCAGCCTGCATCCGTCGACGGGTAATATTACCATCGGCGCTTGGGTCAAGGTGTTTTCCAATCCCAAGAGCTGGCCCATCGGCGGATCGATTGTGTACAAACAGGACGCCTATCAATGGGTCGTCAACACCAACGGCGCGCTGTGGCTCGGTGTCTGGGGATCGCGCCTCGAGACGATCGGAAGCTTCGATTTTGAGGACCATGTGAACGAGTGGCATCATTGTGCCGTGACGTATGACAATGCCGCCCAGCATGCCGTGATTTACGTGGATGGGGAACTCAATATTGAAGGAACGGTTGGAGATTCGATCGGTCAAACGACCAACGATCTTTACTTCGGTAATAAGGTGGATGACGGGGGGTGGCTCTTCGGAATCCTCGATGAGGTGCGTATTTCGGATATTGTACGCACCCAGGACGAGATCGAGGCCTCCATGCTGGGCGGGGCGAGATATCCCTTTGCAAGTCAACCCGATCCGCCGGACGGCATGATTTACGAAAACACATGGGTTAATCTTCGCTGGAAATCCGGAGATTTCGCCGTCACGCATGATGTGTATATGGGCGAGAACTTCAACGACGTGAACGAAGCCACGCGAGATTCCGATGTGTTCCGAGGCAATCAGGTAACGAATTTCATGGTCGCCGGCTTTCCCGGATTTGCCTATCCGAATGGTCTGGCGCCCGGTACGAACTATTACTGGCGGGTTGACGAAGTCAACGATGCTAATGTGGCTAGCCCCTGGAAAGGAGAGACATGGAGCTTCTTCGTTCCTCCGAGAGAGGCCTATGAACCAACTCCGGCCGACAATGCCAAATTCGTCGATACGGACGTCACGTTGAGTTGGAAGCCGGGCTATGCGGCGAAATTGCATCATGTGTACTTCGGCGAAACCTATGAAGAGGTGGATAGCGCCACCGGCGCTCCCACACACACGAGCACAACCTATACGCCCCCTGGCCCACTTGAAAATGATAAGACGTATTATTGGCGCGTCGATGAGTTTGATGGCGCAACGGTACATAAGGGCCACGTCTGGACCTTCTCCACCCTGCCGATCATCCCGCTTGCCGACGACCCCAACCTCATCGCCTGGTGGACATTCGATGAAGCTTCGGGTGACGTCGCCCTCGACTGGTCCGGCCACGGCAATCACGGCGTCCTCTTCGGACCAAGTTGGGTCACGCCCGGTATCATTGGCGAAGGCGCATTGAATTTCACCGGCAGTTCTCGTGTGGCTATTAAAAATCTGACCTATGAAGGTTCGGACTATCGCGAAGTAACGCTCGCCACATGGCTCCGAACCACGATATGGAACGATCAGTATATCGCATCCTTCGACCGCGACCAGTACTGGCGAATGTCGATAAACGTAAACGGCTCCGGGCCCGGCCATGTCGGCTGGCATGTGATGACCAGTAACGGACAAGTCGATCTTGGCGGCAACACGCGCGTGGATAACGGAGCCTGGCACCATGCCTGCGGCGTTTTCGACAACGGACAGGTATTGCTCTATATTGATGGCGAACTTGACGCTTCGGCATCGGGAGGCTCAACCTTCGGCACGGGCAACGTTCGCTACGGTCTGCTGGGCGCCAACTGTGAGGCCACGACCTTCAACGGTCTCACAGGGATCGGCAGCCCCATAGCGGGTGATATTGACGATATGCGGATCTATGACAGAGCCTTAACCGCCGATGAGATCATCGACGTCATGCGGGGCGATCCACTCGTCGCCTGGGATCCGAGCCCATCCGACGGCTCCACGCCGGACGTCGATACTGCCCTGCCGCTGAGCTGGTCGCCGGGGGAAATGGCCGCCAGCCACGACGTGTACTTTGGCCTTGATAGAGACGCCGTGAAAGAGGCCGATGCCACCGATACGACGGGGATATACCGCGGCAACCAGACCGCTACAACTTTTACGCCCCCCGAAGGCGTCGAATGGGGCGGCGGACCCTACTACTGGCGCATCGACGAAAGCAACACCGACGGAACCATCAGCAAGGGCAACGTTTGGACGTTTACGGTTGCGGATTTCATTCTGGTGGACGATTTCGAGAGCTATACCGACAACGATGCAGCCGGTGAAGCCATCTGGCAACACTGGATCGATGGCTTCGGCATCGCCGACAATGGCGCGCAGGTCGGAAACCTGCTTCCGCCGTATGCCGAGCAGACGATTGTCCATAGCGGCTCGCAGTCGATGCCGCTCATGTATGACAATACGGCCGGTGTCACGAACTCGGAAGCGGCGCTAACACTGACCGCTCCACGGGACTGGACCCGGCACAGCCTCGCCAGCCTGTCGCTGTGGACCCGAGGCTATCCGGCTTCGGTCGGCAGCTTCGTCGAAGCCCCGGCCGGCACCTACACGATGACCGCCTCCGGCGCCGATATCTCGGGCAACGCCGATGAATTCCACTTCGTGTTCAAGACGCTCACCGGGGCCGGCTCGATCACGGCGCGGGTCAACAGCATCCAGGATACGAATCCGTGGGCGAAGGCCGGCGTGATGATCCGTGAGACGCTGGATGCCGGCTCGAAGCACGCCCTCGCCTGTGTGACCCCGGGAAGCGGCGTTGCCTCCGAGGGACGTACGACGAGGGACGGTGCCAGTTACAGCACGAACGAGACCGGGATCACGGCTCCGCATTGGGTGAAGCTGGAGCGTGATGCATCCGGCAACTTCACAGTTTCGCATTCGACCAACGGCACCTCGTGGCAGTCGGTCGCCAGTTCTATTCCGACGAACATTCCGATGACGTCGAATGTCTATATCGGTCTGGCGCTGACCAGCCATGACGCGACTCAGACCTGCCAGGCCGTATTCTCGAATGTCACGACCACCGGCAACGTGAGCGGGCAATGGACGCACCAGGACGTGGGCATTACCACGAATGCGGCTGAACCGATGTACGTGGCGCTATCGAACGCCGACGGCGCTTCGGCCGTGGTGGCCAATGACGATCCGGCCGCAGCCACGATCGACGAGTGGACCGAATGGGTGATTTCGCTGCAGGCGTTCGCCGATCAGGGGATCAACCTGGCCGACGTGGACAGCATCGCAGTGGGCCTGGGCACCAAAGCCGATGGTGCCGCGCCCGGCGGCGCAGGGACGGTATACTATGACGACATCCGTTTGTACCCACAGCAGCCGTAGGCTGCGACACAACCGGAAATTGGAATGAATGTCTGTTCAGGGCCTGTG
>JGI2171J19970_10000197_pt1 | contig 28204 bp, 32 predicted proteins | sample DeeMarSWOR324_28_FD_19970 | JGI IMG/M metagenome (IMG submission 19970) | reverse complement strand
CGGGATCGTCGCCGTGACCAGCCACGACGAGATAGTAGAGGCGAAGAAGAAGGAGCTCGTCTGCGGCCTGCTGGCACTGGAGGGGGCGGAGCCACTCATGGGCGAGATAGCGCTGCTCAGGGTCTTCTACAGGCTGGGCGCAAGGATGCTGAGCTTCGCGTGGAACTTCAGGACGCCGTTCGCGGACGGGCTCGGCGCCAGAAGGGCCGAGAGCAAGCTCCCGGAGCTGGGAGTGCAGGCGCTGGAGGAGATGGAGAGGCTCGGTATGATCTTCGACGTCTCCCACCTGACTGACACAGTCTTCTGGGACGTGGCAGACGTGATGAAAGGGCCGTTCATCGCGAGTCACAGCAACTGCAGAGCGGTCTGCGACCACCCGAGGAACCTCACCGACGACATGATACGGGCGCTGGCTGACCACGGAGGCGTCATGGGGATGAACTTCGCCCCCGCCTTCGTGGACAAGGACAAGGCCACGGTGGAGAAGATGGTGGACCACGTCGACCACGTGGTGGACCTCGTGGGCTCCGACCACGTGGGGCTGGGAAGCGACTTCGACGGCATCGGCTCCACGCCGGAGGGCCTCGAGGACATCAGCAAGATGCCCAACATGACGAGGATCATGGTGAGCCGCGGCTACGGAGACGAGGACATACTGAAGATACTGGGCGGAAACCACCTGAGGGTCTTCAAACAGGTCATCGGCTGAGCCGCCCCCACCATTTTATCCTATTCATTTCTTGCTTCGCTGAGCTGTTTAATAGATGTGGTTCAGGTGAAGCTGCTAAGGGCAGCTGGGGATGGAGCAGGATGAGTAAACCATGTGGCTCCGTTTTGTATCTTACAGACATAAAAGGATGGAGGTGTTAGTCGTCGTCTATCCTTTGTCTTGTGAGCGCCGTACCGTCGGGGAGGTGGAGGTTTAGGGAGTGAATCTTGTCGTCTTCGCCTTCGTTGAAGCTCACAGCCACGGTGGGGTTTAGCCGCAGGTACCATATTCCCATGTCGTCCGGGGGATATAGCTCGAGGGAGATGGGCTGCCCCGGGAGGTCGAGGGCGAGCCTGCCGTCGATGATGACAACCTTCATGGTGGCGTTCGGGTCCTCGGTCTGGTACTCCCCCACATACCTCTCCATGTCCACTGGATAGACATCCTCTTGGGTGGGTGGACCCCTCGTCAATGTGTTGATCTCTCCGGAGTCGTGAAGCGACATGGACGTCACGTTCCCGCCGTCGTCGAGGCTGAACGAGACGGCGATCTGGGGCATGATCCTGAAGCGCCGCAGCCCCTCCTCGTCAGGTTCCTCCAGCTCAAACACGAGCTGGTTGGGGACGTCAACTGCCAGGCGTCCGTTCTGTACAGTGACGGTGAACTCGGTGTTCCTGAAGGGCCCGAAGTTCGCGGTGTAGCTTCCCAGGTAGTTGGCGTACTGCTCCCTCACCCCGGCGTTTATCTCCGCGAGCTCTGGGTGGATGAGTAGCTCGTCTATCATGGACTCCAGCTTGATCCCCGACGTGCTTCCCCGGGACTGTGTGAAGTAGAGGATCATGAGGTCTTGTTCGGGCCAAGCCCAAGCGTATGTGCCGTCGGAGCCGCTGTGGCCGATGACCTCGGGCTCCCCGGTGGCGCTGTCTGAGAACAGGATAGCCATCTGGCCGTAGTAGGCCTCCAGTTCGTAGAACCCAGTGGGGTAGGGCATATCCGATCCGAGGGAGGACATCTTGGTCACGGGGGTGAGGGTGCGGCTCATAGCCTCCGGGGAGAGCAGCTGACTGGACCCGACCAGGCCATCATCCATCCACATCGCAATGAAGCGAGCGTAGTCGACAGGCGTGCAGTACAGGCCTTGGGAGCCGAAGGCGAACGGGTACAGAGGCTCATCGGGTGACCATGCTCTCACCCACTCGCCTACGCCGCCCACGTAGAGGACGGGTATTCGTTCCCGGCGTGAGTCGTTGAGGGTCGCCGNGTGATAGTAGAAGGCGTCGTTCATCTCCAGGGGCTCAAGTATTCTCTCCGTCACGAAGGCATCCAAGGAGTATCCTGTCTCAGCCTCGACCATGGCTCCGAGCACCTCGGTGCCTGCGTCGCTGTACCAGAACTTGCTTCCGGGCTCGAACTCCGGCCCAATCACGCCGGTCGCGTTGGCCAGCGAGAAGAGCGTCTCGTACTCATCGGCGGAGGCTATTATTGAGAGGGGTAACCCGCTCATGTGGGATAGCAGCTGCTCGACGGTGATATTCTGGGAGTACTCATTGTCGAACCCCGGTATGTACTCGGCGGCCTTAGTGTCCAAGTGGAGGCGCCCCTCGTTTATCAGGATCTGGACGGCGGCGCCGGTGACGGGTTTCGTCATCGATCTGATGTTGAACAGCGAGTTCTTTTCCATCGGAACCTTGTTTTCTCGGTCCTTCCATCCAACAACCTCGTGGAGCACTATGTTGCGATTCTTGATCACCACAAACTCGGCTCCGACTATCATCTCCTCATCCAGATAGCCTCGAACAGTTTCAGCCAGTTTAGCTAAAGTCTCGTTGGACAGGCTCTGGCTCTCTGGTGATGCGTAGGTGAACTCGGGCATCCCTGTAGTTGGATTTGGTTTCTGTCTCTGCTGATCATAGACGTACACCGATCCAACGACGACGATCAGTAGAAATGAGACGATTAGTACTCGGAAGGATAGCCTATGAAGAATTGACACTTCTATAACTCCCTCAATGTTTTCTGCAACGCTTCACCAGGGTGATAATTACCCAGAGTCCGGAAACTTGACGCATTAAACATATTCCCATCACCTATTTGCCGGAATAGACCCAGGGGGTTATTATTAAGGAATCCTCAAATCAGATGAAGGAAAAATAGTATTCCTATTTCTTTCTCGTTGCCACGCAGCCCTTACAGTTGTGCTCCTCTCTCTGAGGGCACTCGCCGCAGTCTGCGCCGCAGGGGGGTGACTCGCATCGGATTACCTCCCTGGGCGAACTGGGGTACACGACCTCCTCCATGAGGATTGTCTGGGATTTACTCTCCGGGAAAAGATCGGAATAGTCCGCCCACCACCTGTACTCCTCTGGGACCATGAAGACGGTGGTCAAGGTGCAGCCGTTGACGCCCGCCACCAGCAGGTAGGGGCAGTCCTTGATGACCCCAGCCTCCCTCAAAGCGTCCTCGTGAGACGCCACCTCCTTGACGACGACGGTCGCCACGTATCCTTCGACAGCCATAGATGCATCTAGGAGCCCCCTGTTTTAGAAATTGCTATAACGCGATCCGTCGATGTAATAATTGATTACATTGTCTGCAGGTTTCGGTGGTTCAGAGTACTGTTGGATGAACGGGAAGGTCATACCCACAGGCGAGGCACTGGTCTCCGCGATGGAACCCATCTATCTGGGTATCTTCGAGGGCATAAAGGCATACGTGGAGAGCGACGTGCTGTCGGAGGGTAAGCTGAACATCTTCGGTTGGAAGCAGCACGTGGACCGCCTCTTCAGAAGCGCCGCAGTGGACGGCCTGGCCATGCCTTACTCCAAGGCTGAGCTGTTGAAGGCTGTACGGGAGACCATCAAGGCCAACAAGTACAATAGGAACACCTACATCCAGCCGAGGATCTGGCCCAAGGCCGGAAGGCAGGAGGAAAGCCACGTCGTGGTGCCCACGTGGGGCTTCGAGACGCTTCTAGGCAGGAACAACCCACGTTTCGCTGATGAGAGGAAGTTCATGGTGAGCAGCTGGCGGCGGCTCAGCAGCGACGCGCTGCCGCCGCAGGCCAAGAGCTGGGCCAACTACGCTAACTCGGCGTTGGCGAGGCGGGAGGTCAGGCGCTGTGGCTACGACAACGCCGTATTTCTGGACAGGAGGGGCTTCGTCAGCGAGTCCACGGGGGCATGCCTCATGACTGTGAGGGACGGCAAGGTGATCACGCCGCCGGTGACGGCCTCCATACTGGAGTCGGTGACCCGGGGCTGCTTCATCGAGTTCATCCCAGACCTAGGGGCCTCGGTGGAGGTGCGGGACCTAACAAGGGTCGAGCTCTACGCGAGCGACGAGGCGTTCCTCTGCGGCACCGGAGGCGAGTGCACGCCCATAACCAGTGTAGACGACATCAAGTTCGGCGAAGAGTACCCGGGTCCCATCACCACTAAGATAGCCGAGTACTACTCCGACATACTGGCCGGGAACGTGCCCAAATACAAGCACTGGCTGACGCCCGTCTAATCCTTTTTTTCCTTTTCCGCCTTTTTCGACTGATGGGAAAGGATTTTATGTTTAGCGCCGCGTCTAATACGGTGCAGGATGGGCCGGTGGTCTAGCCTGGCAGGACGCCGCGTTCACACCGCGGTAATCGCCGGTTCAAATCCGGCCCGGCCCACCAACTACTGCCTCGAACACCTCCAAAATAGCACATTTCATGAAAAAGAAAACTGGCGCTATTATTGGTCATATTGTGCTATGGATAAGTGCGATAGCTGCTGGTTTGGTGATGGGTGTTGATTCGTTCATGACTACAATTATTCTACCTTCTCTTGCAGCCGCCAGTCTCATGACGATTGAGTAACTTTTTGAGTAAGGTGTGTCACGCACAACTTTCATCCTTGCATAGTACATACGAAAGTACGTTTTCAATCCACATTTTTATGAGATTAAACCAAATCTCTGACTATATCCTTGGCTTATCCATACTTTTATCCCCCACCACACAGCGAAGTGGAGCGTAGCGAAGTATAGCATAGCATAGGGGGCGTCATGCCTCCAACAATACGCGCTAAAAAAGAAAATGCTGATCATCTGAGTAGGCGCGCACACTTGGTTGACGTTCCCAACCCTATACCCTGGTATTTTAGTATTATAGCCAATTGTTCATATTCATTTATAAGGGAGATTGATTTATTGCGTTTGATTATACCGATAGAAAGATCGCGTGATCGCCATGAGCATACACGAGAAGTCTAAATCGATTGATCCACAAGACAAAATACACGTTTTGAAGTTATTGATAGAAGAGACTCAAAAATATGAGTTACTGACGACGAATCAGTATCTCCCTCAAATTGAACTTGTTGTAGGCATTCTTGAGGAACTCTCTAAACGCGCAAGCGAAACATAACTTACCAAACATAATTATTCACGCGCGTTTGTCTAATCTTTTAATTTCGAAGTAATAAAGCCAAACACATACTCTCTCTAATCTACGTTGGAGAATCTAAAAATTTAGAACCATATTATATCCACATTTCTCTGATTTTTGAGATTCTGAAATATATAGAAAATGTTCATTGCTACCGAAGTTGTCTGTAGATCCACAGATTCGCCGCCCCAGCCACTAGGGCGCCGTAGAACCCGGTGTCGAGCCACCACCAGTCCGAATCCATGACCATTAACACGAATCCTAAAGTGAAGATTACTGTGAGTCCTACCTCAAGCATCGACGCCCGGTAGCCCAACCGTAACTGCTCCGGTGACACGCTCTCGGGTCTCGTGTACCCCTTGAAGGAGGTGTAAGCGGTGAACAGGAGGCACCCGGACAACGCCAGTATGCCTATTTGGGCCCAAGGGAAGGCCTTCTCGGAGCCAATCCATACAAAGCCTTCGACGACTCCGTAGAAGCTGTTGCGGTCCTGCCAGGCACCGAAGTTCTCAGTCAGCAGGAGGAACACGCCGATCAGGCTCACTGCAAGCGATGCCGTATATAGGTTTCTCTTAGAAGTGCTCATATGAATAGTTAGAATCGGAAAGAGATAAAGATTGATAAAAAAAGCTCTCTCAGTAAATTTATTATGTCCCCAACATGGCTCGGGTGGTGTATGGAGCGGCTTCTAGGCGTCGTTCGGCTGATGAGGCTTGATAGGGCTGCATCGGCTGTGGCAGGGGTGATAGTCACAGGGGTAATCGTGAAAGACCTCACCACGTTTCAATGGAGCTACGTGGTTGCCTGCCTCGCCGTGTTCTTCTCCGCCTTGGCTAACTTCGCCTTGAACGACTACCATGATATAGAGATAGACAGAGTGAACGACAGACTGGATCGGCCCCTCGTCAACGGCGTGATCAGCCCAGCTGCAGCCCTCTGGGTCACCATCGCGTCATCGTTGCTGGTGATTGCGCTCGCCTCTAAGATGAAGCCCGTCCCCAGAGCCATGATAACTATGGGGCTGCCTGTCTCCCTCGCCTACAACCTACACCTAAAGAAGTATCTTGTGTTCAAGAACCTGTTCACCGGGTTGGCCAACGTGGGCGTGATACTGCTGGGAGCCCTCGTCACCGACACAGTCATCGAGCCTCTCGCCGTCTACATCGCGGTAGTTGGCTTCTTCTTCAGCCTCAGCTACGAGGTCATGCTGGACATCGCAGACGTCCAGGGAGACACAGCCCTCGGCGTGGAGACTATAGCCAGCAGGTTCGGCAGAAAGAACGCGGCGTGGCTAAGCATCCTAATAGGTTTGGGCGCAGTGTTCGCGAACCCTCTTCCCTTCTTCATCCACGTAGACCATCGCCTCTTCCAAGATCACCTCTTCCTCTGCTTGATTCTGATCCCAGTGCTTAACCGGCTAAGGATCTCCTACGCCCTCCTCAGGGATCAGTCTCCAAAAAACATCCACAACCTGAAGAAGAGTCTCTTTAGGAACCTTCAGCTAGGAGGTGTCTGTTACCTCATCGGCATTCTACATTGAGAGCGTTTTTCTCAGAACGGCTTGCTGGTTCTACAGTGTCGAGACTCAAGGGGTCAACGGGTTCAGTCACAGCGTTTTTCTGTTGGATAGGTTTCACGTACCTTCTCGCCTAAGATAGAGAATTACTCCTAGGATGAAGTTGACCCTCAGCACTCTCCGCATGTAGTCGACGTAAGCGTTCCCGAACTTCTCGACCAGCCTTCCGTCAGCATAGATGTACTCGACATACCACGTGACGACCACCACCGCCCCGGCGGCTACGCTCGCACTGTGCTGCGTCACAAGCATCATCGAGACGGCTATGAGGATACCCGCGCAGTACTGGGGGTGTCTGAGTACCGCGTATATCCCTGTGTCCACCAGCTCAGTGGTTTCGATGTAGCTCTTCCCATCAGGCACCCCCCTCCTTCTTGAAGGCGTATATCGGGAACCATCCGAAGATAGTGGAGAGGAACAGTACTGCCCACCCTACGTTAGCTAGTGTGTCGAGGTTCATGTTGTTGTAGTAGGTCCAAGCCATGTAGAACTGAAAAAACATGAGAGGCATGTAGATCAATGCGAGACCCCAATCCCTGAGTTCCACGCTTGAACCACCTTCACCGTATTTACAGTTTGAACAATTATAATTTTAATCTTGACTAAATTATTATCTTGAGGTCTCGACACGTCATCCAAAAAAGGGTAGACTACGGAGTGAAAAGTACCTTACCGGCCGTCTTTTCCACTCTTATCAAGTCGAAGGCTTTCTTCCATTCCTCCAAGGGTAGCTTGTGTGTTACTATAGGTCCGATTTTAATCATCCCGGACGACATCAACCTAATCGCCCTCTCATAGTCTATCCACTTACTCATGATGGATCCCTTCAACGTTAACGGCTTTCCTAGGATTTTCCTGAAGTCAACCGTCACCGGCTCGCGTGGGCTGGCGATGAGGATCACCTGGCCCTTCCGCTTAGCGATGTCGAGCGCCTGGGTTAAGGCGTCGGGGGAGCCTGAGGCTTCGAAAACCACGTCGACCCCTACTCCCCCGGTGTAACCAAGTACTTTCTGCACAACATCCTCTTCATCGAATGCGATGACGTTATCCGCTCCGACCTCGGATGCAATGGATAGCCTCACCCCCCTGCGCCCCGTCTGGGTCACAACACTGGCGCCCGACGTCTTAGCCACCTGCGTTGTGAGCAGCCCCATGGGACCTGGGCCTAGCACGACGACGTGGTCCCCGGGACTGATATCCGCCTTCCTGATCACGGCGTTACAGATGTCGGCGCAGGGCTGCACCAGGGCGGCGTCCTCGTAGCTCATATCGCCAGGGATCTTGTGCACTATCCTGCCCGGCACGGCCACCAACTCGGTAAAGACCCCGTCGGATCGGGACCCGAGGCCTCTTCGGTGGGCGCAGAGGTGGTAATCCCCACTCAGGCAGTGCACGCAGACGTCGCAGGTGCTGTAACTCGTCTCAGAGACGACTCTTTCCCCCTCGACGAGGTGCTTGACGTGGGGACCGACTTCGACGATCTCGCCCGAGAACTCGTGGCCTAGGATGATGGGAGTCGGAAGATTCGCACCTCCCTCGTAGTGCTTTACGTCAGATCCACAGATTCCTGCGGCTTTGACCTCGATCAAGACCATGTCGGGGTCGACGATGGGTTCATCGACGTCTCTTATCTCGATGTTTTCGAACCCTGGAGCGAACTTAACTAGAGCCTTCAAATTGATACACCCGGAGTCCCCAATATCTACCTTCATAACGTGTTTATCGTTTTCCATGGAGACATGTACCGACATGGCACGGTATATATTCGAAATACGTACCGGAATGAAAGACTTGGCAGCGTATTGCCCAATTTCATCTAGATCTGTCACTAATCTTCATGATAGATGCTTTCCTTTCAAGAACGAGAATGAATGGGATATATATTTTTATTGTGAGTTGTGGATAAGAGGAGGAAGCTGATGATTTCTTGGATAATCGTCTCCTCAGGCTGCGTAGTGTTCTCCCGGAGGACCCGTCTGCCGGGGCGTGGAGAGAGACACGGGGATGGAACATACACTTGAACACTGGAGACAAGCGTTTGATCAAGGTCTACGGATTGATCAGCGTGGTAGGCATAGTTCAGTTCCTCTTCCTCACCTTCGTCGCCGCATGTTTTTACCCGGGTGGATACGATTACTTCGGTTACTACTTCAGCGACTTGGGCGCGGTTACAGCGAGGAACGGAGAACCCAACACTTTATCGTCGACTCTCTTCTCTATCTCGTTGCCGGGGGTAGCGCTGTCCCTCATACCCTTCTGGATCGGTGTTCGCGCCTTGTCTGGAGAGTCGAAGTTGGGAAGGGTCTTGAGTAAGATCGGCTCAGTGTCGGGGCTCTTCAGCACTCCATTCATCCTGGGTGTGGTGCTCTACCCTATGGATACCCATTTAAACGCCCACATATTGACGACTATGCTGTTCTTCACGTTCTTCATGATCGGGATGGTTTCGTACTCTGCGATGTTCATAGCAAGTGGCGAGCACCCGAGCAGCCACGGCTTTATTGGTCTGTTACTCTTCTCTCTTTCAATCCCAATATTCTTGGATCCCTCGGCGTCGTATGTGGCGTTTCTACAGAAGGTCTTGGCCTATGGGTGCTTCATCTGGGTCTTGCTGCCTCTGCGTTTACTCTATAAATCAAACGCGTATGGTTGATCGCAGGCGACCTTTTATCCATAATCTTGGAGACACGATTGACTTGTGGTTCCTCAAGCAATCCTGTTTTTTCGTAACCCGTGTAGAACACAGATTATTAACCCGAACCCTGTTACCTACCCCATGGTGGAAATCTTACATTTATCGGTTATTGGGTTGACTTTGGTGGGTCTAGTGACTGGGATACTTTTACTGCGAAAATGGAAAAGCGGTAACAGGGATGAGGCCAACTACAAGGCCTTCTTTATTATCGGGATCACCTTCCTGCCTGTAGGAGTAGCCTTGTCTGCGTCGACGCATAACCCGGGGTTCTTCGGGATGAGCGGTTTAGGGGCGGCCTATCTGGCAATCGCCTTAGCAAACAGAGATAAATGGAAACCGTGAAACAACTTATCCACGTCTTTTCCCCGCTTCTGAGCGAAAACGTGTGCTAGGGCATCAAACAAAATAAGTACTCACCACGCCACGAAGTTGGTGGACGCTGATAACATGAAACATGATTGGAAACGTCTCCTCTTCACCGGGTTATTCATCGGGGTCCTAGTGTCGATTCCCTCTATCATAAACGCAGAAGGCGAAGACTCCGATGAGCTAGACTACGACAACTATGTCGCCATAACGGTGTACCCCGATGAAAGCATCATCATGACGCTCCGAGGAAGCTACAGCGACAACTATTCAACTTGGGAGCAGCGGTCACCCCTCAAAGGGCTCGGTCTGATCCTTGATGTTGCCGTACCCGAGGAGGGTGTCACCACAATAGGAAGCGAGTTTCACGTCCAGTTAAATCCCTCAGACTATGCGAACCTTGCGAACCTTGATCTGGATCTGGATGGTCACAGTGGTGGCACCTATACAAACGTGACTGCTCGTGTTGACTATCCGGGGTATCTGGGCGTCAACGGAACCCTAGGGTTCGTAATCGTGGAACCACCCTGCGCGTTCGTGCTGGATCTTGTGCTTGAGACGAAGTTGTATTACACCTACTACCCGAGTGAAGACCTGCAGATGATCATAGGCATGATCCCGTTGCTTGAGACACAGCTGGCGTCCGAGATCATGGCGGCGTCCGATGGGAACATCATGCTAGAGAAGCTAGAGCTTCTGGACTATGAGGAGGCACCGGACCACGCGTCGTTCACAGTGAGTTTGAGACTGTCAGGCGATCTGCAGGAGGGTTTACGGTCTGCACTCGAGGAGATAGGGGCGGAGCTTACTCCCCCGGAGGAGCCTGAAGAGCTTTCAGCTTTGTCGATAGAGTCGATTGACTATCACATCACGTTCAACGGCGAAACTCTCTCGCTTGAAGCCGACGCAGGAGGGACCGTCGCAGGAGACTTCAACGGCCAACTGAACATGCTGAAAGACATGTCTTTAGAGGAGCTTCTGGAAAGCAAGAAAATAGACGAAGACGATAGAACGCTGGTCGCCCACGCGCTACCGATAGACCTGCACGTACAGCACCTGCTGATCGAATCTACTTCCAGGTTCGAAGAAGACATGGTCGTATCAACGTTTTCCGTCGAGGACCTAGGGTTGAAGCCTCCGTCTTTCGAGACGCTTCTAGGTTTCCTGAAAGAACTGTCGAAGAAAGAGTCACTTGAGGACTTCAAGCTGGTGCTTGAGGGGGAAAGTAGCAACAACCAGTACGTGGCTTTCATCGTACCGGCTGAAACCGAGGAACCCATAGTAGAAGAAGAGCAGAGGGTAGTCTGGGACATGGATGACATCGAGAACCTTGATGACGTAACATATGAAGTGGAGACAAAACAGCTTGACACGACAACGATCGTCGTAGCTTCAGCGATTGGACTAGTAGTATTAGGCGCAGCTGGCTATTTCTTCATGAAAAAATAGAGATGAAATGGTAATCCCTGACGGCCCCTCGGCTTTGGACACGGTTTCGTCAGGTAACTCGTTTTTTCCTGATTAGGGCTACTGAACCCTCTGCTGGGGCATAGAATATCTCAACCTGGTACTCGTCGCGGGCGACGCCGTCGACCATCCTGCCTACGCCCATGAAGCCGACGTTGTGAACAAAGACCCCGGTCCCATCGTGCATTAGGAGCGACGAGTTCTCCCAGTCGCTTAAAGCCTCCCTATATGACTTGCCTCCGTCGATGAATATCAGATCCATCAGGGGTAACGTCTTTACGGCCTTGGGTAGCGTATCCATGGTGTCGCCTTCGTAAAGCCTGTATCTGCAACCCGTCTCATCCAGCCTCCGCCCGACTCTGCCGGTGCTGTGGTGTGAGAAGAAGTCGAACCCGTGGTACTCTACCTCGTGCGGAGGTGAGTTCTTTATTGCGGCCTTAACCATGTTTCTTGCGTTCTCGCCGTTGTAGACCCCGATCTCAAGCATCTTCCTGCACCTGTTCTCGCGGATAAACTCGTTCAGATAGGGATGCGATCCATACCAGGGCATGTCACTTGTTCACATCATATGAAAGGCATTGCACTGGAATAACGTTTTGAATTGTTTACTTCTGTAACCACCTTTTCAGTTCCAGAGCATCTAACGTCTAGAGCTGACCTTTCGTCTATGGCTGTCATTGTTAATGTTATAATTAACCATACCAAGTAATGGATGGTGTATAACATTGCCTTTTGGTTATAATGGGAGAAGACTTGTCGTTGACCTTATCAACATGGAGATCCGATCCGAGGAGCCGGAAGAGGTCTGGTATCGCAAGCATCTGGGTGGAATGGGCTCCGTTGCCTATCACCTTCTGAATACGGTTGAGGCGCAGGCTGATCCTCTGGGGCCCGACAACGTGCTCGTCTTGTCCACAGGGGTCATCACCGGGGCCCCGTTCTCGGGGAGTGGACGCAACGCCGTCGGAGGAAAATCTCCTCTGACCGGGGGCTTCGGGGAGGCAGAGGCAGGGGGGTTCTGGAACGCGGAACTGAAACACGCCGGGTTTGACGAGATCGTCTTCACAGGCAAGGCTTCTGAACCGGCTTGGCTCTGGATAAACGATGGGGAGGCTGAGCTGATGGACGGTTCGTCTCTCTGGGGCTTAGAGGTCGGGGAGTGCCAGGACGAGATGAGGGAAGCGACGGGGGAGCCTCAGGCTAAGACCGCTCTCATTGGGCCGGCGGGGGAGAGGATGGTCCGAATAGCCTGTGTCATTAACGATCTGACTCACGTGGCTGGTAGGAGCGGGATGGGGGCGGTCATGGGGTCCAAGAACCTCAAGGGGGTAGCCGTAAGAGGTAGAAATCCTCCGGAGCTTGCAGACCCTGAACGGGTGAAGGCGCTGGCCCAGTCCCTCGCGAAGAGGGTGACGACCGAGGCCCGGGGCCTGCACGAGTATGGCACAGGGGCCGCTATGGACGCTTACGCCAAGACGGGCAACCTCCCGACCCGTAACTTCAGGGACGGTGACTGGCCCCACGCCAAGGAGATCGACGCCATAGCCGTCAAGGAGAGGCACAGGGTGGGCATGGGTACGTGCTACAGCTGCGCCGTGAGATGCAAGAAGGAGGTGGAGATCGAGGAGCCTTACAGAGTTGAGCGAAGATACGGCGGCCCAGAGTATGAATCCTTGGGGGCTCTGGGCTCCGACTGCGGGGTCTCGGATCTCCCCGCCATATGCAAGGCGAACGAGCTGTGCCAGAGGTACGGCATTGACACCATCGGGGCCGGCACCACCGTCGCCTTCGCCATGGAGTGCTACGAGGAAGGCATAATAGACGACGAGACGACGGGCGGGATCAAGCTGAACTTCGGTAACGCCGAGGCGATGCTGAAGACTGTGGAACTCATCGGTGAGAGGGAGGGGATAGGTGACATACTCGCGGAGGGCAGCAGGCGCGCCTCTAGGGTGTTTGGAGAGGAGTCACGAAGATACCTGGTAGACGTCAAGGGACAGGAGGCCCCCATGCATGAGCCCAGGCTGAAGATGGGTCTCGGCCTCGGGTACGCGGTCTCCCCCACCGGTGCCGACCACTGCCACAACCTCCACGACACGGTGATGAACTCCGGAAGCTACAGAAAGCTGAGGCCCCTAGGCGAGTACGAGGAGGTGCCCGTGGACAGCCTAGGCCCGGACAAGGTCAGACTGTTCAAGAGCCAGATGCAGATGAGGGTCCTCGCCAACTGTCTCTCCGTGTGCACATTCCCGCCATGGAGCTTTACAGAGTACAGGGACCTTGTTCAGGCCGTCACAGGCTGGGACGTCTCCATGCACGAGCTAGTGCAGGTGGCGGAGAGAACCCTTGCCCTCGCAAGGATATTCAACCTGAGGGAGGGCTTCACGAGGGAAGATGACTGGCTGCCGCCACGGTTCTTCCAGCCTCAGACTTCGGGCGCTTTGAGCGAGACCAGCGTAGATCCTGACGAGCTCAGGAAGGCCGTAGACACTTACTACGAGATGATGGGCTGGGACATGGACGGGGCCCCCACCGAGGGAACCTTGTATAGACTTTCCATCGGGTGGGCGTCCAGACACCTTCATTAGGGCACCCGTTTAAGCCTCAACGATTCCAGTTTTTTCGCTGATGGTTAAAAGATGATTATGGACGCCATTATTTTTATCAACCCACGGTGCGTGGCTTTGATGTGTTAACCATCTTCTTCGAGCCCCACGCCGCGTCCGTGGATAACGAGGCGGGGATCGCGTCGGGGCACCACGACGCAGAGCTATCCGAGAGAGGCAAGGAACAGGCTTCCAAGGACAAGAGGACGAGGCTCCTACCCCTAGGGGTCACCCACGTCTACACCTCGGACACTAGGAGGGCGTACGAGACGGCCCGGATCGTCTGGAGAGGCACCGGGACCCCCATCACCCAGGACTCTAGGCTCAGGGAGTGTGACTATGGCGACATGACGCGGAGACCCAGAGGCATGGTGTTCGAAGCCCGAGGCGACGCGGTGGACACGCCTTTCCCCAACGGCGAGAGCTACAGCCAGGTCGTCGAGCGGGTGAAGAGCTTCCTAGACGAGGTAACAGCGAGGCACAGAGACACATGTATATTTTTCGTCGGGCACTTCGCCACACTCGTAGCACTGGAGTACCTGTTAAACGGGAAGCCCATCAGAGAAACCTTCAAACTGAACTACAACGAGGTAGACTTCCCCCTCACCTACACGGCAGACGAAGACAACTAGAGCCAGAGGCTCCACGGGTAACTCGAACGCCTCATTAAAACGCTAATTCCATATGACGATGATTTTATAGGGTTTAATCAAATCACTGATTATATCCGCATATCGAAGATTTTATCCTCACTATACCGTAGATTCAGCATCTTAGTGAGTTCAAGAAAAAAAGGGGTAATTCTTGATGAAGCCTCACTTGGCTCCCTTTTTTTATTGTTGAAGATTCTCACCAAGGATAGTTTACTATGGTGGTTTTCGTATAGGCAAACAATCTCTCTTCAGAGATACCCGTGACAGCCCCTCTAAATTTCTGATACTCTGCGAGAGGCAGGTCTGTTTCATATACGTATACAAGTTCTTCGACTGTTCCGAATGCAATGCCCCATTTTAGGAGTTTGACACCATATTCACTACATATTTCTTCGTGTTTGGGGAACCAAGTCTTCTCCCAATATTCCCTGTTCTTCGCACTTCCTTTTTCTGACAGCTTGGCGAACTCAGATGAGCGTATTGTCTCACTTTTCACTCACATTTTCCTTCGTGGTATTTTTTTAGCTCCCCACCTCGGAGCCAGGCTCATAAGTTAACCTTCTTGAACGTTAACAATAGAACCTGATTCTATTTGTTTGTAAATAGATATTTAATGGTTTACGGTGGATGGAAGTTGGAGAAAAAGAGGGTGTTAACGTTTATTGTTGGGGTAGATTGGAGTTGAATATGTCGACGTCGAGTTTCCATGACTTTCCATCATGCTTCCAGATCACTACATATTTGCCGTAATCTTCCACGGTTACGCCAAGCCCTGGTTCTATCCTCAAACGGTACTTACCGATATCATACGCAGCCTTCTCTCCCATAGGCACCAGTTCAAGTATCTCAAGGTCTGCTTCCTTTACACCGATGTCCATGTTATGCTGCCATGCAGCTTGGATGCCCTGTCTTCCTGTAATCATCTCTGCGTTGGGAGGTAGGAATCTGGCTCCCTCTGTGTAATACGCTGCTACCCCTGCTGCGTCCCCTCTGTTGAATGCAGCCAAGAACCCCTTAACCTGCGACTCGATCTCAGAACGTAGATCTCCTATTTGGTTCACTCTCCTCACATTCTTGGTTCTTCTATAGCTCCCCACCTCGGAGCTTGGGCGTACTCCCGCTGACCTTTAGCGAACCTCCGGTATGCTAGGTATGCGCCCTGTAGATTATCGAGTAACTAGGCTAGAAATATGCTCTTTAAGATCAACCTTAATGGCTTCAGAACGGTACTAACATCGAAACATCAGACAGTCCAATAAACGACATTAATGGCTAATCTATTATTTTATCAAAGAAACGTAATTTTAATTGGGGTAGAAGATTCTCTACAATACTCCTTTTATGCTTGTATAAAAAAGCGATAGAAAGATTGGGGAAAATACCTAGAGCTTATCGCTGTTCACGATGAACAGGGGAGCCTCACCCGCCAAGACTCTGCGCACGTTCTCGGAAAGCTGATCCTTGGACCTCTCCATAGCCTCAATCGTCAGTGCGGATATGTGAGGCGTAACGATCACATTGTCCAGACCACTGAATCTATCGAGGAAACCCTGTCTAGCCTCAGGCGGTCGAGGCACATCGATGCAGGCTCCAGCGAGCCTCCCATCCTGTAGAACCTCCAGCAACGCTTCTTCGTCTACGAGGCCGCTCCTAGCCGTGTTAACAAGGTAAGAGCCGTGCTTCATTCTAGCTATTACTTCTCGGCTGATCAGCCCCTTCGTATCCTCGTTCAGGGGCGCGTGGAGAGTCAGGATGTCGGACTCCTCCACTAGACAGTCGAACTCCGCGAACTCCACTCCAAGTTCTTCCTCCTCCTCCATGGAAAGCCTGTTACGCTTGTGGTAAAGCATCCTGCAGCCGAATCCCTTTGCGCATCTGGCCACTCGTGAACCTATGCTCCCCAGCCCCAGTATACCAAGAGTCTTATCACCGAGTTCATGGAGGCTAGCTGTTTGTGCGATCATCTGGCTCGCGTTCCAGTCGCCCTCCTTGCATGCCCGATATGCCATGAAGGTTCGCCTCAGCAATGCAAGGATAGCGATGATCGTGTACTCGGCGACGGTGGTCGCACAGAAAGCGTGATTGTTAGCGACAGGGAGCTTGAGCTTCGAAGCAGCGTCTAGGTCTATTTGAGCATAGCCGATGGATCCAAACTGTACTAGTTTTAGGCTCTTAGCCGCCTCAAGGACCTCCCGGGAGAGGTAAGGCTTCACCGGTCCGTGTAGTATTATGGTTGCGTCCCCCACGTGAGGGATGGCTTCCTCCCAAGTCTCGGCTTTGCAGCAGTGAAGCTCGAACTCACTTGGGTCCACTTTCTTTGAGACGAACTGCATCATGTAGTCGTCGGGGTATGGTAAAAAACTCACTATTTTAGGCTTAGACATATTGCTTATACTAAATTCTCTACGTATTTAACATCCCCCACACGGTTCGGGAAGGTGACCACATGAAGTCAGCCAAGCGCCGATTCACCACGACTTGACATCTATATGACTAATTCACACATCTCTAAACGATTATTGGAATTCAGTTATTCCATGTAAAACGTATATTGAATTTCTCAATATAACTATGTATTAGGAGGAAATAAATTATTGTTTATATATGAGGTTTGAACTCTAAAAAAATCGTTATCCTACTAACATCCTCTCATGAACCGCCATGGACTACAATAACAAGTTTAATCATGCAACGCCATCCCCACCACGTATTTATGGAATATTCACTGATGATACATTGACAGAAGAATGAGAATAAATAAATCATAGTTTAAATCGATCTAAACATGCGTACGATAAGAATTCTATATTTCTATACCACACAACTTATGATCCATATAGTTTTTTATAGTCTCTTTTAGGTTTACTTTGATGGTTTCCTCTATCTTAGTAGTAGATGATGACGAATACATCCTTAAACTATACCGTTTAATTTTGGAAAATGAAGGTTACGTCATTTGTACAGCTTCTACGGGGGAATCGGCATTATTCGAAGCTCAAAAAACAAAATATGATCTAGCTATTCTGGATATGTTTTTACCAGATGTCCGAGGGGATGAAGTAGCATGCAAGTTAAGGGATGTGAATGCCTCTATTGGAATAATATTCATTACAGGATATGATATATCTTTACAAATAGTCGAATCTCTAAATTTTGATTTTTACATATTTTTAAAACCAATTTCGCCGGAGGAGCTGCTTAATACTGTCGAAAACGTATTATCTATCATACATGAAAAAGAGTTGATTTGGGCAAATAATTGAGAAACCAAGAAAATTTAAAATATTATTCTCAATATACCGCAGTATCTTATCTGTTAATTTTAAATGTAATGTGGTTTTAAAGTCTATCATACCTTACAATTCAAAGTGTAAGATGCATAATTACTGTATTATTAATTTAAAAATTCTTTAAACGATTATTAAATTACAGTTGTTCCATGTAACTAGGAACACCTCCAGCCCGGAATTTTTTCCTCTTATATCAAATAACCTGACACAAAGCTTCAACAAGCCTCCAATCGAGCCCCCGAAGAATAACTCCAAGTAGAAACGAATAGACCGGAGGCTAGCCCCTCCAGTACCGGTACCACCGGGCCCAGCTCCGCTTCTGCCACTCCGGCCGATCGGTTGCGTACAGCTCGGGGTACCTGTAGCTCAGCGCCTCCTCCTCCGAGACTCCGTCTTCGATGAGACCTCTCATGATCCACCGCACCTCCTTCATCCACCTGAGCTGCCTCTCCACCTCCCCCAAGTCGCACAGAGGCCCGTGGCCGGGCACTATCTTCTCCACGTCCATCCCGAGTATCCTTTGGAAAGCTCCGATCCAGGCGTCCGGGTCAGCCGTCGGGTCACCCGCCCACGGGAACCGGCCGACGAAGAGGAGGTCACCGGCGAAGAGAGTCCTGTCCTCTGGCACGTAGACGATGCTGCTGCAGTCGGTGTGGCCGCCCGTGTGGATGAACTCGACATCGTCCGTCTCCCACCTCTCGGTGAAAGTCGTCGTCGGCACCACGATCCTGAGACCCTCGAAAAGCCACCAACGCTCAGGGGCGTCCCGCCTATACGTCTCAAGCATCATCTCGAGCCTCCCGGGGGCCCACTCGTTCTCCAGGCTCTTCTCCATCTTCTCCCATAGCCGCCGATGGCTGACTATCTCTAGGTCCTCGAACACCATGTTCCCAAATACGTGGTCGCCGTGGACGTGGGTCAGGAGTAGGTGGCTCAGCGGTTTCTCCGTGACCCTGGGTATCGCCTCCCTGAACCTCCTGGCGCTGCCAGGGTACTGGGCGTCAACCACCAGCGCACTGTCGTCGAGAACGATGACACCCACGTTTCCGCCGGTCTCGCCATCACAGTTAGCGTACACCCTGCCAGAGACCCTGCTAAGCTTCATACAAGAATCAATGAATATTGGGCTAAACGGTTTAAAAGAGTTGGCGGAGGCTACGAGACGTAGAAGTCTCCCTCGATGGAGGCGTACTGCTCCTCGACCATGGCCCTCAGCCCCTCCAGCAGATCTGGGTGGAGCTGCGCCACGTCAAGCAGGCTCAGTATGCCTATGAGCTTCATTACCCCGTCATCCCTCTCCATGACCGGCAGTTTCTTTATCCTCTGGATAAGCATGAGCTCCACGGCCTTCTCCAGCGGCTCCTCAGGGCCAACGACGATCACAGGCTCGGACATCACCTCGCACACCGGCGTCTCAGCAGGGTCCAACCCGCTGCACACTATCCTCTGGACGATATCCCTCTCCGTGATGATCCCCTTGAGGCCGTCGTCAGCGATAACCAGCAGGCTGCTTATACCGAACTTGGTCATCCTCCTCGCGGCGTTCCTCACCGACTGCATGTAATCGATCGTCACCACCTGGGGAGTCATAACCTCCCGGACCGTCAACACCAAACCAATCATGGTCACGGTCGCCGCGACGCCTAAAGCGATTATGGAGCGTAGATAAATGACAGAAAAGCAGTCTAGCGATTGGTCTTAAGCACCCTCAATCCCTTCGGCAGCTTCTCGGAGGCGTACCGTAGTATGAGCGCCGGCGACTCCTCCCTCCACCCGAGCAGGTACGTCCTCACCTCCTCGGGATGCCTCTTCGAGGCCTCCTTGAGCATCCAGCCCACGCCCTTCTGGACCATGTCGTCGCCGTCCGTCATCAGCCTGTCGGCCATCCTGAAGATGTCTCCGAGCATCTCGCCTCTCCGCGCCGACGGGACTAGGCTCACGGCCGCGGCTCTCCGCCTCCACCTGTTCTCCGAGCCAGTCCACTCCAATAACCTCTCCACCAAGCCCAGGTCCTTCCTAACCGCCTCGGCGATTATCTTGGTGCACAGGTGGTCCGTGGTGGCCCAGTTCGTGAGGTACTCTACCCAGCCGTCGAAGACCTGGAAGTGGCAGGGCTCAATCTGCCTGCTGAACCTCTCGAGCACCCTGAGGGCAACGGAGCTGTAGCTAAGGTTCCTGCGGCTCATCAGCTCCTCGGTGAGCCTCATCGCCTCTTCTAGGTCTCCCTTCACCTCGGGATAGTACTTCCTCGCCATGTCCTTGGACTGCTGGCTGGTCAGGCCGTGGGTTTCTATAGGCTCACGGAAGTACCTCCTTAGCTGGGCCTCCTTCTCGGGGTCGCTGGTGTCTCTGATCTCAGCCATCATCCTCTCGGCGAGGTCACTCAAACGCCTCACCTATGGGGGCCGTGGTCAGCTGCATGGCAGAGCCTTTCTTGGAGATCACCACGGTCTTGACCCACTCGGGGTTCTCCTCCGGGTGGTCCAGCCTGTAGTGGGCGCCCCTGCTCTCACGCCTCATCATGGCGGCCCTGACTATCATCTCCGCCGCGTCCAGCGCCATGGGGATCTCCAGGGCGGAGATCATCTGCCTCCCGGGCAGGGCCATGAGCCTCCGCGTCGAGTCCCTCAGCTCCTGTATCTTCTCGAAGGCCTCGACGAGCGTCTCGCTGTCCCTGACTACCCCCGCCTTCTCCCACATGGTCTCCCTGAGCACACCCATTATGGATCTAGGTGTATGGCCGGTCTCACGTCTCGCGAGCTCCTTATAGCCTCTTATATCTTCCTCAACTAGTTGCGCGACTTCCTCGTGGCTCACAGTCTCTGCGTATTCGGCCGCCTTGGCCGCGGCCCTTATCCCGAAGACGGTGACGTCTGTAAGGGCGTTGCCACCGTGCCTGTTGGCACCGTGTACCCCGCCCACGACCTCGCCTGCGGCGAACAGCCCCTCCACATCTGTCTCGCCCCTCGTGCTAGCCACCACGCCCCCCATGGTATGGTGCGAGAGGGGCGCCACCCTGAAGGGGCGCTCGTGTGCTTGCAGCTTGTTCACGAAGAACTCGTAGCTGCCCATGCCGAAGGAGTCCCCCGGCTTACTTCTCCTGATCACCTCGCGGCCGTCCACTAGGACCGCGCCCTCCACCCCGCCGCCCCTCGCTATCTCCAGCATCATCGCCCTCGAAAGTAGGTCCCGGCTCCTCGCTATGTAGGGCCGCTCGGTGACGTCGTGCTTCTCCGGGATGTCCTCGCCCAGCACGTTCATGATCTTGCCTTCCTCGATGACGGGGCCGTCCACGAGGAGCGGCGGCGCCCCGGGCTCAGCGAGGGCGAGGGGGAAGAACTGTACGAACTCCATGTCCCTAAGCCGGGCGCCGGCGTGGTATGCGAGGCTGTACCCGTCGCCCGTGGTCCTGAGCGGGCAGTCCGTACGCTTGTAGAGGGCGCCCGCGCCGCCCGTCGCTAGGATGACGGCCTTGCATTGGAAGACCACGGGCCGCTTCTCGTCGCCGTGGTAGCCGACAGCCCCGACGACCCTACCGTCTCTCTTCAGCAGCCGCGTGACGATGGTGTTCTCCACGAAACCGACGCCCAGCTTCCTCAGGTAGTCAACCATGGGCAGGGTGATGCCCAGGCCCAGTCTGGTGTCCTCGTCGCCGACATGTATCCCTCCGCGGCGCACGTTGACCACCAGCCCATATTTCTCCAGCTCGAGGACGCGTCTGCCGCCCTCCTCCGTCAGGACCTCGACGAGCTTCGGGTCGTTGACGCCCTTCCCGACGCCGAGGGTTCTCTCCCGGTGCTCCAAGGGCGTCATACCGCCCACCGCCGCCAGGTAGCCGCTGCCCGCGACGATGGTGCAGTTGTTGTAGCCAGCTGGAGCCTTGGAGACCAGTAACACGTGCGCCCCCTTCTCGTGGGCCTCCACTGCGGCCCTCAGGCCCGCGCCGCCCGTGCCTATAACGAGTATGTCCGACATGAAACATAGAGCCATTACGGTAGAATAGGGTAGCAACCGTATTTGAGTTACTCCTCGGCCAGGTACACCCTCTCCAAGCAGAGCTCCTCGGCGCTCTCACGGGTCACCACCGGCTCCACCCGGAGCCTCCCGTCGAGGCGGTTTAGGGTGTACTGTATGCTGGGCAGTATCAGGTTGCCGCAGAGCCCGTTCAGGAACATGCCGCAGTCCACCCCCACGTCCAGGAACGCCTCGTAGAAGGGACACCTCCGTATGAGGAAGGTGACACTCCCCCCATCTCTCTTGTGCTCGGTTATCTCGGCGCCGGCGTCGGCCATGAACCTGCGGTAAACCTCGGCTCCCACGTCGAGGGCGCTCAGACTGTCAGGGAGCGTCCTCCTCATCTCCCGGGCTATTATCGCGCCCTGCCTCTTCGCGGCGTCGTCGAGCATCCTCAGAGCCTCATCTGTACCCTGCTCCTCTACGACCTCCATTATGTACGCGATCTGTAGCACGTAGGCACGCTTGACGCCGTCGAACATACAGCCTTACACCTGACGGCTCGGCTTTAAATCCTTTGAAAACCCCTAAATCTGTCTCAGGGATACGTGTCACTATGAGAGGGCGCTCTATCGTCGAGGTGATGGCCGTTTTCTCGGTGCTTCATCTGGCAACCGTCTATCTGCCAGGAGTCTCGGGCCTTGTCCGTTGGGAGCGGCGGGTGCTCGGGTGGAGCTACTTCATGGGCTTCCTGACGGTGCTGCTGCCCATCCTGGTCATGGTCCTCCAGAAACGCGAGTTTGAGCCCTACGGCTTGACGATGAGGAGGTGGGAGACCAGCCTGGACGTGGGGCTGAAGGGATATCTATACCTCGTCGCGCCCCAGGTACTACTCACGCTGCTGTCATCTGAGGGGGCCGCCTACCGTTACATGGACGGCTCCCTCGTCATCTCGGTCTCGATGTTCGTGACGCTGTTCCTGCTCCTCAGGCGCCTCACCGGGGCTAAATACAAGCCGTTCTCTTCCACGAGGACCCGCCTGCTCGTGGCCGCCGTGCTTTTATCGATCCCGTTGCTCGTTGGAGCGGTGTATGGGAGGCTGACGTTTAAGATGTTCTCCACGATTCTGTGGCAGCTGGTCTTCGGCGGCTTCGGTGAGGAGCTCTTCTACCGCGGCTACGTTCAGTCCACCGTGAACGAGGAGTATGGTCGACCCTGGAGCGTCGAGAGCGTGGCCTTCGGGCCGGGCCTCTTGGTCTCCTCAGCTCTGTACGGACTGAACAGGGCGTTGAACATGGTTCGGCCGTTGCAGGGAGTCTACAGCGTGTCGTGGAGCTGGGGTTTCTTTGCTTTCAGCGTCGGCGTCTTCTACGGCTTCCTCCGGGAGTACACCGGAGACGTAGTAGGTTCAGGGGTCGCCAACGGCCTCGTCGACTCGGTGGGGGAGGCGTTCAACAAGGTATTCGGGTGGTAGCGTGGTCGGCTATATTGTAGGTGGTGAGCCCCTACATAGACCACGATTTAACGCCTGATCTGCTCAAAAAAGACGGTACAAGACTTGGATGCCGTAGGCGTATCGGAGCAGATGCGGTCACACCTGGACAAGTTCAAGACAATCTTCCAGGAGGTTATGGAGAAGTACAGGGTGATCTACGTCGGCTACGTTTTCAGCCTGGCCACGTTCTTCGCCACCGTCTACCTCAGCTACTTCGACGTGCCCTGGCTGCGCATGTTTTCCGAGAAATACTACCTTGAGCAGCTAGTGTTCGCCACTATGGTGTTCAGCGTCTTCATGCTCGTCTACTTCGTCAGGGAGCAGGAGAGGGTCAGGTACGAGATGAAGCTCACGGAGCAGCAGAAGATACGGGAGGGTGTCTGGATAGCGGAGCAGGAGATTAGGAACCAGATCATAATGATCAACCAAGCGACACACGTCGCCGAGAAGAAATGCGAACTCAGCGGCGACATGATCAAAGTCATCCGGGACAACACCCAGAAGATGGAGAGGCACCTAACGCTGCTTCAGAGGGACGACGCCGACCCAAGGGAGATACGGGGTATGCTTGTCGACGAGAGCAACTCCAGCATCCAGACGTTCTAGCTATCTGAGTTTAGTCTGAAACGTGGCTGGGGTGGGTGAGGACTAAGCCTTCACCTTCTCGAGGTACAGCTTCCTCCTGTAGAGTACGCCCATGACGTCGGCGGCCCTCTCGGGCGTCGTGTAGACGGGCACCTTCTCCTTCTCAAGGATCTTGGCGGATGCCCCCGCGACGTCCGCCGCAGGGTCGATGACGATGACAGGTTTGTCGTACTTCTTGTAGGTCTTCAGCAGGGTGCCGTTGATCCACTCGTACATGCCCTGGAGATCCTCCTCGGGCACGTCGGGGAACATGGTCTTGATGATACTGGTGCCCAGGCTGATGGTTATCATGCCGTGTATCTCTGACTGCTTCAGCACGATGTCGGGGACGTTGAGGAAGCTGTTCATGTTCAGCGTCGCGGTGAGGTCTACCGGGTTCTTGGGGTTACCGAACGCAGGTATGAGCTGCATTACTTCCTCCTGCGCCTCATCGCTGAACGTCGGCACATTCAACCCGTTCTGGATGAGCCTGTCCGCCGTCTCCACAGCAACGCCGCCACTGTTGCTCACGATGCCGATGTTCGGGCCCTGAGGCAGCGGGCAGTAGAGCAACCCCTTGACGAAGTCAAACATCTCGGCGGCGTCGTAGGCTCTAATGACACCCGCCTGCCTGAACGCGGCGTCGTATACCTTGTCGCTGCCGGCGATGCTGCCGGTGTGGCTTGCCGCAGCCTTGCTGCCAGCCTCGGTGACGCCCACCTTTATGGCGACTATCGGCTTCTTCTTGGTCACCTCCTTGGCAACCTTGTACCACTTGCGGCCGTTCTTGAGTCCCTCGATGTACATGGTGATAATCTTGGTGTCGTCGTCCTGGCCGAAATACTCCAAGTAGTTCCAGCCCTTGAGGTCGCTCTCGTTACCGCTGCTGATGAACTTGTTGACGCCGACGCCCATCGCGGAGGCCCTGAGGTAGAGCTGGAGCCCGTAGCCACCGCTCTGGCTGATGAACGCGACCTCGCCGCTCTCGTGGAGGAACGGTATCATCAACGCGCTGAGCTTGGCGGCACTACTGGTGACGCCCATGCAGTTGGGACCGATGAAGCGGGTGTGGCCGTCAGCCGTCTCCAGTATCTGCCTGATCATCTGCCTGCCCTCCTCGCCGGCCTCGCTGAAGCCACTGGTGATGACCACCGCTCCCTTGGTGCCCTTAGCCTTCAGGTCCTCGAAGACCCCAGGCACGAAGCGGGCCGGCACGACCACCAACGCCATGTCCACGTCGCCGGGGACGTCCCTGACGCTGGCGTAGCACTTTAGCCCCTGGATCTCCTCGGCCCTGGGGTTGACGGGGTAGATGTCGCCCTCGAAGCCGCTCTGCTTGATGGCGTTGAGCAGCATGTAGCCCCACTTGAAGGGGTCCGTACTGGCGCCAATGACGGCGACGCTCTCGGGCATGAGTATCTTGTCTAGCGCTTCCTTAGCGTCCAATCGAATCAACTCTGAAACGTTTCATGAAAAGGTGCAGCCGATCCTATATAAAACTGTGTGAAAGGTTTGAGGCCGGGCCTATTACCCGCAAATTAGTTTCACTTGGGACCCTCCTTTGTCATGCTGGGTCGAGTTTATAGGCTGAGTCACGCGTTCAGTCACGATGAGCATCAGGGTGGTTGAGTGCGGGCCTTTCGGCTGCAGGCTCGATAGGGGCAAGGTGAACTCGCTGGAAGAGATACATGAGGGCTTTGAGGTCGTCAGGGTCGAAGCAAGGGAAGAGGTAACCGTTTTCGTCGAGCCCAATGGATAGCGTGGAATGGTAAACGCTTGCAGGCGTCTACCTTGTCGCAGATACTATAAACTGGACTCCATGACATCGAAGTTATTCAGCGACTTCTTCGACTTACGGTACCCCACTTTGGTTAACTGAAATTTCTAAAAAAAGAAAATATTATAAGTTTATGTGCATAAACACAAAATAGATGTGTGCATAAGCACATAAAATCATGAAAGGAGTTCATGAAGAATGAGATGGAGAGGAAGAGGACGAAGCTGGTTCGGTAGATGGCCCTTCAGGTGGCTCTACGGTTATGGTAGAGGCCTAGGTTACGACTACTGGGGGGCAGGCTACTATCCATCTTATCCGAGGGCTCCCTGGCCTCGACGGTGGTGGATGGCCCCCGCGTATGGCTACAGGGCGCCCTATACATGGGGCTACCCAAGATACGCGCCGAGGCCCTATGTCGGTTAGCGTAAAAGGTTGAAAAGGTATGTCAGCTACTAGCAGAGCCGGATACAGTTTAGCGGCTAATCCTTACAGGCTTTGGTGGAGTCCAGCGTGGCGATGGTATGCTCCGCTCTATGGTTACTCCATGCATGAGTGGGAGCTGAAGATGCTTCAATCCATTAAGGAAGAACTGGAATATGAACGCGAGTCGATGAATCAGGAGATAGAGCAAATAGAGGAGCGACTCGACGAGTTAGCGAAGATAATCGAGGAAGAGCCGTCAGTCGCTCGATCAAGGCCAACAGCCTATTCATGGCTGCCGGTTCCATATCCACTGGCTCTCTCCGAGGAACAGGAGAGAGAGATGCTAAAGGGTATGGCTGAGAGCTTGGAGCGTCAGATAGATGCCGCGAAGAAGAGGCTCAAGGAGCTGGGGGAGGAGAGTAACCAGTGAAGGTAGCCGTCTCGGCCTCGGGAGGCACACTAGACTCCCAGGTAGACCCGAGGTTCGGTAGAAGCCCCTACTACGTGTTGCTAGACACGGATACTATGGAGTACGAGGCCCTGCCTAACGCGAGCATGAACGCACCCAGCGGGGCGGGCATAGGCGCAGCCCAGGTCGTAGCTGGGAGAGGCGTCGAAGCCGTGCTCACAGGGTCAGCGGGACCCAATGCGTTTCAAGTCCTGTCGATGGCGAACATCGAGATCGTTACAGGCGCCCAGGGCACAGTCAGGCAGGTCGTCGAAGCCTTCAAAAGGGACGAGTTGAAGGCAGCTTCTGGGGCAGGGTACCCCAGCTACGGCATGGGAAGGGGAATGGGTAGAGGCATGGGACGCGGCATGGGTCGAAGAACGGGAGGAATGTACCAGTACCAGCCTCAAACGCCACCCCCTCAGCCTGTGACAGGGGAAGACGAGAAGACTATGCTCAAGAAACAGCTAGAGCAACTGGAGCAGCAGCTGATTGTCGTCAAGAAGAGGCTGAAAGAGCTGGATAAGTGAACCCTGAAGAACCCAACAGAGTTGAGATGATCACTAGAACCAACGAGTGAGGGCTCCAATGAGCCTGCACTATCAAGCTCATGACGTATCAGCGGATACCAGAACCGTCACCAAGGGATAGGAAGCTGAACATCGAGAAAGCGTTGATGGGTATTTTCCCAGAAGAAGACCTTGGGTTCATAGCCGAGGTTCTATCCTTTGCGTCCAGTAGAAGGGTAATCCAGTACAGTGAGATCGATGTACCGGAAGCCGTGAAAGAGGATTTACTGATCTTACTGGAAAGAGAAAGGGTGTTGATACCGTTCAACACCTCGAAGACGATTGCCTGGGAGGACAGGCTGTTATCGTTTCTCCCGGACGAGAGATATGAGTTGCCCCACGTCGTCAGTAACATGCTGAAAAGGGCGGGGCAGAACTCGAGACTTGAGCCATCTCTGGCTTTGAAGGACTACCTCGTGGAAATCGGTGAAACCAAGCCCGAGCACACCGTGTCTTTGATGGAAAATGTTCTCACTGATGTTGAGAATGGGAAAATTACAGCGGAAGCGCTGTCCAGAGCAGCAAAGGAGCTTTCAATGGAATCTAGGATGGGGACCATCATAGCGGTGCTTAAAGCGGGAGGAGTGATAAGCCCCTGTCTGAGAAACCCCTCGACGCTGAGATACGAAGTCAATCCTTTCTTTACGAAATGCATTCTACGCAAAAATCCATCAAATGTTTGATTTTATCGTTTCCACATAAGGTCCGTGAGCCTTTTTTATTGGGATGCGAAGGATGAGCCATGAAGGTTTATATTGTCTGCGACCTTGAGGGCGTCGCCGGAGTGGTGGACTTCAAGAAACAGTGCATGGAGGAGGGCGCCTACTACCAGCAGGCCATCAGAATAGCCACCCTCGAACTTAACGCTCTCGTGGACGGCGCCATGGAGGGAGGCGCCACAGAGGTCTACGCGTGGCCAGGCCACGGGGCTTTCCCGGGCGGGTTAGACGTGGAGCACCTACACCCCAAGTGCAGGCTGGTCATGCACGCGGGCGACGCCGGCCCAGCGGGCTACGACGAGAGCTTCGACGCCATGCTCCTCCATGGCCTCCACGGCATGGCTGGATCTGAGGGGGTTCTCGCCCACAGCTTCATGCCCTTCATAAAGAACATCTGGCTCAACGAGCTGAGG
>JGI2171J19970_10000195_pt1 | contig 28334 bp, 25 predicted proteins | sample DeeMarSWOR324_28_FD_19970 | JGI IMG/M metagenome (IMG submission 19970) | reverse complement strand
GCCCGCCCGGTGTTGTCGCAGGACACGCGACTAGACGAAGAACGACAGGCCGATCAAGCCGATGCCGAACGCGAAGATGTGCTGCATCACGATGAACGCTCCCAGCAGGCCGGCGAAGATCTGGGCCAGTGCGTTGATCTCCTCGTTTGTGAGCGGGTCACCTTCGGCGTTGGTGATGGTGACGGTGTCATCGTCAACGTTGCCGGAGATGATCGCGACCAACACGTCGTTGACGGTGATACCGCTACCCGCCTGAACCTCGCCCATCTCGTCCACACTTATGTCGAAGACGATGCTGTTATCGTTGTCACTGTCCTCGATGGTGATCGTGATGCTCTGCGAACCGTTCGGCAGTTCGGACAACTCGAGAGCCAGGCTCAGATTCTCGAACGTGAGCGTGAAAGTCGCGTCCCAGGCGGTCGCATCCTCGGCGGCGAACACGAACTCGAAGAAGAGTGTCTCGGTGCCATCGGACAGATAGCCGTCGAAGGTGAGGTCACCGCTCCCCTCCATGGCGGTCCCCGTGATCGTATAGTCGAGCACAGTGCCGACACCGGTGAGGAAGACTTCCAGCCAAACGTCGATCACCGCCGGCTGAGCCCCGAAATCGCTCTCATCGATGAAGTCGAGGTAGCCGATCTCGTTCAGCTCGCTGGGGTTGTCATAGAGGATGAAACGCACGCCGGTCTCCGGCGCCCCCATCCTCTCCGAGGGGACGTAGGCACTCTGCCCCGGGTCGTAGACGAAGGTCACGCCCAAGAAATCCGGCGGGATAGTCGCCCTGGGCGCGCGTAGCTTGTCGAGGCTGGCGCGGATACCTTTCGTCAGGCCCGCGATCGTGTGCGACTCCGGGACGAGAGCCGGGCCGACCGGCGCGACGGGTGCCAGCACGTCGGCGATGTAGGCCCCGAAGAACTCCAGGCTCTCGAGTCCCTCGTTCTGCGTCATGAACTGATTGATGACCGAGCTCACGCTCGCCCCGGTGTCAGACAGGCTTGGGCCCGTCTCGTCCTCGTCGCAAGCGACGAACACCGAGACCGCCAGGGCGAGCACAGCGATGCGGGCGAGCCAGGACGGTTTCGCTCTCTTCATGCTTACCTCCCTGTTTGACGCCACGTGGCCAGAGCAGCAGCCAGACGTGGCAAATGACTGGACATAGGGGTCAAACCGCTGAGACAGGGAAGCGCGCAGTCGAGCGACTGCGGTGGGGAGTCTTAATAGAGACACAAAGTTATAAGATCTGATCTTGAGTTCAAGCCGTTCTGAATGACGACGGGGCAGCCCCCAGCCGGCGGGTCAGCGGGAAGGCTTGGTTGCAGAGATCCGGAAGCCGATGTAGAGGGCGAGTCCAAGCGCCGCGAGGTCGAGCGGCCGGTAGTAGGTTCGTACCGCCACCAGTGCGGTATCCGGGCTGGATAGAACCGAGAGCAGGCCGGTCAGTCCCACGGGATGGTCCGGTGGTATGAGCTCGGCGACACCAGCTGCCGTGGCGGTGAGCGCCGCAGCGGCGAGCACGGCACCCAGAAGGGACCCGAGCAGCGTGAAGAAGACCCCCACCAGCCGGAAGGCGATCGTATGGCCGACCCCCTGCAGGCGCACGCTGATGCCGACCATGACTGCCACCGCCAGTGCCAGCGGGCTGGCGCCCTGGCCGGCCAGCAGGGCGAGCAGTCCCCAGATGACCGCCCCGCCGATGGCGGCCGCAATGCCAGCGCCTATGGCGCGCGCCAGGCTGGGCCGCGTCAGCGTCGGCGCCTCAAACTCCGGCGTCTCGACCGCATCTAGCCGGAATCTCTTCCCGGAACTTGTCTCGATAACGGGAGCTGCGGTGGGGGCTTCGAAGATGGCCTCGACCTCGTCCATGTCGGGCATGGCGCGGCCAAACTCTTCCTCCGGAAAGAAGGGTGGGTGAGAGCGCTCTGTCTCGTCTGGTGCCGGCTCCGGCTCGACGGAGACCGCTTCGTCCCGTGGCTCGATTCCGAGGAACTCCAGCTCCTCATCCCCGCCCTCGATCAGACGCTCCAGCTCGCTGATCTCGTCGTTGAGCGTCCGGGCCGGCTCCTCGCCCAGCCATTCTCTGGGCATCGCGGGCTCCAGCTCCAGAGGTTCGCGCGCGGCAGGTGACGGCTCGAGGCCTTCCACGAGAGAAGGCTCTGGTGTCGGCGGAGGCTCGAGCGGTGGCCTTTCCTCGATCGGGGGCTTCGCCGGCGGCCTGACAGGTGGCGGCGGTTCCGCTGGAGGAGCCGCCGGCTCCGGTCGCGGCCGGGGCGGTGCCAGTGCGGGGCGCTCAGGCGGCATCCTTGGAGGCGGTGGGCCAGCCGCGGGTGGTGGCGCTGCAGCCTCCGGGCTGGGCCCTGGCTGAGCCGCTGGCGGATGTGGCGGGAAAGTCGCCTCGGTGCTCGGGGTCAGCGGCACGGGGATACCGTGGGCTCCCACCTGATGTTCGAACGCGACACCATGCTTGCTCAGCTCGTAACAGACCCGCTGGAAGAACTTGAGCGACACGTCACCCGGAGGATGGGCGCTGACCAGGCGCACGATCGTGTCCTGCGGTCTGCGGCCGTGCTGGACGGTGAACTGCGGGCTGCGAATATAGCGGACGTAGTACTTGACCTTCGCAGTGAGCTGCCGGTGCATGAGGTCAGTCTCGTGCCACGCCCGATTCTCCTCGATCAGGAGGACGAGCTTCCCGGTCAACTCATCCAGCGAGGTTCCGTCGACCGAGGCCGGGTCGGACATCATCCTCCCACGTCTCCTGCATCACCTGGGCGCGATGGCATTTCGACGACTAAACCACGGCGGGGTTGATGGGGGTGACTCGCACCGCAGTCATGCAGCCGGAACTGGCGAAAGATCTAGCTTCAAGGGTCACTCGCCGACTCCCCAATATCCACCGTCCTCTTCCCCTTGACGGTGCCCACGAGGGTGGTCTCTTCGAGGCACTGGGCCTGAGCGTAGCCTCGCGACTAGGACTCGCCGCCCGCTCCCGCAAGCGGTGACTCGATGCGATAGACGATGCTACCAGACTCGCCCGGCTCCACAACCGCCTGTCCGTCGGAGACCAGTGACATCAGACTGTGCTCGGCCTCCAGTTCCGTGAGGCCGGCATGCGCCGCAGCCTCCGCCGCCGTAATCCGTCCACCCTGAGCCATGGCCCGCCAGACGATCTGGCCCTTGATGCCGGCCAGCCGCTCGGCCTCCGGGTCCCGACGCCGGCTGGAACTCCGGTAGCCGGACCATAGCACCGCCGCGCCTACCACGACAGGCACGATGCCGAGCACGAAGCTGGCGGCGAAATCAAGGCCACCTGGCAGGTCTACGACGAACGCGAACAGCCAGAGCATCACGAGCCCCAGCACCAGGAGCAGCCCGCCCAAGTAGGATCTCGACACGGTAACAAGCTAATAACTACGCGAACTCCAGGCCAGCTAGAACGCCCGGTGACCTGCCTGCCGGCACAGCGGTCAGTCTACTACTCGATCGAGCCCCCCAAGCTCCACAATCCCTTGGGCTTGAAGGTAGCATAGAGGGCGAAGGCGAGGGCGTAGGCAACCACGAACCAGGCCAGCCGGGCCGCAGGCACAATGGGTCGGCCCGCCTCTTGGCGGCGCCAGATTTCCGAGAAGGCCACGGCGAGCTGCAGTGCGATGATAACGATCGTGCTTGGGCGCAGGTATTCTGCCCACGGGTATCCCAGCAGCAAGCCGGCCGCCAGGAAGCCGAGATCCTCGCCGACGATGAGGTCAACGGCTAGTTCGAAACCCCGATCGCGGCGCATCAGCCAGGCGCCGATGGCATAGCCACTGCCGAGCAGCACTGAGGTTGCGATAGCCGGCAGCAATATCGGCATCGCGCGTAGATCGGCCACTAGGGCGTATGACAGGTGGCTGGCGGAGATAAGGATAAGGATGATGGGCGTGCCCAGAGGACGAGCGATGTCTTCTCCCGGTTGGCTCATGGGACCTCGAGATCACGTGCCCAAGGTTACAGCCGCACGTTCGATGGTAGAGGCACCACGAGGTGGACACAAGGACGCCAGCGGTGGCAACCCAGAAAGGGGGGAGCGGCGGACTATACCGTTGAAGGTGGCATGCGGTACGTGGCTAGCGCCGATCGCCCCAGATGTTTGTCTTCTCGACCTCGCGGTCGCCAGCGTATACCCCACCGGCAACCCCGGCGCCGAGGGCAGCGGCCGTCAGGCCACCGATGAGCGGGAGCCAGGCGGCCAGCGGCGCGACGATCAGCAGGGCCCCGGCCCCGGCCACCCAGGGGGCGATGCCCCTCCGGGCCTTAGGCACGAAGCGTAGCTTCTTCACCACGAACCGCTTCGTGTACTTGTAGCCGCCGTAGGCAGCTCCGCCGGCGAGTAATAGCTCCAGCATCTGTTCCGCTCTCCAGATTCCCTCCGGGGTGGCCGGTCAGCCCGCTCTAGTCACCACTACGATGCCAGCCACCGCCAGGATTCACGGCCTAGTTGATCAGCTCGGCGTCCCTCAGCAATTGCCGTGCCCGCGGCAGGTCAGCTTCCCGAACCAGCAGCTCGATCCCGAGCACACTTGGCCCGACGTGGCCGGGGCCGAAGATACCCACATCGTCCCCGCGCACGATGTGGGCGATGCCGTTCAGCTCGAGGACGCCTGCGGCGATTCCCGCTTCAACCCGGTTCGCGAACGAGGCGACTCTGACGAGACGCATGCCGTAGTCCCAACCCTCCCCAATCCTAATATGCTCTTTACGTCGGGCGCTCGCGACCTCCCGCGTGAAGGCGGGGCGTGCCGTGCGAAGCGCACGGTGGTATCTTGTTAGTTGGCAGGGTACGATCCATGTCACGCGGCGACCGGAGGGCGGTAGGACTGCCTACAATCTGCTGCGTCGCGGATCGTCTGCCGCTCCTGTCAATCACGGAGACACAGATCGTCACCGTCTTCGTGTCGCGTCAGGGGAGAGAGGGTTGCCCGCGTTGTCACATCCCGACCCTTAGTCTATGGCGTCACGCTTTCGTCCGACACGCCTTGCAACTTCCTCAAGGGGCCAATCATTGCGGTTCGCGGTAGTCCGTATCCAACGGACCTGCAGCAGGTGGCCTCTGCTGAGCGGCGCCGTCGACTGTGCGGTAGCGAATTGTGTTAGATCTTGCCCTTGGGAGGCAGCTAATGGACCTGCTGAATAGGGAGCAACTCCGCGCGCTGATGGAGGAGCGCGGGGGTCATCGTGTATCTCTCTACCTGCCAACCCAGCGGACTGGAGCCGAAACGCGGCAGAATCCCATACGCTTCAAGAACCTAGTTCGACAGGCTGAGGAACGGCTAACCCGTCAGGGCGTGCGTGGCGTGGAAACGCGGGAGATCCTTGAGCCGGCCCAACGACTGCTGGACGATGAGAGTTTCTGGCGTTACCAGAGCGACGGTCTCGCCGTGTTCACCTCACGTGAGACGTTTGGCTGCTATCGCCTACCATTCCGCTTCTCCGAGCTGGTGGTGGTGACCGACCGTTTCCACATCAAGCCGTTGCTGCCGCTATTGAGTGGGGATGGGCAGTTCTATGTGCTTGCGCTGAGCAAGAACCATGTTCGGCTACTTCAGGGCACGCGGCACAGCGTGGGCGAGGTCGATCTGGGGAACGTGCCTACGAGCCTGACAGCGGCGCTCGGAGCGGAAGAGCGAGAGAAGCAGCTGCAGTTCCACACGGTGGCCCGGGGCGCAGCAGCGATCTTTCACGGGCACGGTGGTGCCGCTGACAATTCTACGCACAAGAAGGACCTGCTACGCTACTTCAACCAGGTCGACAAGGGGTTGCAGGAGCTGCTGCGTGGTGAGACGGCGCCGCTCGTGCTTGCGGGAGTCGAGTACCTGTTGCCGATCTATCGCGAGGCGAACACTTATCCTCGGCTGCTGGACGAGTGGGTCGTCGGCAATCCTGACGCTCTGGCTGCGCAGGAGTTGCACGAGCAGGCCTGGACGATTGTGCAACCCCACTTCACACGTGCGCAGGAACAGGCGGCGGCCCAGTACCGGGAACTCGCCGGCACCGGAAGAACCTCGAGCCAGCTTGAGCGGATCCTGCCGGCGGCGCAGCACGGCCGTGTGGACTCGCTCTTCGTGGCGCTGGGTGTTCAGACGTGGGGGAAGTTCGACGCCCTGAGCGGGGGCGTCGACATCCACGAGGAGCGGCAGCCTGGTGACCAGGACCTGCTGGACCTGGCTGCCATGCAGACGTTAGCGAGTGCGGGCAGCGTTTACGCGGTCGACCCGGACCAGGTCCCGGGCGGGGAGAGGCGCAGTCCCGTGGCCGCAGTCTTCCGCTATTGAGCAGGGGTGCCCGCTGCCTTCTCCACCCGCAGCGCGCAGAACTTGAACTCCGGGATCTTCCCGAAGGGGTCCAGCACGTCGTTGGTGAGCAGGTTGGCCGCGGCCTCACGGAAGTGAAACGGCACGAACACATTCCCGGGGGCCACACCAGTGGAAGCGCGAGCCTTCAGTGTTATTCTCCCCCTGCGCGTGCTTAGGGTGACGTCCTCGCCTGAGCGGACGCCCAGCACCGCGAGATCGTCTGGGTTCATCTCACAGAAGGCCTCCGGCTCGATGGCGTCCAGAGCACGCGACCGTCGCGTCATGACGCCCGTATGCCAGTGCTGCAGCAACCGCCCGGTGTTGAGGACGAAGGGGTAGTCGTCGTCCGGCAGCTCGGCGGCGGGCTGGTACTCGACGGGGACGAACTTGCCGCGGCGGCTCGGTGTGGGAAAGCCGTCGCCGAAGAGCAGCTGGGTTCCGTCGCTCGTCTGCGGATCTGGGCAGGGCCAGAGCTTGCCCGTTGGCTTCAGGTTACGGTAGTCGAGCCCTGCGTAGCTGGGTGCCAGTGACGTGAACTCCGCGAAGACCTCCTCCACGCTGTCGTAGTGCATCGGGTATCCCATGCGCGTCGCGATCTCGCAGACGAGCTCCCAATCGAGCCGTGCCTGGCCCGGCGGTTGAAGCGCCTTCTGTCCCACCTGGACCCGGCGGTCGCTGTTGGTATAGGTACCGTCCTTCTCGAAGAAGGAGGTGGCTGGCAGGATGACGTCTGCGAACTCGGCGGTTTCGGTGAGAAAGATGTCCTGTGTGCAGAGGAAGTCGAGTGAGGCGAGGGCCTCACGGACCTTGTTCACGTTGGGGTCCGAGAGGAAGGGGTTCTCGCCCATCATGTACATCCCCTTGATCTCACCCTTGAGAGCCGCGTTGATGATCTCGACGACTGTGAGACCCGGGTTGGGATTGAGCGGTACGCCCCAAGCCTTCTCGAACTTCGCTCGTTTACTCGAGTCGGCGACACTCTGATAGTCGGGATAGACCATCGGGATGAGGCCCGCATCCGATGCGCCCTGGACGTTGTTCTGGCCGCGCAGCGGGTGGAGGCCCGTACCTGGGCGCCCGATGTTGCCGGTGAGCAGCGCCAACGAGATCAGGCAGCGCGCGTTGTCGGTGCCGGTGGTGTGCTGGGAGATTCCCATGCCCCAGAAGATGATGGCCGCGTCGGCTCGTCCGAACTCGCGGGCGGCCTCACGGATCCTCTCGGCCGACACGCCGCAGATCCGCTCGGAGACTTCCGGACTGTAGTTCCTCACCAGATCCGTCAGCGCCTCGAACCCCTCGGTGTGGTGGTGGATGTAGTCGCGATCGACGAGGTCCTCCGCGATCATCACGTGCATCATCGCGTTGTACAGTGCCACGTCCGTACCGGGCCGGATTTGCAGGAAGTGGTGGGCAGCCCGGGCGATGCCGGTGTCGCGCGAATCCACGACGATTAGGGTGGTGGCGTGGTGCGCCGCGTCCTTGATGAAGGTCGCGGCCACTGGGTGGTTGCTGGTCGTATTGCTACCGGTGACGAGTGCCACAGCAGCGTTTCTCACGTCGCAGAACACGTTGGTCACCGCGCCGGAGCCGATCGTCTCCAGCAGGGCCGCCACCGAGGAGGCGTGACACAGCCGTGTGCAATGGTCGATGTTGTTGGTGCCGAACACCGCGCGCACCAACTTCTGGAAGAGGTAGGCCTCCTCGTTGCTGCACTTCGCTGAGCCGAAGCCGGCCAGTGCGGACGAGCCATGTCTCCCCTTGATCTCCTTCAGGCGTGAAGCCACCACATCCAGTGCCTCGTCCCAGCTCGCCTCCCGGAAGGCAGGCAAGAGCTCGTCGTAATCGACCAGACCGCTGGCCTCGCGGCGCCGCTCGCCTCTTACCTCGGAGGAGAGGGGTCCCTTCGGGTAGAACTTCGCTCGACGGATGAGCGGTACGGTGAGGCGCTGGCCGTGGAGCGCGTAATCCCAGCCGTAGCGGCCCTTGACGCAGAGACGCGATTCATTGACGGGGCTCTCGCGCCCTTCGGCGAAGACGATGACGTTCTTCGTTGCGTCGACGTGGTAGGTGATCGCGCAGCCCACGCCGCAGTACGGGCATACCGAATCCACGGGCTTGAGCTGTGCGCGTGGTCGCAGCGGCAGGCTGATCGTCCTGTTGGTCAGAGCTCCCGTGGGGCAGACCGCCACGCACTCGCCGCAGGCGACACAGGTGCTATCGCCCATCGGAACGTCGAGGTCGAACGAGATGCGAGTGTCGTAACCCTTACCCGCGCGCCCGATCACGTCGTTGTGCTGGATTTCGTCACAGGCGCGGATGCAGCGGTCGCAGAGGATGCAGGCGCTGTGATCCACCGCGATGACCGGTGAGGACATGTCCTGTTTCCGTCCATTGCGGGCAGGCATGGCGCTCGCCGCTCGGTCGATCCCGATATCGCGTGCGAGGGCAAGCAACATGTCGTCGCCCGTGGTCTCCTCACGCAGCGACCGTTCCGGATAGTCGGAGAGCAGGAGCTCCATAAGGGTCCTTCGACAGTCTCGGACCTTCTCCGAGTCAGTGACCACGTTCATGCCGTCGGCGGCCTCACGGACGCACGAGGCGGCCAGCACACGCTCGCCCACATCGACGACGCACATCCGGCAGACTCCCAGAGGCCGCAGGCGTGGGTGGTGACAGAGGATGGGAATCTCGATCCCGGCTTGGCGAGCCGCTTCCCAGATGGTGACGCCGGCAGGGACGGTGAGTTTGTGTCCGTCGATGGTCAGGGTGACGGTTCGGGTCGGCTCCGGCGTCTTGTTCATCGGTGTCCTCGCCTGGTCACCGGCCCTGCGACTTCGCAAGATGTGCGTCCAACTCGTGGCCCCAATACTTCACGGCGGAAGCGACCGGATTGAGGGCCACTTGGCCCAGCCCGCAGATGGAAGTCTCGGCCAACGTCTTCTGGAGAGTCGGCAGAAGGTCTGGCAGCGTACCGTCGCCTTTGCCAGCGAGGATGTCGTCCAGCATCGAGGTGACCTTCTGCGTGCCGAGGCGGCACGGTACGCACTTACCGCACGACTCATTGCGGAAGAACCGCGTGACGTTGGCAGCCACTTCGATCATGTCCGTGCCTTCGGCGATAACCACCAGGGCGGCGGCACCGAGCATGCTACCCGCCTCCGTGATCGACTCGAAGTCGATTACGACATCGGCTTTCTCTGCGGGCAGAAAACTGGAGCTCGCCCCACCCGGCGCGAAGGCCTTTAGCGGCAGCCCGTCTCTGACTCCTCCTGCGCGCTGGATCAACTCGGCCACTGTCGTCCCCATTGGGATCTCGAAGACTCCGGGGTTCTCCACGTGACCGGACACGCCGATGAACTTCAGACCGAAATGACCGCGCACGCCCTGCCGCTTCCACCAGTCGGCCCCACGCTCGAGAATGACGGGGACCATGGCGAGTGTCTCCACGTTGTTGATCAGCGTGGGCTTGCCAGCGAATCCCTTCTGGCCGGGATAGGGAGGCTTGTTGCGGGGTTCCCCGCGTCGGTCCGCAAGCGCCTCCAGCAGAGCCGTCTCTTCGCCGAGGATGTATCCACCGGGCGAAACGAATATCTCGATGTCGAAATGCTCGCCAAGTACGCCGCGCGCCCGGGCATCGGCGAGCGCGAACTGCATCGCTCTCCTCTCGGGCTGGTATTCGTTGCGCACGTATACGTAGCCTTGCTTCGCGCCGACAACGAAAGCTGCGAGGCACATGCCCTCGATCACCAGATGCGGAAGCTCTTCGTGGATCACTCGATCCTTGAACGCACCGGGCTCGCTCTCGTCCGCGTTGCAGATCACATACTTCGGCCGAGCCGTCTCCCTGCGCACAAGCTCCCACTTGACGCCGGTGGGGAAGCCGGCCCCGCCCATGCCGCGCAGACCCGCTTGCTTCAGCGTCTTGATGATCTCCACAGCTGCACCGTCCGCATCGGGTCGCTCACGATAGGCTTTGCAGAGCGAGTACTTCTCACCGCTCCTGCCGCTGTGGTCGATGCGCCACCGCCGGGTCTGCGCCCTTCCCGGCGGCGGAACACGGCCGGGGTTCCGTGCCAGGTGCGCGAGCTCCTCGGCACTGACCCGCCCGACAGGAATGCCGTTCACGAGAGCGGCGGGAGCACGTTCGCAGCGGCCGAGGCAGGAGACCTCGTGCACGTCGACCTCACCGTCCGGACTCACCAGCTCTCTCAGTCTGGAGCAGTAATCGCGACCCTCCAGCAGGTGGCACGACAGATCGCGGCACACGGCGACCTCTACCTTCGCCGGGGCTGAGGTCCGAAAGTGCGGGTAGAAGGAAACGAGCTCCTCGACGCGGTAAAGCGGAACTTTCAGACGCTCGGCCAGAGCCCTGAGATCGTCCTCCCGCAGATAACCGCAGGCATCCTGTAGCCGGTACAGCTCCCCGATCAGCTCCATCCTCTTTCGGCCTCCCGCTCAGGGGTCAGTCCGAAGCAGCCCCAGCGCCATACTCCCGCGTTTCGTCGACCAGATCGACGATGGCCACCAGTCGGTGGCCCGGGGCGGGGTCTGGTGGGTGCTTTACCGTGAACACGGTGAACTCGCCGTCCTCGTTGATCAGGAAAAGTGGAATCGCGTCGCGGTAACGAGCCCTGAATCTTTTGTAATCGAAGGCTTCCGTCAAATTGGTGGTCTTGACATCGGCGCCGGCGTCGAAGCGCGCGGTCAGGTTCCAGTAGGTAGCTTGTGGATCGAACAGGAAATGGCCGCGCAGACTCCTCGAAACCACCTGCTTGGAGGCGTGTGCCAGTTGCTCGGGCGGCAACTGGTAGACGCAGTCTCTGCCGAAGATCTCGCTGAAGTGGAGGGCCGTCAGCGAGTTCACTTCGTCGTTCGAGGTCAGAGCGAGCAGGCGACCGATACCCTGAAGCTCGATCGCATCGAGGGCGATCTCTGTCAATGCGCTGCCGTAGTACACCGGCAGGCCCTCCATACGCGCTTCGGCGATATTGGCGTAGTTGGTGTCCACCAGCCGGACCGCGACCCCCTCATCCTTGAGCTCGGACGCCATCGCTCGGGCCCAGGGGTGAGCCCCCACGATGAGGACACCCTGTGGATTCGGCTGAGCGAGCTTGAGCAAACGGGCCAGCGGCGCCGCGCTCAGCCCGTAGATGACGACCGTGCCGATGATCACCATGAAGGTGATGGAGACGAGCATCTCGGCGCCGGCGTAGCCCACCTCCGTGAGCTCCAGCGCGAAGAGAGAGGAGACCGCTGCTGCCACGATCCCCCGGGGCGCCATCCAAGCTAGCAGCGTGCGTTCCCGCCAGTTGAGCGTCGAGCGTAACGTCGCCGCCGCCACCACCACCGGCCGAACGATGACCAGCAATGCGGCGAAAAAGCCGAGATGGGAGAGACCGAGCCCACCGAGATCGCCGAGCTTCAAGCGGGCAGCCAGCAGGATGAAAAGACTCGAGATCAGTAGGACCCGCAGGTTCTCCTTGAACTCGATGATGTGCTTGACGTCAACCGTCTTCTGGTTAGCTAGGGCCACACCCATGAGGGTGGCCGTCAGAAGACCCGACTCGGGTTGCAGTACGTTGGAGGCGGCGAACGCCGCCACCACAACCATCAGTGAAAGTGGACTCTGCAGAAAGTCGGGGACCCATTGCCGGTCCATCAACATCACCAGCAGACCGACGCCAAGCGCGGCAAGCACGCCGCCAATAGCGATCGTCTTCAACAACCCCTGCACGGCGACCTCGGTGGCGGCTCCCACACCGCTGGCGAGCACGGCCTCGAAAACGAGCACCGCGAGTACCGCGCCGACAGGGTCGATGAGTATCCCCTCCCACTTCAACGTCCTTCCCACCTGAGGATCAGGTCGCACGTGCCGGAGCAGGGGAACGATCACCGTCGGCCCTGTAACCACCAGGATCGCTCCGAGTAGGGCAGCCAGCGGGAGATCGAGCCCTATGAGCAGACAGGCTGCCCCGCTACCGAGTACCCAAGCCAGGAGCGCACCGATCGTCACCAGGTTGCGGACCACCCCACCGATCTCGCGCAGCTCGCGCAGCCGGAGGCTCGCACCGCCCTCGAACAGAATGACGGCGACCGAGATGGAGACGATCGGGAAAAGCAGCTCACCCAGCATCGCGTCGGGATCGAGGAAGCCGCTCACGGGTCCGGCGATGAAGCCAAACACCAGCAGCACCAAGATCGAGGGCAGATGAATTCGCCACGCCAACCACTCGGCGGCGATGCCCAGCGTGATGATGCTGGCGACGGCAATGAGCAGGTTCTGCGTCACGGCACCCGACCCCTGTTACGGGACGAGCGGCTAGCGTACCGCGCCGGGATCTCATCCGTCAAGGTGGCTGGCGGTCTGCATCCGGGGCAGGAAGCTTTCGACGGCGCACGCTGCCATTCTGACAGGATCGCTTCGCGGCGGCGAACTCCGGTGGGGCTATGGATGTAAGCCGTTTATCAGCAGTGGGTTACGCAGTCGGTCGCGGTGTGAGAATGGCACACGCCTTGCCACTCTCAGCCGGCGAATGGTCGCAGGTAAGACAACCGGCGCGCTTCGGTTTGGAGTGCGCCGGCGGGGTTGGAAAGGTGATGTCGGAAGGAGCAGAGCGATGGCAAATCGATCGCTGGTCAGCAGAGGGTATCCGGTGGGCCGACTGCGCAACGAGGTTGACCGCGTGTTCGGCGACTTCTTGGGCGAGCGTCCCCGGTTGGGCGCCCGCCTGGGGCTTCGGGAGCGGAGCTTCCCAGCGGTGAACGTTTGGGAGGACGAGGAGAAGCTTCAGGCGGAGGCGGAGGTGCCCGGCCTGAAGATGGACGATCTCGAGTTGCTCGTGAAGGGTAACGAGTTGACCATCAAGGGCGAGCGGAAGGATGTAGGTGTGACCTATCACCGTCGCGAGCGCGGCACGGGCTCGTTCTGCGGTGTGGTACGGCTACCGGCTGATGTCGATGCAGACAAGGTGGAAGCGCGTCTCGAGAACGGTGTGCTGACGATCATACTGCCGAAGGCGTCCAGTGCACGGCCTCGGAAGATCGAGGTTAAGGCGCTGAGCGCGTAGGCGAGGACAGAGCATGGGGGAAGAGAGGCAACGATGACGAATGCAACGGCTGTGGAGAAGCAGGCTGGGCGTGAGATTGCCCGGCAGGAGCCGATGCGTGGGGCCCCCTTTAACCGTCCGGTGGTGGACATCTTGGAGACGGCGGATGAGCTGCGAGTCGTCGCAGACATGCCCGGCGCGAAGGCAGAGGACATCGATGTGGAGTCTGAGAATGGTGTGCTCACCATTCATGCCGAGGTCGCGCCTCGGCAGCCCGAGGGCACGGACTACCTGCTGCGCGAGTACGGCGTCGGCGACTTCCATCGGGCCTTCCGGGTCAGCGAGAAAGTGGATGCGGCTCGTATCAGCGCCGAGTACAGTGAGGGTGTGCTGGTGCTCCATCTGCCGAAGGCGGAAGGGGCGAAGGCTCGCAAGATCGAGGTTCGCACGAGCTAGTAGAGGTCATGGGCTGCGCCCCGCTTAGGGCGTGCCTGAGGATAGAAGGAGGTATTGGACTATGTTCTTGGCGAGTTTGATACCCTGGCGAGGCAAGTTCAGGGGATCTGAATCGGATCTGCCGGTTAGCGAGTCGCCGATCAGCCGCTTCCATGAGGAGGTTGACCGGCTCTTCGAGCGGTTCTTCCGTGAACCGTTCTTGGGTGAGTCGCGGCTGCTCCCGGAGCTGCGCTCGTGGACAACGGCCTGGTCACCGTCGCTCGACGTGAAGGAGAGTGAGGATGAGATCACGGTACGTGCCGAGTTGCCGGGCGTCGATCCCAAGGAGATCGATATCTCGCTGCATGGCGATGTCCTGAACATCTCCGGGGAAAAGAGGGAAGAGAGCGAGGAGCGTCGCGAAGGCTACTACGACACGGAACGCCGATTCGGGTCGTTCCGGCGCAGCATCGCACTGCCGGCTGAGGTCGATCAGGAGAAGATCTCGGCGGAGTATGACAAGGGTGTGCTGACGGTCAAGCTGCAGAAGTCGGGGAGGACAGCCGCGAAGCGAATTCCCGTGACCGTTTCCAGGAAGTAGCCTGACAAGATGAGCTTCAGGGGGCAGAAGAGCGTCGCCGGACTTCTGAGGAAGTCCGGCGACGCTGCGTTCTTGGAGTCGGGTACCTGGGTCCGCGCGGAGTATGGCCCGGCACGCCGGTCAGGTTCGACTTCCTAAGAGCACTTGGCCGGTGCGCGCTAGTCGTACCAACGGGAACCCTGACGGACAGCGACGCTGTCGTCGCCCTTCAGGGTGTCGTCCTCTTGCTGGCTCCCTTCCTGCCGAAGCGTATCCTGGCTTGGCTCCGGCGGCATCGAGTCCACAGGCAGCGAGTACCCGTGCGGCTTGGCCACTCGGGTGATCTGGGGGTCCTGCAGGAACGGCTGGTACCCAGCGATTGCCAGAGTGAGCGTGTCCTCCGTCTGCACCAGCAGGTCGATCTCAGCCACCCGCTTCGTGAAGGTGCCGAGAATCGCGCCCCCTGGCGTCACGATGGTCAGCAACAGGCGATCCTGTTGTCGCTGTTTGGCGGCCACAGGGCCTGTCACCGACTCCCGCCTCCCACTCATCGCCTCCGGTAGACGGGCGCCCAGGAAAGGGCGAGCCAGGACAACCAGCAGCACACCCATTGCGACCCCAACCAGAAAAGTCACGACCGTACGACGACTGAGCATTCCAGTGATCCTTTGAATGTGCGGTTTGCACCGCGAGCTAGCCGATCCAACGCTTACGACGGAAATAAAACAACATCCCTACCACTACGACAACCATCAGGCCGAGCGCGAACGGGTAGCCCAGGTGCCAGTTGAGCTCGGGCATGTTCCACGGCGATACGCTGGGGTTGAAGTTCATACCGTAGATGCCCGCGATAAAGGTCAGCGGGATGAAGATCGTGGCCATGATCGTTAGCACCTTCATGATCTCGTTCATGCGGTGCCCGACACTCGACATGTACAATTCGATGAGCCCGGCCGCCACTTCGTGATAGGTCTCGACGAGCTCCATGATGTGAATCGAGTGATCGTAGCAGTCGCGGAGGAATACACGGGTCGTGTCTGAGATCAATGGGCTCACATCCCGGATCAGCGCGTTCAGCGTATCACGTTGCGGCCAGATCGTTCGACGCACTGCCTGCAGATCGTGTTTCGTCTGCTGTATGCCGGCAACGGTCGCCGGTCCGGGGTGTTCCGAGATCTCGGCCTCCAAGTCGTCCAGCCGCTCGCCGTAGGTTTCGAGTACGGGGAAATAGCTGTCGATCACGGCGTCGAGCAGGGCGTAGGCGAGATAGTCGGCAGCATGGCGGCGGACGAGGCCTCGCTGGTTCCGTAAACGTTTGCGCACGGGCTCGAAGCAGTCACCGGGCCGCTCTTGCAGCGTCAGTACATAGTTCGCACCCAGGAAGATGCTCACCTGTTCGGTTCGGAACTGTTCCTCGAATTGCGGCATCCGGGTGATGATGAACGTATGCGAATCGTATTCCTCGAACTTGGGCCGCTGATGGGTGTGGACGACGTCTTCCAGCACCAAGGGGTGTAGCTCGAAGATCTCGCCAAGGGCCTGGATGGTGTCTGCATCTCCGAGACCGTCCACATTGATCCACGTTATTGGCCACTTGCCCAGATAATTCGGAATTGCGCGCGGATCATCGATGGTCTCCTCGACCAGTTCGTCTGGACCGTAGGCGATCACGCTGATCACGGGCGGCGGAGCCTGGGGATCTATCACCAGGGTCCCGGGTGCTGCCCCGGGTGGGGTGCGCCGTCGTATCAGCGGGCGCCGCCTCGGCCATAACATCCGCTTGCTCGCCATCAGATACCCCTCCTATCGCCGTATTTGACCGCGCTGGACATGTGTACTTCCATCCGTGCTCGCGACCCTCAACTTGCTGTTCCAGGGCGCCCTGCGAGACCGGGGCGGTACGTCTCGCGAAAGACCGTATCGACACAGTCTGCTACAGCCTGCGCAGTGCGGGCAAGCTGCGAAGATCCCTGAAGCCGTGCCTGGCTGACCTCTATCTCGATGCCAAGGTACACGCTCGCCGGGAAGACTCTCCGACAGAATGTCGTGAATCCGTCGCTCGTCCCGCGATACGGATAGTTGCGTCGTGTGTGGTACCCCCGCTCCTTCAGATCCTGAGTAAGGCAACGAGCGAGCGTGCTCTCCAGCGGCCGTCGCGGATCGTAGAGTATGCCGATGTCCGCACGTCTAAGTTGCCGACCTAAGCGCGGCGTGAACGAGTGCACGCTCAGGTGCACGCAGCTGCCGTGGCGGCCGATGACATGCTCGATCTCACGGAGTACGCGCCTGCGGTAGGGTTCATAGTACCGACGGATCCTAGCCCGCCGCTCGTCCCGCGAGATGCCGATGTTGTACGGCACGCGGACCCCGAAGCTCTCCTTGGGGATGAGCTTTGGGTGATGCGGGCTACGATTGAGATCAATCAGCAGCCGGGAGTATCGGCCCGCATGGAGGGGACGCTTCAGTCGACGGGCACAGTATACCGCGACCTCGCGCGCTCCGGGGTCCCATGCGATGTGCGAGGTGAGAGCACGACGTGGGAGTCCCAGAGTGCCGTACCTGGTGGGCAGTTGGCAGGAAGCGTGCTCGCACGAGACCAGAAGTTGGCCTCGGCGAAAGGGCCGGCCCGACTTGCTAACCATCCCAGGGTGTGTTGTGCTGCAGCCGGTCCACCAGCTCTTCGTATACGGCCCGAATCGCGGCCGTCTGACTGAGGCCACGGCTGATGTGCCGCTGCACCTGGTAGACGATGCGCTCGGACAGGCTGCCCCTGCGGATGCGGTCCTCGACAACGGAGAGGTAGGGTTGCTCGTCCACAGCGACATCCGGATAAGCGTCCTCCAGGAGCTGGGCTAGGACACTCCGCGCTGTCGTGACTGTCTGTGCATTCACCGATTTGGGTCGCAGGTGAGGTGCCCGTACCTGAGCCTGACTGCCGCCGCGAATCACGCTGTTGAGATCGTTTACGAGCAAGGTGTGCTCGGGCAGACTCAGCGTGCCCGCCCTGAGCCGGCGAACGAGATGCTTGAGGGCGCCGCGGACGAAGGCGGCGATTGCGATGTCAGCCTTGATGCACTCTTGAACATCGAGCGCCTTGATCTCGATTGCCTGGCGGCTGAAGCGCATGATGGCACCGCGGGAGTTGACCCACTCGGGGTTCAGCCTTTCTGCTCCTGGGAGCCCGTCCAGCGACTCACGGATCGGCTTCAAGATTCTGCGCCTGTAGTCGGTGTAGGAGGTGATGTACTCCGGCACAACCTGCGCGGTGATAGCGGGAATGCGCAGCTGGTTTCTCTTGTAGAACTCCATGCGGTTGTCTATGGATGGGCCGATCCTACCCTCGTAGATGGGCGAGTTCGCGCCCAGGGCCGGGAGATAGGGGATGAGGCAGGCGAGCGCATTGTGCATCAGTACGGTGTCGGTCTCCGAATTGAACGGGAAGTTGATGTGGCTGGCCTGTACGTTGAGCCAGCCGTGGTCTTTTATGGGGAAGATCCTAGCATATGTCTCATAGATGGCACGGCTCCCACGCTGCCAGAGCTTCGTATCGGCGGGCGACATGAACGGGTGCATTCCGGTGGGGAGAAGTCGAGCTTCGAAGTTGTCGCGCAGGACGGCAGCGAAGAAGCGCAGCCCGTGCACCAGATCGGCCTCGATTCGAGCCAGGCTAGCTGCAGGGTCGATCGTCTTGATCTCGAACACGTGGGCGGCGAGTTCGTTGGAGAAGCCGACTCGCTGGTATTCTATGTCTGATGTCGCCCTGCCGTGGATCTGCCGAAATGCATCTTCCACCAAGCACCGGGGTCTGAGATCGCGATCGACGACGACGTACTCCAACTCTAAGCCGACGACCTCGAACAGCCGGTAGCGTTTACGCTTTGGCCTGATCATTCCAGGGTCACGTCGCCGAGTGTCTCTCGTATTCTGCGCAGGAAATTGGCGACGATCGTTTCGTAGATGCGATCCCCCTCCGCGGCGTCTTCGTGGCCCACCCAGATGTCCGGGTTGTCGTTAATCTCGATGATGATAATACCAGAATCCGCCTCCTTGATATCCACTCCGTAGAGGCCGTCGCCAATCAAGGCGGCCGCTTCCACGGCCAGCACCCTCACTGCTTCAGGGGCCTCTGTAACCCGAACGGCCTCGACAGCCCCGTAACGCGTACGGCCGGTGCGTGATTTGCTGACGACCTGCCAGTGACCCTTCACCATGTGGTACTTGCAGACAAAAAGGACGTCGCCGTCCAAGACGCCGACGCGCCAGTCGAACTCCGTAGGCTTGTACTCCTGGAGCGTGAGCAACGGCGATCGCTTGAACATCTCGCGTGTGAGTTTCTGCAGTTCCTTGCGACTTGCCACTTTCCGGACCGCTGCTGAGAAGGTGCCGTCAGGCTGCTTGACGATGAGAGGGTAGCCGAGCGCCTCAGCCTCGGCGAGCGTTGATTTGCGGGAGATGGTAAGCGTTTTCGGCGTTGGCAGCCCTGCCTTCTTGAACAGCTCGTGCAGATAGACCTTGTTGGAGCACCTGACGGTCGATTGCGGGTCATCAATCACTGGCATCCCGAGACTCTTAGCGCGCTGTGCAAACAGGAACGAGTAATGGTCCATGCCGGTGACGGTCCGGATGAACAGCGCGTCATACTCCGGCAGGACCGAGAGGTCGTGCTTCGTGATCTGCTCGAACAGCACACCACCCCGCTCGCCGATTCTCCTGAGTCTTTCGAACGTGTCCTCGTCCGACGGCGCGAAGCGTTCATCCTCATCCATCAGAACGGCAATGCGGTAGGGTGTGGTGCGCCTATCCTGTGACGAAGCGGCGAGCGGTTTGCCGCCCGACAACTCCTCGTTCAGCAGAATAGACTCCTGCGGGCTGATCTGGGTAACGGAGAGCGGGTGGATCTGACCGATCTTCCAGCGCTCGTCGTCCCTGTAGACCCGGATTCTCAGGAGTGGAAACGGGTAGACCTTGAATACGGCGGAGCAGTGCTTGCGAAAGCGTGCGTCCAGGGTTCTCCCGAAGATCGAGGTGATCTCCTCGAAATCCCCAGGTGCCGGCTGGTAGCGTGCCGGCTCGGCGCCGCTGCTGCTACTCACCAGAGGTGCCTGCGGCTCTCGCGCCTGCGCCTCTCGGCCAGCTGCGGGCACAATGATCTTAGGGAGCACGCGTCGACCTCTGACGACGCGGAAATCGATCGTCTCGATACCCACCCCGCGCAGCGCTATGAAATAGGCGTACGGGTTTGTGATCTCCTCGATCATCCGCACGCTGGGTAGCGCGCGCTGGTGGCGCGCATCTGCGAGCAGTGAGACGTAGTAGCCTCGTGACAGATACTGGTAGGAGCGGCAGAGGTTGATCACCGTCACATCCTCAGAGAGGGTGTCGGGCGCCTTGCCCTCCAGGTAGTCGTCGGGCGTACGCGCTGCAACGCCCTTGAGGGTAGCGAGGTCCTGTTGTTCTGCGATGACCAAGTGGACTGGACGGTTTCTCATATGCGATTCCGCTTCTACTGCTATCGGCGACTCACGATCAGAAGTACGCCGTCATAGGTGACATCGCCGAGCAGTATGGCTGAGATCAGGCGCTGCGCTGCGACGGAGTACTTACCCGTGCGGCTGAACGGGATGTGGCTCGAAGGATCGCGGACGATGAAGCGCCCGCTTGCCGGATAGTAGCCCGAGATCACCACGAAGTGACCGACAGGCTCGCCCCGGACGTCGTCGTATTCATCTCTATATTCCCGAGGAGTCCCGTAAAGATACGTCGCATTGAGGCCGGTGAGTACCGGGTGTCCCTTGGCTAGGATGCCTGCAAGCAGCTCCCGGGTGAGTTCGGCGAAGCACACCTCGCCACCCAGCAGGATGTAGTCCCGGTACCCCGAGATCGAGCTACACAATCTCTGTGACTTCACCTTTTGCAGTCGGCTCTCCAGCTTAGTCAGGAGCGCCGCGACATCGAGCTTGCGCCATGTCGGGTCGAATACCCGCAGGTTGTACGAGTAGATCTGCGTTCTGAACCCGTCACGAAGCGCCCTGATCCCGAGGTAGACTGCAAGGGTTCCGCCGTCCGGGTTGCGCGGGGTCTCCTCGATAATCGCGCCGAGCGCCTTCTCGTAGCCGTAGTACTTGTATACCTGGGCCAGGCAAGTCGGGCCACAGGTCAGGTCGTCAGGTTGCGCGAACCTGGGTACCGTCAGCAGAATCGGCTTCTTCTTACGTGCTGTCACCTTCACGTTCATGACTGCCTGCCAGCGGTGGAGCTGCCACCTGGGGAACCCATAGCTGACCGCGTGTCGTGTCTGCCAAACAAGACAGACACGCGTTGAATCTATCAGGCTCGCTGCTTGGCGGCAGGTGAATGCTGCGCCTCGAGGATATAGACTCGGGTTACGGTGTGGGCCCGAGTGGGCTATCTTGCAGCGGGCAGCTGCGGGTCAGCCTGAACCGTCTGAGCCATCATGGTCGCGGAATTCCTGACAACTCTGAGCCTGGCGGCGGTCTGGCTCGCTTTCTTCGTCTGCCTGCTCGTCATTCTGTTCACCGGCACCAAGCTCTCCCGCTACGGCGACATTATCGCCATTGGCACCGGGCTGGGCGGGGCGTGGATCGGCCTCGTTTTGCTGGCGGTCGTGACCTCTATGCCCGAGCTCGTTACCGGGCTCAGTGCAATCATCGTCGTCCACGCGCCGGACCTGGCCGTCGGCTCCGCCCTGGGTAGCTGCGTCTACAACCTGCTCATCATCGCGATTCTGGATTTCGTCTACCGGGCGGGCTCTATCTACAGCGGGATTCAGCACAGCCACAGTCTCTCGGCTGGCTTTGGGGTAGTGCTTCTCGGCGCTCTAGCCAGTGCGATCTTCGTACAGAAGCATTTCGCAATGATCAGCTTCGGCCCCGTTGGGCCGTACGCGATCATCGCACCGATCGCATACTTCATCGGAATCCGCAGCATCTTCTATTTCGAGCGTCGCGAGAACGAGATCTACGCCGGTGGGTTGGTGGAGGCAGTTCAGGCACCGCGCCGGGAACGCCCCGCGTTGATGTTGACGAGCGTCTATGTGCTGTTCGCCGTCAACTCGCTGGTGCTGATAGCGGCGGCCACGGCGCTGCCGGTCATCGGTGAGGGCCTGGCTGTCAGGATGGGCTGGGACCAGACGTTCGTAGGAACGTTCTTTCTGGCCCTCGTGACGTCCGTGCCCGAGGTGGTGATCTCGGTCCAGGCAGTTCGGATCGGCGCGGTCGATCTGGCGATCGGAGGCCTGCTTGGCAGCAACTTGTTCGATCTCGTTATCCTGGCGATCGAGGATTTCGCCTATCTGGATGGACCGATTCTGTACGCGGCCAGCGATCAGCACCTGCTCACGGCCATCGCCGCCTTGACGATGACCGGCATAGCCATCGTCGGGCTGTGTGCACGCCCCAGAGCACGGGTATTCCGCGTTGTGGCGTGGACCAGCCTGGGATTGCTTACTGTAGGGTTGTTCAGCGCAGTGATCCTGTATCTGTTGAGTTCGTAGATGTTCAGCAGGCGCAGCACGAGTTGCTCTGCACGGCGGAGCGCGCGAAACCCCTAGCTTTCTGAACTCCAGGATGCTGCCATGTCTGCCGGGATTTGGGTCGGCACCTCTGGCTGGCATTACGACGATTGGCGCGGCCGCTTCTATCCCGAGGGCCTGACAAGCGGGCGGTGGCTGGATTTCTACGCGCGCGAGTTCCCCACCGCGGAGATCAACAACAGTTTTTATCGGCTGCCGAAGCCCGAAACCTGGGACAAGTGGCGGGAGACGGTGCCCCGTGGTTTTCGCTTCGCGGTTAAGGCGCACCGCCTCATAACCCACCAGAAGAAGCTCAAGGATGGATCCGGATACTTGGAAAACTTCCTCGAGCATGCAGGCTTGCTCGGCGATCGGCTAGGTCCGGTTCTGTTTCAGCTTCCGGGTACGTGGCACGCAAATCGGGAGCGGTTGGCCGGCTTCATTGACCGCCTTCCTGAGCCTGGACCGCGCTATGCATTCGAGTTTCGGCATGAGTCGTGGCTGGCCGGGGAAATCCTCGATATCCTGCGATCTCGGAACATCGCGTTCTGCTGTTTCGACATGCCCGGGCTGAGCTGGCCGGTCCTCGCCACAGCCGATTTCGCTTACATGCGCTTCCATGGTGCAGGGCAGGTGAGATACGCGGGTCGCTATCATAGGAACACACTCAAGAAATGGGCGCGCGTTCTGCAGGACCTCGCGCAGGACGTGGACGAGCTGTTCATCTACTTCAACAACGATCTTCGGGCGCACGCTGTGGAGAATGCCCGGACGCTGACGGAACTGCTGGCTGTGGCCGGGTCGGGTCCGCGGCTGCGTTGACGGCTCGGCTGATGACGGGATCGCGCCTGCTGCGCGCGACCAGCCAGATCCCGACGAACAGACAAACTGCAGCGATCCCCATGTCTGTCGTCAGCCGCTCTCCGAAGGCGAGCCAGGCGGCGATTCCAGCCACGAGCGGCTGCAGGTAGATGTAGACGGCGGTGGTCGTGGCACGTACACGCGCCAGCGCGAGCATGTTAAGCAGGTAGGCGAGCACGGTGGGGAATGCGAGGACATAGACCATCGACCACCAGGCGCTCGTGTTCCCGGGATCGGGTGTAAGCTTCTCGCCCGTCATGAAGTAAGGGAGATACGGCAGGGCGAGGATGTAGACCCAGGCGATGACCACCAGCGAGCGGTAGCGGCCGACGAGCTGTTTGGCTACCACCAGATAGGTCGCGTAGGATAGACCGTTCAGAACCATCAGGAAGTTGCCGAATCCATGACCGCGCACAAGGCCCTCTCCGCCTCCCAGCAGGAGCAACGCCGCACCTGCCAGCGCGGTCAGCACACCCAGCGCAGGCAGCCAGCTGAAGTGTTCCTGCTTCACGGCGGCAGCGATCGTGAAGGTGAACACCGGGATGAGAGTCATGATCAGACCGGCGTTCATCGGCGTCGAGCGTGCCAGCCCTTCGAGGAAGAGCCCTTGGTTCAAGGCGACACCGAGCAGCGCGCAAATCACGAAGAGCGGCAGATCGCGGCGCGCGGGAACGGCCTCGCGACCATAGGCGGCGAGCGCGAGGGCGCCCAGTGCCAGGGCCCCAGCCGCGACCCTCCAGCTCAGGAGGCCCAGCGGCGAGAAGCCACCTTCGGCGAGGGCCACAGTCCCGAAGACGGGCAGGAGGCCGTAGCAAGCCTGCACGGCGAGCAGGGCGGTGTGTCCGGCAAGCGCGCGGTCTCTCATGGCGAGCACCAACTAACGATCTGAGCACACCTCACACAAGTCAGCGAGCACTCAGAGGTTCGGCAGCGACAGTTTGTGTCGCTGATGGCAACCGGCTAGGATGCTGGCGGTTCGACGATTGCAACACCCAAGCGAGCGGTGAGTGAACATGAAGGCGATCATTCTGAAGAAGACCGGTGGTCCGAGAGTGCTCGAGTTGTGTGAGGTGCCCGAGCAAGATCCCGGTCCGGGTGAGGTGCGGGTGCACCTGCGCTACACGGGCATCAACTACGCGGAGATTCTGTCGCGAAAGGGCCTGTACCGCTGGGCGCCGAGACGACCTTATGTCCTGGGTATGGAAGGCTCAGGAGTGATCGACAGCGTGGGGGCAGGAGTCGATCCCTCACGCGTCGGCCAGAGTGTGATGGTCGGCACGCAGTACGGTTGCTACGCGGAGAAGGTCGTTGTGCCGCAGGCGCGTGCTATTCCAGCCATCGACACGTACACGATGGAGGAGAATGCCGCTTTTGGCGTCAATTACATGACAGCCTGGGTCGCCCTGATGGAATTGGCACGCCTCCAAGAGCGAGAGAACGTCCTTATCACGGCAGCAGCCGGTGGGGTCGGAACGGCAGCGGTGCAGCTTGCCGCCAAGCACGGCTGTCAGGTATACGGCCTGGCCGGCTCGCAGGAGAAAGTCGACCTGGTGCGATCGTTGGGAGCTGCCGACGGCCTTGACTATACGGGATCTGGCTGGCATCAGCGGTTGCGGGAGCTGGCCGGCGGGTTCGATGTCGTGCTGGAGACTGTGGGCGGTGATGTCTACAGGTCCTGCCTCGCGCTCCTGAATCCGTTCGGGCGGATCGTGGTGGCGGGGTTCGCGAGTTTGAACCTGAAGAGATGGAACCCTGCGAGTTGGTGGCGGACTTGGCGCGACGTGCCGCGCGCGAAGTTGATGGACCTGGCCAAAACGTCCACGGGTATCATGGCCACGCACCTGGGCTATCTGCTCGACGAACCGGCCAGGTTGCAGGCCGTATTCGACAGGCTGAACGCTTTCGTAACCGAGCAGGGAATACGACCGGTGATCGGCAGGGTCTTCCCGTTCGAGGATGTCGCGGAGGCGCACGCGTTCGTCGAGTCGCGGCGGAGTGTGGGGAAGGTGCTCTTGAAGCACTAGCGAGACGGCGCGATCTCGATGACGCCCAACGGGGGTGGAGGTGCGAGAGCCCGGGCGGGGGCCCGGGCTCTCGGCGGCTGGCACGGTCACGCGCAGTTGCCCTGCGCCGTGCTGCTACGGAGCGCTGGGGCCCAGCAACACCGCGTTCAGGAACAGCCGGTTGACGCCTCGTGCGTAGCCCCGGAAGTTGATGTCCTCGGCGAAGGCGATCACGCGGCCTCCACCTACGCGCTCCTCATAGGCGAAGACCGCTCCTGCCAGCCGCTCGAGGCTCTCCTGCCAGGCATGACCGGAGAGCTTGGACTCCCCATCACCGTACGTGGCGATGACGCACTTGCGCGACGAGGGCGGACCCTCCGGCGCCAGGTAAATCCGATCCGATTCGACTAGGACCGGGAGCCCAGCGCCGTCGTATCCGGCTGACATCCAGTGGTGCTCATTCAGCTTGGCCTGGAAGATCGCGCCTGGGACACCGAAGTGCTGTGCGTCCTCCCCCTCCTCCGTATCGTACCACGATCGCAGGTCGATGAGCTCGAGCTGGCTGCGGGCGAATTCGCTGGCCTCGCCTATCGTCACGAGTGTGCCTCCCTCGCGCACCCACCGCTTGATCCGCTCCACGCCGTCCTCGCCGAGTTCGGAAGCTAATGCCGAGCCGGAGACCGAAGGCACGATCAGTACGTTGAAGCGATCGAGCGGTCTGTTCGCCAGTGAGCCGATGCGCAACACGGTGACCGGTATCTCGTACTGCTGGTCGAGCGTGTACCAGGCCCAGCCGAACGAGTAGCCGTGGATCGGGTCCTCGGCGAGTATGGCGATCTCTGGCGTGCGCACGGTGATGACTGCATCGGCCGAGCCGAGAACGGGGAATCCCGGTTCCGAGAGACCTGTGCTGGTGCCCCGGACCGTTAGGTTGAACCGCTCTGCGAGCTCGCGCACCGCGTCATGCACGGTCTCATCGTTCTGGCCGATCCGAACGATCACAGTCCCGCTCGCCACGTCTCGGCCCTCGACCTTGCTCGGCTCGCGGATCAAAGCGGCTCGATAGCCGCGCGCCTTGAGGTGGTACAGCGCGCTCAGTGACCCGGTCTGACGACCGTCGATCAGGTAAGCGTAGCCTGGTGCTGCCGCGGGTACCTCCGCCTCTGGGATGATCCGGCTCGTCACGCGCTCCCCTGGAAGGCCGCGGCCGTCGCTGCTGCTGAAGCCGCCCACATTGAAGAGCAGCGGCAGCGACCAGGCGGTGATGTCGTAGAAGCGGGGGCTCTCGGCGCGCTCGATTCGCTGGCGGGCTTCACGCAGGAAGTCCTCCGGTGTCGGGACGTCCGGCTCCAGCAACATGCGGACAAGCCGGTTGCGCGGCTGGGCGGCCTCGATGACGTACGTACCTGCCGGAAAGTCCCGCGCTCCGACGTTCCGGCCAGTGCGATCCCGCACGTTGCTCAGGCGTGCCGGCTGGGTGAGCACGTCTACCTCAATGCCGTTGCTAATGAGCATGTTCGCCAGCTCAACGATGTGCAGTGGGTCGCCCTCAGGTGCGATCAAATAGCGCCGAATGCCTTGGCGGCCGTCAGCGATGTCAGCTCGAATCGCATCGTAGTACTCACGTAACAGCGTCACCCGCCTCTCTACCGACGTGCGAGCCGCGGTCCAGGCGGCTAAGTACTGCTGCTCCACCGCATCGGCCAGCGTGCGGACCGAGTGGTCGGAGCGAGTGATCGCTAACCCGCGGCTCGATCCCTGCTCGTAGAGCATCCCGACGGCGCCCTGGTAGTCGCCAAACGACGTGGTATAGCCCGGATAGAAATAGTCGAACAGTTCGCGGGTGATGTACTCGAAGCCCGCCGAGTCGAAGGCGGCGGCGTAGGCCTGGCAGAAGATCTGGAACCAGCGCCTGGAGTGCTGCGGGAAGTAAGGCGCGTACGGATCCGTGCCCGGGTCGAAGAAGAACTCCCGGTCCGAGCCCATCTCGTGCATGTCAACGACGACCTGCGGCCGCCACGCGATGATCGTCGGCGCACGCGCTTGCGTCTCTCGCTGCGTGTGCGCGAACCAGTCGCGGTTCGTGTCGAAGTAGTAGTGGCCAGTTCGGAATTTCAGGGCCTGCCAACGTGTAAAGTCGTTGCCCCAATCGTCCTGCTCAGGGTTCGGCTCCCGGCCGATGTTCTGGTGGTTCAAGTGCGCGAAGGCATCGCGGCCGTCCGGATTGAGGATCGGGTCGATAATGATGACCGCGTTCTGGAGCACTTCTATTGTCGCCCGGTCATCGCGCGTGGTGAGATGCTCCAGCAGCTTGAGCAAGCCCTCGGTGCCCGACAGCTCGAACCCATGGATCGAGCCACCGTACCAGAGGATGACCGGCTGCCCCTCGATGATCGCCGCCGCCTGCTGCGCTGTGGTCTCTCGGGGATCCGCCAAGCGGTGGGCGGTCTCCTGGATCGCGTCCAGTCGCTGATAATTCTCCGCTGCGGTCACGATGGCGGCCAGCAGCACCCGGCCCTCCCAGGTCTCACCCTGCTCAATCACGTGCACCCGGTCCGAGAGCTCGGCGAGCTGCTTCAGGTAGTGGACCATCTCGTGGTGCACAGTGATCCGCTCACCGAAGTCGTGACCGGTGATTTCTGCGAAGCTCGGGACCTGCGCGGATACAGGCGTCACGGCGAACCAGACGACAGCGAGAAGAGTGGTTGGGGCAGCGGTTGCGATACGCTTGATCATTGGCGTGTGCTCCTGCCTCGGTTATTGGGACTTCCCGGCACCGTACGACGGTCGGTTGCCAGGTCCCTTGCGTATTGATCTGGAGATGAACGTGTTCCCCGGTGCCGCGAAGCTATCGCCGCGACCTTGCACGCGCCAGCCTCCCGGCCCGGGACAGCCGATACCGGCGAAGTGCTTAACTTGACGCGGCGAGAGATTGACTGTTCTGGCGAAAGAGACGGCGATTTCAAGTCTGAGGGCGGCGCTCAGACCGGCGGCGTGCCCTCCACTACGACCTCCTTGACGACTCGGCGACTGTACACAAGGTAGCCGCCCTCAGCCTCCACTATGTCCGTCTCGAACTGGGCGGCCTCGTACTCCCTCTTCTTCGCCTCCGCCGCTTCGCGAGCGTCGTAGACCTCCCCGTCCCACATGAACTTCTCTCCGTCAATGAACCGCGCGATCGGGGGGTTCATGGCAACTCCTCTGCGATCCGTTCGTTTAGGATCTGTACGGGCTCGGGCCCAGATCCCGCAGCGTCTCCACCATTTCCTTGGCCACCTGAGCGAAGCGCGGACCCTCAGAGGCCGATATCCACTCCAGCCGGAAACGCTCCGGCTCCAGGCCGAAATCCTCCAGCATCAGCTCGATCGCCTCGGCGCGCTTCTCCGCCCGGAGGTTGCCGTCTTGGTAGTGGCAGTCTCCAGGGTGGCAGCCGCAGATAAGCACACCGTCGGCACCGCTGTTCAGGGCGTCCACCACCATGTTGGGATGGACCATGCTGCTGCACATCACCCTGATGATGTGCACGTTACAGGGATACTGCATCTTGGC
>JGI2171J19970_10000194_pt1 | contig 28335 bp, 25 predicted proteins | sample DeeMarSWOR324_28_FD_19970 | JGI IMG/M metagenome (IMG submission 19970) | reverse complement strand
CGGCTTCGACGTCCTGTCGATCTCCGCGGTCACCGGCAGGGGCACGAACGAGCTTCTGGGACGGATTCTGCCGCTGCTTCCCGAGTCTCCGCCGCTGTTTCCGCCTGGGGACACTTCAACACAGCCGCTTCGCTTTTTCGCGGAGGAATTGGTGCGGGAAAGCTGCCTGGACCTGTTTCGGGAGGAGCTGCCCTACAGCATCGTCTGTCGGGTGGAGGAGTTTCGCGAGGAACAGGATCCGGTTTACATCCGAGTCATCATCTACGTTGAGCGGGAGAGCCAGAAGGGGATAGTCATCGGTCGCGGCGGATCAGCCATCAAGAGGGTCGGCGAACTCTCGCGCGAGAAGATCGAGCGCCTACTCGGTCGCGGGATCTACCTGGAGCTTCGTGTGAAAGTGATGCCGAGTTGGCCCCGTAAGCGCGGGCAGCTGCGACAGTTCGGGTTCGGCCTGCCCCCGAACGCTGACAGTGGACAGAAACGCTATTAGACTCTAGATAAGAGACAGGCGGAGGTTTTGAGTATGTTGGATGATGCGCTGCTGGAGGTCCTGGTCTGCCCGAAGTGCCGCGGCGAGCTGGAGTATCGGCCCGAGGAGTCGGCCCTCTTGTGCCACGCCTGCCGGCTGCGGTACAATATTGAGGACGGTATACCGGTAATGTTGATCGATGAGGCAGAGCCTTTCTAAGCCGGCTGTCCTGGCCGTCCTGTTGGGCCTGGTCGGCACTCCGGTGGTGGCCGGGGCGCAGGAGGATGTCTTTGCGGGCGGGCCTATGCGGTCTGGCGGGGGCACCGCGTCGGAGGGTGCTGAGTTCTTGCTTCTGCCCGTAGGCGCTAAGTCGGTTGGCATGGGTGGGGCCGTGACCGGGCTGCGAGGTGACGGCGAGCTGGTGCTGTGGAACCCGGCGGGAGTGGCGGACCTGGAGAGGCGTCGCTTGCTGGTCAGTCACAGCGAGGGGGCTTTCGATACACGCAGCCAGGTGCTCGCGCTGCTCTGGCCCACGAAGTCGTTCGGCACTCTTGGGGTCACCTACTACCTGGTCGACTATGGGGAGCTGACGAGCACCGATCTCGACGGTTCTCAGCAAGGCACGATCAGCCTCCGCAACCAGGAGTTCTTGCTCAGCTTTGCCACGCGTGTGGTTGGCCCTCTGGAGGCGGGCATCAACTACAAGCTGATCCAACTGATCTTCCGTTGTGACGGTTTGTGTGCCGACCAGCGGTCGTTCACGCGCACGACTCACGCGGTAGACCTGGGGCTGATCTACGATCGCGTGGCTGGCCTGCCACTGTCGGTGGGTGGTTCGGTCCGGCACCTGGGATTCGCCTTACAAGGTGCGGACGAGGATGATCAGCTACCCACGCGGGTCCGGGTCGGGTTCGCCTACGATGCACTGTCGACCTTTCTTAGCGACTCGACCTTCGCGCTGGCGATCGCGCTTGACCTTGAGGATCAGTGGCGTGACCTGGGCGCGCCGGACTTGATGGTCGGTTCGGAGTTGGGCGTGGCGGAGCGCTTCTTCTTACGGGCCGGGTACGCTTTCCTGGACGCGGGCTTGGGTGGGCCGTCTCTGGGGCTCGGGCTCACGTACGACTGGTTTTACGTCGACCTCAGCCGTGGCTTCGATGACATCAGTACAGCGACGGGAGAGGAGGCGATGCAGGTGAGCTTCGGCGTGATCTTCTAGGGATTCGGCAGGACCGGAGTCTCGCACGAAGCCTTCCTCGGGAAGGCTTTTTTATGGTCGACAGGCATGCTGTTCTCCGTTTTCTACGCGAACGCGCTCAGCGTCCCGTGCGGCTCAAGGAGTTGGCGCGGGCGCTGGGGGCGGAGGCCGAGGAATACGGGCAACTCAAGCGTCTGCTCCGCGAGCTCGAGGAGACGGGCGAGATCTACCGCGTACGCGGCAGACGCTACGCACTACCTTCTCGCATCAACCTGATCGTAGGGCGCCTTCAAATCACTCGCAAAGGTCCCGGCTTCGTGATTCCGGACGCGGGAGACGGGGACGTCTTCATTTCGGCCTCTCAACTGGGGAACGCGTACGACGGCGACCGTGTCGTGGCACGAATCGAGCGCCAGCGGCGTGGCAGGAATCGCGAAGGGACGGTGGTCAGGGTCCTGGAGCGCGCGCGCAGCCAGGTTGTCGGCGTGTTTCGTCGATCAGGGCGCTACGGGTTGCTGGTCCCGAGCGAGGGTACTCTGCACCGGGACGTGTTTGTACCTGGGGGCGCCGAGCGGGGTGCCGAGGACGGCGAGCTGGTGGTGGCGCGCATCGTCGACTGGGGTAGCGACCATCACGACCCTGTCGGCGAGGTCGTGGAGGTCTTGGGTCGGCCGGGGGAGCCTGGGGTAGACGTGCTGGCGATCATTCACACCCATGAGCTTCCGACAGAGTTTCCATCCGACGTCACCAGCGAAGCCGATGCCATGGCCTGCGAGGCCTCGGTCGAGAGGGCTGTGGCCGGGCGGCTAGACCTCCGTGAGTTGCTGAGTTTCACCATTGATCCCGTTGACGCCAAGGATCATGACGATGCCATCTCGATTGAGCAGCTAGCTCAAGAGCGCTGGCGGGTGGGTGTGCACATCGCCGACGTCTCTCATTTCGTGCGGGAAGGCTCGGCCATCGACGAGGAGGCGTTTCAGCGGGGCACCAGCGTGTATCTCGTCGACCGTGTGCTGCCGATGCTGCCTGACGTGCTCTCAAGCGATCTCTGCTCGCTGCAGGCGGGCCAGGATCGGCTGACACTGTCGGCGATTCTGGAGCTGGACGCCTCGGGCGTGATCGGGCCGCTGGAACTTGTCCCCAGCGTGATTCGCAGCCGCTATGCGTTGAGCTATGAGCAGGCGCAAGAGATCATAGATGGGACGCGAGCCGCCGAGCGGGATTTGTGTGCGGCGTTGAAGAGTCTGCGAGATCTGGCTAGACAACTGCGCAGGCGGCGTCAAGCTCGTGGCAGCCTCGACTTCGATTTGCCGGAGGTGCGTGTCATCGTGAACGCGGCGGGTGAGCCGACCCACGTGCAGCAGTTGCTGCGGCTGGACACACATCAACTGATCGAGGAGTTCATGATCGCGGTCAACGAGGCGGTCGCCCGGTTGGCCACGAGAGAGGGGCTTCCCTTCATCTATCGAGTTCACGAGGCGCCTGACCCCGACCGATTCGAGCGGTTGCGGGAGTTCCTCAGCGGTCTTGGTCTCGAGCTGCCGAAGAACGCCCACAACTCGCCACGGGCGCTGCAGCGGCTGCTGGGTGCCGTGGAAGGGCAACCCGAGGAGGCCATAGTCTCGACGCTCGTGTTGCGCAGCATGAAGCAAGCTCGCTACAGCGCTTTCCGCAGCGGGCACTTCGGTCTGGCATCGCAGGCGTACACCCATTTCACGTCGCCTATACGACGCTATCCCGATCTGGTAGTCCACCGAATCGTTCGGGCCGCAACCTTCGAGCAGCTCGCGGTTCCAGAAGCCCTGCGCGAGCAGTTGGACGCGGCAGCGGCTCGTGCCTCGTTGCGCGAGCGCCAGGCGATGGAGGCCGAGCGGGACTCGGTGGAGCTCAAGAAGCTGGAGTTCATGGAGCACCACTTGGGCGATCAGTTCAGCGGCACGGTCAGCGGGGTGACATCCTATGGACTGTTCGTTCTACTGGATAACGTGCTGGCAGAGGGGCTGGTGCACGTGAGCGAACTGGAGGACGACTACTACCACTACGTGGAGGATGAGCACGCGCTCGTGGGAGAGGCCCGCCGCCGGAGGATTCGCCTTGGCGACCGGGTCAGCGTGCAGGTAATTGCCGTGGATCGGGAAGCGCGGGAGCTGGATCTGAGGTTGATCGACTGAGGGGCCGCAACTGTCAAATTGACGGCGTGATAGCTGCGGTATAAGATTCAGCGGGTTTTTGTGGGAGCGTACCACCAAGCGATGGGGCGGATGTCGCAGCCACCAGTCATCGTATTCTATTCTTCTGCCGACAGCCAGCCGCCAGAGGCCTTGTCGAACCATGTGGTGGCGGGGGAGTCCCGGCTGGTCAGAGCTACCGCCGCTGGGGAGGTCGTGGCGCTGGTGAATCGTGGCCACCCATCTCTGGTCGTGCTGGACGGAGACGGTGAGATCGGGGAGGTCTGCGATCTCATCCGAACGCTGAGGTCTGACCCGTTCAGCGCGATCGTCCCGGTGATCGTTTGGTCGGAGGCAGCTGGGCACGACGTCATCGACCGTATCCTGGAGGCTGGAGCCGACGACTTCCTCAAGCGCAGCATGGATGAGCGCGAGAAGTTGCTGCGGCTCAGCACAGTGGTACGCCGCGCGGAACGGGATGTGGGCGTCCACCCGACCACCCGCTTGCCAGGGACAGCGATGATCGAGCGGGATATCGCGGCGCGGCTCGCGGCCAGCGAGGACTTCGCCGTGTGCTACGGGGATATCGACAACTTCAAGGAGTTCAATGACCGATACGGGTACACGCACGGGGATCGCGTGATCCTGCTGGTCTCGAAGATACTGCGCGATGTAGTCAAGGCCTTCGCGCCTAGCGGATTCATAGGGCACATCGGCGGCGATGACTTCATCTTCAATGTGCCGCTGGATATCTTCGAGACGTGTTGTCGAGAGATCATCTCGATCTTCGACACGTTGATACCGTTCCAGTACTCAGAGGAGGATAGGAGAGCGGGCTTTTTCTGGGGCAAGGACCGTCGAGGGCAGTTGCACCGAATTCCGTTGATGACCTTGTCGATCGGGGTCGTAACCAACCGGCAGCGGAGCTTCACACACACCGCACAGGTGGGTGAGCTGGCGACCGAGATGAAGGCGTATGCGAAGACGAAGCAGGGCTCCATCTTCGTGGTTGATCGGCGGCACGGGCAACGGAACACGCGACTCCAAAAGAGGCCTAGCGGGAAAACGCAAGCTGTGAGAGAGTGACCATGAACGTCTCCTGCCCGCAGTGCAAGACCGTCTTTCGAGTTGACCCACGTAAGGTGCCGGCCGAAGGCGTGCGCGCACGCTGCTCAGTCTGCGGAGGCGTCTTTGAAGTTGTCCATGAGATGAAGCAGGCCGCACCGGTAGGGGCGCCCGCAGCGCGCGGCCCGGCCTCGACACAGCCCGCGCCAGCGCAACCACAAGCGGCCCCGGCCGCGCGTCCGCAGCCAGCGGCCCCCGCGCCGGAAGCGCCGCCACCACCTGCTCCGGCACCGCCGGCGGAGCCGCCGGCACGTCCCTTCGGCCAGGCGGATCCTGAAGCGAGGGCCCGGCGCCTGGCTCGCGCGCTCGTCTCGGATGTGGCCGCCTACCACCCGGAGCGTCAGGACATCGGCCTCCGGGAGGGGCGCTTGAAGGAGCTCTTCCAGGAGGAGCTCAAGAAGTCGTGGCAGGAGTACGTGGAGCAGGTTGGCATCGAGGTCGCTAGGAGCACTCCCTATTTCCGCGACGCGCTCAACGAGATCCTTGCCAGGGGCAAAAAAGTGTTCTGAAAGTGGTCTCCTCGTGGCCGGGCGGCGGCCGCGTTGCGGCGTGGGCGCGGGGATCGGGCCACGTCTAACCTCCGAGATCTGAAAGCCTGTCGGGGTTCGCCGGCGGACGCGCCAGAGTTGGGCAGGTTTTCTAGGTGCGAGCGCGGCGGGCCAGGGCCGCCCGGTGGGGCGGCCCTATTGTACGTTGGTGATTATATTTAGGGCGATCATGGTGAGTAGATTCTCAACAGAGAGGTAAGGTCATGGCGGTGGCGACGGAGCTCGGCGTGCTCAGAGGGCTGAGAAAGCGCATCGACGAGCTCAGGGGGTACCTTTGAGGTGGCCGCTAAAAAAGCTCGCCTGGCCAGGCTGGAGCAGCAAGCCGCGTCTCCCGGCTTCTGGGAGGACGCGGACATGGCCAGGGCCGTGATGCAGGAGTTGGACGAGCTGCGCAGTTGGATCGATCCGTGGGAGGCGGTCGAACGTAAAGCGGGGGAGCTGATCGAACTCGGCGAGCTTATTGAAGCTGAAGGCGAGCCGGGCATGGAAGAGGAATTCCGGGCAGAGGTAGGACAGCTGGAGGCCGATGTCGAGGAACTCGAATTCCGCAACATGCTGCGTGGTGCCGATACAGAGCGGGATGCGCTGCTCACGGTCCACCCGGGGGCTGGTGGGACGGACTCGCAGGACTGGGCCGAGATGCTCATGCGGATGTATACACGCTGGGCCGAGTCGCATGAGTTCGAAGTGTCCGTCCTGAACCTTGTGCCGGGCGAAGAGGCCGGGATCAAGTCGGTGACGCTGGAAGTGAAGGGGCGGTATGCCTACGGGTACCTCCAGGCGGAGAAGGGCGTGCATCGGCTCGTGCGTATTTCTCCCTTCGACCAGCAGGCTCGCCGCCATACTTCCTTCGCGTCTGTATTTGTCTATCCGGTGGTTGATGATGCGGTCGAGGTGGATGTGAAGCCCGAGGACCTGCGCATCGACACGTATCGTGCGTCCGGGAAGGGCGGGCAGCATGTGAATAAGACTGACTCGGCCGTGCGGATCACGCACATGCCGACCGGCATCGTGGTGTCTTGCCAGCAGGAGCGGAGCCAGCATCGCAACCGCAACACCGCGATGAAGATGTTGAGGGCAGCACTGTACGAGCGGGCGGTGGAGGAGCAGCGCAAGCAACGGGAGAAGATGGATGAGGCGAAGACCGAGATCGCTTGGGGTAACCAGATCCGCTCCTACGTGTTCCAGCCGTACACACTCGTGAAGGACCATCGCACAGACATTGAGCAGACCGATGTGCAGCGGGTGATGCAGGGCGAGATAGACGAGTTCATCGTCGGCTATCTCAAACGATACGGGGCTCAGATGGCATGACCGAGACCGGCGAGGCAGAGCACGTCATCAGGGCGCGGCGCGAGAAGGTCAAGCAGCTGCGCGAGCTGGGCGTAGAGCCGTACGCGTACCGCTACGAGCCCACCACGTCGGCCGAGGCAGCGCTGCGCGACTATCTCGTGCTGAGGGACGAGAGTACAGTCAAGGTGCGGCTCGCGGGGCGTGTGCGGTCGCTGCGCTTCCACGGGAAGACCACGTTTGCGCACCTTGAGGATCGCACCGGCAAGATCCAAGTCTACTTCCGCGAGGATAGCCTAGGCGTGGCGGCGTATAGGGTGGTGCGTCTGCTAGATCTGGGGGACTGGATTGGCGTAGAGGGAGAGTTGTTCCGCACCCGCAGCGGCGAGATCACGGTGCGCACTGCCGAGTTGCAGCTGCTGGCCAAGACGCTGCGCCCGCTACCCTACGGCAAGGAAGAAACGGATGAGGCTGGCGGCTCGGTGGTCCATAGCGGCTTCGCCGACGTGGAGAGTCGCTACCGGCAACGCTACGCGGATCTGGCCGTACATCCGGAGGTACGAACCCGCTTCGTCGTCCGGACGCGCGTGCTCCAGGAGATCCGCCGATTCCTGGATGAGCGTGGGTTCCTGGACGTGGAGACACCCATCCTGCAGCCGATCTACGGCGGTGCGACGGCGAAGCCCTTCAAGACGCACCACCGCGCGCTCGATGCGGAGCTCTACTTGCGGATCGCCGACGAGCTCTACTTGAAGCGATTGATCGTCGGTGGGTTGGAGCGCGTCTACGAGATCGGCAAGGTGTTCCGGAACGAAGGTGCCGATCGAACCCATAACCCGGAATTCTCGATGCTGGAGCTCTATCAGGCCTATGCCGACTACGAGGACATGATGGAGCTCACCGAGGCACTCGTGCACCACGTCGTGACCGAAGTGACCGGCACAGCCACGGTCGTGTACCAAGGGCAGCAACTCGAGTTCCGGCCACCCGCGCCGCGGCTCAGCTGGCACCAGGCCCTGCGCAAGTACGGGTCGGTCGACGCCTCACAGCTGGAGGGGGGCACCCTGCGCGCAGCGGCCCTCGACGCCGGCGTTGAGGACGCCGAGACGAAAGGTCGGGCGGCATTGCTGGATGGGCTGTTCAAGACTCTGGTCGATAAGCACCTCAGCGGGCCGGTGATCATCTACGACTACCCGGTGGAGCTGAGCCCGCTGGCGAAGCACAAGCGTGGCGGTGACTCGGACGTCACGGAGCGCTTCGAACTCTATGTGGCAGGCCGTGAGATCGCCAACGCGTTCAGCGAGCTCAACGATCCGTTCGAGCAGCGGGAGCGCTTCGAGGCGCAGGTCCGCATGCGTGCGGAGGGCTGGGAGGAGGCTCACCAGATCGATGAGGACTACTTGGCGGCGCTTGAGTACGGTATGCCGCCGACCGGCGGTATGGGGTTGGGGATCGATCGATTGGTGATGTTGCTGACCGACAGTGCGTCGATCCGCGAGGTCATCCTCTTCCCAACGCTCAGGCCGGAGTGAGCCGATGCGGCTGGAGATCTACCTGGCGTCCCGCTACTTATCCGCGCGAAGCTCGTCTCGCTTCCTGAACCTGATCACGATCATCGCCATCGGCGGAATCTGCGTTGGGGTCATGGCTCTGATCGTGGTCATCGGGGTCATGTCCGGGCTACAAAGAGAGGTTCGGGACCGGATACTCGGCACTAACCCACACATCATGGTGATGGCCTTCGGCGAAGGGCTCAGACTGGACGACTGGGAGTATGCGCTGCGCGGGGCTCGTGACGACCCGGACGTTGTGGTCGGCGAGCCCTTCGTCTATACGGAATCCCTGATCTTCCAGGACGTCGACTACCAGCAAGGCCTCGCACTGCGCGGCGTCACCGTCGCCGCCACAGAGCGGCTGAGGGAACAGCTCCTCGCAGGTAGCTGGGACTTTCAGGGCAGCCAGTCCGGTCTGCCGGGTATCGTTCTGGGATTTCGGCTGGCCGACCGACTGCTCGTGGTTCCCGGTGACACGGTGAGCCTGGTCTCGGCACATGGAGCCGAACTGACACCGGCGGGATTCATACCGAAGTTCAAGAAGTTCGAGGTGGTGGGGCTGTTCAGGAGCGGCATGTTCGAGTATGACAACCAGATGGGCTATGTCTCGCTCGCTGCGGCTCAGGACTTGGTGGGCCTGGGCGGTGCGGTGACGGCGCTGGCCCTTTATGTGAAGGACCCGTGGCAGGCTGACGTGGTTGCCGAGCGGATCGAGGACGAGTTGGGCTATCCGTACACGCTGAGTGACTGGAAGGGGATGAACCAGGGTCTCTTCAACGCGCTCAAGCTGGAGAAGATGGGGATGACCCTCGTCCTCCTGCTCATCGTGCTGGTGGCCGCCTTCAACATCGTTTCCACCCTGATCATGGTGGTGACGGACAAGACCCGGGAAATCGGGATCCTACGGTCGATGGGGATGACCGCAAGAGGCATCCTCAGGGTCTTCATGCTGCAGGGTCTGATCATCGGCATCGCCGGCACCATGCTCGGTCTCGCCGGAGGATTGGCCTTGAGCTGGGCGATCGACTACTTCGGCCTCATCTCGCTGCCTGGGGATGTCTACCTGATCAGCGAGATCCCCATCACTCTGGATCCCCTCGACCTCGCTCTGATCGTTGTGCTCAGCATCCTCATCTCGTTCACGGCGACGATCTACCCCTCAAGACAGGCAGCCCGGCTGCCGCCTGTGGAGGCGATCCGGCATGAGTAACCGGGCCAGCGGGCCGGCGCTGGTGGCCGAGGCGATCTTCAAGTCGTTCATCGATAGCGATGGGTCGGAACTCCCGATTCTCAAAGGGGTCGATTTAGAGGTGCGGGCCGGCGAGGTGGTGGCGGTAGTCGGGGCGAGCGGGGCGGGAAAGAGTACGCTGCTTCACCTCTTGGGCGGCCTCGATCGGCCCACCCGCGGCGAGGTCTACCTCGAGGGGCAGCGCCTGTCCGAGCTGGACGACCGGCAGCTGGCTGAGGCCCGTAACCGCCGCATAGGCTTCGTCTTCCAATTCCACCACCTGTTGCGAGAGTTCAGCGCGCTGGAGAATATTATGATGCCGCTGCTCATCGGGGGCCGCGAGCGGACGCAGGCCGGAACGCGGGCCGAGGCGCTGTTGCGAACCGTGGGTTTGGAGCAGAGAAGCAGCCACAAGCCGCCGCAGCTTTCCGGTGGGGAGCGTCAGCGGGTCGCCGTAGCTCGGGCGCTGGCGAACGAGCCGCTGGTCCTCCTGGCCGATGAGCCCTCGGGCAACCTGGACAACCAGACGGCCGAGGGGTTGCACGACCTGTTTTTCCGGTTGCGTGAAGAGCGGAGGCTTGCTGTCGTGCTGGTCACGCACAACCGTGAGCTCGCGCGGCGGGCCGATCGGGTACTCTGGCTGCACGACGGGCGATTGGATCCTGTTTCCCTGTCCACGGCGGAGCACGAGGCGGTGCCATAATGCTGTGTGATCAGTGTGGAAAGAACGAGGCGGAGGTTCACCTGACGCAGATCGTGGACAACGAGATGACGACGGTTCATCTGTGTCCTGCCTGTGCGGCGGAGAAGGGGCTTGATGCTGGCACGGTCACGAAGAACCTGCCCCTCAGCGACTTCCTGGCCCAGATGGGCAAGGCGGCGCTGGCGGACGAGGAAGCCACGATCGTCGGGCCCTGTACATACTGCCACACGACGGTGGATGATTTCCGGCGTACAGGTCGCCTTGGTTGCCCACATTGCTATTCGGTCTTCGAAACACAGTTGCGGGCCATCCTGCGGCGCATACACGGCTCGACATACCACATGGGCAAGGTGTACGTGCCACCGACTAGCGAGGCGGCGGAGCGGAGCGCGCGTCTGGCGGGGCTACGGCGCAAGCTGCAGAGGGCAGTAGAGGCAGAGGATTTTGAACGCGCGGCCGTGATCCGAGACCAGATCCGCGAGATCGAGGCGGGGATCGAAGGATGAGGCCCTTCGAGCTGAGGTCGATGCCTGACTTCGGGCTCAGCTGGCTGGATGCCAGTGGGCCCGACAGCGACATCGTGCTGTCGACCCGGGTTCGCCTTGCCAGAAACCTGCAAGGTTATCCCTTCTCGGTACGGGCCAAGCCGGCGGACCGGGCGGCAGTGTTGGCCACCATCCGTGAGGTACTCGAGCGGAGCGGTCAGCTGGCTGACGCGGTCATCGTGGAGATCGAGCGGCTGAGCCTGCGGGAACAGCGAATGATGCTCGAACGGCACCTGGTGAGCCGCGAGCTACTGGGGGGCGAGGGCGAAACCCCGTCGTCCTCGGCGCTGGTAGTCTCGATGGAGAAGCCCGTGGGCCTGATGATCAACGAGGAGGATCATCTGCGCCTGCAGAGTCTGACGAGCGGCTTCAGTCCCCGGCAGACCTGGCACCTGGTGGATTCACTGGACGAGGACTTGGGCAGCGAATTGCCCTATGCCTTCCACCATGAATTCGGGCACCTGACCTCGTGCCCCACGAACTGCGGCACCGGGCTACGGGCGTCGGTGCTGATACACCTGCCTGGGCTCGTTTTGACCAAGGAAATACACAAGGTGCTTCAGGGCATCACACAGGTAGGTTTGACCTTCAGGGGGCTCTACGGGGAGGGCTCAGAGGTCGTCGGCAACCTGTTCCAGGTCTCCAACCAGACGACCCTCGGCAAGAGCGAGGATGACCTCATCGATCACCTGGGTAAGATCGTCGGGCAGGTGGTCGAGTACGAGCGTCAGGCGCGGGCGGTGCTGCTACGAGACGCACCCAACGTCATTGAAGACAAGGTATGGCGAGCCTACGGCCTGCTGCGCCACGCCCGGTCGCTCGCCTTCGACGAGATGATGAACCTGTTGTCGGGGGTACGGCTCGGGCTTTCCCTGAAACTTCTGCCAGGGCCTAGTGTATACGTCTTGAACAGAATAATGATATATGCTCAGAACGCCCATCTGGAGGAAGCTAGCGCGGGTACTCTTTCATCCAGCGAGCTCGATATCCAGCGCGCGGTCCTCGTGCGTACGGCCCTTGCTGAGGCAGAATCCTCCACGGCGTCCAGGCCGGAGTAGCCGAGGTGGGGTGGACTTGATCCCGGGTCTGATAAGGGTCTGATGAACTACAATTTCACCGATCGGGTGCGCAAGGTGCTGACGCTGGCGCGTGAGGAGGCCAACCGCCTCCAGCACGACTACGTCGGGACCGAGCACATTCTGCTGGGCCTGATACGGGAAGGCGAAGGCGTTGCGGCCGCCGTGCTGATGAACCTGAACGTCGACCTGGATCAGGTGCAGGAGCGGACGGAGGAGCAGGTTCGCAAGGGCAAGGCCGGGATACAGGCGGGTGAGCTGCCCTACACATCGCGGGCGAAGAAGGTGCTCGAATTCGCTGTGGCCGAGGCGCGCGAGCTCAGCCATAGCTACGTAGGGACGGAGCACCTGCTTCTCGGCCTGCTGCGCGAAGAAAAGGGCGTGGCCGCGCAGGTTCTCGAGTCGCTGGGGGTGACCCTCGAGGCAGCGCGCGAGCAGACGCTGAAGCTGCTGGGCACCGACATGCCGAGCGCAGGGCAGGCAGCGCCGGGCACCAGCCCGAAGGAGAAGAAGTCGAAGACGCCGGCGCTCGACCACTTCTGCCGAGATCTCACCGAACTGGCACGTGCGGGCGAGCTCGACCCTACGATCGGGCGCGAGAACGAGATCGAGCGCGTGATGGAGATCCTGTCGCGCCGCAAGAAGAACAACCCTGTGCTCATCGGCGAGCCAGGTGTAGGCAAGACGGCGATCGTCGAGGGACTGGCGCAGCTGATCGCGCGAGGCGAAGTGGCGGATAGCCTCAAAGGCCACCGCGTGTTGGCGTTGGACATGGCCGCGGTTATCGCAGGGACCAAGTATCGCGGGCAATTCGAAGAGCGTCTCAAGGCGGTGATGAATGAGATCGCGCAGAACCGCGACGTAATCCTGTTTATCGATGAGGTCCATACGCTGGTGGGTGCGGGAGCGGCCGAGGGAGCGATCGACGCCTCCAACATGCTGAAGCCGTCTCTGGCACGGGGCGAGTTGCAGTGCATCGGCGCGTCGACACTCAACGAGTACCGCAAGCACATCGAGAAGGACGGTGCACTGGAGCGCCGTTTCCAAACGGTGATGGTCGACCCGCCGACGGTTGAGGAAACCATTAACATCCTCAAGGGGCTGAAGAAGCGCTACGAAGATCACCACAAGGTGACGTTGCCGCTCGACACGCTGGTGGCGGCGGCGAAGCTCTCAGAACGGTACATCACCGATCGCTACCTGCCGGACAAGGCGATCGATGTGATCGATGAGGCTTGTGCTCGCATTCATCTTTCCACCCAAGTACCGCCGCCAGAGGTCGCCGATCTGCAGGACGAGTTGAAGGGGATAGCGGCGCTCAAGGATGAGGCGATCCGCGACCAGGACTTCGAGCGTGCAGCCGAGCTGCGCGACAAGGAGCGGGACCTGCAAACGGAGATCCGGCGCCGTCGTGAGGAGTGGGAACAGGAACGCCGCACCTTCCGGCCGACCATCACGGAAGAGGACGTGGCGTTCATCGTGTCACGCTGGACCGGCATCCCCGTGACGCGACTGCAAGAGGGCGAGACAGACCGACTGCTGCGCATGGAGGAGGAGATCCACAAGCAGGTGGTCGGACAGCACGAGGCGATAACCGCCATCAGCCGCGCCATTCGGCGGAGCCGCGCGGGGCTGAAAGATCCGCACCGCCCCATCGCTTCCTTCATCTTCTGCGGCCCCACGGGCGTGGGCAAGACGGAGCTGGCACGAGCACTGGCACGCTTCCTGTTCGCCGACGAGAATGCGCTGATCCGCGTCGATATGTCGGAGTACATGGAGAAGTTCTCGGTCAGTCGGCTGATCGGGGCGCCGCCTGGCTACGTCGGCTACGAGGACAGCGGTACGTTGACGAAGGCGGTCCGGCACAAGCCGTATAGCGTGGTGCTATTCGACGAGATCGAGAAGGCGCATCCCGACGTCTTCAACATCCTGCTGCAAATCCTGGATGATGGGCGGATCACCGACAACTACGGGCGGGTCATCGATTTCAAGAACACGATCCTGATCATGACCTCCAACGTGGGGGCGCGCGACATCGTCAAGGGTGGCAGCCTGGGCTTCCATTCGGGGGATGCGCAGGCCACGTATGAGGTCATGGCTGAGCGCCTGAAGGATGAGATTCAAAAGGTATTCAATCCCGAGTTCCTGAATCGTCTTGATGACACGATAGTCTTCCACCCGCTCAGCAGAGACCACATCCGACAGATCGTGGATGTGCTGATGCGTGAAGTGCACACGCGGTTGGAGGAGGAGGCACTTAAGCTCCAGCTGACAGAGCCGGCGGTAGAGTTTCTGGTCGAGCACGGCTACGACGCCACGTATGGTGCGCGGCCGCTGAAGCGCGCGATCCAGCGCCACCTCGAGGATCCGCTCTCGGAAAAGATCCTCATGGCCGAGCTCAGCGCCGGCGACGTGATTGAGGTCGATGTGTCGGCCGACGGCGAACGGCTGGAGTTCAGAGTTCTCTCGTCTTCATCGTTTGCGACGTGAGGTTGCTAGTCCGCATTCTGTTGACAACGGCCCTCGTCACCCTCGGCACGAGGGCCGAGCCGTTGTCAGCACAAGCGCAGACCGAGGTCGTGGGTGTGCGCGTCGACTCCCTCTATGTCAGGGGGAACACTCGCCAGGCGACTCCCGTGATCTTGGCCGACTTCGGCATCCGGCCGGGAGACGTCGTCACCGGCAGGAACATCCGCCGCGGCATCCAGCGCCTGTACGCCACCGGACAGTACGAGGACATCAAGATCTTCGCCGTCGAGAGTGCCGGCGGCCAGCTCAGGCTCGTTGTAGAGGTGATCGAGCGGCCCATCATCGTCGGCTATTCGTTCCGTGGACTGGAACATGCGAGCAGCGGCGCGATTCGTGACACAGCGGGCCTGAAGACCAGAGCCCCGCTGGATCCCTCTGCGGTCCACGAAGCCGCCTACCACATCCGTAGAGAGCTGTCCACAAAAGGCTACGTGACGGCGCAGGTCGATACGAACCTGGTGGCCACCGACAGGGCCGGAGAGTATCGCTTCGTCTTCGACGTTGATGAGGGTCGCCGGGTGGTCGTGGCCGCCGTCGACTTCGAGGGAAACGAGCAGCTCGCTGACGGTGAACTGACTGGCTCCATGACGGTCAAGCCGGAAAGTTTCCTGTGGTGGCGGACGGGTGAGTTCAGGGAAGAGGACTATAAGGGAGATCTCGAGGTCAACCTCACCGAACTCTATGGCTCCGAGGGCTACCTGGATTTCCAAGTCCTGGATGACACGATGATCGTCGATCCCAGAACAGGGAAGGCGAGGCTGGTCATCCGTGTCGAGGAGGGACTCCAGTACCGAATCGCGGACTTCCAGATCGAGGGGAACAGCTACTTCTCAACTGAAGTCCTTGCTCAGCGTTTTGATCCCCGGAAGCGCTCGCTGCTGTCGCGGCTGCCCCTGCTTGGGAGCGGTTCCGAGGACGAGGGCGACCCTGTCTTCAACACCCGAATGTGGAGGGATGCGACTGAGCAGATCCAACAGCTCTATCGAAACGCCGGCTACCTCTACGCTCAGGTCGAGCCTGTAGTCGAGCGGCTGCCGCCCGGTGAGGACGGCCTGCCGCGAGTGCGACTCACGTGGAGGATTGAGGAGAATCCGCGGGCCTATGTCAACCTCGTCAATATCACGGGAAACACGAACACGCATGAACGTGTGATACGCGACCGGCTCGTGTTGCTACCCGGCGATGTGTACGGTGAGGAACGCATCGTCTCAAGCTACCAGACGATTCAGGGTCTCGGGTTCTTCGAACCGCTGCCTCCGAACGAGGCACTCACGGTCCGACCTAACGAGGAAGGCAACATCAACGTTACCTTCCGGGTGCAGGAGAGGCAGACCGGCAACATCAACTTCGGGGCCACCATGTCGGCCTCGATCGGGTTGGCGGGTTTCTTGGGCTACGAGCAGCCCAACCTGTTTGGGCAGGCGAAATCGGGGCGTTTCCGCTGGGTGTTCGGGAGCAGGACGAATGACGTGGAGGTGGGCTACAGCGATCCTTCCATTCTGGGGAGCCGCAACTCGTTCGGGGTCAGTCTGCGCAGTGCGCGAGACCGGTACAGCTTCATCGGTCTGGGGCGCCGCCGCCAGACGGGCGGCAGCCTGATGTTCGGCACGCCGTTCTTCGGTGCACGCTGGACACGAGCATCGCTGCGCTACTCGCTGTTCCGTGACGAATACGACTCTGATGAGACTGAGCTCGACCTCGAGCAGCGGCAGTTGCTGAACGTCGGGACCCGGAGTTCGATGGAAATCGGGGTGGCGCGCGATACGCGGAACCATCCGCTCTTTCCGACGAGCGGAAGCCGAAATTCGATTTCCCTCGAGTTCGTGGGTGGCCCGCTGGGTGGTGATGGCGACTACCGGAAGTTGACATTCGTGAGCGACTGGTATGCGCCGATCGCTCGGCTGCGATCGGATCCCACGCAGACACCCATCGACTTGGCGCTCGGCTTGAGCATGAACGGCGGGATTATCGTAGGCGACAATCCCTTCTACCTCGAACGTTTCTTCATGGGTGGCGTGCAGTACGGTCCGCCGTTGCGGGGTTACGAGGAGCTGACGATCACGCCCTCAGGTCACGTACCGAGGGGAGCACCAGGCTTCAGCCGGCTCGATCGGGTGGGTGAGTCGTATTTCGCATTGACCGCCAGTGTCGGGCTGAATCTCGGCGGCAACTTCTTCGTCAACACCTTTTACGATGCGGGCAACGTCTGGGCGTCCTCGCTTGGGTTGAATCCCACGGACCTGTTGCGCGGGTTCGGCATCGGTGTCAGCATAGTCACTCCAATGGGGCCGCTGGGGCTCGACTACGCCTACGGGATAGATCGTCGAGACGTCAACGGAAATCCGGACCCGGGCTGGAAGTTGCACTTCAGATTCGGCCAGATATTCTAGGGGGAAGTCTCAAGACGGACGGAATCACCGGTCCCGGTGACCGGGTGGCGGCCCTCAACGCGCTGCAACGAGTCGTTCATCAGACGGGGGTAGAGGCGTGCGTTACAGAATAGGTGCACTACTGGTAGCCACGGCCATGGGGTTGCTCGGCTACAGGGGCTTGAGCGCACCGCAGGCCGGCGCGGTCAAGCTCGCCTATATCAACTCCACCGTGATCGTCGCGCAGACGCCGGGCGCCGCCGAGGCCCAGGCTACGTTCGAGCGGGAGATGTCGCGCTGGCGAAGCGAGGTACAAGCACTGGCGGACTCGCTCCAGCAGTTGATCACAGCGTATGAGCAGCAGCAGATCATGTTGTCTCCCGAGCGCCGCCAGGAACGGCAGCAGGAGATCCAGCAGAAGCGGCTCGAGTTTCAGCGACGTACGGCTGATCTGGAGCTCGCGGCGGACCGGCGCCAGCGTGAACTTGTCCAGCCGATTTACGACAAGATCGCGAACGTACTGATGCAGATTCAGGCGGAAGGTCAGTACACGATGATCTTTGATGCGGCAGCGGACGCGTTGGTGGCGGCTGACACCACCCTGGACATCACGGCCATGGTGATCGAGCGCCTGGTGGCGGAGGAGGCTGGGGCGGGAGGTGGCGGGAGCTGACGCACGTGACAGAATGAAGTTGGATAGTGCGCCCACCGCTGGCGAGAGCAGCGTGGGCGCTGTTTCTGTGAACCCCCCATCGGCAGGAGCTAACGCGAAGGAAACGAGGATGGCGATAACCTTGACAGTCGGTGAGCTGGCGAAGCAGCTCAACGCTGAACTCGTGGGACAGCCGCATGAGCGAGTGATGGCAGTAGCGCCGCTGGAGACGGCCCAAGAAAAGGACGTCAGCTTTCTTGCAAGGCGCAAGTACCTCCCGTATCTTGCCACTACTCGTGCTGCAGCTGTTATCGTAAGTCGGGGCCTGGTGGAATTGGAGAAAGTTCCGTCAGGCACGGCTTTGCTGTTGGTCGATGACGCACACCTGGCTTTGGCGAACACGCTCGCGCTGCTCTACCCCAAGGAAGAGAAGGCGGCGGGAATCGCGCCAACAGCGTCGTTGGGGCCTGGAGTCGAGCTGGGCAGTGACGTGACGATCGGCCCTCTTTCAGTCGTGGGGGCCGGCGCCAGACTGGGAGACGGCGTTCGCGTGGGCGCGCAGTGTGTGGTCGGTGACGGTTGCGTGGTGGGCGCAGGCAGCGATCTGAAGGATCAGGTTTGCCTGTATCCCAAGACGGTGGTGGGAGCCCACTGCATCATCCACAGTGGGGCGCGCATCGGCGTTGACGGCTTCGGCTACGTGCTCGAGGATTCACGGTATCGCAAGGTACCACAGGTCGGCCGTTGCGTAATCGAGGACGATGTCGAGATCGGGGCCAACACCTGCATTGACCGCGGTTCGGTGGGGGAGACGCGGGTGGGCGCGGGCACCAAGATCGACAACCTGGTGCATATCGCCCACAACGTGCGCATTGGGCGCAACTGCATCATCGTAGCTCAGGTGGGAATCGCCGGCAGCACGACCATCGGTGATGGCGTTGCCCTGGGAGGACAGGTCGGCATCATCGACCACTTGAACATCGGGGATGGTGCCCGGGTGGGGGCAGGGGCGGGCGTGGGTCGGGACATTCCGCCAAGGGAAGCCTGGTTCGGATACCCGGCACGGCAGCGGACACAGTCCTTGCGTGCGAGCGCGGCACTCATGAAGCTGCCCGAACTGTATCGCCGTGTTCAGGAGATAGAGGAGAGGCTGGACGTACAAGGTGGTTGAGTGACCTGCTGTCGTTAGTCTGACAAGCCGACGGGAGTGCTAGCCCTGAGACAACAGACTTTGAAAGGTCCGGTCGAACTCGAGGGCACCGGTCTCCATTCCGGTGCTCACGTGCAGATGAGGGTCCTTCCCGCGCCTGCGGATCGAGGCATCGTTTTCCGAAGATCGGACATCGAAGGCGCTCCGGAAGTCCCAGCCTGTATCGACCAGGTGGCTGAGGTGGGGCGAGCCACGGCGCTCGTGCACGAGGGGGTACGTGTCCGCACGGTGGAGCATCTGTTGGCGGCCGTGGCGGCCCTGGAAATCGACAACCTTATCATCGAATTGAATGGCGAGGAGCCGCCAGCGGCCGATGGCAGCGCGGAGCCATTCGTGCGTATGCTGCTTGAGGCCGGGATCGAGCAGCAGCAAGCGTCAGCGGCGGTCTGGAAGTGCAGCAAGCCGCTCGTCGTGACTGAAGGGTCGTCGCGCTATGCGGTGCTACCGGACGACCGTTACGTGGTTTCAGCATCTATCGAGTTCGACCACCCGGTGATCGGGCGGCAACACGCTTCGTATCCCATACAATCCGAATTGTTCGGCCAGGAAATCGCATCGGCCCGTACGTTCGGCTTCTTGGAAGAAGCCGAACAACTGCGAGCCGTGGGATTGGCTCACGGGGCGGATACCGGCAACACAGTAGTGTTGACCGCCGAGGGTGTCTACGAGGGTGTGGAGCTTCGCTTTGCAGACGAGTTCGTGCGCCATAAGATCCTCGACATCGTGGGCGACCTCGCCCTGGTGGGCCAGCGGATTCAAGCACAGATCGTGGCGGAGCGCCCCGGCCATCGGGGTAACATCGAACTTGCGAGAGCGATCGCGGAGCAGGCGAGGCATGATAGGGCGGCCCGCCGGATCGACATCAATCAGATTGTCGAGATCCTGCCACACCGCTATCCGCTCCTGCTGGTGGACCGAATTGTCGAGTACGAGAAAGGGAAGAGAATCGTCGGAATAAAGAACGTCACGATCAACGAGCCGTTCTTCGTGGGTCACTTCCCGGGTCTACCGATCATGCCTGGAGTGCTCATCATCGAGGCGATGGCGCAAGTCGGGGGCCTGCTGCTGATGGACACGGTGGAAGACCCGGAGGAGAAGGTCGTATATTTCATGTCCTTGGACAAAGTGAAGTTCAGGCGCCCAGTGACGCCAGGAGATCAGATCGAGTTCGAGCTCGAGATGATTCAGATGCGGGGCTCGATCTGCCGAATGAAAGGGGTCGGCCGCGTGGACGGTAGGGTTGTGGCGGAGGCGGATATGAAGGCGCAGGTGGTGGACAGATGACTACGCCCACCATGGCCGGGCAGAGCCCCGGTGCTCTCCCTCAGGTTCATCCCACGGCGATAGTCGACGCGAACGCGGAACTCGCTGATGGAGTACAGGTCGGCCCTTACGCCATTATCGGCCCGAACGTGAAGATTGGCACGCAGACAATCGTGGGGCCGCACGCGTATATCGAGAAGGACACGCGCATCGGCCGCGAGTGCTTGATCGCCAAGGGCGCCGTACTCGGCACTGACCCGCAGGACCTGAAGTACGAGGGCGAGGAGACCCTGCTGATCGTCGGCGATGGCACGACGATACGGGAGTTCGCGACGCTGCACAGGGGCACGCGATCGTCAGGGTCGACCGTCGTTGGAAGCGGCTGCTTTCTGATGGCGTACGCGCATATCTCTCATGACTCGCGGATCGGCGATCACGTGACGATCGCGAACGCCGTTAACATGGGCGGCCACGTGGTCATCGAGGATTGGGCGATGATCGGTGGAGTGACGGCAATCCACCAGTTTGTGAGGATCGGGACCCACGCCATTGTAGGTGGCGGCTGCCGGGTTCCCAAGGACGTGCCCCCGTACACGTGCGCAGCGGGGAACCCGCTCAGGCTCTACGGACTCAACACGGTGGGCCTCGAGCGCCGTGGTATCTCGAAGGAGATCCGCCGGGAGCTGAAACGGGCCTACCGGGTCCTGTTCAACTCGAACCTGAACATCAGCCAGGCGATCGAGGAGCTCCGCTCGCGCGGTACGGCGATCGAGGAGGTTGAGGGGCTGATCGCCTTCATCGAAACGAGTGAGCGTGGAGTCACAGTCTGACGGCTCGTTGGACCCGGTCGCTGTTGGGGTGTTGGGCGTAGGAAGCCTGGGCTTCCATCACGCCCGCTTGTTGAGAGAGCTGCCCGGGGTCCGGCTCGCCGGTGTCTACGACATTGACGGCGAGAGGGCACGGTCTGTGGCCGGCCAGCTCGAGACGAGGGCCTACGAGCGTCTCGAGCAACTGCTGGAGGACGTGCACGCGGTCACGATCGCCGTGCCGACCAGCAGCCACTTCGAGGTCGCGAAAGCTGCGCTGGAGCGCAACTGCGACCTGCTCATCGAGAAGCCAATCACCGCAACCACAGCGCAGGCAGACGAGCTGATCCGTTTCGCGGCTGAAACGGATCGGATCATCCAGGTCGGTCACATCGAGCGCTTCAATGGCGCGGTGCGCGCCTGCGAACCCTATCTTGAACCCCCGCTCTTTGTGGAATCGCACCGTCTGGCGCCGTTCGTGCGGCGTGGGACTGACGTGCCGGTGGTTCTCGATCTGATGATACACGACATCGACCTCATCCTGAGCCTCGTGAGTGGCTCGGTGGCCGACGTGCGGGCGGTCGGTATCCCGGTTCTGAGCGGCAGCGTAGACATCGCGAATGCGCGGCTCGAGTTCGATAGCGGGGCGGTAGCGAACATCACCGCGAGCCGTGTCTCGGTCCAGCGGCAGAGGAAGATCCGGTTCTTCCAACCGAGCGGGTACCTCAGCCTCGACCTGGCGGCAGGAACGGCTGAGTTCTATCGTCGAAGACAGGGAGAGAGGCAATCCCAGGATCCACCGCAGCTCGCCGACCTGGTCGAGCACATCAGCCTGTGCAGCGATGGGGAAGAGCCGCTGCGTTTGGAATTGCAGGCGTTCGCCCGAGCGGTTCGCCGAGAGGCGCCTGTAGCTGTCACCGCTGTGGAGGGGCGGATGGCACTAGCCGTAGCCCTGGAGATCATCGATCGCATCCAGAGCCACCAGGAGCATGTCCTTAATACGGCTGCGCCGTGAGCGCAAACTGCACGGGGCCAGTGAGCGACGGGGGATGTCCACGCGAATGCTGGTGATCCTGCTGGTCGTCGTGCTCGTTGCCATCTGGTATCTCAGTGCACGTGTCTGAGCCTCGCATTCTTCTGTCGGCGGGCGAGGCTTCAGGAGACTTGCATGGCGCTGCCGTCGCGGCAGCGCTACGGCAGCTCTACCCGGACGCAGAGTTGATCGGTCTGGCCGGCCCCCGCATGGTCAAGGCCGGAGTTCTTCCCGTTGTCGAGTTCGATCGCCTGGCGCTCGTCGGGTTCGTCGAGGTCGTCTCACGGCTTCCCTTCTTCCTGTCGCTGCGCCGCCAGTTGCGCCGCCTACTGGCGGAGCGCCCGCCCGACCTCGTCATCCCCATCGACTATCCTGGATTCAACCTCTGGTTGGCGGAGCAGGCCCATCGGCGGGGGATCAGAGTCCTCTACTACATCCCACCCCAGCTCTGGGCGTGGCGGCCCGGCCGGGCCCGGATCCTGGCCGAGAAGACCGACCGTGTGGCAGTGGTCTTCCCCCAGGAGGAGCCTTTTCTGCGAGAATTCGGCGTGGAGGCCGTTTTTGTGGGGCATCCGCTCCTGGACTGCCTGCCGGGCTGGGAAGCGCCCAGAGAGGCGATTGCGGCCCTCGGGGCCGATCCGACGCGCCCGATCCTGGGTCTGCTGCCCGGCTCGCGCCGCCACGAGATCCGCCGGCTCCTAACACCCTTCCTCGCGGTCGCGCAGGAGGTGGTCAGGCGACGCCCGGAGGTACAGGTCCTGGTCGCGACCGCCCCTGAGGTGCCGATGGAGTACTACGACGCTGCCAGCGCCTATCCCCTGGTGCCGGACGCGGCGCGTCTACTCAGTGCCGCTACAGCGGTACTTACGAAGTCAGGTACCACGACGCTGCAGGCGGCGCTCTTGGAGACACCCTCGGTGATCGCCTACCAGGTCCATCCTTTGAGCTATCTGCTAGCGCGACGTCTAGTCCGTGTCGAGAGTATCGGCATGGTGAACCTGCTGGCCGGCAGGCGCGTCGTGCCGGAGTTCGTGCAAGGCCTCCCCGTCGAGCGCATGGCCGACGCGCTGCTGCCTCTGCTCAAGCTCGGCTCGCCGGAGAGGGAGGCAATGGTCGCCGCGCTACGCGAAGTCGGCGGGATGTTGGGGGAGCCCGGCGCACCGCAACGGGTCGCACGCCTTGCGGCCGAACTGTTGGACACACGCGCGTGAGAGCCCGCGATTGGATCGGCCTCGCTGTCGCCGAGCACGCAGGCCCTTATCTGTTCCGCTGGCTGTACGGCAGCCTCAAGTTCGAGATTAGCGGCCAGGAGCATCAAGAGAGAACCTGGAAGGCCGGACGGCCGGTGGTCTTCGTCACGTGGCACGGCCGTATCCTTCCGCTGCTGTACCTGTATCGGGGGAACGGTATCGTCATGCTCGTAAGCCAGCACCGCGACGGTGAGTACCTCACACGGCTCGGGAGCGGCCTGGGCTATGATGCCGTGCGAGGCTCCAGCACGCACGGCGGCTACCCGGCCCTGAGGGAGCTGGTGAGACGGTTGCGGCAGGGACAGTCACTGGCGATCACGCCCGACGGGCCGCTCGGCCCCCGTGAGAAGGTGAAGCCGGGCGCACTGCAGGCGGCTCGCATCAGCGAGGCGCCCTTGATACCGGTGATGGCTGGGACACCTCAGGCCTGGTGGATCGAAGGTTGGGACAGCATCCTGATTCCGAAGCCGCGTGCTACGGTTCGGGTGGCGATAGGGGAACCTCGATACGTCCCGCGGGACAGCAGCCTGCGCGATCTGGAGCAGCAGGCGCGTGAGCTGGAGTCGCAGCTTCAGTCCCTGCAGGCGCAGGTAGACAGCTAGGGCCGTCGCTTCAAGAGGTGCGATGGGCGAGTGGCGAGAACGACTGTGGAACGCGGCTGAGCCGGCCGGGCTAGGCACCCGAACGCTTTCGGCGCTTCTGACACCCACGGAGTGGCTGTACGGGCTCGCCGTTGCGGCGCGCAACTGGGCATACGATCGCGAGCTGCTGAGTTCAAGCGCCGGCCCGATCCCGACACTCGCGGTCGGCAACCTGACGGTTGGGGGTACGGGGAAGACGCCTGTGGCGGCATGGTTCGCCGGGGTCCTTCGAGCACGGGGACGCCGTCCGGCAATCGTGATGCGGGGCTATGGCGGCGATGAAGTCGAGGTGCACAGGCTGCTGAACCCGGAGGTGCCTGTCCACGTGTCGGCCGACCGCCTGGCAGGGGTGCGCTGGGCTCAGGTGGCCGGTGCCGATCTGGTAGTGCTCGACGACGCATTTCAGCATCGCGCCATCCGGGCCGACCTCGCTGTGGCCCTGATCGCGGCGGAAGAGTGGGTGGAGACACCACGGCTGCTGCCCCGGGGACCGTGGCGTGAGCCGCTCAAGGCGCTCAGTCGAGCCGACCTGGTCGTCATCACCCGTAAGGTTGCCTCAGCCACGGAGGCCGCGCGCGTAGGCGAGCGGCTGGCGGCGCTGTTGCCGGCGCTGCCCCGAGCAGTAGGCCACATCGGCCTGGGCGAGCTGGCGCGCTATCAGGGGCCTGAGGGCGCGCTGGGGGAGCCGTTCGCTGCGCGGGGCTTCCATTGCGCCTTGGCGGTGGCTGGGGTAGCGCACCCCGAAGCGGTACGCCGGCAGCTACAGCAAGAAGGGGTGATGATCGATAGTTGGCGAGCCTTTCCAGACCATCACCACTATTCGCGGGCCGATCTCCTCCAGATCAGACGTGACGCTGGGCCGGGTCCAGTACTCGCCACGCTCAAGGATGCGGTCAAACTGGGTCCAGCACTGGCTCCGGAAGTCGACATCTATGTGCCTCTGCAAGAGGTGGCGTGGGAGTCGGGCAGAGAACAGATTGAGTGTCTTCTCGCACAACTGTCGGGGGCTGGGGATCAACCACAAAGGGACTCGCATGACACCTAGCGACACGGACATCCTGGTCATTGGCAGCGGGATCGCGGGCCTCACATTCGCGCTGCGCGTGGCAGAGCATGCCGATGTCGTTCTGGTGACTAAGAAAGCTCGCCTCGACTCGAACACGAACTACGCGCAGGGAGGAATCGCGGCGGTTGTAGGTCGGACCGACTCGTTCGAGCGGCACATCGAGGACACCCTGCGTGCCGGAGCCGGCTTGTGTCACGGCGAGCGCGTGGAGACGCTGGTGCGAAGCGGGCCGCTGGCTGTCGCGGATCTCGTTGACTGGGGCGTACGCTTCTCGCGCAGCGCTGGGCAGCTGGCCCTTGGCATCGAGGGTGGGCATTCACATCCCCGCATCGTTCACAGTCAGGACAGAACCGGCGCCGCGATAGAGACCGCCCTACTCAAGGCTGTGGCCGATCATCCACGCATCCGCTTGCTCGAACACCATATGGCTCTGTCGTTACGGGTGGAGTGCCTGGGTGGCCGACGGCGCTGCACAGGCGCCTGGGTGCTCGATGTCGAATCGAATCAGGCGCTCGAGGTGCGAGCGCGAGCCACCCTGCTGGCGGCGGGAGGAAGCGCTGCAGTCTACCGCCATACGACGAATCCGGCCATTGCCACGGGAGATGGCGTTGCCCTGGGTTACCGGGCTGGGGCTACGGTCGCAAACATGGAGTTCATTCAGTTTCACCCGACCGCCCTCTATCCGGCGGAGGAACACGCGTTCTTGATCTCGGAGGCCCTGCGTGGCGAGGGCGCCGTGCTGCGTAACGCGAGCGGCGCTGCGTTCATGCTGGCGTACGACCAGCGAGCTGATCTGGCACCGCGTGACATCGTGGCCCGGGCGGTCCATGCCGAGCTCAAGAAGAGCGGACAGCCGCACGTCTGGCTGGACGCGACGGCGATCGAGGCCGACAGGCTGGAAGAGCGTTTCCCAGGCATACTGGAGGGGTGCCAGGCGAAGGGTGTGGATGCCCGTCACGAGCCGATACCCGTCGTACCGGCGGCGCATTACGTGTGTGGCGGTGTGTGGACCAACATCGATGGTCGGACAACGCTACCGGGTCTGTTCGCCGCCGGCGAGTGCGCCTGCACGGGAGTACACGGGGCCAACCGCCTGGCCTCGAACTCGCTGCTCGAGGCCGTCGTGTACGCCGAGCGGGCCGCAGCGCGCATGCTACAGGAACTCCCATTCGTGCCGGAGCCGTGTGGCACGGATGTGCCGGCTCCTGTCGATCTCTCTGGCTTCCCTGCCGAAGAGCTGGCGAGTCTGCGCCAACGCCTGAAGCACATGATGTGGGATCATCTCGGCATCGTACGGACTCGTGACGAGATGCAGGCGGGCGCCGCTCGGCTGGCGGAATTGAGACAGAAGTGGTCGGCGCTGCGCGAGTCTCGCTCGGAATCGGGAAATGGACAACGCTGGTCTGAGGCGGCTCAGACACTCAACATGCTCGACGTGGCACGTCTCGTGGTTCGCTGCGCACTGTGGCGTCGCGAGAGTCGCGGCCTGCATTACGTCACCGATCATCCATACAGAGACAACGAGTCCTACTTGCGGGACAGTATCGTTGTCCACACGGATTAGCGCGAAACGCATGAGGGGGCCGGGAGGTCCGTGAGGATCCTCGTGATCGCCGTAGGCACTCCCAAGCTGCCCGGGCTGGCAGCCGCGATTCGGGACTACGAGTCACGAATCGAACACTACTTCAAGTTCGAGGCGATCGAGATCCGGCCCCAGCGCCCTGGCGCAGCCGGAGATCGGCGCTCGCTTATCGAGAGAGAGTCCGAGGGCCTGTTGGCGAAGGTCCCTGCCGGGCTGGAGATCGTGGCGCTCGATGAGCAGGGCCAGAGCTGGTCGTCGGAACGACTGTCCGCCTACCTCGAGGAGCAGGCGGTCCTCGGCAAGCCGGGCGTTGCCTTCCTGATCGGTGGCGCCCTGGGGTTGAGCGAGTCGCTGCGGCAGCAGGCGGATCGCGTACTGTCATTGTCCGAGTTCACGCTGCCCCACGAGTTGGCGCGCCTCGTATTGGCGGAACAAATCTACCGTGCCGGCACCATCCAGCGGGGCGAACCGTACCACAAAGGCGGATGAGCAGATCTTCCCGGGCCCCGGAGTGGTATCGCGCATGGTTCGGAGAGGAGTACCTCGCGCTCTACCCACATCGGGACGAGGAAGAGGCCGAGGCCGGTGTCGACCTAGTGCTCCGTAGCTGCGGGGATCCGCCGGGGACGATCTTGGATCTGGCCTGCGGTGCTGGCCGACACATGGCGGAGTTCGAGCGCCGAGGCCTGAGAGTGATCGGCCTCGACCTCTCGGGCACTCTCTTGCAGGAGGCCCGCTCAAGAGACACGGGACTCCTGCTGGTGCAGGGTGACATGCGCTACCTGCCGTTTGCTGACGCCAGCTTCCAAGTGGTTGTCAATTTCTTCACGTCGTTTGGCTACTTCGCCGAACCGGAGCAGGACGCGCAGGTCCTGATGGAAATCCGCCGTATCCTGCAACCGGGTGGCTGCTTCGCCTTGGATTTCTTGAACGCCGAGCGCGTGCGGAGCGCCCTGGTGAGCGAGGACGAGCGACCCGTCGGCGAGCGTCGGGTCATCCAGAGGCGACGCCTGGAAGCTGGTGGGACGGTGGTCGTGAAGGAGATTCTCATCCTCTGCCCAGGCCAGGACGAGCCGGAGGCCACCTACTACGAGCGCGTTCGCCTGTATTCACCCGCAGAGCTGGAGGGACTGCTGCGTCGCGCCGGGTTGGAGCCCGAGCACACTTACGGAGACTATTCCGGTGCACCGGCCTGCGCCGATTGTCCGCGCTACATCCTGCTCGGTCATGCCGTATGAGTCTGAAGATTGAGAGGTTGACCCTTCAGGGCCCCGCGCTCTGTTCGGCGTTCATCGAGCACTTCAGCAGCGTGGCGGACTATTACTCGGCAGGCCCACCAAACGAGCTGGATAGCTATCTCCGCGTTGCCCAGCACATCCGTGACGAGTACCCGGATTCCCGCTGGGCAGGGCTCCGCGCCGCCCTGCCGCAGGGTGACGATTCGCTCACAGCCAAGCTCGAGCGGCTGATCAGCGAACGTGGTCTGTTCGTCTCCACGGGACAGCAAGCAGGGCTCTTCCTTGGCCCCCTCTTCACACTGTACAAGGCCCTCACAGCCGCACGGCTCGCCATCCAGCTCGAGGAGCGCCTCGCGGTCCCGGTCCTGCCGCTGTTCTCCATCGCGTCCGAGGACCACGACTGGGAGGAGGTCGCTCATACCTACATCGTCGACATCGAGAACCAGCTCGTCCGCCTATCGGTGCGCGGCCCCGGTCCCGACGATCCCCGTCCCTCGGTAGAGGCGGTCCGTGTGGGCGCTGACATCGAAGACGCATTAGGTAAACTGGTACAGTCGACGCCGAACACGGAGTTTAAGGTCGATGTGCTCACACCGCTTCGAGGAGCATACCGGCCGGGGCGCGGCTTCTCAGAGGCGTTCCAGTTGGCGATCGGGCACCTGCTCCGACGTCATGGCGTCCTCTTGGTGCCCACCGCACACCCGTACGTGAAGGAGACGACACGGGAACTCTTGTGGGCGGAGTGGCAGAAGCGGGTGCAGAGTGAGAGCCAGCTCTTCGAGCGAGTGAGGGC
>JGI2171J19970_10000190_pt1 | contig 28513 bp, 28 predicted proteins | sample DeeMarSWOR324_28_FD_19970 | JGI IMG/M metagenome (IMG submission 19970) | reverse complement strand
ACTTTCTTGTTCTCCAACCAGTAGACCTTGATTTCAATACCAATGGTACCTTGAGCACCGATGAAGACTTTGACACCGTCTAAGACGAAGTCAGTGATGTAAACCAAGTACCATGGATCGTTGCGGTTGTCCACATAGTACTTCCACTGGTAATCTCCCCAGACATCGTTTTCTGCACGACCAACCACCCACTTGTTGTAGTATTCAACTTCACCGTCGCCATTATAGTCATATTCGATAATGTTCCCAAATTCATCGGGATCGATTTCTCCGTCACCATCTAAGTCGTTCCAGGTGTCGTACGCATTGAATGGGATACCCATCTGCTGAATGTTCGGTGAAAATCCGTGCATTGGATCTAAGACCATCCAGAAGCTGGCTAATTCGTCGCCATCTAAAGAGACCTTAAACCACGCCTTGTTGTGGTCAACATCTGCATCCAATAACTCTACAGTGTAGGGACCAAATTCCACAGGTTCGTGCTTGTACAGGTAGACCTCTGTTCTGAAGTTCGGGTCACCAGTCACTAAGTACGGTGTGTCAAACAATGGACCTAGTTCACCTGTTCGGCCGTTCATGTCCAAAACTGGTCCAGCATCTACCACTGTATAAATGATGTGGAACAGCTTGAACTGTGGTAGCATACCCCAAAAAACCATGTAAGGCTCAGGTACGTAGAAGGTCCTGCGTCTCTCGTAGTCCAACCCAACAATGTGACGTCCGGCGGGATGGTTGTACATCATGTAACACTCAATAGAGGGTGGAACAAATATATTGTCAACCCTATAGATCAACCCAGGTATGGCATCCCAAGCCCACAAGTTGCCTGCGTTACCGTCCCATTGGTTGTACAAATCAACATCTCCACCGTACAAGCACGCTACACAGTCAGCGTACACAAACGACATGTCATCCTGCGTGTCGTAGAAGTCATCAAAGCGAATCTGGATTTCCTCATGGGTCTCCCAGGGATCGAAGTGCTCATCACCATCACCCCACCACACATTGGCATAGTCATCGAAATACCACAATGATGCCAGCATGTAGTTGATGGGGGTAGCATTGTATTCCCATGCTAGATACGGGTTTATATCAGGCACGTCCACAGTGGGGAATCCGAGACCCCACACCTGCATCTGTATTGGTACATTCCCTGGTATCCAGCCGCCCACGTTGAAGTTTACAAGAAATGGATCAATGTTCTCGTGTACAGCCTTGTAGGTCTTGGTTAACGTAGCTTCGCCAGTCTCTTCAATGTAGGTCATAGTACCAACCTTGGCAGCTAGCATGGTAGCTGATACCACATCCATGGCAGCAGCTCCACTGCCAACCACAATGACCACATTTGGCTCTCCCGTTTCCGGGTCAATAAAAAAGCTTTCGGGCGGAACGTCTTGAGCAGCAACAGCACCTGCTAAAGTTGCACCCAGCAGGGCTGCTCCAGCTAATACAGCTCCGATTTTCCTTAATCTCATATTCTTTCCTCCTACTCTTGATCAGGGTTAATCCAAGATGGTCAGAGGAATGCTCTAATACCATCTTATTGGATTTGAGTTCTGATTTTATGCTTATTTATTATTGTTAAATGTATTTAAATACTTTTCGGTTAAAAAACCTCAAGAACTCGTTATTTTGGATAAAAAGCAAATCTTTTTTCTTTATTGAATTGCCGAATGCTACTATCATAATAGTTGATTTCTTGAGAAAGTTCCTATTGTGGTAGTAGGAAAGATTCTACTCCATTCGGGAGGAGGACTCTGTAAACTGGTGTCATAGTCCCTCCAAAAGGGTGAAGGGTGATCTCTCTAAAAATGTATAGTAACTGCATAGTAGGGAAAACCAAAGCTTTTGAAGTTCATCTGGATGACATCCTGGATAGAGATACACATTCTTCAGTGAATGGAACTTTCCTAGGTTTATAAATTGTCTCCTTATAATTTAATCACAGATGAAATGATAATTTAACTGAAATGTTACACGTGTAACATTGGCATACAATGATGTGACAGCCTCCTGTACGGGAATCTTTTTAACCAAAATAGTATAGGCAGCTCATGATTGATTACCATGTCCATTCCACCTATTCTATGGATGGACAATCATCCCTTCACTCATACGTTTATACTGCACAGGAATGCAACTTGAAAGAGATAGGATTTGCAGAGCACGTAGATTTAGATCCCTATTTGTGGGGGTACAACTTTCTTGATTATTCCCGTTATCGTGCAGCTCTCACCCAACTCCAGGAGTCAACATCTCTTCCCATTCGATGCGGCATAGAAGTCAGCTACCAGCCCCATTTAGAAGGCTCCATCAAAGAGTATATATCACAAACAGAATGCGACTTTGTCATCGGGTCTGTTCATGAGGTGGACAGAGTAACCATGGATCGCACCTTTTTACAGCGTTATAACCCCCAAGAATACTTTAAAACAACAGAAAATCTGATAACCAGCGGCATCTGTGATATAGTGGGCCATCTGGAGTACTTCAAAAGGTGGGGAGGCTCATACTCCTCTTTAGAATATGAAGATGACATTTGTGGGTTACTGCAGCAGATGATTGAACACCATCTCGTCTTGGAGATCAATACCTCTGGTCTGCGCCACCCTTGCCAGGATACCTACCCCTCCCTAGAGGTCATTACGTGGTACAAAGAATTAGGAGGAGAGTTAATCTGCCTCGGTTCAGATGCTCATCGTGCAAAAGATACTGCTTTCCACTTTCCCTCAGTAATGAAACAGCTCAAATTAAGAGGATTCATCATAGTAGCTACTTTCAGTAAAAGAACACTCAATTACGTAGAACTATGAACATGAATCTAATTCTATCATCCATTTTCAGAAAGAGCTATCCATGTTACACGTGTAACAAATCACATCAACCCCTTGGATAACTGTCAACCGAAAGATTTATATTGATCAACATTGATTAATAAATATGATTAAAGCTTTCGCCGTCACACTGCTGATAGCTTTTATGGGAAGCTCCATTTCGGAGTTCAGCCTCTCTCCAGAAGAGTCGTTCACGCTTCACGTTGAAAACGACTACGTATTCACTGTTTCAGAGTGCGGTTCATCCTGCATTTCTCTGCGCGTCTCCCAGATGCGTGAAGGAACCCCTGCATGGACAGGGCAGCTTTTCGATTTACACCAAGGGAGGAGCTACCCTCTGCAGATGAGTTTTGAGGATGTTATCTTTGATTCTGTGTATGTGGTCTCTGTGGGTGAGGTCATTACCTTGAGAGTCAGCTATAGAGAACCTGCACCTGCTGTATCCCACGAGCGAGTGGTGAAAGCTGCCTCTGAGAAGAAGACAGTGGAGAAAGTTTCACTTCTGATTATCGGTGAACTTTGTGCAGTAATCTTTCTGGTCTTCTTTGTGGCACACAGGCTTCTCCGTTCAAAGGGAAACAACACTCGTGATGCTGATCATGATACTCCAACTGTTCCCCGCTCTGCAGTGGGGTTTCACGATTCCTGGCAGCCAGGGATACCTCGAACTAGATACGAGGATGATACCGATCTGGAACTCCTTGAACACATCAGAGAACTGGAGAAACTCAAGGAGATGGAGATGCATCGCAGAATCAGAAGAAGGCAAGAGGAAGAAGACAGCCTGGGATTGGACTGGATCTAGATGGGAACAGATTCCTTTTCCAAAAATCCCAATTCTTTTTCCGAGAAGGCTTCAGGATCCAAAGGTATCAGCAGAATACCTCCATGTCTGGAGAGTACTTCCCGAATAATGTACAACTGCTTCAAAACCTGCTCAAACCTGTTGTGAACGATTAAGTACTCGATACCATCTAAGAGAATCACTGGATCTTTCTGATTTGATACTGTTTCACTGATCACATATGCCAGCTTGTGCAGCTGTGTGGGATACAACACATTTTCTTCCTCTTTCTGACTCAGCCAAAACGCGGTGACGCTGGTCAAATTGTAAGCTGCTTTTATCTGGTGAGGACTCTTACGGGTGATGAGCAGCCCTTCATTCTGATCCACCACATCTGCAAAGAGGGCATACGAGCGTTCCGCATTCTTTCCTTTGACCAAGTACATGTTCCCCGTTTTCAGATGATACTCCTCTGTGTCCTGGTCATCCTCAGACTGAGAGAAGTATTTCCCCAGGTTGAACCCGCCAATTACTGAAAGAGACAGTAACCCCAAAGAAAAATAACCCACACAGGAGTGTATACCACCATTCTGAGTCACAAGATTCACTATTGTAACCACTTTTTCATCCTCCTATACGTCGAGCGTTGCTTCTTTTGCATACTGCTGAATGAACCTGCGCCTGGGCTCCACATTGGAACCCATGAGAATGTCGAAGATCCGGGAAGCTTTCTCCGCATCTTCTACCGTCACCTTGCGTATAGTGCGTGTTTCAGGGTTCATGGTCGTTTCCCATAATTGGTCGGGGTTCATTTCACCCAACCCTTTGTACCGCTGGACCTCTGAAGAAGCTCCGACCTCGGTTAACTTCTTATGTAATTCGTCATCACTATATAAATAGTATTCTGTCTTCCCCTTTTTCACCCTGTACAAGGGCGGCTGTGCAATGTGAATTTTTCCATCCTCTACTAACGGTTTCATGTACCGGTAAAAGAACGTTAACAGTAACGTTCTGATGTGAGCTCCATCCACATCTGCATCAGTCATAATAATGATCTTGTTGTAGTTCAGATTTTCTGGAGAGAAATCTTTTCCAAATCCAGCTCCCAATGCTTGGATCATTGCTAGAATTTCCTCATTTTTTAAAATTCTGGTCTCTCTTGCCTTTTCGACGTTCATTATTTTTCCTCTCAACGGTAAAATACTCTGAAATCGCCTGTTCCTCGCCTGTTTAGCACTGCCTCCTGCTGATGGTCCCTCCACCAAAAAAATCTCACATAATTCAGGATCAGATATTGAACAGTCTGCCAGCTTTCCAGGTAACGTCGATGTGTCCAGAGCACTCTTTTTACGGGCCAGCTCCCGGGCTCTCCGGGCTGCTTCTCTTGCTTCCTTGGATTTAATGGATTTTTCCACAATCACCTTGGCCGTGTCCGGGGTTTCCTCAAAGTACTCGCACAGTTTCTCGTAGACCACTGAATCCACCAGTCCCTCCACCTCTCTATTGGACAGTTTAATCTTGGTTTGAGCCTCAAATTGGGGGTTTGGTAACGTCACCGAGATCACTGCTGTCAACCCTTCCCTGACATCCTCTCCAGACAATTTGATGGTATCCTTAATATTCTTTTTAGCATAGTTGTTAACAGCTCGCGTTAAGGCTGCTTTCAACCCACTCAAATGGGTCCCACCCTCAATGGTGTGTATCGTATTCGCATAACTCAATATGTTCTCTGCATACCCTGACGTATACTGGAGGGCCACCTGAATCAATATATCATTCTCTTGTCGTTCAAAATAAATCGGTGGATGCAGAAGCTCCTTACTCCTGTTCAAATGTTCTACTAGAGCAGAAATTCCTCCTTCATACGAAAATGTTCTGGTAATGGTGGTCCTCTCATCCTTTAACGTAATGGTTAACCCCTTGTTCAGATACGCTAACTCTTCCAGACGCACAGACAAGGTATTGAAGTCAAACATGATTATATCAAAGATTTTTGCATCCGGCAAAAAGGTTGTTTCTGTCCCTGTTCCTGTCCCTGTACATTCTCCTTTAATCTCTAATTCTGTCACCGGCACCCCACGCTCGTACCTCTGGTAGTATATCTTTCCGTTCCTTTTCACTCTCACTTCCAGCCACTGAGACAGAGCATTAACCACAGAGACACCTACACCGTGCAGTCCTCCTGACACCTTGTACACTCGATTATCAAATTTTCCACCTGCATGTAATGTGGTCATCACAATTTCTAGAGCAGGTTTCTTGTACTCTTCTATGACCTCTATAGGGATTCCTCTTCCATTATCAACCACAGTAATACTGGAATCAGCGTGGAGGACCACCGTGATCTCATCGCACACCCCTGCCAAAGCTTCATCTATGCTGTTGTCCACCACCTCATACACTAAATGGTGAAGTCCTTTGTCTTCAGTGGAACCAATGTACATGGCAGGTCTTCTGCGCACTGCATCCAGTCCTTCCAGAACCTGGATATCCTCAGCCGTGTAGGTCTCCATACACCCGTTTAGGGGTGAACCTTTATAAGCTTTCCAGCTCTTAAACTGTTCAGGTACGGCAGTTACCCCATAGTTGTTACACGTGTAACAATTGTTGATTTTTTGGTATTCTTGACCATTTTTGATATATAAGAAGATAAAATCTTTGAATACTTCCTTTCTTGACAGTGCCAGCCTTCAGAACTTTCAACAGTTCTGTACCATTTAGTACGTTACTGGCAACATGTCCTGCATCCTCTAAAAAGTGAACCATCAAATATACCTAACCTTATGAACAAGAACTGGTTTTGTCACTATGTTCAGATCACTTTTGCCTTCACGATTTCAACTCTTCGCAAGGGGTACACACTCTTTGCATTTCGGAACGCATCTGAAGCCACTTTACTGAGGAACAGTTCTTGTACGAACTGCTCCAGGGTTAAATGAGAAGCAGCTTGAATAATACTCTCACTGATAGCCTTTCTGAGAGCAACTTCCTGTTTACTCGTGGTGGTGCGGTAGCATAACCCTGCAACAGTCACCCGCGCTTTCTTTCCATCTTTGGTGGCAATATCGGCGATAGCTTCCACCTTGGTGTTGCGCCTCCTGATCTGAGCTCTCATGTAGGATCTGGAAACTTCGTGACGCACAAATTCAGTGTGGGCCTCGTTACCAGTGACTTCATTTATCTTGAAATACATTTTGATGTGACTCTTCTTGAAGTCGCCGCTCAAGTCCTTTCCAGTGACATCTATGGTTCTCCCGATCAGCTTCTTGGGGTCATCTGTGGGAGTCTCTCCTATGTGCTGTTTTCCGAACATGGAAGGTGCGTAAATATTATACCATTGTTTGGATTTCCATGGGTCTTTCTTTCGCTGTCGTGCCATACGATCACCTTGATGGAGCACAGAAAATTCGTGTCTTTATAAGGGTTGTGCTTCCCACGGCTTTGTGTAGAATCCTGATATTTTTTCGCTGCTGGTTCCAGTCGAAATCAGACACCACATGGTGAATGATCATTCTCAGCCTTTTTTCTATGATTTCTACCATACTTAAAAATTTGTCATGAGAGGAGCTTTGCAGAATTGTGATCCTCACCAGAAAGAGCTACAAAGAATTGGATCAACGCCTCTCTGTCTCTCTTATCCACAAGAAATAGCCAGATCCTAAAGTCCCTACCAACTGTAACTACAACGTCTATTTTATGCTTTTGAATGCTAATTTTTTGAACTGTGTCCCGTTTAACTTTCTCTATCTTCCCTAGAGTTCTAAAAAAGATGATTCTCTTATTTGTTATACGGATGTAAGGGGTTCTTTTAAGCCGAAGGGCTAAGTAAACAAAAATTCCAGGATAAGAAACCCAAACCAATCCATAAAACTAGCAGATGTCGCAGTTACAGTTCCTATAATCACTCCATAAAACGATGTCGCCATGGATAGCTATTCTGCGTATTTTGATAAGTTCTGGGTCACACCACCACCATTCCCATAGATCTCTAAATACCACAAATTCTTCTGATGTTGACAAATTGTACGCGTAGATGGTTTCTGAATCAAAAGACATTTTCCAGATGACCATATCATCAAAAACTACAAAATCAGACATTAAGTTTACATCAGTGATGGAAAATTCTTCCCCTGTCAAAAAGCTGTACCCATAAATGGCATGTTCATCATTTCTCCAATCTTCCCACATGACATAATCTTCAAAAATTGCTGGGCTGTCTTGGGTATCTGGATCTGTGGTGACCTGGAATTCCTGGTTGGTTTTGAGGTTGTACCTGTAGATATCATATCTCCCACTTCTGTAATCCTGCCAGACTACAATGTCTTTGTAAATTGCTGGATTTTCCTGATTATCTAGAGCTGTTGTGATCTCGAATTCCTGGTTGGTTTTGAGGTTATACCCTTAGATATCCCAGTTTCCATGTCTTTTGTCTTGCCAGACTACAATGTCTCCGTAAATTGCCGGGCACCCTTGGCTGTACGGGTTTGTGGTTACAGGAAACTCTTCCCTCGTTACCAGATTATGCCCGTAGATATCCCAGTTTCCATTTCTTTTGTCTGACCAGACTACAATGTCTCCGTAAATTGCTGGATCATCTTGGCTACGTGGGTTTGTCGTGATTTGAAACTCACCAGAGCTTCCAGCAGGCACTGCACATAACCTCACTCCAACCAAGAATATAACACATACAATCATTATAGTGCTCAGCTTCATAGTTCCCTTGTGCATGATTACTGACAACTCTGCAATCACACATATAAATCCTTCCGTGATAATTGTATGTTACACGTGTAACAGATGAACCCCATTGAGCACCACGGGTAACATTTTTAAATCAAGGGGAAAACCTATGACAATGCTGTACTTTGTTACGTCAAATCGACACAAATATGAAGAAATCCAAAAGATGACCCGTATTCCAATTGAGCAGAAAAGACTGGGTTACCCTGAAATTCAGGCGGATACACTGGAGGCAGTAGCTGAGTTCGGTATTGAGTTCTGTTACTCACAATTAAAAACTCCCTGTTTTATAGAGGATTCTGGATTATTCGTTGATGCTCTTTCTGGATTTCCTGGCGTGTACTCCAGTTATGTTTTCAAAACGTTAGGGTGTGAGGGTATTTTAAAATTGTTGGGTAAGAATAAGAACAGAAAAGCTCATTTCAAATCAGTGATAGCATATAAAACTGAGAAAGAGACAACCCTTTTCACTGGTGAAGTTACAGGATACATTACAGAAACTCAAAAGGGTGAGAAAGGTTTCGGCTTTGACCCCCTATTTATTCCGGAAGGTAAGAGTAAAACTTTTGCCCAGATGGATGCTGAAGAGAAAAACTTATATTCTCACAGGGGAAAAGCTTTCAAAACCTTTATTAAGTACATAGAATAGGTGAGATAATGGCACGAATGCATTCCAAGAAAAGAGGAAAATCCCGATCAAAACGTCCGTTACGGACTTCTCCTCCCACATGGTCAGAGTATTCCAGGGAGGAAGTGGTAGATCTGGTCTTGAAATACAGGAAAGATGAATACTCGCCGAGCATGATAGGAATTGTGTTACGAGATCAGCACGGTGTCCCCTCTGTTAAGCTGGCCACAGGGAAGAAGATCACCACGATTTTGGAAGAACATAAAGCAGCTCTAAAGCTCCCTGAAGATTTAACGAATTTAATGAAACAGGCTGTGAACTTGAGAAAACATCTGGAGGAGAACCCCAAGGATCTCCATTCGAGACGGGGGTTGCAGTTGTGTGAATCCAAGATCAGACGGTTAGTAAAGTACTACAGAGGGAGAAAATTGCCTCAAGACTGGAGGTACGATCCTGAAAGAGCAGAACTCCTGGTGAGATAGGGTGGAATTCTCAGAAGCTTTAACCCGAGCTTCCCACATTTTGAAGGAGGCCCAACCCTTCCAGGTGATCACCCACGGAGATCCAGACGGAGTGGCAGCAGGTGCTGTGGCCACATCTGTATTTGATTGTGAGGTCTTTATCCAGAAGCGGCTGGATTTGAACCGAATAGATCCTTCTCAGTTTACCTTGTTTTTGGATCTGGGAAGTTCTCAATTGAACGAGATCAAAAAGGGGTTTAAAAACTACTTTGTTATAGATCACCATCCTGGTGAATACGGGGAGAATGTTTTGAATCCCTGGATGTACAACATTGATGGTACCAGGATGTTGAGTACTGCAGCTACTCTTTACTTGGTGGTAAAACAAATGGGTGATGAGTACAGGAAGTTGAGTTATTTGGGATTGGTAGGTGCTCTAGGTGATAGGCAGGCACTGGAAAGAGAGAATGAAGAGGTTTTGAAGGATGCTTTAGACTCTGGAGTCTTAAGGGATGATATCCTTTTTGGGGAGTACAACCTTTACGAGTTCGTTGATGTAGTCAATGCGTGCTGCAGAAACAGCAAAAAAGAGTTGGCTCTAAAAGTGTGCTTGCTCCAGGAGTACGAGGAAGGCAAAAAAGAGCTGGAAAAGTACAGAAGAACCTTTCAAAAAGATCTTGATTATCTGATCAATAGATGGGATGCCATAGAGCAGGAAAACAAAGGGAGAGCTGCTTATTACGTGTATGATACTACCATCACTGCCAAGTATGCAGGAGAGCTGGCCACTTTTTTGGCTCGCCACTACAAAAAGACAGTCATCATCTTGGTGGAGGATTCTGAAGGCATCAAAATTTCAGGAAGGTCTGTACCTGCCTTAGTCAAAGAGGGTATCCACTTGGGAAAAGCGTTCACAGGGTTCGGTGGGGGCCATGATATTGCTGCAGGCGCCTTTCTGAAGAGTCCGGGAATGATAGAAACCTTTATACAGATCACAAATGAAAGACTTCACCACATGATAACACCAGTGAGTGTGACCCTGGATATCCCAGTGAAAGATGCAGAAAAGGTGATGAAAGTGTTAACCATCGACAACAAGGGGTACACAAACATAACTATCAAAGCAGTTGAAAACCACATCATCGGAAAGGTAGAAGGGAGACCAGGAACAGTAAAAAATATAACAGATGACATTATTGCTTGTATTATCTCTGCAGTACACATGATGGAGGAGGAGTGAATGTTGGATATTAGTGTAGTACGGGAAGACCCGGAATTGGTGAAGCGCTCCATGAGAAGACGGAACATGAACCCGTCTGTGGTGGATGAAGTCTTGAACCGAGATAGTGAATGGAGAGCAGTTCTAACCGAAGGGAACGAATTAAGGCACCGAAAAAATGTTCTTGCTCAAGAAATCAAAGAGTTGAAACAGAAAGGGGAAGACATCTCAGAAAAAGTCAAAGAAACAAAGGAGCTTCCAGGAAAAATTAAGGCAGTAGAAGAAAGGGAAAAGGAGTTGAGAGAGCAAATCCGTCAGTTAATGCTTGAAATACCCAATATACTTCACGAGTCAGTCCCTGATGGTGTCGATGATACAGAAAATGTGGAAGTCAAGCGGTGGGGAGACTTCAAAGAGTATGACTTTGAGTTAAAGAGCCATGTAGATGTTATGGATGAGCTAAATCTTCTGGACACGGACAGAGCAGGCAAGGTGGCAGGTTCCCGGTTTTACTATTTGAAGAATGAGGCCGTCCTCTTGGACATGGCCTTGATTTGTGTGGCTTTACACCACATGAAGGAGAAGGGCTTCCAGTTGATGGAAACCCCCTGCATGTTAAACAGGAGGTCTGTTGAAGGATGCGTGGATATGAGTGCTTTTGAGGACGTTCTGTACAAGGTTGAAGATGAAGATTTGTACTTGACTGCCACGTCGGAGCACACATTGGCGTCGTACCACATGGATGAAATCCTTGAAGTAGATGACCTCCCGCTGCGGTATGCAGGATTTTCCGCCTGTTTCAGGAAAGAGGCAGGAGCCCACGGGAAAGATACCAAAGGTGTTTTCAGATCGCACCAGTTCAACAAGGTGGAGCAGTTCGTGTTTTCTACACCAGCACAATCGTGGGATGAGCACGAGCTGATGATTCAAAATGCTGAGGGAATCTTCCAGAAGTTAGAGATACCCTACCGGGTGGTCAACGTGTGTACTGGCGATTTGGGTGGGGTGGCAGCCAAAAAATATGATATTGAAGCCTGGATGCCCAAACAGCAGATGTTCAGGGAAGTAGTATCCTGTTCCAACTGTACTGATTATCAGGCGAGAGAGTTAAACGTGCGGTACAGAACTCCTGAAGGGAACAAATTCGTGCACACCTTGAACAGTACTGCCTTAGCCACGTCCAGAGCTATAGTGGCCATTTTCGAGAACTTTCAACACGAGGACGGATCAGTAGTAGTGCCTAGAGCGTTGCGGGAGTATATGGGGATAGACACTATCAAAAGGAAATAATTTGACAACGATCCAATCTTTCGAAATTACCATCTGTCTCAATGCTCGTTGAGATGATGCTCCGGCTCAACACCTATTTTAGTTTTTTGTACACTTTTTTCCGGTGACGGATATAATAGATGATTACCGTCTTTTTTCTTGATTCTATCTGGTAGATTACCCTATAATCTCCAATTCGAATTCTATAGAGATTTCCTGTACCCCTCAATTTGTGGCACTGTGATGGAAAGGGGTTATCTGCGAGAGACTCAATAGCTTTAATGATTTGAAGAATGTATTGCTGTTCAATGCCCCGCAAATCACATTATGCTGACCGCTTCCATCTAATTTCATAAGAGTCCATCGTTTCTCAACCGCTCTTTGGGTTCTTCAAAAGGTACAGTAGGTTCATCTCGACGTTCAGCAACAACTGCCAGATCATGCAAATCTTCTAAGAACTCTTCGTACTCCTCAATAGGAATAACTACTGCCGTTTTTTGACCTTTTTCATTGACAAGGTAATAGCTTCCAATCCTCATTATATCAGACTCCTTGTTTTTTCAGTGCTCATTCTATAAGTCTTCCATGACTTTATAAGGATTTTGCATGGATATGGATTAGTTGTATACTGGAAAGATGCCACTAATTTCTGTAATTATGGCAGTGTTTAGGGAGTTCTTAGACGGGGTCATGAGATTACTATCAGGGTAGATGAAAAATGAATGTCTCAGATACTCTTTAGGAAGATCAATCGCATTGAGTTGCACGTTTTTCATGTCTACATTCCCTATATCCATTCTGGGCATTGAGTTGCACGTTTTTCATGTCTACATTCCCTATATCCATTCTGGGCATTGAGTTTCCATAGTCACCTAACTTTCCCATAGATCTGATGAATCAGTTCTTGATTCTTCTGTTTTCATCTTTGGTAATCAATAAGGAACAAAACCCTCACTTTTGCACCTTCTCTGGGTTTGGAACTGGAACACAAGAACTTAATAAATTGGGAAGCCTCATCACCATTATATACATTCTTCCCAAAACTCTATAAGAAATAATATTTTCTCCCAAAAGCTATCGTCAGATAAAGAAGATGAGAATTGATGCAAAGAAAAGAATCAATGAAGCAAATTGGAAATCAAGGAGAATCCCTTTCATAAAGGTACAATAAAAACTGAAAACTACAATAATATAAGAAGAAAACGTTTAGGAAAGTATAGAATTCTTTATACGATTGATAGTGAGAAAAAAGAAGTTTTAATAGTAAAAATCGAGCGTAGAAGTGAAACTACATACAGATGAGCTTTGTTGCGGATATGAAGAGTTAGGCGTTGCTATGGAACTTTGTAACCAAAAGTTGAAAGCGGACAGTAGTGTATCCAAGCCCACACCCAATATCAAGACCCGCGCACCTGTCTTGAGATGTTTCTGGTACATGGTATTGAAGTCACTTCGGGTAAATATGACGTTCATCCCTCGTTTGAAAGCTTCAAACCAGATAAGCTCGTTTTTTCTCGTAGCACACAACTTACCTGTTAACAATATTCCTATTAAGGTAGAACACTATAAATCATGAGGTGTAACCTGGTAGACCCTTCAGATTCCACTCTCAGACTCCTTATCCAAGAAACCGCAACTTTTTTTATGTACAGGTGAAATCTATTCATGGAGTTCTACTCTGAACCAATTACAGTGCAATTCACAGTGAAACCATTACTGGAGAAAAAACCAGGACTTCCCGCAGCCTTCACCTGGAGAGGGAAATCCTATAAAATCACAAAATTGCTGAAAGAATGGCACGACTACAGGAAAAGGGGGAAAATGGAAGAGTTCTACAGCAAAAAAAGAGGAAATGCTCCTGAAATGAAATCCAGTAAAAGAGGTTCCTGGGGAGTGGGAAGAGACTACTACCGGGTGCTCACAGATTCAGGAGAGATCTTTGATATTTACTATGATAGAAAACCTATCAGACAAAAAAAGGGAGAATGGGTCCTGTTAAGGAAGGTCGACTAGTCTAAAGAGGATGATAATTTCACCACTTTCACTTACAAATCATATGCACAACTCTGATCAAACAAAATGTTACACGTGTAACAAAAGTGAGAGAACCACCCAATGATGTGGCACCCCCTTTCAACACAAACCTTTATTAATGTGCAGATGTAAAAGTGTCAATGATGTACGTTATGTGCATCTGCAAAGGTGAAAAAAAATGGATGAAATTGATCTGAGCAACCTTTTAGAAGATAAAGATGTACTACTGAAAGCGGTGGGACTTTCCTATTTAGGGTTGGCATTATACTTTGGATTAAAGACAAAACCCATAAAGAGAGGGGTACCCCCTCCAGAACCAAAAAGACCTCGAACACAGGCGCGTACACTAAGCGACATGGTACGCACCATGATGGAAGAAGCATACGGAACAGAAAGATAGCCCATAGACGGTAAAGCCACCCTGATGGATCCTTACGTTAGGTGAAAATGTTTCTCACCGTTACCGTGTTCAGTACATTTTCTGGTTCTGCCCAGCCCCTCCGCGCTGTTCTCACACCTAACTCCATGAAATTTAAATCGTGGATGGAATGGGCATCTGTCCCAAGAGCCAGTGTAACTCCGCATTTAATGGCCTCCCTTACATGGGTGTCTTTTAAGTCTAACCGATCTGGATAGCAATTAATCTCCAAAACAGTATCAGTTTCTACTGCAGTTTCAAAAATTTTATCCAAATCAAGCGTTAAAGGGTCTCTTCTCCCTATGATGCGGCCTGTGGGATGTCCCACTATTCTAACCAGTGAATTTTCCATGGCTGTTACAATTCGGTCAGTACTATCCTTAGAAGATTTAACCCGGGAATGGACAGAAGCTATGACAAAATCTAACTGTTCCAAAACTGAATCAGAGTAGTCTAAAGAACCATCAGATAAAATATTGGATTCTACACCAGAGAGTATGGTAATACCCTCAATACGATCGTTCAACTCTTTTATGGCTGCATTTTGATTTAATAACCTCTCTTCGGTTAACCCGCGAGCTATTTTCAAAGATTGTCCATGATCAGTAATACCAATGTAGTGGTAGTGTAATTCTTTTGCTTGTAACGCCATAGCTTCCACAGTGTCACGTCCATCACTCCATGCAGTGTGCACGTGAAAATCTCCCTTGATCTGAGATATATCTACCAGGTTGGGTAACCTATTGGTTTGAGCAGCTTCGATCTCCCCCTGGTCCTCCCGTAACTCAGGAGGTAGGTAAGCCAAGCCGAGGAGACGATAAATCTCTTCTTCAGAGTCCCCTGCTACCCTCCTGTTGCTTTTTCGATCAAAGAGGCCATACTCACTTAGTTTGAATCCTTTTCTTAACGCTATCTTCCTTAATTTGATATTGTGTTCTTTTGATCCCGTAAAATACTGTAATGCGGACCCAAAGCTTTCTTGGGGTAACACGCGTAAATCAGATTGTATTCCCCCCTGGAGGATTACAGAAGATTTTGTACTCCCTTTTTCAACAATTTCGTGAACCAGAGGGAGGTTACAGAAGATTTCAATCACTGATTCGGGTTGGGAAGATATGGCTAATATGTCAATGTCACCCACAGTTTCTTTCCACCGCCTTACCGACCCTGCTACAACCACTGTATCAGATGAGGTTTGAAGCGCTTCTTTGAGTTTCCGGCACAAAGGGAGTACTTTGCCGAGGAGGGTTCTCTCTTTCTGAAACTTGTACAACTGGATAGATCTTTTGAGGGTTTCTTCTGTTTTTGGTCCGAATCCTTTCATTTTTTGGATTTTATGCTGGTCCAGAGCTTTTTCCAGCTCTTCAATACTGGTAATACCCTGGCTGGCTAAAACCTGGGCAGTCTTTGGCCCAACTTCAGGTAATAACAGCAGTTGATCTATCCCTCCTTGTATTTCTTTTCTGAGCTTTTCCAGATATTGAAGGGTCCCTATTTCTAATATCTCTGCAATTTTCTTGGCAATAGCCTCCCCAACGCCAGAAATTGATGTAAAATCTTCAATAGTTTCAATATCCTTCTCAAGAGATTCAATGGATCTGGCAGCCTTTCGGTACGCTTGGGGTTTGAATTTGACTCTTTGGAGTTCTAGAATATCTGCAACCTCGTAAAATATGTGGGCTACTTCTGCATTGCGCATAGTACTGGTGAGTGTGAAAGTATAAAAACATGTCCAGAATAGTATGACCACTGTTGACGTTGTCTTTGTCATTCCGGAGAGTATGAGTACAGCAGTTGACTAAAGGTTCAAACCTCAGGTTGTCACAGTTACTGTCAATAATTGTCAATACAAGTTTCAATAGCTCAAAAATTGTTACACGTGTAACAAATTGAGGAAATTCTGAAGGATTGGTCATCCAACTCAAAAAAGAAAAAGAAAAAGAAAAAAGAATCCAACTACTTGTCCATGTAAGCCACAACCAACGCTATCAGACCAACCAAAATCTTTAAGATAGCGTGCCATGATGGTTCAGAGAAACTAGCGCTCACATTAGCTATTCCCAAAATTCCCATCAATAGAACGATTATGCCTACAATTATTAAGATAGGCTTGGATTTCATCGTTGTATCACCTCCTTTTAGTTTTTGGACAACAGAGTCAATTATGATCCTTTCAATTTGAGTTGCTGACTGCTGGTTTTTTCCTTTGTTGCATCAACTGATAATGACTGTATCCCGGCCAAATGCTGTAAAAGTCATTACGTAACCATCAATGTATACAGATAGAATAGTAACATTCCCTATCTCTCACAGATGCTTAAGTCCCTACCCACTGAACCACGTATTTGAACAAGAACAATGCATCCTCCTTGATCGCTCAGATTCGTGGAATACACTGACATACTGCTGCCTGTGTTCATATTACTTTTAGCCATTTTCCTTTCCTTTTTATCACCTCCACCACTCATTACTACTTCCAGATATATAAAACTTTCGGTATCTAGCAGATTGAACTCGTGTAAAATGTAGCAAAAGGCGCATGAAAATGTGGATTTCCAGCACATTTCTGCCCATCAGTTTATTTCAGAAGTGAGGGATGAAACCATTTTTTACCTTTCTTCTTCTTCGTTTCATCCCATTCATGTAATATCTTCACTGCTTCTGAAGCCGCCCTTCCTGCTCTCTCCTCACCCAAAACGTGAAATTCCCCCGTAACCCTGTTGGCAAAAACTGCGCACACAGTCCCTGCTCTCAACCCATACAACGAACTTACTGTCAGTATACAGGAAGCTTCCATTTCAAAATTCAACACTGAAGCAGCCCGCAGATCTTCTATAAATCTTTCGTATTTTGACTGGAAATAATTGTTAAACCCTGGTCGTGCCTGTCCTAGATAAAAAGAATCAGTAGAAGCCCCAATACCCAGGTGATACGGATATCCAAGGATTTCACACGCTTCAATTAACGATAAAACCACTTCATAGTTGGCCACTGCCGGATACTCTGTACATGTGTACTCTTTTGACGTGCCTTCGAACCGTATTGACCCTGTATTGATGACTAAATCCCCGCACGGGATATCCTGGATAACACCAGTAGAACCCACCCTGATCAGGGTGTGACACCCAATTCTGGCGAGTTCTTCCACAGCAATGCCAGCTGAAGGGGATCCTATCCCTGTAGATACACAGGAAATGTCTGTTTTCTTGTATATTCCTCTTACTGATCTGTATTCCCTGTGATAACTAATTTCTGCATAGTCATCCCAGATTTCTGCAATCTTCAAGACTCTATCCGGGTCTCCGGGTAACAGCACGTAGGGTGACAAATCTCCTTTCCCACACGAGATATGGTATTGTTTGCCTTTGAAACCGGGGGGTTCAGATAAGTTCTCTCTCATAGTGGTAGATATTCCTCTAAGCTGATAACCTTTATGGAGTTGAATCATCTGTTGTTGCATCTTACATCAAAACAGTACCAAAACAGCCTAGTAATAGCAGCCAATACCAAATAGTACATTCACCTTGAAAAAATTGGGTAGGTTCATACACTGCAAGGTCGAACCTCATTCCCTTTGAAAGATTTGAAATGTTAACAAATATGGTATAAATTATTAATATATAGGCATTTTATAAGTTTATTTCTCATATAAGTGCGTCTCCTTGTAAGAAATTTTGTTCTTCCACTAGATGACGTATCATGTTATTTTTCTTAATTGGGTAACTTCTCACATACCTCTGTAAGCTCTCTTTCTTCGAAATTTCTTTATTTATCCACCGAATTTCGGTTGCATTATCTGTATTTCCATGAATTTTATAACATTCAGTAAGTTTGTAACCGAAAGATTTATATATTCCTTCATTCTATAAGAGAGTAGTCACAATGGAAAGCAGAGGAGCTGGCCTCGAAGGGAGGTGAAAGATGTCTTCCGGATGGAGGACACTTTTCTTTTTTTTGTTGTTCTCAGGCAACAGAATGAAAAGAGAGAGGTATGGGGATATATATCTGCTTCCACTGAAACAGTTATAAAGTGCTGGCTCAATGACAGAAAGAAGGAGAGAGAACTATGCCTATCTACACGGAAACCATAATCAAACGGTGGTTCAACGACGAAAAGAATTTGAGCACCCTTAATGGGATTGTGCGCCACTGGACAGATAAGCAAATAGCGAGAGAGAACAATTTGAGAGTTGACCGGGTTGCAAACTACAGGAGCAAGCTGAAGAAAAAAGGATTGTTGACTACTGGATTCTTCAGTATTAACCATGAGAAACTGGGATTGGTCCAGGTAATGGACTTTCCTAGAGAACGTCCTTCTCTAGATGATGTTTTTCTAACTGCTCTGGTACGTATATCCAGGCCTTTCGGGTATTTGAGAGTACGTCAGCTTCCACCGGATATGGTGGAAGAAGGATACCAGCTGGGGGCAGGCTTTGCTGTGATAAATGAGTTTGCCACTCCTTTTGTTGTCAACAATGATTTCAGGGCCCGATTTGAGAAAACCCTTGGTAAGGCAGAACTGAATTTGTACGAGAAGAAGAACAAAAAAAGGGATGGAAAAGTGGATTTGCTCTCTATTTATATTTGTAAAGAGGTACAGAAAGGATTTTATGGAGCAAGAGTCCTTTCCAGAGAGATTTCACAGCAAATAAGCGAGAATGAGCTGGGAATTCAGCCCAGTATCAGCAACGTGAACAGACGGTTGAAGCAACTGAAAAAAGAAGGAATTATCTGCAAATCCAACCCCTTGAATCTAGTGCCGTTGAGGCCGTACTACAATCAGGATTCAGCAGTAGTGAAGAAAAATGACAATTTCTTAAAAACGCTCGCTATCCTTGCAAAGCTGAATGTCATGGTTCGATTCAGCGATGTTCTCAACGAACCTGACAGAGCATATATTGCATTACAGTACCATTTCAGTCAAAAATGGGATATTCTAGGGATTTTAAAGGATTACCTTGAAGAAATTACCTTCTTTGATCACTCGCCCTTTGAAATAAGGAGGACCATACCCTTTGAATATTTCGAGGAGATTTTCTCTGAAAAAAAGTGGATTTAAAAAAAGAAAAAGAGAAAGAAAAAATTATATCGGCGGTCCTGGGGGTAATGGATCGCCATTTGGCACAATTGGACCACCTCCTCCTGAGCCTCCCGGATCAAAAGAAGGTATCTTCCAAGAACTGACGTCAACACTTTCAAATGCGGCTGCCATTCCTCCTAGAAGTAGTACAGCCGCCACCAGCACGAGAACTATCTCTTTCCTCATTCATCTTCACCTCCCGGAGGATGTCTGATTCTTCAGACTTTACTATATATAGGAGTTGACATATATAAATCTTTTGAATGATAAGTGGCTTTCCACCTGTTGGCAATCTGTTATAAGTGTATCACCCTCAATTTATTTTTTTTATTCACACAATAACTGAGAAATTGATAATTAAAGAGATAGGTCTCAGCACTTTGAAAATTGACAGCTCCAGTGCAGGGAGAAGTGTGGAGAATATATGTGGAAGCTCGCAGCGTAGAGAAGGGCTTATCAGCAGCGAGAGAAGGAGGTTGACAACGGTTCAAAGTGGACAGGGGTTCACAATCCTCTTTAGTGTATGGAAATGAACTAGGGAAACTGCATGAAACACCAGGGTGTTAGTGCTTCAATCAGGTATGGGTTCAGCTGAGATGAGCACGTTCAGCAGGTATTCCCATAAATTGAGGCATAACAGCTCGAGATTTCTCAAGTGTGTATCCTTCAACAGATAACTTTTTATAGGAAATGGAGCATAGAAACACAGGGCCCATGGTCTAGTGGTTATGACGTTGCCTTCACGAGGCAAAGGTCCCGAGTTCGAATCTCGGTGGGCCCACTTCCATCTTTTTGAGAAAATAACGCTCGGAGGATTGTCAGTTATGGTGTAAAGAAATATATCTCTTTCAATACATCACGTAACTTCTATCGAGAAGTCATTGACTTGCATAACAGTAAAGACATCTGCCCATTGGCAGCTCCACAACCCCTTAAAGGGATTGTTACATTTTCGGGGAATGGAACCTCCCTGGGCTCATATTGTCTTTTTATAGTTGAATTCAAGGTGAAATGATAATTTATCCGAAATGTTACACGTGTAACACATTGGCATTCAAAAACGTGACAGCCTCTCTCAAACGTAAACCTTATAAGTAACTACTGCATAAATGAAAGCGCGCCGAGGTGTCAGAGTGGCTATGTGACCGGCTGCAGACCGGTTTATGGGGGTTCGAATCCCTCCCTCGGCTTAAATCAAGTTGTTCGAATCCCTACCACTTTTTATTCTTTCTCTTTTGAAATTTGGTACAATATAACTCTTCTGTGATTCGAAAGCTTTACCTATAAAGGTTACCATCAAACCAACTATAGCGCTGTAACATTCAACTCAACTACATTGTAACATTGGAACCCATTTCTAACAACTATAGATGGTGTCTCAGCTTATTAGTCACAGCAACAGAAAGCTTTATATTGTAAACAGTTTTTCAGTGTATTGAGATGTGGAAGAATGACATCCATCTCTAGTGAAAGGTGGTGAAAGACATGACCAGTTCTGAAAAAGGCAGAAAAGAGTACTGGAATATCTTCGAGTTATTGAATAGAGAACCTCGAATTTATATAAAAACAATTGCATCAAAACTGAAAATTGATTCCAATACTTCCAGCAAATAGATGAAAGAAGCCTATGAAGAAGGGCGCATTTATGGGCCACATCTCAGAAAACGTTCTCATGAAAATTTTAAAGAATATGTTTACTTTCTCAGTTGTAAAAACCAAAGGAAGTTGTTTTTAGAACTCATTGAAGACGAAAGAATTGTCTATCATGCAGTAATGACTGGGATTCCCAACTTATGGGTAATCTCAAAAGAAGAAATCGATTTTGAAGATGAGGTAGAGATGTAACATTTATAAAGTCGTTTGGCAATAGGTGCACATCCAAATAAAAGGAGGTGTCAACATGCCATTACCCCTATCATCTGTAGAAAAATTGATTCGAAAAGCGGGCGCCTACAGAGTATCTAAAGGCGCTTCCAAAGAGCTTGCATCCCACCTTGAGGATGTAGCTGTTGAAATCGCACGAGAAGCTCTAATACTCTCAGAACATGCTGGAAGAAAAACAGTAAAAGTTGAAGATATTAAGCTCGCACAAAAGTGAACAAGAATGACACTCACTGGGCAGATAGGAGACATATAAAAAAAGCTCTCTCAACTTACGAAACTTTATGATGGTTCACCACACCTTAATTCATGATTATCATCTTAATCATATCCAAGATGAAGCCTTTATCAGAGAGGGACTGCATGAAGACTCAGAACAAGGAATTCAAGAATACAAGATTGCTCTATATACCTTTGTCTACCTCGATCTGCAAAGATTCTGAATAGTTCCGAATAGTGGATGAAACACTCCTCTGCAATACTTTTTCAGCAGGCAAGAAAATAAAGGCAACGCGCAAAATCCACCCATTGAACCATGACCTGTCCTCAATATTGAGGGGGTTCACTATACTATCCTTTGACAACACCCCCCCTGCTCATTCAAAAAGAGCTACCACATCATGAATCTGTCGATATTTCCCAAAATCCAATGTTGTCTCTTTTATGACGTTAAATTCATTGTGGACATGTACGAAACCAGAGGAAAAGTGGATTCCGTAAATAAATCCTCTCCCCATTTTGTAAATATTACAGAATAATTAAAATTCTTTCAACAAGCCATGGAAAGATATTTAAATCAGGTTACTATTATGTTTTCTATGAATAAAGGACTTTCACCTATCATTGCAACCATGATCTTAATAGGAATAGCCATATCCATAGGGGCTATCGTATCCATCTGGATAAGTTCACAATCACAAGAGTACATGTATAAAGAAGGTGACCGCAGAGAGCGCATTTTAAACAAGGAAGGTGAATCTCTGGCTTTGGTTCACGTGGAGTTCGATGATGTTTCACAAGACTTCACCTTAAGGCTTCAGAACAACGGCACCAGCGACCTGGAAATGGCATACATGCTGTTGAACAGAAATGATTACTACAGCCAGACTGACATAACCTGCAACCCCTCCTGTGAGCTGGAAATAAATCAATCAGGACAGTTCACAGTGACCACTGGGTTCAATGAGCTCGAAGACATACAATCTGTGGAAATAGGAACCACTTTAGGCAGCTTGTTCATCTACAATGCGCCTTCTCCAGTTATCCGTATTACCAATACTGTTTTTGATGCAAGTAACAAACTGGTTACCTTCTCTGGTGCAGACTCGAAAGATGATGGAGAGATTGTTGAATGGTTATGGGATTTCAGCTACGATTCTGTTGCAGGGTTTTCAGAGGAGGGAAGTGGAATTTTAGTAACCTATTCATACTCATCCTCAGGGTCCTACGATGTGGCCCTGAAGGTTACCGATAACACTGGCATGATAGGCTTTGTCGTGCTTGAGAATGTTTCAATACCGTAGAGGTGAAGAAAAATGAGAAAATTGTCATGGAAGAGAATCCTGAACAAAAAGGGAATATCCCCTGTTATAGGGATGGTTCTCATTTCGGCAGTCTTATTCTCTGTACTGGCTCTCATCCTCATCTGGACTGCGAGCCAGGAAGAATTTCAGATGCAGAGAGAGAGGGAGCGAATCCAGCAGTTGAAGCTGATAGAAGGTGAATCTTTAGAGTTTCTGACTATTCCTGGTGGAGATTTAAATGGACAGTACATCTATTTCTACAACAATGGAACATCGCGACCAGTATTCCAGCATGTATACATTGATGACAGTGAAGTGACATTCGATGATTTTGACTGGGATGCCTCAGATCCCAGAAAAGGATATTTCAGAATCACTCAATCTGTAACATTGGCTGAATCTTTGAAAGTGGAAACTCGAACAGGGAATTTGTACTCATATTCTTCTCCAGCTGCAGTCATTGATGTTTTATCATGGAACGATGTAGGAGATAAAGTGATACTCCTCCTAGATGGATCAAAATCCACTGCAGGAGGAGGAGTGGTGACTATTTGGAACTGGTATGTTGACATTGTGGATACTACTCCAAACGCGAAAGGGGCACCTGCCCAAATTGAAATTTCTAAGGGATCCAGTACAAGTCAGCATTCCATCACACTCTGGGTTGCTGACAGTACAGATTCAAGTGCAGACCCAGCCACAGATCCTACCACGTGGGCTCGAGGAGATGATGCTACAATCACGGTAACAATTCCCGCAGAAGGGGAGTCGGGAGGGGGAGATGGCTACCCCGGCTTCGGCGGTGAAGGAGCTCCCGGTGGTATCTACATATCTTTAGGAGGAACAGGTGGCGGTACTTCAATAGCAGAAGGCCGCATCATTGCCTTCAACATTAAGAACTTCTCAGGGAGAATGATCCCCTTGACATCGCTGCGATTCTACGGAGTCAAGAATCCTTCAAACTACACCACTGACCAGATTTACATAGCCCCTGCTGGTAAAGTGTTGACTGGTGACGATTTGTACTATTCTGGCGCTACTATTGATGATGGAGGTATTGCGCAGTTTTTTGAATCCTACTACATGGGTGACAGAGATGAAGTACACGTAGAGCTACGAGCAAGCAGTGGTGCCCGACCGAAAGAAGGAGAAGTATACATGATCATTCTGTACGATGCTGCTACACCTCAAAGCTACTATACAGTAACTGTTCCCATCAGGAGAGCAGATAGTACAGACGTGATTGTGTTTGACCCTAACGACGTCTTCCATGTGGTGGCTGGCGGCGAAATCCTTCAGGGTAAATCTTTAGATCTGAACAATCAACAGCTCATGTCTATTGGTATAGCATTTTCGAGTCCTGATGATGACACTGACCCCTGTGAGGATCGGATGATAGAGTTCAACGTGGCAGGGACTGCATACTGGAATGGGTCGATTGGCGCTGAATCAACGATTTATCTGGGAACTGACACTGATGCTGATGGTGTACCAGATACAGGGGAAACCTGGGACAACTCCCGTACCATACAGTTTAAATTCAATTTCACTGATGCTGCACTGCGGTTCTACTACTTTGTCTATCGGTTTGCTGATGGTTCATCTGTTGCCCATAAAATACCTCGATTTGCGCTGGCTCTTGCTTCTGGTGAGCCAGAACGCCAGGATGTAGACGTTACTACAGGAGGGACTGTCACGTGGGATATTGATATCACACAGGTAGATCAGTTGAACACGCCCATGGATTTGAATATTGCAGGGCTCCCCTGTTTCTGTGTTGCATCATTCAGTCCTGCCTCGCATGTGGAAATGCCCAATACAGCGACGTTGACCATTGAAGTGCTTCCTGGTGCTCCAACTGGAATGTACCCCATTGTGATTACAGGGAACAACAATCTCAATGCCTACTCGTGTGTGATATTCCTGTATCTCTCGTAAGGTGCAATCATGAAGAAGACCGGAATCATACTGGTGCTGCTCATTTTAGGGATGGTCCTACCAGTGGGAACCTGGTACGGCCCTTCTATCAATTTAGGGCCTGGTGCTGACACCACCCGCTGTCTAGCTCTGGCAGATTTCGACAAGGACGGATTTACAGACATTGTGGCAGGAAACCACGGAGGACAGAATGTGATCTATTTTGGAGATGGAGATGGCACCTTCGATACGCGTCAATCAGCCCTTGCGACAGCAGTGGAAGCGCCATTGGAGTTGACACAAGCTATCGTGGCGTGCGATGTCAACAATGACACGTGGGATGATATTGTCGTTGGGAATGATCAACAATCTAACCTTATCTACATGAACGATCAAGATGGAACCTTCGATACCATCTACTACACATTCAGCACAGGATCAGATTGGACATTTGCCCTAGCTGCCGACGATGTCAATGGAGATACTCTCGTGGATTTGGCAGTTGGAAACCTTGGACAGCTGAACTATGTATACCTCAATGATGGATCAGGAAATCCTTATGATATACCAGCAAATGCAATTCCCTTTGGAGTCGACATGAACGGGGATACTTTATTGGATCTCTTGTACACGTGGGATCTTGTTTTTGCATACATGAATGGAGATAGTAACCTCGATCTCGTGGAAGCCAATCATCAGACATTTAACTACGTGTATATAGGTGATGGGACTGGGAATTTTGGTACTGCATACGGATTCGGATTGAGCAACGAGTTCACCCATTCGGTGGCTGTTGGAGATTTGAATGGTGACACCATTTCAGATGTAGTGGAAGGCAACTACCAAGGTCAGAACAGAGCTTACCTAGGAACTGGAACGGGAAGCATGGGGGCCTCCTACAATTTTGGCACCGTAGATGACAGGACTCATGCAGTGGCTCTTGCTGATGTGGATGGTGATACCAACCTAGATGTAGTAGTGGCTGATGGAGGAGACGTCAATGAGATCAATACAGTGTACTTCGGAGATGGAGACGGCACCTTTGGTTCAGTGTACGATATGAGGACCGGTGATACCTCATGGGATGTAAAATTCGGCTACTTCAATGGAGATGCATCAATTGATATTGCTGTAGCCAACGTGGGACAGAACTACGTGTATCTGGATATGGACATGGGTTTTGATGATATTGCTACCCTCTTTGATACCAACACCTTCTTTGTGGCAGGTGACAACGCGTACTGTACCGACGTTCTAGGATCAGCAAAGATCGCTTTTGGGCTAGGCCAGGGCGGTGCTTCAGAAAATCCTGAAGGAAGAACTGATGAAATTTTAACCGCAACAGAGCACGACACTGGTAATTTAATACCCGTGGGTGGGCCAGCCATCAATCCGGTGGCAGATGAGTTCGGCAACTACTTTGCCATAACCTATGATTACCAGGCAGGCGTGAGCTTCACCATCTTTGCACACGGCCATTCTATCGTCCTGGATCTGACGCAGTACCCCAACGAGGATATTTGTATTGTGTACCTGTCTCCTCACAACTCACGGAACGTCATGCTGGTCTGGGGCTACGGCTGGCAAGGTACATACGCGGGTTCTGCTTTTGTTGGAGACCCCAACAACTGGACAGCATACCAAGGGTTTCACATGCTGCTGATACGCTGGACAGATTCAAATGCGGATGGATTAGTCCAGATGGGTGAAATCACAGTAGAAGACTCGCTCTAGAACAGAAATCTTTGAACCTCTATGAGGCCCATTATACTCAAGGATGGGTTTTCCCACGTTTAAAAAAAGGTGAAGATGAGCCCACATCCACAGGCCCATCCTATTGTCCCCATTATGCGAGAATAGAAGACAATCTATATAAGATTTGGGTCTGCACAATTCAGTGCAAAGCGGAGTAATCACTCCAAAATAGTTAAAAGTTCGCGCAAATCCTCTAAGATATGATCTGCAGCTTCTACAATAGAGAGATCTTTAGGACGGTAAGCACATTTTAGAGCAACTTCTTTGAACATGGATATGTCGGGGGCTGCATCTCCTACTGCAGCAAACTCACTCAAGGGGACAGCCAATCTTTGAGAAAGCTGTCTTAAAACCACATCTTTTTGTGAGGGTTCCACCCTACAGACTCCTTTTAACCTTCCATTCAGGATGGCCAGTTCATTTGCAAAAATCAAGTGCGGTTCAATTCTTAACGTGGTTCCCACCATTTCTGCCAAAATATCAATTCCTGAAGACACAATACAAGGGGTTACTCCTCTGGCTTTCAAATCATTGACCACCATCTCTGCAAATGGTTCTAACGTGTAAAAAGAGAGTCCTTCTCGGACACTTTTTAGAGTGGGAGAATTCCACAATAAAATGTCTTTTTCCATCCAAGTTTCATAGTCTATCAACCCTGAAAAGTATGCTTCCCGATTTAACCTGACCTTTTCTGTGTCTGCATCAAAATGGCAGTGCAAAAGCTCCCACGAGGATTCTGTAATCAACGTGCCGTCCATGTCAAAGACTACAACTTTCATCGTATGTCCTCTTTTCATCAGTTATTAAACCTTTTCACATATAGATGTTGTCTAATCATTGGGTGTTATCTCGTATTTGTTACACGTGTAACAATTCAGTATTTTTATAAATAGGTTAAATATTATTGATATTTAAAGAAATTTAAAATATCTAATATCACGTTTTGATAACTTGTAGAAAATGTTGTGATAAAACCCACAGATAGAATAACTTTCTAAACATGTAATCCTCTCAATCAATGGATTCCAGCTTTCACGTGTCATCAAGGGATGGTAAAACCAGAAACTCTCAAGGACAAAATAGTATCTTTTTAGATATAATTTTAAATATTTATCTCAATTACAATTAAATAGATTTTAAACCCTTTAAATGTTAAAATAGTCTCAAAAAAGAAAAAAAATCTTCGAAAAACAGAAAAAATGCAGTATAAATCAATCGCGTGGAAAACCTGCCTCGTTCCAAAAATTTTATATATAACAGTATATCTGTATAATCATCTCAAAATGCAAAAACTGCAGATTTCACAACTGAAGGGATGGAATCTCGAACAATGACCCAGTTTTGCAGTCTGCAAGTCTGATAAGGGTGGCCCGAATGCTTCTGCCTAAGGAACCAGTGCGATATGAAAAATCAGTTTATGAACTGAGGGACTTCCAGGAGATGTTAGGGGAGTTTAAGCTGGAAGGATTTTCAGGTTATGTGTCACTGGATTTTCCCTCCGCCCAGTATGTGGTTCTCCTCGAAAAAGGAAGTCCCATCCGGGTGGTGGACCTTTCTGGGGAACAAGAGCTGTGTATCCACATGGAAGCAGTTCGCCTGCAGTTAGAGAATGCGCCCGGGTATGTACTGGTGGTGGAGCTTCCCTGGTTTTCAGTGGATCAGATGGTACGAATCCTCCTGTGTGACTGTCTTTACGAGAACCTGCTCACTGATTTCGTGAACTTCCAGAAATTGCTGGATACACTGGAGAAAAGGAGATGTACCGGTACCATGGAGCTGCAAATAGGAGATCGAGTCCATTTCCTGGTTTTTAAGTTTGGTATTCCTCAGTTTTCTGTTCTTCAGTATGGTACAGCACTGAGAACAGAGCCGCCAGAAGAGTTGATTACCATGGTGGAACGAAAGGGAGCCTTAATCAACTTTTACATGTCCAGAGACGTACCATTTGTGAAAATCTTTGAAATGTTAGG
>JGI2171J19970_10000188_pt1 | contig 28605 bp, 25 predicted proteins | sample DeeMarSWOR324_28_FD_19970 | JGI IMG/M metagenome (IMG submission 19970) | reverse complement strand
CCAAAGGTGTCGAAAAAGGCATACACGATATTGACCACGATCAAGAAGAAAACCGTCGGCGACAACAAGGGGAAGACAACGGTCCAAAACCGTTTACCCGGAGAGGCGCCATCAATGGCCGCCGCCTCGATAAACGACCGCGGAATTGCCTGAAGCCCGGCCAGGAAGAAAAGAAAATTGTAAGAGATTTCCCTCCAGGCTGCTGCGATGATCACCAGGAGCAACGCTTGTCCCCCGTTCAGTAGGTGGTTCCAATTGTATCCGATGACCTTTAGATAAAAGGTGACGATCCCCACGGTTGGATTGAACAGAAAATACCACAGGACCGCTGCTACCACAGGAGCAACGGCATAAGGCCAAATGATCAGCGTCTTGTATGTCGTCGCCCCTCGAATGACCCGGTCAGCCATAACAGCCAAAAGAAGCGCCGTGCACATGGCGATGGCTGCAACGCAAAAACTGAAAATTGCGGTAACATAGATGGAGTTGAGATAGGCGGCATCGGTGAAAATGTACAAAAAGTTCGCCAAGCCCACGAACGTGGATGAGAGCCCAAAGGCGTCTTCCCGCAAGACGGATTGATACAGGGCCTGTGAGGCCGGCCAGATAAAGAAAATAAGCGTGATAATTATTTGTGGGGCGACTAGCAGATACGGTAATACCTTGTTCCTAAAGACGACGCGTTTTTCCACGGACAATCCTCAAAAATCACAATAAAGAAAAGCTGGGCCCACCCACGAACACAAATGGGCCCAGCCGTGCTCAGACAGTGCTATCTGTTCGCCTCTTCGAACTTACGGAGCAATTTGTTTCCCGCGGCAACGGCATCATCAAGCCCCTGCTTTGCGGTCTTCTTGCCGGCGAAGATGGCCTCCATCTCACCATAGTTAATGTCGCGTACTTGCACGTAGCTGCCGAATCGTAGCCCCCTGGAGTTTTCGGTCGGCGCATGGAGCGTCATCTGCTTCAACGCCGTTTCCATCTCCGGATTCTTCTCATAGAACCCCTGTCCCCTTGTCAGGTGGTAGGCATCCAGGGTGATGGGCAAATAGCCGGTGAACTGGTGCCAGTCGGCCTGGACAGCAGGCGAGGAAAGGTAGTTGAAAAACGTTGCCACGCCTTTGTATTCCTCAGGGGAATGACCCGCCATCACCCAAAGGCTCGCACCGCCAATGATGGTGTTCTGGGGAGCCCCAGGCGCGTCCGGCCAATAGGGGAGCATGCTCGTACGGAAAGGGAACTTACACGTCTTCTTGAACCCCGCGTATCCGGCGGAGGATTCGGTGTACATGGCAACTTCCCCTGAGGAAAATTTGGCATTTCCCAGATTCCGTCGCCCACCGTAGATGAATATCTTCTCCTTCTGCCAATCACCGAGCTGGCCAATATGCTTCACGTGCAGGGGACTATTGTAGGTGTACTCGGTATCCAATCCGCCAAAGCCGTTGGCCTTGGTGCCTATGGGCACATTATGCCATGCGCTGAAGTTCTCGATATGGATCCAGGAGATCCATGCCGTTGAGAAGCCGGCGGGGTACCCCGCCTTAACGAGCTTCCTGCAATACTCACCAACCTCGGGCCAGGTTTTCGGCGGCTTACCGGGATCGAGGCCCGCCTTTTTGAAGGCCTCCACATTGTAATAGAGAACTGGGGTTGAGCTATTGAAGGGCATGGACAGCATGTTCCCCTCAGGGGTGGTGTAATACCCAATCACCGTAGGGAGATAAGCATTTTGATCCCACGGCAGCCCTGATTCTGCCATGACCTCGTAAACCGGCTTGATGGCACCTTTCGCCGCCATCATGGTTGCAGTTCCCACCTCAAAGACCTGCAGGATATGAGGGGGACTCTTTGAACGAAACGCGGCAATGCCGGCGGTCATGGTATCGGGATAGCTCCCCTTGTACGTCGCAACCATCTTATACGTTTTCTGCACCTTGTTGAAGCCATCAGCGATGGCATTGACCTTTTCGCCGAGCCGACCACCCATGGCATGCCACCAGTGAACCTCCGTGACGGCCTGTGCGCTGGTCACTGCAATGACGAGAACGAAAACAGCGGTGAATAGTAGCAATCGAGACATTTTCATTTGGCATCCTCCTCCTTACCTTAATTAGGCAATAGATTGGTTTTAAATCCTACTTTTGATCCCCCCTTTCCGTTATAATCTCTTGGAGCAGAAGTAAGTTTAGCGTTAAACTTACTCACCAGCCATTATATATGATGACCAAGGACTGTCAAATGGGATACAGTGCCACGTATCGCCTCCAAGTTGCTCAATCGCCGTTTTTTTTTAAAATAGTCAAAAATTCAAAAAAAATCGCAGAATATCTTCCGCCGCAACGACATGGTGGTATTCGACCGGACCTCGGTGTCTCGGTCATGATTTGCGTTATGCAACGATACTCAACCTCTTGATCTCACCTCCCCGGCATACTTCCAATACTGCGGGGCCCTGCTGTTGAACCTCTTATTATTAGTTCCGTTTCAAATACAACCTTCTGTTTCACCCCGTTGCCGTCGAGGAGCAATTCCGCAGCTTTTCTCCCGATGTCGTAGTAAGGTATCTTGATAGCTGTCAGGGGGGGGTCCAGAAGGGCCATGATCTCAGTGTCAATATAGGCAACTATTGAAATATCCCGTGGCACGTTTAAGCCCATATCCTTAAGAGCTTTCAAACAGGCCGGAGCCATTTCATAACCACCGACGAAAAAAGCGGTAATAGACGGATAATCCCTCATCATACGTTTTGTCTTATCATACGAAATCTGATAATCATAGTCGGCATTAACAATAAGACTGTCTTTAACTCGAATGTTATTGTTTTCAAGCGCCCTTCGATACCCCTCAATTATCCTCGGAGTAACGAGGGCCTTAGGCGGCCCGGTTATCAGAGCAATATCCCTATGGCCCAACGAGATTAAATATGAAATACCCTTGAAAGCATCCTTCTCATAGTCAACACCGACGTAATTTACCTTGGAGCTCCCCCAATAGTAATGCAGTATAACGAAATTGAAATGTATCCGGCTCAGGTTTCTTGTGTATGTGTTCACGAAATGTTGGGTAGTGTAACGTGTATTGAATATGATCAGACCATCCAACGTATTTTGTTTCACGATCTGATTGATTGGCCTATCCCTCAAGAGGTCTCTGCCGCCGGAAAAGAGGACAAGATCAAGGCCTTTTTGGTTAAGGACGTCCTGAATTCCCGCCACCATTTCAATGATTGTATAATTCCGGAATATGGGAGAGGCGAGCGGAATAAACAACCCTATTGAGTTCGTCTTTCCTGATGCGAGCCTCTTGGCAATGAGATTCGGATTGTAGTCCAACTTCTTTATGGCCTCGAGAACGCGCTTTCTCGTGCTTTCGCTCACCCTCGAGCCTTCGACGTTATTTATCACCAGTGATACGGTGGTATGGGATACACCAGCAGCTTTAGCCACTTCCTTGAGCGTCATATCCTCAGCTCCCAATCATCTGACATGAAGGCCGCTTCACCAAGTACTGAAAGGACAATAGAGGAATTTGGACCTCAACTTGGTTTAGCGGTAAATTGAATACCACTATTCGCAACCTCCTGTCAAACGGAAAGACACCGGAGTTCCCCTGTTTTTCAACCTCGATTTTCTATAAACTATTCACTTTACATTGGAATATGCTTTTCATAGGTGAACATGATTGTCCCCTCACTCCAGTGCTTCCGAGGTATGGAGATGGGACCACATTCCTCACATGCCGCCCGTTTCTTTTCCCCCTGTGGCTAGGATGGATGGTATAATCTGAGGTACGAACCGAGGGGTGGAGGTATTTCGTCATGGGAAAACCTAAGATTGTTATAGTGGGAGGTGTCGCTGGCGGTGCATCGGCGGCGGCAAAGGCCCGTCGATGTTCTGAGGATGCCGAGATCGTCATGTATGAGAAGGGGCCGGAAATCGCGTATGCCAACTGCGGCCTCCCCTACTACCTGTCGGGCGTGATAGATGACCGCCAGAACCTCCTCATCGTCACGGAAAAGCTCTTTCGGCGCCGATTCCGCGTAGACGTTCGGACCAACAGGGAGGTCATCAAAATCGACCGGGCGCGGAAAGCGGTGATAGCTCGAAACAAGGAGACAGGGGGTATAGAGGAGGAATCCTACGATCGCCTCATCCTCTCTCCCGGTTCAACCCCCGTGATCCCTCCCCTCCCAGGGGTTGACCTTCCCTTCGTTTTTACCTTTAAGACCCTTGATGATACGGACTGCGTCTACGGATACTTGCAGGAGAAGCATCCTCAGGAGGCGGTCATCGTGGGGGGTGGCCTCATTGGGATGGAAGTCATGGAAAACCTTGGGCTCAAGGGTTTAAAGGTCTCTATCGTGGAAAAATTGGATCAGATCCTCCCGTTCCTGGATTGGGACATGGCGGAGCTCGTCCGCCAACACGCAGAAGAGAGAGGGGTGAAATTCTACCTTTCCCAAGGTTTGAAGGGTATTGAAAGTCGAAACGGATCCGGCCTTCTGCATACGGAGACTGGCCAAACCTTGAAGGCCGATCTCGTAATCCTCTCCCTGGGCATCAGGCCAAACGTCGCCTTGGCAAGGGAGGCGGGGCTGGAAATCGGAGAGACGGGCGGAATCAAGGTCAACGAGTTTATGCAGACCAGCGACCCCGATATCCTCGCGGCAGGGGACTGTGTGGAGTCCATTAACCGAGTAACGGGAAAACCCGTCCTGACACCCATGGGATCCGCCGCCAATAAACAGGGAAGAGCTGCTGGGGCCAACGCCCTGGGAAGGGAAATCCCTGTCAAGGGCTTCGTGGGGACGGTAATTCTCAAGGTCTTCGACTTAACCATTGCCAAGACGGGACTCTCTGAGGCCGATGCCCGGCGATCCGGCTTCGACCCCCTCGTGACATTCATCCATCCGGGGCATATCGCAGGGTACTATCCCGGCTCAAAGCCCCTGCACATGAAGACCATTACCGACAGGACATCGGGGCGACTTCTGGGAGGCCAGGTCATCGGGGAAGAGGGGGTGGACAAGAGAATAGATGTCCTGGCAACGGCGATATATCACGAGATGAACGTACAAGAACTGCTCCAACTGGACCTTGCCTATGCACCCCCCTATTCCGCCGCCCGTGACCCCGTGGTCATTGCCGGGGCCGTTGGGCAGAACTTTTTCGATGGGGACTGGGTTCCTATCACTCCCACGGAACTCAAAGCAAAAATCGAAAGACGGGAGGAGCTGAACCTTATCGATGTGCGATCGAAGGGGGAATGCATCCAGGAAGGGATTATCCCCGGAGCCCTCCATATCCCCCTGGATCGGCTGCGGGATAAGGTCGACCAGCTCTCCAGGGATAGGGAAACCATTGTCTACTGTGCCACGGGCCTCCGCTCCTATCTCGCAGCGCGGATTTTGATGCAGAAGGGATTTACTCGGGTGAAGAACTTGACCGGGGGAACTGTGAGCTGGCTCTACCCCCTGAAGAAAATGCGTACGGAGTAGAGCACCTCGCCTACCCCATTACACTCATGGAAAACGGTAGTCAAATTTGGGCTTTAAACCCAAATCATTTTTTCCTTCTCCCTGTCAGATCCCTGGGAATTCGCAAAAGGAGCTCTGAGCGCGAATTTATATTTTTGGGGGTATCCCTTTCGCTGGACTACCTACTAGATCTCTTAACGGCTTGCCTCGATAGTCGGACAATTAGTTTTACGGAGCTAAAGGAAACAGCAAATTAATTTTTTCTTGACATATAGATATATTTGTGTTTCCCGATATATCTTATCCAGCACGAGGAAGTTTTAAACGTTAGTTCAGGTTTAGGCCAGCTCCTCGTAAAATGTTCTGCAGGTGGCCACGGATAAAGATATGTTAAGTGATATCAACGGGATTCCCTGAAAATATGGAGAAAGAAACTCCATGGGGAAGTAAAGAGAACGATTGAATCCGATAACGAGGCCCTGCAAAGAGGAGGGGCCGGGAGTATGGCAATTCTCTCGGAGGTGAAGGCACTCACATTCGATCTCTTTGGGACCGTTCTGGATCTTGGCGGCAGCCTCACACCCCCTATTGCCGGTTTCTTACGATCCAAGAGTTCTGATGAAACGCCAAATCGCTTTTGGGAAAAGTGGCGCTATCGGCAGCGCATTGAGCAGTATCAGGATACCATCATGATGATGGGACATAGCGGCTACCTTGAAACCGCACGACGGGCTCTTGTCTGGACTTTAAAACTCTCTGGCATTTCATTTTCAACAGAAGACATTATGAAATTGATGGAGGCCTGGAAAGAATTGTCGCCGTTTCCGGAGGTGGTCCCGGCACTCGATCGTCTCAAAACTCGTTATAAGCTGGTTGCCCTCTCGAACGGAGACCCACACTTCCTGGATCATCTTGCCAAAAACCGGGTTCAGTGGAATTTTGACAAGATTATCTCCGTAGAGGTAATTGGTGCGTTCAAACCTCATCCCGGTGTCTATCGTCGGGCGGCGGCCATTCTCGAACTGGAGGTGGGGGAATGCATGATGGTGTCATCAAACTCCTTTGATATCGTTGGCTCCCGGTCATGCGGGTTTCGAGGTGCCTTTGTGGACCGTTATGGACTCCCATATGAAGATACAACATTTGTACCGGATGTGACCGTAAAGGACTTCACCGGACTGGCAGATTCACTGATGGAACAAAGAACGTAAAAAGGAGGAAATGGTAATGGAACCAAAACCTTTTTCCTTCATGAACATATCGCACCGCGCGGGAAAACCGAGAGACACCGGTGTTACCATGATGATCGACTGGGGAATGGGGGTGAAACGACAGCAGGATCTTCTCGAAATTACAGGCCCTTACATCGACATTGCGAAAATCGCGGTAGGGCTCTCTGGCATTATTTCGGAGCGCGTGTTAAAAGAAAAGATCAAGATTTACGCCGATTATCAGGTGGATGCCTTCATCGGCGGCCAATTTCTGGAATATGGGATTTATCATCAAGGCCTGGAGATTGCCGAGCGTTATTTTGAGGAAGCAAGGCGGCTTGGATTTAGAGTTATCGAAGTCTCCGACAACAACCTTAAGATCAGTCCCGAAGATAAGTTCGAACTAATTCGAAAAGGTGTGAACGATTTCGGTCTCAAGATTTTGGGTGAGGTTGGATCAAAAACAGAAGTGAGTTCTCCTGAAGCCATGGTGGAAGGAATCAAAGGCTGTCTTAACGCGGGTGCATGGAAAGTCTTTGTGGAGGGAGCGGAATTCACCGATAAGAAAAACGGTACCCTGTTGACGAATGTTATCGAAGTCCTAACCTGCGGTGTGGATTTGAAAGACATCATGTTTGAGCTTCCCGGCCGCTGGATCAGCAATGTGCACGGTTGTGGGATTCATGACATGGAAGTATTTCTTGTCGATCAGTTCGGGCCAGAGGTCAACATCGCTAACGTGGCTCCAGATGAGATGTTGGAACTGGAAACCCTTCGCACTGGGGTGGGTGTTAAATTGGGGAAAAAATGATACCCGATATCCGATGCATGAGGTGACAGTTGGGAATACCGCATTTTACATCTCCAATCTTTTATGGGAGGTTGATGTCCCGTGGTGGGATATCTTCCATGAACGCAAACGTTTAAAAAAGGAGGTTAGCCATGAAGAAAACAGTTATCATCCTATCGGTCGTTGGGCTTTTCTGTGCTTTATGGGGTCCAGCATTTGCCGCCGACAAATATCCGAGCAAGCCGGTTACCTTTGTCGTCCCATGGGGGGCGGGAGGTATGACCGATGTCAGCGGCCGGTTGTTGGCGGACAAATTCAAAGGCGAACTGGCACAGCCCATTGTCGTGCTCAATAAGCCAGGGGCAAGCGGTATAGTTGGCTTGAAATACGGTTTAAGCCAGAAACCCGACGGTTACACCGTTGTAGTCGGCCCCATGACCCTTGCATTGACCACTCCCTATTTTCAGGGGTCGCAGCCTTTCAATGTTGACGATCTTTCGTTTGTCGGCAGCTATATGCCCCAGGAACGAGTACTATTTACTACACCAGACAAACCCTATAAGACGTTCCAGGAGTTTATTGCCTACGCAAAAAAACACCCCGGTGAAATATCGGTGGGCAGCGGCGGTGCCCAATGGGCCCTAGAAGTAATGAAAACCATTGCCGTCAAGGACGGGTTGAAGCTAAAATATGTCATGTTTAAAAGTGGCGCAGCTGGCTCTGCAGCCATCCTCGGTAAGCATGTGGATGTGGCCGAGACCGGTACCGGAACGCCAGCCTATCAGGCAGCTCGGGAGGGAAAGCTCATTCTTTTGGTCGATCTGGGCTCTGAGACTGTGCCCTTTTTCCCGGATGCCAAAAACCTGAAACAATTGGGATACCCCTTTACCACCCTTCTTGAGTACGGCCTTATCGTTAGGGCGGGCACCCCAGAGTCGATTCGAAAAAAATTGGAGGATACGCTTCAGAAGGCTATAAAAGATCCCGAGATCGTCGAGAAGATGACCAAGATGGGTTTGACCCCCCGATTCCTCCCCGGGAAGTCATATGAAAAAATTTGCCGAGATGCTGTGAAATCCATCCCTGAAATGACCAAGTACAACAAGGCGCTCAAAGAAGAATAATCTATCATCGGTGGAAGAAAGAGGGGAAGTTTTTTCCCTCCTCTCTTTCTTCCTTTTTTGGAGTCTTGGCCAAGTGAACGATGATCAAAAGCTTGGTTTGGTGCTTGTCCTCTTCTGTATCATCTTGTGGTTCTATGCCATTCCATACCACATCGTGGGCAAAGCACCGAAGTTTTTCCCCCGTCTGGTCACGATTTTTATCCTCATTCCCAGTATTTTGCTGATTTTCACCCGAAGAGGCGGTCCGAGAGAAATTCCCCAACGGTTTAGAGACTTAAAGGGCATTCATAAGGCTCTGGCCACAGCTGGCCTGTTTATCCTCTATATTTTATTTATGGACTTCATCGGGTATTTTACGAGCAGTTTTGTGGCCATCATGGTGTTCATGCTCTTCTTTGGATCCAGAAGCTGGAAAGGCATTATCTTCATCCCCGCTACAATTCTTTTCTTTATTTACATTGTGATCGTGAAAATACTGAGCTTCCCCTTGCCAAAAGGACTTATATATTAGTCAATTCACAGGAGATGCGGATGGTTGAAGATATTCTGGCCGGCCTGGGCATGGTACTCGCTTGGGACAACCTCTTCTGGTCTTTTTTCGGCGTGTCATTCGGGATGCTCATGGGAGCCATACCTGGTCTCACGGATAATATGGCCATTGTGTTGTTGCTTCCCTTTACGTTCTATCTGAATCCCATCGCGGGGATCTCCATGCTCATGGGGCTTTCAAAAGGGGGAAACTTCGGCGGTTCAATCCCTGCCATCCTATTTAACATCCCGGGAACCCCTCAAGCGATGGTAACCTGTTTGGATGGTTATCCTTTGACCCAGCAAGGAAAGAGCGGCAAGGCCCTGAAAATGGCACTTTACGGTTCCACTATTGGAGATACCACCAGTGATCTGGTTTTGATTTTCCTGGCTGCTCCTGTCGCCATGCTCGCCCTTAAGGTGGGGCCGCCAGAATATTCCATGATTATTTTCTTCTCATTAATTATCATTAGCATGGCGGCCACAGAGGATCCCATTAAGGGAGTAATTGCCACAGGTATCGGGCTTCTCTTGGGAACGGTTGGCCTTGACCCTATGCGCGGTACCCCACGACTTGAATTCGGTATTCTTGAATTGAGCGATGGATTTCAAATCATGCCAATGGTCATAGGTCTCCTTGCATTTTCAGAGGTTCTTAGACAGATCGAGTTGGATGTTAAAGGCAGATCAGAAAAAAAAGAAGCGGTTTTTGTACCGGAAAATTCAAGAAGGCCGGAAAGTGACAAAGATCCCAACCACCGAGTAACCCTTCAGGAATTTAAGGGGGTTATAAGGACCATATTTCGCTCAACCGGCATCGGTTCATCCATAGGAATCATCCCGGGCATCGGCACCACAGTGGCCGCTTACTTAAGCTATATCTCTGCTAAGCGAGCGTCTAAGCACCCCGAACTGTTTGGGAAGGGCTCTTTAGAAGGAATTGCTGCCTGCGAGTCCGGCAACAATGCGGTGGTAGGACCGAATCTTATTCCGCTGGTAACGCTGGGGATTCCAGGAAACTTAGCCGCGGCATTAATCCTGGGCGGATTTATGATCAAGGGCCTAACCCCCGGCCCGATGTTTATGCAGCGAAACGCCCCTCTTATGTACGGCCTCTTTACAGTCCTCCTCCTCAGCAATTTCTATACCTTCATGGTAGGCAATTTCTTCATAAGATATATAAGGAACGTCACCCAGATACCCAAACCCGTTCTCTTTACATCAATCCTAATCTTCAGCGTGATCGGCTCCTACGTTTTTCAAAGCAGCATATTCGATATTTTCATGATGTTCTGTTTTGGGATTCTCGGTTATATTTTAACAAAATTACAAATAAATCTTCCTACCATTATCGTGGCGTTTTTCTTAGGTCCTCTGTTTGAGCGAAAGATTCGTCAGGCGCTGTTAATCTCCGGAGGAGATATCTCCATCTTTTTCACACGTCCGATTGCGCTCGCTTTTTTTCTTTTGACCATATTTGGGGTGATATTTTTAATTAGCCGCAAGAAAAAAATAGATCAACGAATTTGAAATTCTTGGAAAACCGCCCTGGAAAAGAACTACTGAGCTACTCTGGAGTTTCCAGGGTAAAAAAGACGCAACGGATAGGCTACAAAAGTTAGGGTATATGTGAGCCTTAAACAAAATATGGGAGGAGATTATTATGGCAAAGAAAAATATCGTTGTTGTTAGCTTGGATGAAGTTCGTCCTGACCATCTGAGCTGCAATGGGTACAACAAAATAAACACCAATCATATTGACCTAGTAGCCAAACAAGGGGTGAGATTTGAAACCTGTATTAGTACGGCTGACTTTACTCCAATTGCTATGGGTACAGTAATTACTGGAAAATATCCCCATAAACACGGGGTGAGGGATGCGTATTGCCATATAACAGGACCATCAATTGGTGGAATTTTGAAAAAAAACGGCTACATCACCGCTGGCTTTGTGGGAAATGGACTATTGGCAAAGCAACATGGCTTTGCAGAAGGTTTTGATTTTTGGAATGAAACTTCAAAAGAGACCAGTTGGCTCGAAGTTCGGTATGCCGGCAGTGACCAAATCTTCTACGAAGGGAACTATTGGGTAGAGGAATTTTTCCAATGGTTAAAGAACAATCATAAAGAAAGGTTTTTTGTTTGGGGACATCTTTATGAAACTCATGAAGGTTCGGAGCATTCACTCCTGAAAAAGGGACTGATAAAAGAGGGAGAACTTACGGAGTTTGATTACTATGACGCTAAGATTAAGATGGCTGATGAGAAATTAATTGGCAGACTATTAAAAGCTCTAGCCGAATTAAACATAATTGATGATACAATTCTGGTAGTAATGAGTGATCATGGGACGAATCTTGGAGAGCATCCTGTCAAACCAATTCCTTGGCGAAAAGAAGACAAAAGATATCCACAGCATACCACAATGTATGATCATGATCTAAAAGTGGCAATGATTATTAAAGGCGGAGGCTTGCCGAAGGGAAAGGAAGTTAAAGGCATGGTAGGTTCTGTGGATTTGGTCCCTACTCTATTGGATTTTGTTGGCGTTCCAAGCGAAAAATTTGATTTTGATGGCTCAAGTCTGCTTCCTGCGATAGAGCAAGGTGAAGCCAGGGGAAGAGAGATTTATTCTGAGGATTTGTTTGAAGCAAGAGGCAAAGGGGCTTTACAATCTATTAGAACGGAGGGTTACAAGTTCATACGTAACTTAACTTTGGGAACGGAGGAATTTTATGATTTAACAAAAGACCCTCGAGAAATGAACAATATCATCAACGAGATTGACAAAGACAAAACCATTGAATTAAGAAAGAAGTTGAACGTTTTCCTTAAGGGCTCGGTTTCTCAAGGTGGGCAATTTTCTAAAAAGGTTAGGGAAAAGATTGATAAGAGATTAAGGGCACTGGGTTATATAAGATAAGAGATTCTTCCCACATTAAAATAAGAGCGGTTGAATAACTTATCATCTAAAGGAGGTATGGCTTGAAAAACGTAGTTCTGTTAACCATCGATACATTGAGGAAGGATGTTCTGGGATGCTATGGAGATGGCGGTGGGTTGACCCCCTTTCTGGATTCCATTCAGGACAGATCCATCCGATTCACAAGGGCACAATCCATCGGGCCGTATACCCAGGCATCATTTCCCGGGATACTCACCTCTTCCTACTATCTGGAATATGTAGTGCAGGAACGGGAACAGGAGCTCCTTTCTTACCGGCGGACCCTCGTCTCCGAGGTGCTCCAAAGGCAAGGTATCGCAACAGCCGCCTTTCACTCAAACGCCTATCTGTGGGACTGCTTCGGATGGAATCGGGGCTGGAATACCTTCTATGACGCCAGCGACGAGGAAGTGGACGATAAGGCTCCCTATACCAAGGCCCGGGAACTGAACAAAAAGGTACATCTGTGGTTATCGTCTCATCTCGCATCCGGAAGGGATAGACCCTTTTTCCTCTGGCTCCACTACATGGACATCCATGAGCCCTACGTCCCCGGGCGAACATATATCGATATGGAGGACCCAAGCATCGATCTTAGCGAGGATGCCATCTTCAAGCTCTTCGAGGACGTTGTGCTCAAGAGGGATATCTCGGATAGGGGCGTCGTTGAACTTCTCAAGAAGCTGTATCGTGCACACGTGCGGGAAGTTGACGATGCCGTTCGGGAATTTTTTGGAATGCTGAAAGAGCTGGACATCCTGGACAATACCGTAATAGTCATAACGTCAGACCATGGCGATGAGTTCTGTGAACACGGGGGGCTTTCCCACGATGCGAAGATGTATTCCGAGCTCATCGACATTCCATTGATCATCTTTGAACCGGGTAGGAAAGGGCCGGAGGTCTGTGATAAACTCGTCAGCAACATCGACATACCGCCCACTATCGTACGCCTTTTCGGCCTGCAGCCGGTGGAACGCTTTGAAGGCCGCTCCCTCCTTCCTCCTGAAGAATATCCCGTAAAAGGATGTTATGGTGAGGCCTTGGATATCGAAGCCAGCCAAAAGATGGGGGAGACGAAGGAGGTTCACTATTATCGGAAGGGAAATCTGAAGGCCATCTTTCGAGAAGCGGACAACTCCTGGGAGCTGTACGATCTTGAAACCGATCCNGGGGAATCGAATAACCTCATAGATACGTCCACTTCGGCGGAGGCCATGAAGGGGAAACTGNTGCCGCGGATCGGAAGGTCGAGGAGAAATGGATCATGAAGGGATTTGAGCCCCAATTGACGGGAAAGGAGACGGGTATATGGTAGATGAGAAGAGGGAAAGGGAACTCGCGGCGAAGATCGAGAAGTCAAAGGAGATCTTCAAGCAGGCGTTTGAAAGGTTTTCCCCTGAGGAGATGCGGCTCATCTGGTCCGGTGGAAAGGACAGCACCTTGGTTCTGTGGATCTGTCGGCAGTTTTGCGGGGAAAACAACCTCAATCTTCCCAGGGCCTTCACCATCGATGAGGGGGATTCCTTTGAAGAAATCGACGAATTCCTCAAACGGTACTCCCGGGAGTGGAATGTCCAGCTCGATTGGGGGAAAAACGAGGATGTTCTCAAGGCCTGTAACTACACCCTTGGTGCAGATGTGCACCTGAAGGACCTGAACGAGCGAAACCGTGCTGAGCTCAGACGCATCGGCTTTGACCAGGAGAGATTTCCCTTTGAGGCCGAATCCTATGCGGGAAACCACCTGATGAAGACGGTTGTGTTCAACACATATCTGGGGGAAAATAACGTCAAGACGGTATTTCAAGGGATTCGGTGGGATGAGCACCCAGCGAGGAAGAACGACCAGTACTCAGAGGAAATAGCGGCCGCTGAGCTAGTTCCCGCACATACCAGGTATCGGCCCATTTTACACTTCACCGAGCGGGATATCTGGGATACGACGTTGCATTATAAAATCCCATTCTGTCCGCTCTACGAGAAGGGGTATCGGTCCTTGGGGGTCAAGACGACGAGCCTCAAGGCGGAGGATAATCCGGCGTGGGACCAGGACCTTGAGAACACATCCGAAAGGGGTGGGAGGCGGCAGGATAAGGAAAAGGCAATGCAACGGTTGCGAAAGCTCGGATATATGTAATGAGGTTAGCCCGAAGGGAGTGTTGTCCAAAAAATCTATTTATCCACAAGCTGTGTAAATTGCAAACGCCCGCCATATGATGTTGAATATACATAGTGCTTTCCATTGAGAATTATCCAGGGGGGAAGGATCGAGGGGATGTCTAAAGTGGTACCGCCCCACGGGGGTAAATTATTCCCGAGATTACTCAAAGGGGAGGAGCTCGTCGAGGCCAGGGAGAGGGCGAGGAAATTGCCAAAGGTGCATATGACATCCAGGGAGACATCGGACCTGATCATGGTCGGCATAGGGGCATTTAGCCCGGTGGGCGGCTTCATGGGGAAGGAGGACTGGAAAGGGATTTGTGAAACATTCAAAATGAGGGACGGCACATTCTGGCCCATTCCGATCACGCTTTCGATACCCGAGCAGGAGGCCTCCGGATTGAGTGAGGGCGACGAGGTAGCCCTGGTCGATGAAGAAAGCGGCGAGTTGATGGGCTCGATGAAGATAGAGGAGAAATACACCGTTGACAAGCGTTATGAGTGCAAACAGGTCTTCAGAACCGATGACCAAAAGCACCCGGGAGTGGTCAAGGTAATGGCCCAAGGAGAGTTCAATATCGCCGGCCCCGTGAAGGTCTTCAGCGAGCTCGACTATCCAGGTCGATTTCCGGACCTCTACGCACGGCCCCAGGAGACTCGGATCATATTCGAGGAACGGGGCTGGCACACCATCGCGGCCCTCCAACTGCGCAATCCCATGCATCGATCCCATGAATACTTGGCCAGGATTGCCCTCGAGGTTTCGGATGGCCTCTTTATCCACCAGTTGGTGGGAAAACTGAAGGAGGGGGACATCCCGGCCGATGTTCGCGTTCGCTGCGTGCAGGCAGTGGTCGATCATTATTTTCCCACGGAGCGGGTCGTGACCAAGGTCTACCCCATGGAGATGAGGTATGCCGGCCCGCGGGAAGCCTTGCTTCACGCGGTTTTCCGGCAGAACTATGGAGCAAGCCACATGATCGTCGGACGCGATCATGCAGGTGTTGGGGATTACTATGGCCCCTTTGACGCGCAAAAGATATTCTATGAGATTCCCGAGGACGCCCTGGCCATCAAGATGCTCCCCATAGACTGGACGTTCTATTGCCGTAAGTGCAAGGAAATGGCATCCTTCAAGACCTGTCCCCACGGCAGGGAAGACCATCTCATCCTGAGCGGGACTCTCCTGCGCAAGATGCTCACCGATGGAGATCCCATCCCGGAGGAGTTCAGCCGCCCCGAGGTTTTGGAGATCCTCAGGGAGTACTACTCGGGCTTGGAGGAAAAAGCCGAGATCCAGCTCCACCGCCATGCCAATGGAGAGCCTGGTCGCCCATGACTAATCCGCTGGTGTTATTTCTCTTAGGGTTCATTCTCGGAATTTTGACGGGCTTTTTTGGCGTGGGTGGTGGTTTCTTAATGACGCCAGCCCTCAATATCTTCGGTCTGGACATGGTCCATGCCATCGGAACGGGGTTTTTCGTCATAGCGGGAAACGCCCTTATCGGTGTGCTGAGACATCGAAGGCTCGGCAACGTCGATCTTAAATTGGGCACCATTCTGGGTTTATGCAGCGTCGGAGGAGTGGAGTTTGGGAAAAGACTGGTATTGCATCTGGAAAAGCTGAACCTCGTTGGGACGTATGTTAGGGTGGCCTATATTATCCTGCTGGGTTTGATCTCCATGTGGATGCTGAGAGAATACTATCATTACTGGAAAACGCGGCAAAATGGGGAGGCGCGTGATGACTTCGGATCGGTGGAGGGCACGCATAGAATGGCACACCATATCAATCGGATAGAGCTTCCCCCAAAGGTTTCGCTTCCCCGTTCTGAAGTCGGCGCCATCTCAATCTGGGTCATCGTTATCTCCGGCCTCATTATCGGTTTCCTTTCCGGCTTCATGGGGATAGGAGGCGGGGTCGTTGGCCTTCCTCTCTTGATTTACGTGATGGGAGTGCCGACCATCATTGCCGTTGGGACCTCTCTGGTCACCGTATTTCTCACATCGTGTTACGGAACTGCGGTTTACGCCCTTACGGGAAACGTCCAGTGGGCACCGGGCTTCATAATCCTTGCGGGATCAATGATCGGCGTGCAGTGCGGGGTTTATGCGACCGAATATGTGACGGGTATAAAGATCAAGATCCTGTTTGCTCTCTTGCTGTTCGTTGTTGCGGCTTCCGTTTTCCTGAAGCAGATTGGCATGGTGACTATCAGCAGCTATCTCGTTGTCTGCTCAGCTGGCGCGCTATGCCTGGTCATTTTGCTTCCCCTCAGGAAAATAATTCAGGGGCGGCATTAAACTATCCTCCATCGGCATGAAGTGAATGGGGGCTCGGGTTTCGACCTGGAAAAATGAGAGGAGGGTGATCATGGAAAAGATGACCAATAAGGAACTCATGGCACTGCGGGAGCAACATGTTCCGCGTGGGCCCTTTAATGTGACGCCGATCTTTGTGAAGAGGGCAAAAGGAGCCATCATCGAGGATGTTGAGGGGAAGGAGTACATCGACTTTGCGGGCGGAATAGCCGTTGAAAACATTGGGCACTGTGCCGAGCACGTGGTATCCGCCATAAAGGAACAGGCGGAGCAGTTCATTCACATGTGCTTTCATGTGGTCATGTATGAGCCCTATGTCGAGCTTGCAAGGAAATTGAATGAGATCACCCCGGGGGATTTCCCCAAAAAGACCTTCTTTGTCAACAGCGGGGCTGAGGCCGTGGAGAACGGGGTGAAGATTGCCCGATACGTGACAAAACGCCCCGCCGTTATTGCATTTCAGAACGCATTTCATGGGCGCACGTATATGGCCATGACCCTTACCAGCCAGATCAAACCGTATAAGTGGGGCTTTGGCCCGTTCTGCCCCGAAGTTTACCGGATGCCTTATGCCTACTGTTACCGGTGCCCCTTTGGTCTGGAATTTCCATCGTGCCAAATCTACTGCGCTGATTATCTCGAAGACTTCTTCATCAACACTGTTGCGGCAGACGCGGTGGCCGCTCTCATTGCTGAACCGATCCAGGGCGAAGGGGGGTTTGTCGCCCCGCCTCAGGGGTACTTCAAGAAGGTCAAGTCCATCTGTGAGAAATACGGAATCCTTTTCATAATGGATGAGATTCAAACCGGGATGGGACGAACGGGAAAGCTCTTCGCCTGCGAACATTTCGATGTCATACCGGATGTCATCCTCACCGGGAAGTCCATCGCCGGAGGGCTCCCACTGGCTGGAATTACCGGAAAAGCGGAGATCATGGACATGCCCCATGTCGGGGGGTTGGGCGGGACCTTTGGCGGCAACCCTATTGCCTGTAGGGCGGGCCTTGCAGTTTTGGATCTGCTCAATGAGGAGATGTTGGAAAAGGCAACTCAGTTGGGAGAGAAGGTTCGAGCCCGGTTTCTCGACCTGCAGGAAGAGCATGAAATCATTGGAGATGTTCGGGGACTGGGACCCATGATCGGGATAGAGCTGGTGAGAGACCGAGGGAGCAAGGAGCCGGCCGCAGATGAGACCAAGGAACTCGTGAAGCGGTGCTACGAGAACGGGCTCGTAATCCTTTCATGCGGGGTCTACCACAATGTTATCCGAATCCTCATGCCCTTGGTGATCACGGATGATCAGTTGGAACGGGGACTTTCCATTGTAGAGGAGAACCTGAAAAGGGTTTCATAAATCGGCGATCTCCGCGTTTGACTCCAAGAATCCGAACATCCGATGAGTGGAATAGCCCTCCAGACGATGCAGGCGGAGGAAGGGTGCGAGATTGGGGGCCGAATCCCCTATATCACCTTGTAGATCATGAAAGCCCCTAAAAAAGCGAGAAGAACAAACATGGTTCTCCTGTACCACTGCTCCTCTATCATCCCATAGAAATAGGAGCCGACGTACGTTCCCAAAACCATCGCGGGCAGGGAAATTCCAAACAATCGAAGGACAACCGCCGTCGTAATGCCGCTAATGGCATGGCCAAAAATAACCATCATGCCGGCGATTACGAAAAATCCCTGAAGGGTTGCCTTTATCGTGTCCTTGCCCCATGACTGCAGCGAGGTATAGACGATCACCGGGGGCCCGGACGCGCCGAGCGCACCCCCGAGACATCCAGCAAGAAAACCAAAAACATAGGCCCACGCCTGTCCTATCCCACTCCGTAATGTCCGAAAGAACAGGCTGTACAGGGAGTAGCAAATCAGGATAATACCCAGGAAGTAATGGATTATTTCCCTGTCCAGTTTTTTCAGAAAGAACACGCCAACAGGTATTCCCAGGACAGCCCCAATGAGAAGGGGCCAGACCTTCTTCCAGTCGAGATACTTCCGGAGCTGCACCAGGAGCAGAAGGGCTATGGATAGGCCGTATAGTGCCGCCAGTGGAATAACCGCTTTGATGTCCAGGATAATCGCCAGAAGGGGAAGGGCCAGCAAGACGGAGCCGAAACCGGAGACCCCTTGGGTGAAGCCGGCTAAAAAAGCGATCAAACATGTCCAGAGGTAAGTTTCCACTTCTCCTCCAAAGGGGATTGGTTTTGACCAAATCTAATACCATTTCCCCCCTTTTTCGGCCAGCCCATTTCTAATGTTTATGCGTTCAACGTGCCCAATGGCATTAATAAGACCTTTTCGATAGATTATCCCCCGGGAGAAAAAAAACTTTCTGACGGGAAATAGTCTTTATCAGCAACCGGAAAAATGGTACATTCAAACCCTTGAGACCTCCAAACCGCAAGACCGCAGCACTGTGACAACGGAGGCATTGGTGAACCTGAAAGCCCTGTTCAAGCCTAAGACTCTGGCGGTCATCGGGATTTCCTTAACGAACGACCGCCATCCGGCCAATGTCATCTACAATAAGAATAACCTCAGGTTCCAGGCAGAGGTGTTCCCCGTAAATGACCGGGGAGGTATCCTTCAGGGGGAGCCGGTCTATCCCCGCATCTCGGATATCCCCAAAAAGGTGGATCTGGCGGTGATTGCCGTACGCGCCGAAGGGGTCCCCGATATCATGGCCCAATGTATCCAGGCCGGAGTTGGCGGAGCGGTTGTCATCTCCGGGGGATTCGCCGAAACCGGTCGAAGGGACCTCCAGGACCTTATGGTATCCCTGGCACGGGAGGCGGATTTCCCCTTTATCGGGCCCAACTGTCTGGGAATTTACTCGCCCCCCTCTATGGATACTTTCTTCCTCCCGAGCGAACGGATGGTGAGGCCGGAAACGGGAACAGTCGCCCTGGTCAGCCAAAGCGGTGGCATACTGGTGGATCACATGACGAAGTTCGCAGAGGAAGGTGTCGGCCTGTCCCTCGCAGTTAGCATTGGAAACAAGGCGCAGATTCGCGAGCTGGACATGCTCGGATATTTCGCCTCTGACCCTACTACGGAGGTCATTGCCTTCTACCTGGAGGGTTTCGAGCACAACGAGGGAAGGGAGTTCGTCCTGGCCGCACACCGATGCCCAAAGCCCGTAATTGTCTTGAAATCCGGAAAAAGCCCTGGCGGTGTGAGGGCCGTCTCCAGCCATACCGCTTCCATGGCCGGCGATTACGAGGTGTTCTCCGCGGTGCTTTCCCAGCATAGCGTGGTGGAGGCCAAGAATGAATTCGAGATGGTCTCCTTCTGTGAGGCCCTCAGCTGCTATAATCGACCCATTGAGGGAAGGGTCGGGATCATTACCGTTAGTGGAGGCCACGGTGCTTTGGCTGTGGATACCTGTTTCACCCATGGCCTTTCGGTGCCCACGTTATCGGAGGGGGCTCAAGCTGAAATCAGGGAAGGTGTTTCGCCGAGGGTGAGGGCAATCGCCTCCTATAGCAATCCCATCGATCTCACGGGCAGCGCCGTGGATGATGATTTTGTTGCCGCGGCCAAATTTCTGAGCGACACAGATGAAATCGATTGTGTCCTGATACTCCTTCTCCCCTATACGCCTGGGATCACCTCGGATTTGGGAGCCCGATTGAGCCAAATCTGCCGGCAAGAGGGAAAACCGCTCATTGCCTATGTGCCCCATGTGGAGAAGTACCGCATATTCATCGAGGGTTTTGAACTGAACCGGATACCCGTTGCCCATTCCATTGAGGGAGCCGTGCATATGGCCGAGGCCATGAGAAGGTGCAAAGCGTGCTGAAGAAGGGAATAAGGGACATACTCTCCGCTTCGAAGGATGCAGGTTGGGTCCTCGAGCCGGAGGCTAAGCGTCTGTTTTCCCTTGCCGGCCTCGATGTCCCCCGGTTCACGTGGGCAACCACCGTTGAGGAGGCGGTTCGATTTACCCGCAAGATCAGTTATCCCATAGTTATGAAGGTTGTCTCTCCTCGGATAGTCCACAAGTCAGACACAAATGGCGTGGCCGTTGGCATTGCCAGTGATGGGGATGCGGCCGAGACCTTTGATCGGTTTAGCCGGATGGAGGGCTTTGCCGGCGTACTCGTAGAGGAGATGATTTCCGGGTTGGAATTGATGGTGGGTGCCAAGATCGACTACCAGTTCGGGCCGGTGATTCTCCTGGGAATTGGCGGTACCGGGGTGGAGATTTACCGAGATGTCTCCTTGAGGATGGCCCCCCTCCGCCAGACCGATGTCGAATCGATGGTGAAAGGCCTCAAGGCAGGCCGGCTTCTGGAGGGTTACCGGGGCTCGGAGCCCATTAACCTATCCGAGTTGACCAGACTTCTTGTAACCTTCTCCGGTTTGGTCATGGGGCTTCAAGAATTCATCGAATCCATCGATCTTAATCCAGTCATCTGTTCACCGAACAAGTGCGTTGTGGCGGATGCCAGAATCATGCTCAAGGTCTCGTAGCGACGGGATTTCGTCCCTCTTTTCTTTGTATGACCGGTCCATTCTTCCTCGGATCACCTTAAATTTTTGCAAAGGGGTTTTCCGGATGATCGGCCTCTCAACGGCCTGGTTCACTGAAAGAGAAGCCATAACGGCCCAGGATCTGGTCCAGGAGATTGTTGAGCTGGGATTCAGCGCGGTGGAACTGGAGTACCGCGTGAGGGAAACCACATATCGGGAAATGCGGCCTCTCATCCTCGAGGAAAAACTCAAGGTAGTTAGTGTTCACAACTTCTTCCCCCTTCCCGACGATGAGCCTCTTTCAAAGGCCGGCAGCGATCGGTTTCTGCTCTCTTCTCTGGAAAGAGAAGAAAGAGATCTTGCCATAAGGATGACTATCCGCACCATGGAATGCGCGAGCGATCTGGGTGCGGAGGCCGTAGTTCTCCATCTGGGAAAGGTGGGAATGGAACCGGAGAACGAGCGCCTGGAGGACCTTTTCTATCACCAGAGGCTGGATACTCCCGAGGGGCGTGATTTCCTCAAAGCTAAGCTCAAGGAGCGGAGTGAAAGGAGGACCCCGTACTTGGAGAGCGTCTACTCCAGCCTGGACCGGTTGAATCACGTGGCAGAAAAACGGGGGATCATCCTGGGAATTGAGAATCGATACCACTATCACCAAATTCCCGACTTCGAGGAAATCGGACTGATCCTGAAGCGTTTTTCCGGGAGTTCTATCCGCTATTGGCACGATATCGGCCACGCCCATACCCTGGAAAGGCTCCGGATAGTCGAACCAGGATCGCTTCTTCGGTCTTATGGGCTCCTTTCTGCGGGCATTCATATTCACGATGCCATCGGAACTGACGATCACTGGGCTCCGGGGATGGGGGAAATTGATTTCGTGGGCCTGGCGGATTGGCTACGATCCTCTCCCATCAAGATTTTGGAGGTACACAGAAAATCGAATCGGATCGAGCTCGTCAGAGGCAGGGACATATTGAAAAGAACCGGGATAATGTGAGATCTTTTTTCGAACAGTCCATACGCATGTTTCCGAAACGGCTGGGAGGGCGGGTCGGGGATAGGAGGAAGGAGGTGTTGACATTGAAAAGCGATAAGGTACGATCGGGTTTGAGAGGGTACCCCACCGGTCACTGCTTCGTGCCCTGGGGCACACCGACGAACAGATGAGGCGTCCCCTGGTGGGGATCGTGAATTCCGAGAGCGAGATCAATCCCGGACACATGAGCCTCGGCAAGGTGGGCGCTGCGGTAAGGGACGGGGTTCTTATGGCGGGGGGCATGCCCGTGATGTTCCAGACCATCACTATCTGCGACGGAATAGCGATGGGACATGAGGGAATGCGCTACCCGCTTCCAAGCAGGGAGATCATCGCCGACTCCGTTGAGGTGATGGCCCAGGCCCACGCCTTTGATGCACTCGTTTGCGTCACCAATTGTGACAAAATCACCCCGGGAATGCTCATGGCTGCGGCAAGGATTAACATCCCCAGCATTATCATTAGCGGCGGGCCCATGTTGGCCGGAAAGATCGACTCCAAGACCATCGATTTGAGCGATGCCTTCGAAGCCGTCGGGCTCTACAAGAGCGGAAAGATCACCGAAGAGGACCTGGTGGAGTGGGAAAACAATGCCTGCCCCACCTGCGGCTCCTGTGCCGGTATGTTTACGGCCAATACCATGAACTGCATGGCGGAGGCACTTGGAATGGCGCTTCCCGGAAACGGAACAATACCCGCCGTCTATTCCGAGAGATTGCGCCTTGCCACGGATGCCGGGATGAAGGTCATAGAGCTGCTCCAAAGGGAAATCAGGCCGCGGGATATTATGACTATGACCGCACTCGAGAATGCCGTGAGGGTTGACATGGCGATAGGCGGATCTACCAATACCGCCCTTCACCTCCCGGCCATCGCCCATGAAGCCGGCCTTGACCTGTCCCTCCAGGCCTTCCACGAAATCAGCCAAAAGACCCCGCAGCTGTGCAAGCTCAGCCCTTCCGGCGATCACTTCATTGAGGATCTCTATTCGGCGGGGGGAATCCAGGCCGTCATGAAGTCACTCGCCGACGCTGGCCTCATCTCTCCTGATGCCTTGACGGTGACCGGAAGGACGTACGGTGAGGTTTGGGAGGAAGCGGGGGTCACGGTCAAGAGGAGTGATGTCATCCGTCCCGTAGCTAATCCATACCGACCTGACGGTGGAATAGCCGTTTTGTATGGCAACATCGCTCCCGAGGGTGCTGTCGTCAAGAAGGCCGCTGTAGACGAGGCTATGTTGCAACACAAGGGACCTGCCAGGGTCTACCAATGCGAGGAGGACGCCATCCAGGGACTTCTGGAAGGCCGGATTAAGAAAGGGGACATCGTCGTAATCCTGAATGAGGGGCCAAAAGGCGGGCCCGGGATGAGGGAAATGCTGGCGGCGACGTCCATCGTTGCGGGAATGGGTTTGGATCGGGACGTGGCCCTCATAACGGATGGTCGATTCTCTGGGGCAACACGCGGTGCAGCCATAGGACATGTATCACCCGAGGCAGCTGAAAATGGCCCCATAGGCCTTCTGAAGGATGGAGATATCATCCAAATCGATATTGTGAAGGGAACCTTGAATGCGGAGGTGAACGACGAGGAATTCGACAAGAGACGGGCCGAGGCAGGGCCTCCCAAGTTGAGAGAGGTTACGGGTTATCTCCGGAGATATAGGCAATTAGTGAGCTCAGCGGCCACAGGGGCAATCCTCACGGGCTGAGTTCCCTTGCCTGGCCTCCTCAATGACCTGAGAAGAGCTCAATAGTCAGCCGCCACGAGATAGTCCGAGCATGCTCTCAGGAGCAATCTGAAATGGAATTCCAGCTAACGAAGACTGTGTCTTCCAGATGGGAGTTAATGGTATGATTTTTAAAGATTATGAGCTCGATGAGCTTGCCCTCATAGTCATACCTCTCAACGCGGAGGGGGAGCCAGATCTTCTTTGAGACAAACACTCGATACTTCTCAAGGGATTTTCCCTCGAGATAATCCATGGCCCAAAACAAGAATGTTATTCGCTCCTCGTCTTCGTGAAATTCATTCTCCCTTTGCTCAATCGACCTGAGATTATTGAAGACAAACCGAATGAAATACCCGACATCCGTCTGGTCGATTCGTTGTCCGCTGGGGGTTCTGGCGATGGCGGCATCGATGGAGAGGCTGAACCTCAGGGCGGGAAGGAATCCGAACGGCCTCACGATCAACTCCTCATCACCACCACGGTAGAATATGCTTACCCCCTTATAGGGAGATGAGAAATCCACGCGGAATTTCTTCTCCTTCTTAAAGAAGAACTTGACCCGCCACCGCTGATCCTCCACCCCCTCTTTGTAGTACGTCACCTCCGTTTCACAGGTGAAATCCTCCACCTTTTCCAATACCGAAACCATCCTTTGAACCACGGCCAGTATCTCGTTTTCATGAGGGACTTCGAGGGGGGCCGCGAGGCTTGTCACCTGGAGTAGCATCACAGCTGATGCCAACAATATCAAAGGGCCTTTCATCATCTACTTGAAAACGAAGTTCTTCTCGAAGAGACTTGGGTCATCGAAGTGGGCCCGCCCGACGAGGACGAGGGGGTGGTTACCTCTTTGACGCATGCTTCCAACAGATGGCACCCCCATGGAGAAGAAGAGGACCTCCTCCTTCCACCTCCCTGATCCCTTGGCAATTCCATCTTCATCGAACACGCTTTCAGTTCGGTCGCCCTCCCTGGGCAACGCCTCCAGAATTTCGTAGGGCATGAGTTCATAGGGAATTGAATTCGAGGGGATGTCTGAGGCGAGTATACGCTCCACCTGATGGTATCCCGAATTCACGCGGATACCAAGGCGCTCGCCAGGGCCAACCTCCGGGAGCCATTGTGGCACGAAGGGGTCAAGCCCAAGGGATTTGGAAATCACTCGATCCAAACGCGCTTTCTTGGGGATGAAGAAGTGGTAGCATCCGCAGTTGTTCGTCACATCGACCATAAAAGGATGCCCCCTCGAGTCCAGAGACACGCGAACGGTCATTCCGTCCAAATGACCTCGTTCGATCCAGGGCGATCTCTTCCCGGCTCGCTCGGGATACCAGATGGCATAATTGATTTGTAAGATGGGCTCTCCTTTCAGGAAACCATGGGAGATATAGTAGTACACGAGGGGTTTTTGCCCGTCGATCGCCAACCGCTCTCCTTCCCAGNTAATACGCCCAAACCGATCATATGGAGCGGCAACATCCTGGAAAATGANGGGCGCGAAATGAGCAACAATCCTTTCCTCTTCCTCACNATCCAGCAAAGGCACGCTCAAGGGGTTTTTTCGGGAGTTCTCGANCAGCCCGTGAAGCTCTTTTTCCCCAAGGGGAANCCCCTGAGACGGGACAAAGCCAACGAGCTCTCCCTCCATGGGGAGCTCTTCCAGGTTCATGACGTACCAGGATTTGAACTTACCCCGAGAGCTCTTCGTGGCGAGGGTTACCGCAATTGAAAACAACGGGTAGAGCCCTATAGCCCTCCTGGAAAAAGAATATTCATCCGGCACTCCCACAAGGGGATGAAGGGTTTCATAGAAATCCGGTTGCCTCATGTCATGCTCGAGAAGCCTGTGAGAACAGGACTCCACGCGGGCAAATAATCCCTCTCGATCCGGCCGGCCATTTCTTGTGGACCCCAGTGAGAGGATCATCTCATCCGGCAAATTGCGAATCTCCTTCCACCTGGACTCGAGGTCTAACTGCTGCATCCACCGAACCCACTGTTCTCCCGCCTCGTCCTTCTTGACATCGGTCCCCAAGGATGCAAGAAAACGATTTGTTCGAAGATAGGGGAAACCCGAAATGGGGAAATTTGCGGCATCCCTCATACCGGCTTCGCTTACCTTTTCATCGAGGACGTTGAGAAATCCCTGACATTCCTGCGGTCTCTCAGACTGGAAAGGGACCCGGCGCTGCAAAAGGGTTGAACAAGCGAGCAGGAAAACAAGGAAAAGGGGAATTAGGTAACTCCGATATCGTCTCATCTTCATCCTCCCTCGGCCTGCATGGGCTCAACAAAGCTCGTTTGCCCCTACCAATATACAATAGATAATTGGAGCCCCAAAATTCAATATGGCATCTTTCTCCCCGAATACATATAATGAGCTCTAACCGGAGTTTCCTCAATGTTGTCGAGAAGGCCGTTGTTCATGAGGGGGATTGGCCATGGCACGATATAGTAAGGAGTCTCAATTGCAACCTGAGGAGGTCCTTCGGCGGGCCGCGGATTTTTTTGGCGCCGGGCTGGGCCTCACGGTAGCCGAGCGAACTGAGTGCTGTTTAAGCTTCGAGGGCGGAGGGGGACATGTGACCGTTTCGGCAGCCCGTTGCGAGCTGAACCGAACGGACGTGGACCTTGAGACCCGTGAGTGGGATTATCAGGTGAAGAAGTTCATGGAAGAGATTTGATAACCTGCAAAGCACCGTGAACCAGCTTCCGCATAACCCCTCTATAAACCCGGCCGAGCATGTCCTCAAGCTCTTTCAGTGCGTCACGATACACGAAGGCTCGGTATTCAGGGGGAAAGGCAGATTAAGAAATCGAGGTAAAGCTCGGACGCGAGACAAACCTGCTGAAAGGAGACCGACTCATCAGGCGCATGGGCATCTTGCAGACGGCCAGGTCCGAGCAGAAAGGGTAACACCCCCGCCTCCCAAAGTTGGTTTGCATCCGAGTGACTGCGAAAATCCTTTGGTTCCCAGGGGAGGGAGCGCCTGGCGTAGACGGCCTTGAGACCCTCTGCCACCGGGCCTTTTTCTGGGAGCTCATAACCAGCATCGATGGTGGCAAAGCGGAGCGTAGCATCGAGACCAGGGTCCTCTTTGCGTTCTCTGACGAAGATCTCTTCTAATTCGAGAATGATTTCACCCATGGGAGCCGCGGGTGGTAGATGGACATCGAGCCAAGCCTCACACCGGTCCGGAACGGCAAAGCCGACCTGAGAGCTGAAAAGATCGCGGATATTATAAACGGCCTCCGAGCGGTCCCGCTCCATGTAGCGAGTAATGTGCAGGATAAGGCGAAGCATGGACTCAATGGGATTTCGTCTCATATTAACTACGGAGGGATGCATCCGCCTGCCAGTAGTGCAGATTTGAACCTCAAGGTAGCCGTAGCTCCCGATACAGGGTATGAGATCAGTCGGCTCACCAACTATTGCCCAAGGAAAGTGGAAATCCTTAACCAGCTGTCGGGCACCGTCTCCCTCTTCTTCCTCTCCCACCACGAAAACCAGCGCCGCCGGAAGCTTGAAAGAACCATGTTCCCATAACGTCAAATACGCCTCCACCATGGCAGCGCAACCACCCTTCATGTCAGCAGCTCCCAAGCCAATCACCCGATCACCCTGCTCTCCGTACCCGTAATGGTCCAGATCATGAGCACCTATCGTGTCCAGATGACCGATGAGAGCCACTTGGGCATCGGTTTCCGGTGGGACCACCACCAGATTGTATCGATGGTCGTCCACTGGTTGGCGGAGTACCGGTATCCCGTGTCTTTTTAAGTAGCCCTGAAGGAAAGCGAGGATGTCCCTCTCCTTCCCAGAAGGACTATAGATATCGATAAGTCGATGTAACAATTGCCTGAGCCGTTGAGGTTTGATGGCAGGCGATGAATCACGCACGGTTTTTGTGCTGTCGCCTTGTCTGCTCCCTGGCATTATTCTTCTTTATCCCCAGTTGGGCGGCTAAATTGAGCGTCATATAGATGTGTTTCTCGGGGTTGCCAAATCCCACTTTTTGGAAAAAACGAAGGGCTGCCATATCGTCCGCCTCCGTGTCCACGAGAAGCATCCTCACTCCATTCTCCAGCATGAGATCCCGAAGCCGGTTGAAGAGCTTTGTTGCAATATTCTTTCTCTGGAAAGCAGCCTCTACTCCTAGCCAAACCAAATGGCCGTATTTCCAGGCCGAATGACTTTTACTGATTGTACTTCCCAAAACAAAACCAACAATTCGCTCGTCCACCTCTGCCACGAGGCACAGCTCTGGATCGCCCTGGTACAGGGAGATCACCTCAAACTCATCCCACGTCCGGTACAGGTTCGGAACTCTCTGCGCCCTGAAAAGCTTCTCGCCGAGGTGAAAAACCGCGGGAAAGTCATCAATCTCCATCTCACGGATCGTGAGATTGTGGTGCTTTTTCTTCTTGCCCAAATCTTCCTGCATATTCATTAGAATATGGTGCTCACCTCCCCCTTTTGCCACGTTTCAACAGGCGTTGCTTACCACCGATCTCACTATATCAGATATTCGCCATGAATGGTAGATTTCGCTCACAACCTCTCCGTTGGCCGCTCGGTAAACGAGGCCAAGCGAGTTCTCGAGGCCTTTCTGTTCGTCACGATGCACGAGAGACAGGTTTGCCCGGCAGACTGTGAGGAGGGGGAGGATACCATGGTTGCCGAGTCCGAGGAGATGAAGAAATACCTCGCCACCCATTGAGGTCGATGGGACTAATTAAGGGCGGCCTCTGCCGTCCTTTTCCATCCGAGGAGGGGATCCATTGCCCCCCC
>JGI2171J19970_10000182_pt1 | contig 28846 bp, 29 predicted proteins | sample DeeMarSWOR324_28_FD_19970 | JGI IMG/M metagenome (IMG submission 19970) | reverse complement strand
TTCTCCTCTTTTATCCTCAAAAATATAAAGGTGTACCCGTAGGCTGCTATGCGGATATTATTTCTTATAGAAAAATTGCTGAAGAACTAGGCTATTCCCATAACACCGTGGATCATGAATTCATCAATACTAGGGAGTCTTTTTTTAATAACGATGGGAAACGAAAGTTTAGGGTTTTACTATTCCCCGGAGGTGAGCCCTACCGGTGGTTTGAACAAGCCGCAGGGGAAGGAATTAATTGCCAGGGAGTAAAGAATATTCTTGATTTTATTGAATCCGGAGGTTCTGCTATTGCAATATGTATATGTGCGCCCTCCCTGTTTTCAACATGGATGGAATTTCTTAACCCAAATCTGGAACAAGCCCAACGGGGTGAGTGGGATAAGACCGTGAGAACGCCGGGTTGTTTTAAGCGTTTCTGTGGGGTTTATGCATTTAAAGGTGTACTCAGGGGACCTCAAGAGAGCAACCGGCCCTACCCAAAAGCCGTATTTCTCCCCATCAAAATGAATCCTGACAATGAGATCGTGCGAGAAGCCAACCTCCCACCTGTCATCCATCAGATCGTTGTGGGAGGTGGCTCCATCCTTCCTGATGATGGCCAGCCATTGGATGTTGTGGGGTGGTTTCCCAACGGAACAGTCGCCATAGGCATAGTCCCCTACGGTCAAGGGCGGATCATTATGTCTAATCCCCATCCCAATATAACTGGACAATTGGGAGAGAAATGGCGACGTGTCGTGATGAGTACTCACGCGAGGCGGTGGGGGTGGACGGAGGAGATGATTAGAGAGGGGCAGAAACTGATTCAAGAAACTCCGGATCCGGATGGCCCGGAGCCTGATTGGGCATTGGCCAAAGCGATGCTTTCTTATGCCTATACAAAAGCCCGACAATGAGCGTTACAAAGCATAACCACTGCATTCACACGGATGCTCTGGGCTGACGCACTTCGCACCGGTGATGCAGAACGTTAGGCATACCAGAAGGATTTGGCAAACCGAGACAGAGTGAGCTACATAACCCTGCTTGGTCATCGAATTCAAGATGAAGTCGAACCCGTGCCCCTCCGTCCAATTCTATCGATTAACGGAAGAAATCTTGCATTCATAGGGATCAAGCCAATCTCAAGGAGTTAGCAACAATTAGCCGGGAGGTGCCTCTTTTAGTCATCTGTCTATGCCAAATTGCCTTTTTGTTTTGAATTGCTACAATTGGAGTAATTATGAATCTGACCGCATTTCTGCTGTATGCCCGCGCTGAGCTGCGGACCATAGGTCATCCTTACGTCGCTGAAAAGCTGGAACGGATTGAGGATATCGATCTCTGCGTCTGGGTGGCAGACGCTATCGTCCGGGCGGGAAAAGGCCGTTATCAAGCTCTCCCAGAAAACTTCTACCAAGCCCTCGGTGATTATCTCATAGCTCGAAGACATGAAAAGGCGTCCCTCAGAGCAGCGATTGAGCGTCTAGCGGTTCACTTTGAAGGCTTTCTCCGTACTGCGGTCGAAGCTGTGTTTCCGGAGGCCGATGTGAAACTCGTGGACCAAGAAGGTAGATCTAAGGGAAATCTGTCCCAATCCGGGTACGTTCCAGACTTTCTAAAGCACTTGCTTAGAATGAACGCCAACTTGTGGAACAGCAAGCCTAGTTACTGGAAAGACCGATCGGTGGAAGAGGCCATCTATGGTATTTGCTTCCGTCACCAACAGCGCGCCAAGCATGAAGCTAGAGACTACTCGCTCGCGGAGCTCGAATCCTTGGCGACGCAGGTTCTTGGAGGGATTGTGCTATTCGCTCGTTGGGCCACGCGGAATAGTCAAATTGAACCCCAAGTGCGTGAACGGCGAGATTTCGCCAGCAATGTCGCGTTCTGTATTGGCCAGAAATTCTTCAGTATCAGTTCACAGAATTGCGGATTGGTGCTGAAAACAGGGACCTGTGCCAAGAGCTGGAAAAGTTAAGGGGGCATGCGGCTCAGTTAGTCCAGCAAGCAAAAGAATTACGCGAGCGGGGGACTGACCCAACCTCTGAAGAAATACGCGAGTTCTATGTTACCTTGGAAGCATGCGCTTCGGATTACGAAATACTTGTAAGCGAGTTGAATCTTCGAGAGTGGAGGCGAGAACAAGCGGCGGATCGGTGGAGTTGACAATTCCCACGCTCAGGTTTGAGTCATTTTGAGTTATCTTTTCTTCCGAAGCCACCTTTTGAATTCAAGAGAGACTGTCGAAAAAGTCCTGTGGATAAGAGCGATTTCCCGTAGGATGGCATTTTTGCTAGATGTTGGTTTTAGACTACCTCGTTCAGTTGGCTTTTTTTTACCTTCTTAGATGAATCCGATAATCGAGCCCAGATCCGGATTATGCCATGTTTTCAAACGCAAATCATTAGAGTGCAAATCCCATCCAGTATATCAAATTCCCCTAGCCGACTGAGCGTTTAATACAGACTTTCCTAACCGGCTTGCAGCCCTTCGATTTACGGTATCCATCAAGTGGCCGTAAATATCCATTGTGACGTTAATCGAGCTATGTCCAAGTTGGCTTTGGATATATTGGGGATGTTCCCCCCGAGCGATAAGCAAACTGGCGTAGGTATGCCTGAGGTTGTGAAATCGCATCCGAGGCAGGCCAGCCCTCCGCAGTGCCGGAAAGAAACGCCTGTAAAGCACGTTGGCTGCATTCTCTGGGTTCCGTTTTCGGTTGGAAATACGAGCTCCAATTCTCAGATAATACAAACCATTTTGTACCTTTTTAGCTCGTCGATCAGTTGGGGGGCAATATCGATCTTGCGTCTTGCCCCCTGTCGATGACTCCTGATTGCGATAGCGGGCAACCCGTCAGGGAATCGGGTTTTCGGCCAGTTTCGCTTAACCCTCAAATATCCCATAGTCCCATCAACCATGTCTTTACCTGTGCGACCTATCGCGTTTCTCGCCCGATCAATCAAACCCTCTTGTTTTTATCATTGGCTGTTAACAAATCTAGTAATTTAGGGGCATAAAAAACCTTTTTTCTTTTCCTCCCATGAACTTCCTTAAGAATACCGATTCTAACAAGCCTCATTACTCCCAGTTTCACAGAATTAAAAGATCTATTCCATTTTTTACTTAATCTTGAGATGGAAATAAAAGGATTCAAAAAAATCTCATCAATTAACCTATGAGCAGTTCCAGGAATTTTCTTAGTTCCTTTAAGTATTATTTGGTATTCAGCGTGAAGTTCCAATATCTTCTTGGCATCCGATATAGCTTCTTGTGCCTGATTGGCAACTCCACGAAGAAAAAATTCAATCCAGCCTCGCCAATCCCCCTTCTGACTAACAGCAAGGAGTCTGGAATAATACTCTTCCCGATATTTTTCGAAAAACGCCGATAAGTAAAGAAAGGGTTGGGATAAAAACCCTCTTTCGCAAAGGAAAAAAGTAATTAAAAGTCTACCAATACGCCCATTACCATCAAGAAACGGGTGGATCGCCTCAAATTGGTAATGCATTAAAGCACATTGGATTAAGGGGGGTTCTTTAGGATTCGAATGAAGATATTTTTCCCAATCACTAAGCGCATCATTCATTTCTTCAACAGGAGGTGGAATGAACATAGCTTCGTTAAGCTTACATCCCGGGGGACCTATCCAATTTTGCCTCCCGCGAAGTTCTCCCGGGCTCATATGTTCACCTCGTACCCCTTCCATTAAGACTTTATGAATTTCACGAATGAGTCTTATGGATATGGGTAACTCACTTAAACGACCTATCCCGTATTCCATTGCCCGAACATAATTCTGTACCTCTCGGACATCTGGTACTTTCGGCATTTCTGGCTCCGCGGCTTCGAAGAAGAATAAATCGCTCAACGAAGCTTGAGTTCCTTCAATTCGTGAACTTGATACCGCCTCTCGGCGGATATAGGGGGAAATTAGAAGGTAAGGGTTGGGTAGTAGTCTTCCTGTTCCGGACAACTCTCCTAACAATCTTCCCGCTTCAGAAAGGAGAAAAGAAAGATTTCTATTATAATTGATCCGGGGCGGTAAGGGATTGGGGAGAAATGCGTAATAGCCTGTCAATGTCTTTATGCATTTGCCCGCTGCTGTATCTTTAAAGTCTTTGGGATTCAGTGAAGGCTCCTATTGATAGATGATGCAATAACCAAATAGCTTATTGCAGGATAGCATAAAATCCCGCAATAGTCAAAATTTTACTAACGAATTCAGCAATAACCAAAACCTAATTGACGGATAATGGCAAATCCATCAATAACTCCTTTTTTAATACTAGCAAAAGGAAACAAGTATATGGTAGCAATTAACAAAAAAGGGATTAGGCACTATTGCCTAACCCCTTGAAATCATTGGAGGCGGCGACCGGATTTGAACCGGTGAATAACGGTTTTGCAGACCGTCGCCTTCCCACTTGGCTACGCCGCCATGGAGCGGGAAACGGGACTTGAACCCGCGACCCCAACCTTGGCAAGGTTGTGCTCTACCAACTGAGCTATTCCCGCCGCGACACTCATAATTAAACCATCTCCCTTTTCTTGTCAACCGCTTTGGGAATCGTACCCCACTGTCGGAAAAATCCCCTGAAATACTCCAGCCCCGACCACACAGTCAAGACCAAGGCCGCCCACAGAAAGATCATCCCGACATTGTGAAGGTCGATGGAGTAGTATGAGTAATGGCCGATAAGCGTGGTCGTAGCTATGACCTGAAGCAGGGTTTTATACTTCCCCAATCGGCTGGCTGAAATAATGAGGCCCTCATTGATGGCGATTGCCCTCAATCCCGTTACCGCCATCTCCCTCCCCGCAATGATGGCAACAATCCACGCCGGAACCCTTCCGAGATGAATGAGCATAATGAGGGATGTTATCACGAGCAACTTGTCTGCCAGGGGATCCAGGAATTTTCCGAGGGTGGTAACGACATTCTGCTTCCGGGCGATATATCCATCAAATCCATCCGTAATGGCCGCAAAGAGAAAAATCATGGCTGCAACGAAGCTGACCACCTTTCCGGGATAAAAGAGCAAAAGAACGATGAGGGGAACGGCCATTATGCGGCCGATAGTAAGCCCATTGGGAAGGTTCCAAATCACCCTCCTTTCACGTCTTCTCAGCTCTTCCTTCTTAATGCTTATAACTTTCATAATATCGGAGGACTTTTCTGACATAGTTTTGCGTCTCACCGTAGGGAGGGATTGAGTAATTTTGAATGACGACTTCCTTTCCGGCGTTATACGCAGCGATAGAAAGCGCCAAGTTGTTCTCAAAAGTTTGGAGGAGGTGCTTTAGATGTCTCACGCCCCCCTCTATATTTTGCCTGGGGTCGAAGACATCGACCACCCTCCATTGCATTGCCGTCTGGGGCATCAACTGCATCAGCCCCTTAGCGCCCTTCCGGGAAACGGCATAGGAGTTAAACCCCGACTCGGCCTGTATGACGGCCTTAACGAGAGCGGAGTCGACGCCATATTTGCTGGAAAATTCCTCGATCATGGGATCGTATTGATCCGGATCGACGCGGACGGATCGTGAATCCCCTTCCTCCCGAATGTAGAGCTCATACCTAGGATCCTTAGGGCAGTTGCTGAAGTGATAATCCCCATTCTCGTCGATGTACCGGTATATTCCCCCGTAACACGGGGCATCAATGCCCGTTAAAGAGAACACGATCGCGATGAGAATGATCGCGAGAAGTTGAGAATACGGATTAAAAGAACAAGAACTCTTTTTCCCTTCCCCAGCCATCCTTCCTTTCCTGTTTTTAGCATACCCCCTTAGGGAATGTCAACAACCGGTTCCGAAATGGCAGACCGCAAAACTGCATAATGTTGCGCTCAGAGCTCGTTTTCCAGTTTTTCACTTATGAAATGAGCTGCACGCAGATCTGTTAAATTTATTCCTATAGCAGAATTTGTGCCAAATTATCCTTGAAATGTCAATTAAAAAGGAAGGGGATTTTCAGGGCAAGGGTGAGTTTAAAAGAGCAATTTTCCAGGGAAAGGGTCACATTTCCATGTCCATCTAAAGCAGGATATGCGGAAACACATCTCTTCTCAGTCAAACGATCCTATCCACGGGCCACATGAGGGCAAAAAGTCCCTTGTCTCCCACCTGCTCATCCAGCTTTTTTATGCGGTCAGTTAGTTGCCTTGTTTTGTCCTCGTCCTCTAGAGCGATTCCCAGCACCGCGTTTGTCCCGGGCCAGATATGGGTATCCATGTGGGGCGCACTCCTCTCCCCTCTTCCCAATACCCGCTGCCATTTAGTATAGGAGTCAATCCCCAACCCCTCTAATACCTCCACTACCTCCTCTTCTACAGCCTCATTATAGACGATCATGATCATATTCATCATGTCCCTCTTTCTCTGGCTCGTTTTCCAGCTTCCCTTCTCCTTTCAAGGATATAGTAAAGGGTGGGTACGAAAACGAGGGTGATGAGTGTGGAAGCAAGTAAGCCTCCAAAAACGGCCAGTCCCAATGGCCTCCACGTTTCAGCCCCTTCTCCCGTGCTGACGATCATGGGGAAAACCCCGAACATCGTGGTAAGGGCGGTCATCAAAACGGGCCTTAGCCGACGCCTCCCTCCCGTTATTATGGCCTCAAAGAGCTCATTACCCCTCTTTCTCAAGATATTAATATAGTCCACCAAAACGATGGCGTTGTTGACCACGATGCCCACCAGCATAATAAGGCCAATGATGGAGATCAGATTAAAGGTCGCCCCCCACAGGAAGAGGAAGGCCAAAACGCCGATAAAGAGGAACGGCACGGAGAACATGATAATGAAGGGGTGGAGGAAGGATTCAAACTGGGAGGCCATTACCATGTATACCAGGATGACGCCCAGGCAAAAGAGAAGCAACAAATCACGGAAGGACTTCCTCTGCTCTTCCACCTCGCCCCCCCATTCTATGCCGATCCCCGTGGGAACGGAGAGTTTTCGGATTTCCCTATCAAGGTCTTTGGCGATATCCCCCATTGGACGCCCCCTTACGTTGGCCTCCACGCGTATCACCCGCTGCTGGTTTTTGCGGTCGACTTCCAGGGGGCCAAATCCATACTCAACCCGGGCAATATTTTTCAGCTTTGCCGAATTCCCGTTGGGGAGGGCTATGGGGGTATTTTCAAGGTCCCATATCTTCCTTCTCTGGGGCTCCCTGAGCCTTAAGAAGATATCATACTCGTCCCCCGCCTCGATAAATTTTGCGGCTTCGTATCCATAGAAGTTAGCTCGAAGGGTTTGCGCGATGTGTGCCACATTGAGGCCCAAACTGGAAGCCCTCTCCCTGTCTACCCTCACATGAATTTCAGGCTTTCCGGGATCGAAGCCCATGGAGACATCCGCCGTTCCGGGGATGCGCTCCAGAACCCCCTTGACCTTGACGGCAAAGGCCGACAATTGCCCCAGATCATGCCCCAGAATCTCCAGGGATAGGGGCTTTCCCCCTCCCATGACCATTCGCCGTGTGGGATCATCCGTCTCCACGCTTATCCTCTTCAGGCCCGGAATCCGGCGGACCTTCTCCCGTATTGCGGCTGCGATCTCCTGAGAGGATCTCTTCCTCTGTTTTTTTTCGACTATTTTGGTGCCCGCCTGACCGATGTGGCTTCCCATCTTGCTGCCAAAGGCCCGGGCCAAGCTCTTCTCCATCTCGCCAGCTCTCGCAAACATTGCCTCCATTTCCGGGGCGTTCTCCCTGAAAATATTCTCTACCTCCTTCATCACCGTGTCCGTCTCCTCGACCCTCGCCCCAACGGGGAGCTCTATCTCCGTGCGGATAAACGTAGTGTCGTGCTCGGGCATGAATTCCGTGCCGATGAACCTGAGCAGCATAAGGCTGGAGAAGAAAAGAAGGGTTGCAGTAGCGATGGTGAGTTTTCGATGATGGAGGGCCCAGTTCAAGAGCCTCCCGTATCGGTTTTCCAGCCATTCAAAAACCCTCTCGGATCTCACAACGAGGAGGCCACGAATTCCGCTGGGCGCCTCGCCCCCCCTGGGCTTTGCCCTGAGCAGCTTGGACGAGAGCATTGGGGTCAGGGTCAGTGCCGTAAAAAGGGACGCCATGATGGTTGTGCTCACTGCAATGGCCATATCCTTAAAAAAGATCCCGGTGATGCCTTTCAAAAAGACGAGGGGAATAAATATGGCTACAGTGGTGAGAGATGAGGCGGTAATGGCTAATCCGACCTCGGAAGAGGCGAAGATAGAGGCTTCGGAGGGACGTTCCCCTTCTCCGACGTGACGGGTAATATTTTCGAGGACGACGATGGAGTTATCCACCACCATCCCCATGGCGATAATCAGGCTGGATAGGGACAGGATGTTGATGGTAAGCCCGAACCCGTACATGAAAATAAAGGCTATGATGAGGGAAAAGGGGATTGTCAGGAGGATGATGAGGCTGGTGATGGCCCTTCTCAGGAAAAAAAGGACCACGGCAGTCACCGCGACGAGGGCCCACCAGAGGGTACGCGAGAGGTTTTGGACAGATAAGAGGATATCCCGGGACGAATCCATTATGATCTGGTAATCCACATCCTTTGGAAAGGTGGGCCTGAGCGCTTCCAACCTCTTTTTCACCTTGGTTGCCACATTCACCGTATTGGTTCCCGATTGTTTCTGAACCAACACCATAAGCGCGGGCCTTCCGTTGACCCTAATATAAATCGTCTCTTCCCTATGGCCATCCTCTACCTGTGCTACGTCCTTCAAATAGATCAGAGCTCCGTTGTTCTGGCCCACAATGATATTGCTCATCTCATAGGGTTCTTGGAATTCCCCAAGGACCCTAATCAGGTAGTCGGTTTTCCCCATTTTGATATCGCCCGCGGGGAGGTTAAAGTGCTCCGCACGAATGGTTTGGGCGATCTGCTGAACCGAGAGCTTGTAGGCCTGAATCCTCTCCCGATCCAACCTCACGTTGATCTGCCTCTGCAACCCCCCCAAGATTTGAACGGCGCCCACCCCGGGGAGGTTCTTCAACCTATCGGCAATGGTGCGATCCACGAATTGGTGGAGCCTGGGATAGCTCTCCTCGGCGGTGAAACCGAGGAAAATGATGGGAAACATGGCGGTGTTAAACTTGAAGAGCATGGGATCCTCGGCATCGTCGGGGAGATTTCGTTTTGCGAACTCAAGCCTCTCCCTGATATTATTGGAGGCCTCATCCAGATTGGTCCCCCAGTCGAACTTGCAGGTGACGATGGATTGGTTCTCCACGGAGATAGAAGTGATGGTATCCAGGTTGTCAACGATGCTCAATTGGTTCTCGATATGTCTGGTTACCTTATCCTCCACATCCTCTGCCGTCGAACCCGGATAATCGATGATGACGCTGATGGCTGGGGGCTCGATCTCGGGCAGCATATCCACGGGGAGCATGTAAAACGAGACGAGTCCCAACAGGAGGATCGCGAAAAAAATCATAATATTGGTAACCGGGCGCCGAACGCCGAACTCAGGAAGTCTCATGGCCCTTTTCCTCCTTCACGATCTCCAAGGGTTCCCCCCCTTCCAACGCAGCCTGTCCCTTCACCACCACCTTCTCCCCTTCTTTTAGCCCTTCCTCTACCTCCACGTACCCGAAGGGGGTGAATATGGGTTTGATGACCCTCCTCTCGGCTCTTTTGGTGTCTCCCGCAACAATGACGTGATACAACCAAACCCCCTCCTGGCGCATGACCGCCTCCCGCGGGATGACGAGAGCCTTTCTCTTCCCCTTGATGATGCTCACCCTGGCGAACATACCCCCCTTCAGGGAGTAATCTCCATTCGGTATCTCGATCTTTACTTTGAACGTCCTGCTTCCCGGATCAATCCAAGGATTAACTATTACGATCTCACCCTTAAATACCCTGTCGGGGTATGCATCAACCTTAACCTCCGCTTCCTGCCCCACACTGACGCTGGCCATTTCGTATTCCGGAATACTCCCTTCCACCTTCACCCTGCTTATATCTACCAGGTGCAATACCTCCGTAGCTGGCGTGGAGGTAACATACTCCCCCTCGTTTTTGAATTTCCCAACGACTACACCGGAAAATGGGGCAACGGTAATGGAATCCTTGAGTTTCTGTTTCGCCATTTGCAGGACAACCTCTGCCTGTCTTACCTGCGCTCGAGCGATCTCGATATCCTCCTTAGTGGGGCCTTTCTTTGCCATCTTCAACCTTTCCATCGCCGCCTCATATTGGGCTTGAGCCACTTTGTACACGGTTTCCGCGTTGTCGAATGTCTTTTTTGCTACGGTATGTGTCTCGAAGAGTATCTTGAGGCGCAAAAAGTTGACCTCGGCATCCTCCACGTTTGCCTTAGCCTGCGCTAATCCGGCCTCCGCTTGCTGAATCTCCTCCTCCCTTGTGCCAGCCAGGACTTTATTCAGATTTGCCTGTGCAACCTTCAAGGCTGCCTCTGCCTGATTCTTGGCGATTTTCAATTCCTCCTGCTCGAGCTTGATGAGGACCTCCCCTTCCTTCACCTCATCTCCTTCATCAGCGTATACTTTCTCAATCCTCCCTGAGATCCGGGGGCCAACGTTGCTCTCCTGTTTGGGGGAAATGCTTCCGGTGGCAGCAACATAGGATATGACATCCCTCCTTTCCACCGTTATCACCTCAACGGGGACGGCGGTTTGTCCCTCGCCTTTATTTTCGGCCTCGGTTTTCCCCTTGTTGCAGCCAATACTGGTTGAAAGAAAAACCAGAGAAGCCACTCCTAACACAGCACATTTTTTCCAGATCATGGTAATCTTTCCTCACGAGGGTGCACACGAGCACTACGAAGAAATTGTCCTAATACGTAATGACTCCCATTGCCCTTTCCAGTTTTGCCCTTGCAATGTTGTAATCACTTAGTGCATTGTAATAGTTGGTCCTGGCCTGGGTGAGCAGCGTTTGGGCATCCAGGACATCGGTAGCAGTGGCTACCTGTTCTTTGAACCTCTCCTGGTTAATCCTGAAATTCTCCTCGGCCTGCTCGATGGCCAGCTTGGCGACATCGATCTTATCCCGGGCCTCCGTCAACCTCAGGTGCGCGTCCTTCACCTCCAGGGAAATACCATCCTCCACTTGAACCTTCGCATCCTTTGTCTGAACTAACCTCGTCTCCTTCTCCCGCACCAAGTGTCTCTTTTTTCCCCACTGCCAAAAGGTCCATCGGGCATAGGCCGCGATGTTCCAGCTGTCCTTATCCTCAAAGTTGCTCCCCGATACGCCGGGGTCGTCCCCCACCCTCTCATAGTTGCCCGACAAGCCGATGGTGGGAAAGTACTCGCTCCTGGCAAGCCAAACCTCCTTTTCCGCTTTCTTCACGTTCAGCTCCGCCTCCATCAGTTCTGGGCGATTCTTGCGGGCTTGTACCAGACATTCCTCAAAGGGAATCTCCATAGGGCGATACCCCAGGATGTCCTCCACCCGCACCTCCATTCCTATATCCCTCCTTAAGAGGGTGTTAAAGGAAGCTTTTGTGACGGACAACTGTACCTCTGCGCTCGTGAGGTCCTGCCTCGCCTGGGCCATCCGCACCTGAGTCTGAAGCAAATCGTTCTTGGGGATGACGCCCACATCATAGAAGGCCCTGGAAACCTTGAGCTGTGATTCAAGCTGTTCGACCGCCTGCACGGCGACCTGCCGAATCTTCTCGGCCTTGAGGATGTTGAAGTAAGCATCCTTTACCTGGAGCACCAAATCCTGCTTGACGAGCTCCCAAAAGACCTTGGATAGGTCAACCCCGAGTTTGGCCAATCGGTAGGACCAGTAGAGGGCACCTCCCCTAAAAAGGGGTTGGTCAAGGCCGGTCGTCCAACTGTAGTTGGATCGTGTACCAACCGTGGCCCGTAACCCCATTGCGCCGATGTAATAAGGGGCAGTGTTCAGGTAAGTGAACCCGTATTCGGTACGAGCGGTGGGGAAAAAATCGGTTAAGGCGGCCTTGTTCAAATAATCGGCTCCCTTAATACCTTCACTGGCCGAATGGAGGAGGGGGCTTCTGTCAAGGGCTATCTCCACCGCCTCCTTTAAACTGAACACCTTTCCCACTTCATCCCCCAACGCCTGTCCACCCATGGACACAAGCAACACGCAAACAAGTATTATTTTCCTCACCATAGAGCTACCTCCTCTTCGTCGGACTTTGAACCCCTTGAAAAAAGATATCCATAATAATCGGTGCCTTTGAAACCAGGGAATACGCCCTCGGGCTCATGAGCCACTCGAATACGAATGAATTAACGATTCCCACAAACCCGTGGGCCGTGTCACGCGGATCCATCTCCCTGAATTGCCCCCTCTCTATGCCGTCGCGCATAACCTCCTCCAAGTCCCTGATATAGGCCATGAATTTATCATGAACCCCCTTTCCCAAATCATCCTTTATGGTCCACTCGAAACGGTTCCGTTCGGAAATGTAGATCTTAAAGAAATCCCTATTTCTCTGGATGAAGGTAAGTTGCAGACGGATAACTGATTCAATCTTGTCGATGGGGGAAAGATCCTTGTCCAATTCGGCCCTGGCCAAGCGCGTTATCTCCTCGACCTTCTCATCGATGAGGGAGAAATAGAGATCACTCTTCCCCCTGAAGTACTTATACAGGCTCCCGGTCCCGAACTCCGCCCTCCTGGCAATCTCATCCATGGAAGAGCCGTAAAATCCCTTGGCCGCAAAAACCTTTTCCGCCGCCGATAGGATGTCGGCCCTCCGGTTCAAATATTCCCTTCGCTTTCGGCTGAGCTTTTCCCTCATTTTTTGAAATCGTTATTCATTTTTCGAATTGAAATTCACAAATATCCAAAAAATCCCCCCTTGTCAAGACATTATTTTGACGTCTCTGGAAAACTCGCTTTTTACAATGGAAGAATATTTTTTTCTGGGGGGAACCCCTGTGGATTGGCTTACTTGCCTTCATATCAAAAATGATCATTTTTGCTGCGCTGTCCGAGACGGATCATGGGAAAAATATGGATTCTAAAGCTGCCTCCATCTTGAAACTGAAATGATTTGGTTGGTACGTTTCATGTAGTGCATGAAACCCGTTCAAGAATGTATAAGACTGCCGATATTCGGGTCTCGCACTGCATTGCATTCGATGTAATCCGCGGCAGAAGGAGGAAATAAATGGCAGAACCCATACGTGTCTCCCCGGAAGAAGTGAGGCGAAAGGTAACTTCGGGCTCCTCGCTGCTCGTTTGCGCATATGAGGATGACGAGAAATGTAAGAGGCTTCATCTAGAAGGCGCGATTTGGCTGACGGAATTCAAAGCGAGACTTCGCTCGTTGCCCAGGGACCAGGAGATCATTTTCTACTGTGCCTGAAACAAGGAAGCGACTGCTGCCGGTCAGGCGGCGAAATATATGCAAGAAGGGTACAATAACGTGAAGGTGCTCGGTGGAGGCGTAGACGGCTGGAAGAATGCGGGGTACCCGCTCGTACCATAAGAGTGGAGTCCCAAGGAGAAGCGGGTATGTCATATCTCCCAATTGAAAGCTACGGAATCATTGGAGACATGCGTACCGTGGCCCTGGTTGGGATGAACGGGTCGATCGACTGGTTCTGCTTTCCGTATTTTGACTCCCCCAGCGTCTTTGCAACCATCCTCGACCATAAGAAAGGGGGACGCTTCAAGATCTCCCCCGCCGACTCGGAGGTCACCTACAAGCAGTTCTACTGGCCGGAAACCAATGTTCTGATCACGCGTTTCCTCTCGGCGGACGGCGTCGGTGAGATCACGGACTACATGACAGCGCCCGAACCCGGTGGAAGGGATGAACACCAACACCAGTTGTTCCGCCGCGTCAATATGGTTCGGGGAACCATGTCCTTCCGGATGGAATGCTTTCCGGCTTTCAATTATGCCCGTGATAAACATGAACTGGAAATGAGCATGGAAGGTGCGTCCTTTTACTCCCCAGGGCTCAGCCTGGGGCTCTCGTCCAATTTCCTCTTAGAGCAGAAGGGAAACGGAACTGTCCGCGAGTTCACGCTGCAAGAGGGACAAACGGCGATCTTCATCCTTCAGGAAATCGAGCCAGGCGCCGGCTGTGCCGCGTGCCTCAGTGAAGGGGAAGCGGAAGAAGTCTTCATCAAGACGGTTGAGTACTGGCGCCGTTGGATTTCCAAATGCACGTACACCGGTCGGTGGCGGGAGATGGTGCATCGATCCGCGCTGCTGCTGAAGTTGCTTACCTATGAGCCAACTGGCGCCATCGTCGCAGCGCCGACCTGCAGCCTTCCGGAGGCCGTGGGCGGGGAGCGTAACTGGGACTACCGGTACACGTGGATACGAGATGCCGCCTTCACCCTGTACGGTTTGCTCCGCATCGGGTTCACGGAAGAGGCCGCTCAGTTCATGCAATGGCTGGAAGGCCGGAGCCACGAACTCAATCCTGACGGATCCTTGCAGATCATGTACCGAATCGACGGAAACCAATCCTTAACCGAGGAAACCCTTGACCACCTGGAGGGTTACAAGGGATCCCGACCGGTTCGGATGGGAAACTCCGCCTACAATCAACTCCAGTTGGACATCTACGGCGAGCTGATGGACTCAGTCTACCTCTACAATAAGTACGGGAGTCCCATCTCATATGAGCTCTGGACCCACTTAAGACATCTCGTAGGCTGGGTGTGCGAGAACTGGCAGAAGCCAGACGAGGGAATTTGGGAGGTGCGCGGTGGCCGGCAGCACTTCCTCTACTCAAAGCTCATGTGTTGGGTCGCCCTTGACCGCGCCTTGCGCTTGGCTGATAAACGTTCGTTTCCCGCCGATCGTGACCGCTGGCTGAAGTGTCGGGACCAGATCTACGAGGAGATCATGACTCGGGGCTGGAGCTCGAAACGCCAAGCGTTCGTACAGCATTACGGCAGCGACTCCCTGGACGCCGCAAACCTGATGATGCCCTTGGTGTTTTTCCTCTCCCCGACGGATCCGAGAATGCTCAAAACCTTGGATGCCATAAACCGATCGCCCGCCAGTGGCGGACTCGTCTCCAACAGCTTGGTCTATCGGTACAACCCTCAAGAGACCGCCGATGGCGTTGGAGGAGAGGAGGGAACGTTCAATATCTGTACCTTCTGGCTTGTCGAGGCCTTGACACGCGCGGGAAAAGTTGATCCCGCGCGCCTGGACGAGGCCAGGCTCATGTTCGAACAGATGTTGGGCTACGCNAACCATCTCGGGCTCTATGCCGAGCAGACCGGCCACCGTGGAGAGGCGTTAGGCAATTTTCCTCAGGCATTCACCCATTTGGCCCTGATCAGCGCCGCTTTCAACCTCGATAAAGCCCTGGGTGGAAAGGCCTAATGAGGAGGTCGTCTTCAATTCCTCGGTATCCACGTCCTCCTCTCATCTACAATATGGATAACACTCCATCCCTCTCTCATCAGGCTCTGGCCTATCCATCGCCTGTGACATTTCCATGGCAACCGCTCGGCGCAGACGAATGTCGTGGGGGAAGAGCTCCCGATCTCCATGAGCCTGAGCAGGCCTTCCCTATAGCGAGGCGTAGCCATGTATTTCTCATAGCCTCCCCTTCGAAACCCACCCAGCTCGGCGCCTAAGTAAACATAGCAAAATCCGGCCCCTCGCAGGTCCCTTTCGAACGAACCCCTCTTGAAATGCTCGAACCGGCTCGTGGGGAAGCTCCGAACATCCGCAACGGTCTCGATCCCATGCTGTTGGAGAAGCGATATGAATTCATCCAAGGATCGTGTGCTGGTGCCGATGCTATGGATCCTCTTCCCACCTGGCGCTTCCCCCTGAGAACTCACTACGAATTTCCCCCCAAGCTACCAGAGAAATTGGAGCTTTTCCTCCATGCGATACTGACGGCCCAGCTTCCAGATCCTCTCCCTAAGCCTTGATCCGTACTGAATCCTCTCCCGCTGGTTAAACAGTACCCTTCTATATTGAGAGACGAGATGGGGATAATGATCTCTCAACACTGGAAAAAGGGAGGCCCATACACCGGGTCGGGGGTTGAGAAGGTCCACGTAGATCCAATCTACCCCAACATCCCGGAAGGCTGCGACGAGACCCCTCAGATTTTCCTCGGTATCGAAGAGGCAAGGCATGATGGGACCCAAGAAGGCATAGGTAGTAACGCCCTTCTCCTTGGCCTGTGCGAGAAGGGAAAGCCTCTCCTCAGCGGGGGAACTCCGGGGTTCGAAGATCCTCCTAAGCCCCTCATCGAGGGCGGTAACGGTCGCGCCCAGTTCCACCTCCCGCCTCCCCTCAAGGAGGTCCAGATCTCTGGACGCAAGTCCACTTTTTGTCAGGATGGTAATCGGAAAACCATTGGCCAACAGGATTTCAACACACGCCCTGGTAATCCCGTACTTCCCCTCCAAGGGCTGCCAACCATCGCAAACGGAGCTGACGAACACCCTTCCCGTTCGGCACCGTTTGACCTGTTTCATCAAAACCCGAGGAGCATTCACCTTTACATCCACGAAATGGCCCCATGGCTCCCAATGCTTGGCGTACCTCATCATGAATCGTCCGTAACAGTAACCACATCCGTGTTCGCACCCCAAATATGCATTCACGGCGTAATCGGCGATGCCAGACCGATTCAAGATTGACTTACATTCAATCTCCCTGATAGTTACGGTCAAATGTTACCCTCCATAGGGATGAGATCCGGGAATTTCCGGATGGGCCCATTGGGCCTGGGACAAGGAAGACGGGCGCTCAAAGCTGATGCGTTTTATCGTCGCCGAAGAGGTCCACGACGACGGAGCCGATGCGTATGACGCGAATCTTAGCAGGATCGAGTTCTGGCGCCACAAAGGATATGGTCCCACGATGAACATCCATGTTCTCGAGGATTCCGAGGCCGATGTTGAAGTTCTCTTCGTCGTTGAGCCCGATGAGCACCCCATCCAGGCCCCTCCCCCGGTAGCGAACCCTGAACGGGTTGACCACTCGTATCTCGCCCAAGCTCCTCTGATAGAGTTTCACCTCTCGGAAATAGGCGGCGAATTTCCTCGATCGGTTGGACCTCCTCTGGTCCGGTGATTTCGTCCTCACCTTCTCCGGGGTCCTCAAACGATGAATCGCCATATCCGGCCGAAACTGATGGGGCCTGAGGATGCCTTCTATCTCCCTCCTCCTCTGAAGCCCAATAAGGTGAGTCGGTTTCAACAGGTCAACCTTTTGAAACTTAAGCTCCCAGGCGACCTCGCCGGTCACGAAGCCCGTCGTATCGATGATGATAATCCCCGGCTGGAGCTGGGCCGACCGGTCCGCGATTCTCCTGATCCCAACCAACATCTCCAACATATGTCCCCTGGGGGACGTCGAACCAACAAAATAGGAAGCCACCGCCTCGACATTCTCCATTGTGGGGGGCGGTGATTCGAATAGGGCAAATCCGATGGTGGTAGGAGGACCCAGGACTGATTGCCCGATATCTCCGTCAACGAGGGCAACCCCGTTCCCCATCTCGCACAAGCGGGTTACGAGGAAATGGGCAAGGGTGCTCTTTCCCGTGTCCGATGCCCCGAAGATTAAGGCACTCCCCTTTTTCCGGTGGATGGCCTCGACTAGATCCGTCCAATCGCCCGGAATCTCCCTTTCCATACCTCCCCTCTCAGGATCCACTTCGGAGCACCTCCCCGAATCGATGGGCATCCTCCATCATGGAGATGTTGTTGAACATGAAATAGGCGGCCTCACCAAAAGACCATTTCGCCTTCAGCTCACGGAGATCTTCGTCGGTGTACCGATAGCGATATCCCATCAACCCGTGGAGGCGAAAATAGCGAATCTCGCCGGAAAGGGGGACCGCCCGAAAGGGGTCAACACAGTGTACCAACCCGAGCTCGTTGCATATCGCCCGGATCTCCTCCTCATCCCAGTTTCCCCTGGGCTCCCAGATAAAGGTGAAATCCTCCCCCTCGATGTGCCCAAAGAAATCCATGATATTGCTCACGTGTTGGGATGTCATGCGGAAACGAGGCGGGCACTGAAAGATGATCTTTTCCGCCCCGAGGCCCCTGCAAAACTGAGCGGTAGCCTCGAAGGCCTCAAAGACCTCATCGGTGGGCTTAAAGGATCCGTAGTCCTTCCTCTTATCCTCGGCGACGGTTGTTTTGAGCCGGCGATAGGTCGGGCTGGTGGGCTCATGGGTGATGAGCTGCCATGCTTTGGCGGTGAATTCGAACCCGTCGGACGCCTCCTCTCGCCACTTATGAGCCGTCGAGAGGGTGGGGAGCTGGTAGAAGCTCTGCTGGATTTCAACCACCGTAAATTGTTCAAAGTACCGCTGCCTGGCTACGGGAAACCCGCAACAACCAATTTTGATTGCCATCTTCGCCGGTCCGCCTTGTCAGAAGAGGCTCATCTGCTCCTTAGATACTTCCCCCTCCCCCCTATCCTCGGGGGAAAAGATACGGATTTTCCCGTAAACCCCGTCATGACCTGGGACGATGTTTACTTTTCCCTGCCTCATCCGAACAATCCCTTCAAGGACCCTCGACGTGGTAAAGCGATTCAATTCCTCCGGCGGCATATCCAGAAGAACTGCGAACTCCGAGCCTCCCGCCTTTATCATGCGCTCATACTCGGCTTCCACCGCCTTTGTCCCCACGCCGACGGCCAGGCTCTCCGCGATGATCTCCTCAAGGGGAATCAGGTGGATAGAGGGGATGCTGTTCCCGGGGACAAAGCCCTCCGGCCGATCAGCCATCTCCTCTATCCGATGCATCACCCCTACGGTTAACCTCCTCTTGCACACTGGGCAGAGGTAGTCATTGGCCCTGGTCTGGGGGGGGGAAAAGATCACGCCGCAATTGCGATGACCGTCGAAGTGATACTTTCCCTCCTGGGGGAAGAATTCGAGGGTGAAGAGGAATTTCCTGCGGTCCTTTTCCCTGATAGCCCGAACGATTTCCCGGTAATTCAAGGGGCAATCGAAGACATTGGCTTCTCTGCCCAATCGAGTCGGGGAGTGGGCATCGGAGTTGGAGATCAATGTTATATTGTCCAGCACGGATAATCTCCAGTTCATCTCGGGATCCGAGGAGAGCCCCGTCTCGATGGCGAAAATATGCTTGACCTCTTCCCCATAGCACTCCTCCAGGGAATCAAACCCGGAATTGGCACCAAAAACCGAGAACCACGGTGTCCACGCGTGAGCCGGCACCACCAAGCAATCATCGTGGATGTCGAGGATGATCTTTATCAACTCCTTGGCCGGAAACCCGAATATAGGCCTTCCATCCGAGCCCAGCTTGCCCAAGCCCCTCAACTTATCGTTAATGCCTTCAACCGCCGATAAACTCGGGGCGAAGATGAGGGTGTGAACCTTTCTCACCTTCCCCCCTTGGGAGAAGATGTTGCTCACCTCACCGGTGAGCATGAACTTCGTTTCCCGCTCCCCACGCTTGAGCACATATATTCCCTCGTCGAAGGGCTCCAGTTTCGACCTGATCTCCGCAAAGTAGGTGGGATGAGTGAAGTCCCCCGTCCCGATAAGGGTAATCCCCTTCTTCTTACCCCAAATGGCCAGAGTCTCCAGCTCCATTTCCCTACTAGTGGCCCGGCTATACCTGGAATGAATGTGAAGATCGGCTATGAACCGCATAGCAACTCCTTTGGCGGAACTCCTGCCCTTACCTCAGCAAATGGGCGTTTCCAATCCTGACCCGCTTCAGGCCCACGCCCTCCGCAATCTCCTTACACCTCATGGCATGGGATCGGGAAGTCGTTGGCAGGTCGACGAAGTGGAACTGGGGGTGGAAGGCCAGCAGTGCATAGGGGATCTCGGGACTCACGGAGGCGATAAACCCGGAAATTCCCCTTATCTCATCCTCATCGATATACCCCGGGACCAGCAATGTGCTTGCCGCCAAAAACGGGGGATCCGGCCTCTTGTTCACCCACCTGCCCAAATGCTTGAAGTTTTCCATTGTCCGCCTATTGCTCACCCCGCAGAGGGCGAAATGAACCGGCTCGCTCCATGCCTTAAGGTCAAACTTTATACATCCCCCCGATTCGAAGGCTATCTCGGCCATCCCCTCCAAAAGGGAAGGGTTCATTGAGCCGTTGGTTTCCCAACAGATCCTCAGGATTCGGCCCCGACACCGTTCCAATGCAATCCGGGATGTCTCAAGGGAATGGGGAAGCTGGGGGGTAGGATCTCCCCCAAAAAAACAGATGCAGCTCGTTTGCTCATCGGCAAACTGGGCCAACTTTGCCGCGCTGATCCTTTCCTCTTGATGAATCCTGTGCCTAAAGGTCCAGTTCTGGCAGAAGAGGCAATTGAAGGAACAGGCTTGGTAGAAGACGGCCAAGTTCTTGTAGCCGTACTCCGGGCCCTTGGCATAGGAAAACCGAGGATACCCAGAGTCAGATCCCCCGGGGCAGACCCAATCAGCCACACAATTGGTGGGAAGGCTATCATAGTACCACCCCAGGTTCCCTTGCTCTGAGTTCACCCCGACCAGGACGCCTCCTCGATTTCTCCTCAATCCGCAGTATCCCTCCCCCCCCTCGGGAATCAGGCATTCATTGAAACAGATGGCGCATGGCGCACCGTGCGGGTCTTTGGGCGGTTTCAATGGTAGGTCAAATGGGGTCCTTGCAGCTCTATGGGCCTTCTCGATCCGAGGAAGAACCTCTTGGAAGTGACCTCGAATACACTGGATACAGAGCCTCAGGGCCTCGGATATCTCCCCTGATTCCCTCCTGCAACGAAGACACGTCTGCTTGGGGGCCTTCATGCTGGGGATTATTCCCATTGGGGCATCACTCAATCACCTTATACACTACATCATTTTCGCGGACACGGTCCCCGATTTTAATCCCGATATCCGCGCCCGGATCCGCCTTCTCCACATTCTGGTTCTCGATCTGCATCGACTCCACCTTCTGGGTGAGATCCGTTGTGTGACCTTGAATGTGGATGGTGTCCCCCACATTCAAGCTATCATCGGTAAGTTTAATCGCCGCAACGCTGATTTTTCCAAAAAACTTGATTACCACGCCCACCTTCTTCTCTTCCATCGATTCTTCCCCCTTTCTTTCAACTCTTAATCTGATCCCCGGCCACTATATCACACATAACGAGCAAAGAAAAGCGCTCACCCCCCCTCTGATCCACCTTCAAGGCATCATTTGCGGAGTTGCCTTCAATCCCTCCTCCTTGCGGCACATTGCTCCCCCCAGAGGGTAATGCACCCTGAGTCATCAAGGACATCGCCCGCTCAATTACCTCTTCCACCTCAATGAGCTCAAGGCACCTCCGATGTTCACACCTTTCCAATTCCTCTCGCCTACATGGGGAGCATTCCAGCGCCTTTCTCAAGATAGCAACCCTCTCCCCCCGAGGTCCCCAGATTTCGGGATCCGTGGGGCCAAACAACGCTACAGTCGGAACCCCAACGGCGGCCGCCAAATGGGTCATCCCGGAGTCGTTTCCAATATAACACCGGCACCTCTCCAATAGTGAGGCGACCTGAATCAGAGGAAGATGATCGGCTGAAATGGGACACCTGGCTCGCATCCGTTCCAATCCGCTCCCCAAGTATTCCCTTTCGGCGGGGCCGATAAAGAGAATTGTACTGAGCCCTAACTCAGCGGTAATGCTACCCGCCAGATCGAGAAACTTTCCAATGGGCCATAGCTTCTTTCGGCTCCCACTGCCCGGATGGAGGGCGATCAAGCCCTTCTCCACCCGCTCAAGCGCGCCCTTTTGTGCCAACCAGGCCTCGGCGAACTGCCTATCCTCCTCTGAAAGGAAGATACGGGGAATTCTCATCCCCTGGGGGACCCCCATGGACGAAAGGCAGGAGAGCATGTGGTCAATGGCATGGACCCTGTCTCCTTTTTCGGGAAATGGGGGAATGGAAAGGACCTTCTTAACCCCTGCCTTCCTCACATTGGCGGAGAAAATCCCCTCCCCATGTTGGGCGAAGAGAAAGGCAAGATCGAAATCCGCGAAATACCGGAAGGCTGGGCCGTCTAAGTTGCCGTCCTTCAGGTAAAGGAAGCCAAGGGCAACCCCATCAATGGACTTCCCCTGATCCGCATAGTATCGTCCTTGGACGAGTTGGAGGATTCTCGGGTAGCCCAACAATTCGATCCGTGCCCCGCGATAGTACTGCCTAATAGCCCCAAAGGCGGGAAGGCAGAGGATGAAATCCCCCACACCTCCTTGATGGACCATTAAAATGTTACCCGGTTTTTCCCCATCCATGGTTCGGCTCGTCCACAATATTGTGGAAAAGTCTGTTGATAACTGCTGTTCTTATGTATGTAAATATTTTAAAATCCGTAAAAATTAGCACATTGCCTACAAAATAGGCAAATTAAAAAATTTAATAATATCAAATAGTTAGATTTTTCCCACCATTACCTTCCCTTCTGATGGCCACCTGGCCAATCGCTGGCCTTTCGATCTTCCCATTTTCTTCAGGGAAAGGAGGGACGGGGGGTGGTATCACATGGAGTCGGCTTCTCGAAGGTAGGTTGCCGCCAATTCAGGCGGAGTTGAGTTCACGAAAAAGCCCGTTGCCCACTCGAAGCCCTCCCTTAGCCCGATCCTCGGCCTAATCTCCATGTGCCAGTGATACTCCGCCCTATGATGTTTATCCTGGACGGGAGAACTATGGATGGCGAAACCGTAAGGGGGATCCTGCAACAACCGTAAGAGCCGGCCGAAGACGCTCCCCATGACCGAGGCCAGATCCCGCATCTCCTCATCTCCGGTGGAGACGAAATCGGGTGAGTGTCTTCTCGGGACAATCCAGATTTCAAAGGGATATCTCGAGGCAAAGGGGCAGAAACAGAGAAAGTGAGCGGTTTCAAGGATAACCCTTTTGCCCGATGTAATCTCCTCCTTGATAATGTCACAAAAGATACACCGCTCCTTTCTCTTAAAGTATTCCAAGGTCCCCCCAACCTCTTCGTCAATTCTTCTGGGGATGACCGGCATGGCCAGCACATGGGAATGGGGATGTAAATAGAAGACACCAGGGTGATTCTTGAGTATGAGTATCTGCCTGAACCGCTTATCCCGGGCCAAGTCAGATGCTCTCTCCCTATATGCCCTCAATATCCTCTGAATTTGATCCGATCCCATCTTTCCCCAACCACCTTCGTGATCCGGCGTCTCAATGATGATCTCATGGGCCCCGATGGCATTCATCACATCATACATCCCCTCGGGCCTTCTATCCAACTCCCCTTCTATACGGAAGAAGGGAAATTTGTTGGGCACTACTCGCACCGACCATTTCCCTTCTTGGTCTCCCTCGAGGGCCAGGATTTGCCCGGGTGTAAGGGCCTCGTTACCAGCGCAAAAGGGGCAGGGCGCGACGGGCTCGATTTCCCTATAGGGTTTTCTGAAGGCCAGGTAGTCCTTGGGACCCTTGGTCTCGCTCGTTATGATAACGACCCACCTCAGGGCCACGGGTTCTCTTCTCAGTTCCGCCATCGATTAACGACCCCGGAATAGATAGGGCTTTTTGAGGGATATCTGCCGCATTTCAAGGCAAAAGCCTCGTAGCCCATGGAGGACAAAAGTCGAAAACATCGTCCATTACTGGAGGTACTGCAGGCGTTCTTCCGATGTATGCTTAAAGGGCATCCCCTCAGCGAGTTCCCGCCTTGAGATCTTCGAACAGCTTTTCGATGTAGAGCTTACAGATCATCTTGTTACGATTGAGACAGTCTCGGCGCTTCTCCGCGGGTTCATACCAGATACAACCGTTACATTCGGGCATCAATGGTCTCTCAAAGCTTATGACTTTCTTCTCGTTCGATTTCTCCATTCAATACCCCCTTACGGCTGTTAACGATTTATAGGCGAATTGTCTCCCCCCCTCCTTTGAAATCTCCTCCGATCTCCAAATCAATCGCTTCCTATAGAGGTTGAGTAATCTCGTCCCCCCGGTATTCAATCCAATCTTGCCCTCCCGGGCCAACTCCCTCAATGTAATGCTCCCCTTCTCCATCACGGAAATCAGGGTCTTCCTCAAATAGTTATTTAAGAATCCAATGACTTGCCAGCCTCCACCCTCCTGTAAGTACAGGACGGCCAGCTTTTTCCTCTCCAATGCCACTTCGATATTCTCCATCTGATTTGGGGACAGGCTTTCCAAGACAGTGAACTTGTCCCCGTATTCCCCGCTCAAAAGCCGGGAGATAAGTTTTGCAATGACCTCATCAGCACAGGAGTAATCGATGACCTCGACCCCTGAAAAATTCAAAAACGCAACCATGGGCTCGGTTTCTGCAATCAATTCCCGCTCCAGCCTCTCCCGGATAGCCGCTCCCGTCTCCCTCGTCACGAGACTGGTCGATCCATTGAGGAGCGCCTCCCTCATGAACGACTCCAAATGGTAAACTTTCGCCCTCATCTCTAACCTGTAGTTACTTCAACTGCTTCAATTGAATCTATTTTAGTGAAAAAAAAGGCGGGTGTCAAGCAAGAAATCCCCCGAGTTTCCTCAATTTTCTTGAGAAGGGGGTTGTTCATGAGGAGAATTTATGTACCTAGTATTTCGGAAAAGAAGCTCTGAGCGCGAATTATATTTTTTCGACAACCACTCCTTGGTGACCCGAGCGGCTGCAAACCCAGTTCAGGGCTGAAGATGACGTGAACGCTGGAATCGTCGAAAAAATATGCTTGAGCGGCGAGGAGCGACTTTTCCGGACGTCTCGGGTCACATCACGAGCACTGGAGCGCGGGAAAAATGGGCTGGCGATCAATGGGAGCAGCCGCTCATCCATCCATTTGGGGAAGGACTAAGCTAATCTGTGTCCCCGGGAAAAAGGGGACTCCGGAATGCCTTCTTGATCCCCTTTCCCAGGATGGCAGGAGGGATAACTTCGCGGTGCCAGATCGTATGGAAATCTTCCCGTTCCACCTCTGTACGAATTTCCTTACAGCCGTGAGACCGTGGCCACGGCCAACATCCTCGTATCGTGATGCCCCATGCAACAGCGCNCTCTCAATGGCCAGTAAATCAGACCATTTTTCACCGTAAACCGATGAGAATCGAGGCGATAGGGAGTTNTTGATCCCAATTCCCAAATCCATCACGGCNATCTTCACGACGTTCTTGGCGAGGCTCTTCGCGTAAAAATATTTCTGAATTCCCACGTACCCAATGTCCTGGCTGTGCTCGATTGTGTTTTGGCATACCTCTGATAAGGCCACGATAAAATGATGGATTGCCCTCTCGTCGTAGCGAAGGTGAGCCTCCAAGATAGATCCGGCTCGATCCCTCACTCGGTCAACGATGAAATGGATGTCATCGGATTTCTCTATTCTGGTGATCTCGAGGAGGACATCCGAGGCGGAGCTCCTGTGGTACTTTTCCGCAAGATTGAGAAGAGGAGGATCGATGATAAATAAGCCTGAACGGAAGCGAAAAAAATCCATTCTTTCCAAGTACTTGGGAACATCCTCTGACCTGGGGAGGCCCAAAATAACCTCTTTCCCCAGTGACTTAAGGTAGTACCCAAATTCCAGAATTCCCACCATTCCATAGGGATCGATGAAAGTAACATCTCCGAAATCAATACGGATTCGCTGGGATTGGGCCCATGTCCTCCGGCCAAATTGGCCAAGAAAAAGCTCAAATCCCTTTTCATCAACCGTCGGGGGAGCGACCAGAACGAGGTCCTTTTCATCCCTCATGAATCGAAGCTCCTCCAAATTGCGAAACTATTTGAACCGCCTTTCACATTGTGGACAAAAGGAGGCCTTCTTGATATCCGTATCCAATAGGCTGTTGGAGAAGTGCATAACACAGAGCGGGTTGGAGCAATGCCCCAACCCGTAGGTGTGGCCTAATTCATGAACCGCTTCCTTGAGGGCTCGTTCCTTAGATCGCTCCATATCCTCTGATAGACCATAGAATTCTTGGCTCAACCGGCGAAGGGAGATGATCGCCACCCGGCTCTCCAGGTCAGCTTCCCCGAACACGAAATTCAACGATGGAACATAAAGGTCATGCTGGGTCACCCCGAGAACCCGATCCCCAACTTCCCTCTCGACTTCCCTGAGCTTGAGAAGGATGGCCGATGAAAAATGCTGTTTCCTCTTCCCGTTATAAGCATAATCAGGGGATTTCAAGGGCTGTCCCATCCAAACCTCTTTTCCAAAGATCTTCCCCACGGATTCCTGCAAGCCCTCTAATATGTCGGGGTCGACCTCTCCCACGGCCACGATGACGATCTTCCCCGTCAGCGGCTTGCCCCACGTATCCTTTCTCCTGCGATGAAAGCCCTTGATCAAAGTCATACCGCAACGCCCATTGTAAATCCCCGAGGGATGCCGTCGTCCTTCTCCGCTATCCGGTNCNACGGACGTCCGAGAGCCAGTTTCTCCTCTTCCCTNTCATGGAACCCATACGTCCTCATTACGCTAACAACCCCCTCTTAATGNACAAATTGCGAGGGTCCTGCNCCCGCTGGATAGGGCCCTTCACCCCTGGACAGGGGATCCTCCACAAATCTATCCCTACACCCCTTACAGAGGAGAAAGGCCATCTCCTGGTAGACATCCCTTTCCAGTTCACCGGGATCCATTCCCTCAATCTCCCCCATCAGTCGGTTCACTTCCTCCTCGATGTCCCCCTCGGGAAAGTTCAATACCCCATCGAAATCCGCATAAACCCTGATATCCACTACGTATTTCAGGCTTCCCTCCGGCAATCCCTTGCCGCACTTTACACAGTATTGTCGAGCCATCTCCCCACCACCTTTGGCAATGTCCGCCCGATACCGTGAGCTTCGACCCCCTCCACCTGGGTTACCTTCCATCTACTCCTCTCTTTGGCGAAGCTCATCTTTATCCGATTCGATAAGTCCCCAGATCCCAGGAGATAAGCCCTCTCCCCCCTGTAGCTCACCGTAACCTTGAGGTCGAAGGTTGCGAAAGCCGTCCCCTTGTCGAGGAGGATGATCCGAAGGTGTTCGAGATCAATCTCAAAGGCATCGAACTCCTGGAACATCCGGATTAGCAGTCCTTTAACGCTCAGATACGTCAATCCGTATTCGTCCTTGTAATGGAGGGAAAGGTGCCGCAGGCATTTTTCCAAATCCTCGGCCTCGATGGCCTGGGCCCCCTCCCTTACACCCTTTCTTATCCTTGCTTCATCCGAGATGAGAAGGGGTTTGACGAAAACGAGGCAGATCAGTGCGACCAGCCCCAACGCGATGATGAAACCCTTCCCCCTCATCCAATCCTTCCGGAACAATGATCCCTCAAAAGCCCTACGCTATCGCTTCCCTCCAAGCTTCCAGATCCTTCAGAGCCCTTTCCGCCAATCTCCTCCGTTTGAGCTTACCCTTGAGCATTGGGCTCAGTGGGGGGAAGAGGCCAAAATTCACGTTCATGGGCTGAAAGTCCTTAAGGGGATATCTCGTTATGTAGGCGACGAGGGATCCCAAGCTCGTTGTTGGAGGTGGGACCACGGGATCCATTCCCCTCATCAACCGGTGGCCATTCAATCCAGCCAATAGGCCCATGGCTGCAGACTCAACATACCCCTCCACACCCGTCAGTTGTCCCGCGAACAATATGTTCGACCGCCTCTTCATCTGAAGGGTATTCCTCAATATCCTGGGCGCATCGATGTATGTATTCCGATGCTGACTCCCAAATCGAGCAAACTCCGCCTTTTCCAGTCCCGGAATCATCCTGAAAATTCGCTCCTGTTCCCGCCACTTCAATTTCGTTTGAAATCCCACCATGCTGTAGAGGGTATTGGCGAGGTTATCCTGCCTCAATTGGACGACGGCAAAGGGCTGTTGATCCGTCTTTGGGTCGATTAAACCAACGGGTTTCAATGGGCCAAAAGCCAATGTGTCGGTGCCCCGTTCCGCCATATCCTCTATGGGCAAACATCCCTCGAAGGGGATGGCCTTCTCGAAATCCCTTGTTGGAACCCTTTCAGCCTTGATCAACTCATCGACAAGACGATAGTATTGCTCCTTGGTCATTGGGCAGTTTATATAGTCATCCCCTCCCTTCCCGTACCGAGAGGCCCTAAAGGTTGTATTCATATTGATGGAATCGCGAATGACGATGGGGGAGATGGCATCGTAGAAATAGAGGGATCGCGTTCCCGTCAGGTCCATAATCTCCCTTGCCAGTCCGTCAGATGTGAGGGGTCCCGTGGCAATGATGGTGGGAAGATGGAGGGGGATTTGGTCCAACTCCCTTCTTATGGTCTCCACGCCTTTCGTTTCCTCCAGGGCCAGAGTTATGTAGTTGGAAAATGCTTCTCTATCTACGGCCAAAGATCCCCCTGCGGGCACCTTCGTCCGATCGGCTGCCTCCATAATGAGGGAACCGAGCCGCCTCATTTCCTCTTTGAGCAGGCCAACTGCGTTCTCCGGGGAGTTGGACTTCAGCGAATTGCTGCAGACCAATTCCCCCAAATTTTCGGATCGATGGGCGGGTGAAAATCGGATCGGCTTCATCTCAAAGAGGCTCACCTCTGTTCCAAGGGATGCGGCCTGCCAGGCCGCCTCACAGCCGGCTAAGCCGCCGCCGATCACAATGAGGCAATCCTTTTTGAACAGCTCCTCCATCTGGATTTCCCTTTATTGTCCAGATAATACGGCTAACACCGACATTTTTCAACAGAAAACCCGGTGGATCTTCCCAGTGTGTAGGGAACACCGATCTCTACACAAGAACTAGACGGAGATCTTTGGAAAATCGGGAAAACGAGCTCTGAGCGCGAATTAAGATTTTTTCGTTCTAGATTCTTATTCGTTTGTGGAGAAAACCCGTTGTCCCTGAGCAAAATTTGCTGGAGGAGTGGGGTGCCCATCGAGGGTGAGCGGGAAGGGGAAAGCCGGTCCTTTAGAGACCGGAAGGGG
>JGI2171J19970_10000179_pt1 | contig 29210 bp, 28 predicted proteins | sample DeeMarSWOR324_28_FD_19970 | JGI IMG/M metagenome (IMG submission 19970) | reverse complement strand
CGTGCTGCCTGCTAATCCGTTAACTATTACTGTCAACGCGAAGGCAACTATGTTCGACCATTTGAGCAAGACTGAATTTTTGGCTACCATTCTCTATCTCTCACAATTCTATTTCCTGTTCTTTGTGTATAAAACGTTTGGCATAAAGCATATGAAGGGATTTTCAAGTTCTATTGTTTGATTCAAGAACTCTTTTCAGCTATGAGATTTTTCTTCTAAATATTAGAATGCTTGTGCCTAAGCTTAGCACGCCCACGATAAGTATGGCAATTAGAGCGTACTCAATTTTTTGCCAAACAAAACCATTGATAATGAGAGATTGAAAAGCTTCGGCGATGTATGTAAAAGGATTGACCTGAGCTACTTGCTGCACCCAACTTGGCAACAGCCCAATTGGCATTACGGACGCAGAGAGAAACAACAGCGGAAAAGTAGTTAACAATCCCACAGAAAGAGTGGTCTCCGCATTCTTCGTATTCAAAGCCACAAACAAGGATATGCCTGACCAGGCAATTCCGAACAGGGCAGCTAGTAAGAAAATTATTAACACTCCGAAAATGCCGGAAGCTATGTTTACTCCCAAAGCCAAGCCGATAACTAATATTATGGCAACTTGGATGACCGTAGTTAACGCGTTGCTGAATAGTCTGCCGAACAGTATGGAAGATTTGTTGATTGGGGCGACCCTCATCTTGTCCATAAATCCGCTATCAAAATCGTTAACCAACCCAATACCAGCGTTAAGCGCCGAAGAAGCTATAGTTTGAATTATGACGGCAGCAGTGAAGAATGTTATGTAACTGCTGGTTCCCGTTAGCACCTGGAAGGTTGGGATGTTCCCGATTGCTGAGAAGGCTTGTGTAAAAAGCAGGAACCATACTAGCGGCTGGATGAGGTTGAAAAAGATCAGAATCGGTTGGCGTAATAGTTTCTTGTTCCAACGGTTGAATATCGCTATCACTTCAGAAATCATTTCTCTCAATCCCTTCTCCTCCTTCGCCCTCGTCTACCTACAGCTTCCTTACGTTCAACTACATTCAGAGTTTTCCCAGTTAGTTTAAGAAACACTTCGTCAAGCGTAGGCACTGAAAGATTCAGCTGCTCCACATCAACGCCGGCTCCATCAAGCGCTCTTACCACCTGCGTGACCAGCGCAGAACCGTTCTTAGTAATAATTTCCAAACCATTAACAGCCACCAACCCCTCTCCACATTGTCCAACCGCCTCAATTCCTTTAAGTGTGGACATCAGCTCCTTAGCTTTCTCGCAGCCAGCAAGATCATCTGGTTTGAAACGAATCGTGATCTTATCTGCTCCCACCTGCGCCTTAAGCTCAGTCGGTGTTCCCTCTGCAACAATCTTTCCTTGATCCACAATGCACAGCCTATTAGCAAGTCGATCTGCCTCTTCCATGTACTGGGTCGTGAGAAAAATCGTCATTCCTTGACGATTCAATTTGACTATGTAATCCCAAACGTCTTGTCTACTCTGCGGATCTAACCCAGTTGTAGGTTCATCCAAAAACAAGATTTTGGGGTCTGAAACGAGCGAGGATGCCAAGTCTAGGCGTTTTCGCATTCCACCAGAAAACGTCTTCAGCCTTCTATCGGCGGCCTCTGCAAGCCGGACAGTTTGCAGAAGCTCATTTACTTTGGCTTTGGCTTTTTCTTTAGGGATGTGGTGAAAACTGCATTGAAGTAAAAGATTCTCACGCGCTGTTAAATCATCGTCTACCCCTACTTCCTGCGAAGAATAACCAATTATTTTCCTAACTTCGGCTTGGTCATCATCAATATCGAGTCCATCAATTGTGGCTTTTCCTGAGCTTTTTTCCAGCAAGGTCGTTAAGATTTTAATTGTGGTGCTTTTTCCCGCTCCGTTAGGTCCGAGGAAACCAAAAATTTCGCCTTTTTGTACATGGAAAGATATGCCATCCACTGCTAAAACGTCTTTTTCGTAAGTTTTTCGCAGGTTTTCAACTACCACGATGTCTTGCATGTTAATCTTTCCGTTTGTAAACATATTTCTCGAATAGACCAAAAAGGGGGTTTAATAGCGAACTTGTTTAGTTTGCTATTTTGGAATTAATACTTTGTCTATGACGTGGCACACGCCGTTGTCTACGACTAAGTCAGGTTTGACTATGTTTGCATCGTTTACTTTGATGTTTTTGTGAAGATGCCATTTTGCAGCGTCAATCTTCAGTTCTTGACCCTGAACAGTCTTCACTGTCTTCAGCTTGGATACTTCGGCAGCCATGGCTTTTCCTGGAACTACATGGTATGTTAGTACCGCCTTCAATTTTGGAACATCTTTTAGGAGGCCTTCAACTGTGCCTTTGGGTAACTTTGCGAATGCGTCGTCGGTAGGCGCGAATACGGTGAATGGACCTTTGCTTTTCAGAGTATCGACTAATCCAGCAGCTTTAACAGCTGTTACTAGCGTCTTGAAATTGCCTGCGGCAACAGCGGTGTCGACTATATCTGCCATAATTTTTCACCTCCCTCCTCCATTTCTTCAAGATTCATCTTTTACAGGTTGTAAGGGAAAAGCCTTATAAACTTTACGGAGCGTATATGATATTACAGTGATAGCTTGCAAATTGTTAAAAACTTGGAGAGAAACAAATGCCAAATTCGCTAGATGAGATTGATTTCAAGATAATCAAGTCAATAAGCGAGGATTGCCGAAAGACTAACACCCAGATCGCTAAGGAAGCTGCAATTTCAAGACCTACTGCAATAGCAAGATTGAAGGAACTTGCGAAAAAGCAGATTATTGATTTTGGGGCAAAGGTTGATGTCGAAAAGTTAGGTTGGAAATTGGCAATGGTCTCATTTGATACCGAAGAGCCAGAAAAGAAAAAAAATATGATACAGAAATTAGAGTTGTGCCCACGAGTTCTCCAAATAACGCAGAATATTGCCATGCCACAGTATACGGCACTGATCTGTGGCGAAACACCTGAAACTCTTCTAGCGTCAATTGAGTGCGTTCGAAGCATGATAAACGCGAAAATCACTTCTTGGCAACGGGTAAAACCGATAATAGGAGAAACGTTCAACCTGAAGGTGTTGCTAGAAAAAAGTGAATTAACTCCCTGTGGCAAGAAATGCAGTCTTTGCGTGAGTTATCAAGAATCAGACTGCATCGGATGCCCCGGCACACTAGACTACAAAGGAACTCCATGAGAATCGGCACAAAGCTGTTTTTCTGATATCAACAATTTCAAACTTGGTGGAGATACCTGAAAGAACGCGTAAAATCGCCCAATTTGATTGGGGTTTCAGGTATATAAAAACATTGAACTCCAGAGTAACCAAAAATGGGATTTCTTATGGTCTTATGGGCTAGATTGACCTTTGAAGTGCACACGTGGGTTTTTGAAAAACGCCTATTTTGTTATCTCGGTAGCGAACTTGAATTTACCTTTTGCATTCCATCTCCTGAGATGCGTTCATCTTGTTATTGATCTCGTTCACGGCCTGCTCGAGATCCGCGGCCGTCCGCATCGAGGTGGCTGTCGGAACGCTCGTCGTGACGAAGTGCTGTGCGTAGGGGAAGCACGCCACCTCAAAAGGCATCGGATCCAGTGCGCCAGCGCCAAACGTGTTGGCGCACAGGGAGATATCGTCGACTGGGATTTTCAGCGCTTGCGCCATCTCCTTCGGATCGAACACCAGACTGAACGGTTTGGTGCATTGCTGCAATTCACCGCCATAGTCGACTGAGAGATTTCCCTCGACCCATAGGCGCTGATCGAGGTCCTTGAGCACACCGTTCTTCAAGTCGGCTACAAGGACTAGACTGTTATCGGATCGGGCGCTTAAGACATCAATGATGATCTCTCCAAGATAAGACGTCGTGACTACCGAATGCGAGGTGCTCGGACCGACGAAACCCTGCTTCGGGTCGTAACTGTGTGTGTTGCTTTCATACTCGATGATGATCCAAGAGAGAAGTCCGGTCTTGCAGTTCTCAGCGATCAGGTAGAACTCCACGCGGCTCCCCCAAAACACACTCGTGTGCACGTTAAAGGCACTAACTATCGCGCACCGTCGCTTGGGGGTATCGCTGAACATTGCCGAAGGGAACAAGCTGTAGTTCGGCGGTAACAACTGCTCTGCCGCCTTAGTATCGGTGACTTCAAAGGCGAGGAACACAGCGTATGGTTCGACGACGAAGCTCATATACGGGTTGGTGCGCGCACCTCTCTTGACTATATACCGCTGAAGTCGGAGCGGTAGCTTGCGGAGTATAGCGCTGCCTTGGGTCGTGGACGCGACCTTGGAGGGAACGACCATCGTCTCGGTAGTCTTGATGAAACGTCTAAGGTCCTTGATTTGCATTTTATTTCCTCACAATTTGACTAAGCTCACGCGAGGGAGGATTTTCACGGGTTGCAATGTAAAATCCAAAAGCAATTTTGGTTACGAAGTCAAGGGCAAGATAGAGTACCGCTTCAATAAGTGTGGTGAATAAACCAAAGCCTGTGGGAGCAAGGATCCAGATTACTGGAAAGAGAGACCAGCTAGCAACCACAAAGGCAAGTGTCGAATTCAGATTAACAGTTTCACTTTTGGATCCTTTCAAGAGCAAATAGAGCATGCCAATAAAAGCGGCTGTACTGAATGCAAAAAACCACCAGCGCTCAACTGAAGTGACTACACTAGCCAAGTATCCACAAAACATTGTCAAACCCGTAAACAAAGCTATCTCAGCTTTCATTGCCGATGATTTTTTCGTAATGAAAGATAACTCCAACGTCAGTATGCTACAACTAGCAATGTAGAAGAGCCATCTTGTCCAGTAAATCGGTTGACCATTGTCAGCTTGGACAGTACCCAAAGCTAGAGCCATTACAACGTAAGAAACCATAGTGATAAAACAAACAAGAGTATTCGAGTGGAACCCAAAAATAGGACCACTTCTTCGCCCTTCCAAATAAGAGAAGAACAAAGTGGCAAATCCAAAGACCGCTGTACCGGTCCAATAGATCAGTTCAATCAACTCGAAACCAACCTTCAATAGTAGCGGTATTGGCATCCTCTTATAATTAAAATTAACTCCTTGCGCCTTCAAGCAGGTTCCAGAGAATGGCAAAGAAAAGTCAATACCCTAAAATGCTTCTTTGTGTAATTTAGTGACGAAGATATTGAAGAAAATCCATTTAACACTGGCACTTCTCACGTTATCTGAAATTAGGGTAATAGGTCTAGAAACGGGTATCGCGCGCTAGGTCCGTAAAAAGGAAAGGAAATAGAAACCAATTTATTCATGTTTAAGAAACTCGGGTTTCTATTTCTTAACTGCTAATTTGGCACCACAGACCGAGCATTTTCCATCTGCAGTGATTTTTGGTTGTTCTTTGACTTCAGCACCGCACAATCCACATTTCAATGTTTCTCACCTCCGATTTGCTTATCATTATATAGTAAAACCATAACGGGTTCGCGATATTCACTCTATTCTGATATAATTTAAATAATTGTGACTGCTTGGTGGCAACAACAAAATGCTGTTTCCACTTTTATGAAGCGTGCGCTTTCCTGAGTCCATCGAGCCAGAAGACACTAAAATTTTCCCTTTTTTGCATTAACAATCAACACATGAATCTTCTAGTATGGATGTAGCATCTCCCGTCATTTTTCAACGAGCGTAATGTTTAAGCTCAACAAACAAGTAAATTTCAACTTCAGAGGAATAACGATGAAGACTTTGGTTGTTTATTATTCTCGAACTGGAAAAACAAGATTTGTAGCTGAAAAAGTGGCCTCGGAACTCAAAGCTGATATTGAAGAGCTTGTTGATTTGAAGAATAGAAGTGGGCGATTTGGATTTTTGAAAGCTGGATATGACGCTACTCGCGGCAATGAAACGGAAATTGGGAAAATGCAAAAGTCGCCCAGCGACTTTGAACTCATAGTTGTTGGCACGCCTGTTTGGAATAGCAGACCCGCATCTGCGATTAGTACATATTTAAAGAGAAGTGATTTTGCAGGTAAGAAAGTGGCGGTTTTTTGTACGAATGAGGGAATAGGGGATGAGAAAGCTGTTGAGAGGGTTAAGGCTTTGATATCTAATGGTGAAATTGTTGGCGAGCTTGTAGTTTCTAAGGTTTTTGAGAATCAAGAGGAGAATGAAAGCAAGATTTCAGATTGGTGCCGCAATATTAGTTCTCTTTAAAACATTTTTATTATTCTGCTCTTCTATCAGAATTTCGAAGTCAAGGTGTTATCCATTTTCTGACTTTAGCATAAATAAAAAGGGAAAGAAGTTGAGGTTTTAAAACGGCGCGAATACTCCGATGAAGACAAGCCACGCTAGCGCTGTTTTGGCTACGAAGCTTAATATTATGTAGACTCGTTCGCCGTAAAGGTAGTCTCTCCAGCGTCCTACGCCTTTGTACTGCAGAACCATGTTAAGGGCAAAGACATTGAACACTGCAAAGTAAATGAAGAATATCGAATATACGAATGCCGGTGGCTCAACTCCTGTTGACATTATTGCTGCTACGAAATAAGCGAATAGCACTACCCAAGGAACGCCTCCTGAAATGCATCCCACTAGGAAAGCTGACCAGGAAGTTTTTTCGGTATGCTGATTCACCATTTCCATGTAGTATCCGAACATTATCATCATGGCGTTCAGCGTGAAGATCATCACGAGCGACCAGAAGTCCCAGACACCCACAAACGTGGCTATTAAGACAATCATTATTGAGCTGGAAAAAGCGTACTCGTACCAGCGATACGGGTTCATTCCTTTCTTCAAGTTTTCGTTGTAGTCCTTGTTTTTTGGGAAAGCAATCAGAAAGTGCGCCAATGCCGAAAGCAGCGGGAAAGACGCAACGATTACTCCCAGATAACCTAGGGTAAACCAGACTTTAGGGTCAGGTGCAATGTTAAAAACTATTGGAGGCCCAGGGGTTACGTTAAATTTCAAGTAGAATGTGTATATTTCTTGTTCCCATGTTAGAAGCGTGCCTAAAGCGAGCATTATTATTCCCTGAGACAAGTGCAGGATTCCAGCGCCTAGGTTGAACTTTTTCAAGTAGCTGAAGGAAATGGGTGATTTCGCTATTATCTCCTGTCTTTCTCTATTATTCAACCAATCACCTCCGAACAGAAGAAATACTTAGTTTATCCATTTGCAGAAATTTGTTTTTAAGCTTATTGAGACGAGCAGCAGCAAATTATTGAAGAGAATCAATATATTCTGGGTATTTTTAATAATTAGTTATGGTCGAACAGGCAAATTATGAAGTTCTGAAGAAAATTGGCAAGATAGAGGTTAGGCGTTATCCTCGTTTGGTGATTGCCAGAGTTGATGGTTATGGCGACGGAGGGTTCAACCTTCTTTTCCGTTTCATCACGGGCAATAATAGGCAGAAATCCGATATTGCGATGACTGCGCCTGTTGTTTCAGAAGAAATAGCCATGACAGCACCTGTCTTATCTGAAAAAGGTTCAATTGCTTTCATAATGCCTGAAGGCTTCACGCTTGAAACAACTCCTGAGCCTCTAGATGACCACGTAAAAATTGTGGAAGTACCTGAAAGAGTTGTGGCGGCTCTCAAATTTTCTGGTCGCTGGTCGAACTCGACATTCAAAAAGAAAACGGAAGAGTTGCTGGCTGAAATTGAAAATGCGGGGCTGAAAGTTGCTGGTCAAGTGTTTTCTATGCGTTATAATGGACCTTTTACTCCGTGGTTTCTGCGCCGAAACGAAGTAGCCACTGAAGTGGAACTGCCGAATCCAGCTCTGAATGCTATTTGACGCTAACGAGAATTTGCTCCTCTTCCACTTTCACAGCATATTTAGGTTCAGGCCTAGATGCGGGTCCATGAATGACTGCACCAGTCTTCACGTAAAAAACTGATTTATGGCAAGGACACTTGACAGCTTCGCCATCTAATGCTCCTTTTGACAGCTTGCAACCTCTATGCGTACACTTGTTGCCTATGGCATAATATTCACCATCAACATTGACAAGCAAAACGGAGACACCAGCCACATCAACGGCTTTCATTTTGCCCGCAGGTATTTCCTTCTTCAAAGCCGCCTTCACAAAATCCATATTAAAACCACCACATATTTTCAACTAAATAGTGGTCCGTTTAGTATTTTTGCGTTTCTGATTCAAACTTGAGAGATTGGATAAACCTCAATTAGCTGTAATGGCTTTGTTCTCTTCCTGTAGTTTGACCTTCATATTTACTTTTGAGCCGCCTGCACGCTGGGCAGAACCCGCTCCTTTCCACAGCCTTGTTGTGTTTCTGTATTTGAGTCAAAGGCGTTCGACTTGACCTCCCAATAATTTCAGCAATCTTGTTGAAGCCTAGTTCTTCTTCAACATAGAGCCTAACCATCTCTGCATGCTCTTTGTCACCAACTGTCCTGAAAGTTCCCTTGTATTCCCCTTCAAAAGCCGGTTCACCATACTCCACTTTGACGCCGACGTTTGATAAAATGTTCTCTTGCTTATGCCATTCAGGATAAGGAAACTCTCCCAAGCCTAACGCTCCTGTCTTGCTTATCATTATGAAATATTGCGGAGGCATATTCCTAACAGTTGATGGGTTGAAGTAGCTGTAGAGCCACTGCAGGTCAGCAGCTAGACCCTGAACGCCTTGCGATTTTAAGATCAGATAATCAGCGAGGTTGCGGATGTCAATGTCAATCGCATAATAGCGAATGCTGTCAAGCCCCAAGGCGAAGCCCATATGCCTCGCCTCCCTAATCAGATAAATCATCTGGGACTTAGCAAAGATTTGACTTTCTGATCTATTGATTCTTCTCAAAATCTATGGCTTCATTTATTGACTGCGTTACAGCTTCAAGTCTCTGTTCAGTTTTGATGTAACCTTTTTGAATAGATAATAATGACAAGGACATAGCAACTCCTATTTTTCTTCCAAAGCGTTCCTTATTATTTTCTCAAGCTCAGCAAGTTTGTTTTCAGTCTTTTCAATTCTTTTCTTTAAATTAATGTTCTCGCTAACCAAGGTGTTCACCATACTTTGGAGTTGTTTATTCTGCTCTTCAATTTCACCTTTCAACTTAGCGCGTAGTTCTTCAAGATTTTCTTTAGGGCTGATGTTTAGCAGTTTCTCCCTGTCAGCGTACATTTTTCTAAGGCTTTCGTACTGAACTCCCTTGTATGCTTCAGCCATTTCTCCAATTTCATGTCCAAGCCAAAAATCAAAGGCACAAGAGAAATTTATTGCGCTTACTGCGGGGAATTTAAAGCACTAGAAATAAAAGAATAGAAAGTGTGTTATAAAAATTAAAGAATTTTGGGCTTGATTTAGGCACTAATCAGAAAAAGCAGATGTAAAAAACGTAGATTCTGGAAATCCGCTGAGCCAGCGCTTGCGATTAATGTAAGAAGGATAAGATGAAAATTCTGCGCGGGTTGGTTCCAAACGTAGTTTCGTTAGAGAGTTCACTAAACCTGCCCGAGCCGTAAATGTCCATGAAAATTTCATGCAAACTCAATGTTGTGTTGAAATACGGCACAGTGCCTCCATATTCGTAGAAAAACACGTACTTCACGTTGCGCTCCTCGCATAATGTAACAAACTCGTGTATGTCAAAGTTAGGCGTGTAAGTGTCAACAGGCAACTCTGGATACTGCCAAACCTGATTATGTTTGGTGCCGTCAGCGTACAAGTAAAACTTCACCATGTCCTGGCTGAAAAGGTTGAAGGGGCATACAACCATTATCGATTCATTCTCGCTCAGGCGACTAGCCGCGTAGTTAGTTGCCGCTTCGATGGGAACCTGAATTTGATCTTTTGCAACCCAATGGTAAGCGTCACTAACGCTGTAGAAAGCCGCAACCGCTATGAACACTGTGAAAAGTCCAGCAGCGATTTTGACAGCGCGTTTCCTGTTTAGGCTTATCAGCCTCGACCGCAAAGTTTTTTCTGCTTTGGCGTAAGCGAAAACAATGAGACTCGCGGCGGAAATCGCCAAGATAGGAAACAGCGGCATCACGTATCGCCAGTGCTTATTCGCGATTAACGTGAAGAAAACGAAAACTACCGAGAACCATACAAGGAGAAATTTGTCTTCCGTTTTTCTCTTCCACGCGAACAGACCCAAGCCGAGCAAGCCCACGATGTATAGGAAAAGAGAAATTGGGTGGACGTTGTTGTAAGGCCAAGTCATCTCTATAAAATAGAATACAGGCAGCGGGAATCGTGTGCTGTACAGTGATTTCTCCGGGTTGCCTATACTCAGCGCGTATATCCACTGATCCAGCATTCCTGAGGCGTAGATCTGATAGGAGATAAAAATCCACGGGATCACTACCAACGCGACAGCCACTATCAAGAGAGGTATCCTAGAAAGTTTTGCCTTAAGATAATGTCGACTTAAGATGAATATGCTTGCTATCATGATTACGCCCGCAACCAGCATTTGATATTTAACCAGAAAACCTATTCCCAAGGTTAAGCCGCTCAAGATTAAGTCTCTATTCCGATGCGTACGTATCCAGTTGAAAAAAAAGAACATTGTAAGTGTAAAGAAGAACACAAGCATGGTTTCTATCATTGCCACTCGCGAAAGCCAAACAAACCCAGGCATCAACCCAAGTAGGACACTTGAAATCAGCGCGATTTTTGGTCCATACATTCTGTTAGCCGTTTCAAACACTATCCAGAGTGAAAGAAGCGCGAATGTTACTGAAACAAATCTGCCAGCGAATACACTCACGCCTCCGATGCCGAAGAAGCCAGCGGTTATTAAATCAAACATTGGTGGATAAAACGCGTTAAACGCAAAGTATTCTTGGTAGCGTCCGCGTAAGAGAAGCAAGCCTCCATTCAGATGTGTGATTTCGTCCCATTGAATTGCCATGAAAGATAAATCCAGCAACAGGAAAACCGCGTAGACTACTGCGAAAACCAAAAAGGCTAATCGCCACTTGTTAAGTCCGCTTTTTAACCATGCTGAAAGAGAGTTTATGCTTAATTTACTCATCTTGGTCCTCGGTTGGTTTTGTGTGGGCTATCTTCAGAATCCAGTAACACTAAAAACCATATAAAGTCATCTAAAAAACCTCTTGCGGTCATCAAGCAAGAAAAAATAGGTTACTGAGAAATCTTGGTTACCCAAAATTGTAGTGTTTTCTGATTTTCTTTTTAATTTCCCATGTGCACTTGAGACCTTTTGGGAACACTACATAGTCGCCTGGGCCAAACTCAACGTTTCCTTCCGGCGTCTTGATAAGGGCTTTTCCCTCTAGGATTAGGCATGTTTCTTGTTCATCGTATTCCCAAGGGAACTTGGATTCTTCTTTTTCCCAAATCGGCCAAGATTTCGCTTCTCGTTGCTCTTTTTCAGTGGGTTTTTTGACTTTGGGCTTCATTCGTGATCACATCTTCAGATAGCTTTCCGTTTTATAAAGCTTCAACATGTATACGCACCCGACTGATGCTTTTTTTGGTTGGTAGCCCGGGAGAGATTCGAACTCTCGTCGGCGGGTCCAAAGCCCGCTATGCTTGACCGCTACACCACCGGGCTTCACCTAACCGAGTGTTGGAGCTAGTTTTTAAATAAACTGTTTTTGATTAAAACTTTCCTCTTCCTGCAGATTTCATCCTTTCCTGATATTTCTCGGGAAACACTGGCATTTCGGAACTTTTGTTCAGCGGAATCATTAGTGGGGATAAGTATTCATAGATTAGGCGTGGAATCTCATGGTTTAAACCGTAAAGCTTATATATTAAAACTGTTCATCTGCTTACTTTGCGCGGGCCGAATGTACGTTTTCTCAAGTCGAAAAGGTATATGGTGACGGTTCTACGCAAGTATTAAATGGAGCGTAAAAATTGAGCAAAAAAGAAGCTAGAACGCAACAGCGCTTGGTTGACAAGTGCCCAGAGTGCGGTAGCGACAACCTCGTTCACGATTACGACACGGGAGAAACCGTTTGCGGCGACTGCGGTCTCGTCCTATACGAGCAGATGATGGATAAAGGGCCAGAATGGCGCGCTTTCACTCAAGAAGAGAAAGCGTCAAGAAGCCGCGTTGGAGTCCCAACATCATATTCCGTTCACGACAAGGGCTTATCCACAGCCATAAGCCAAGTGGACCGTGACGCCTTCGGAAGAAAACTGCCTCTCTCCACCAGACTACAAATGTGGCGTTTAAGGAAATGGCAAATACGGTCTCGCGTTCACTCTTCAATCGACAGAAACCTCGCTCAAGCCATGGCGGAACTTGACCGCCTTTCTGACAAGGTTTTCATTCCTCCACCAATCAAGGAAAAAGCCGCTGTCATTTACCGCAAAGCCTTAGACAAGGGCTTGGTTCGCGGCAGGTCAATCGCGGCTATTGCGGCTGCTTCCCTTTACGCGGCTTGCCGTGGTAGCGGAACTCCCCGAACGCTCCGTGAGATTTCTGAAGCAAGTCTTGTAGATAAGAAGGATGTTGCTCGTTGCTACAGGCTTTTGTTGCGTGAGCTTGAAGTGCACATGCCTATTGCTGATCCGCTGACGTACGTGTCAAAGATCGCTGAGAGAACTGGAATCTCGGGCAAAACGCAGGGCTTGGCAATCCAGATTCTTAGAGAGGCGAGAAGGAAACGTGCTGCTGCTGGCAAAGACCCAATGGGTTTGGCGGCTGCTGCTCTTTACATTGCCTGTTTGCAGAATAACGAAAAGAAGACGCAGAAAGACATTGCGGAAGCTGCTGGCGTGACTGAAGTCACCGTGAGAAACCGCTACAAGACTCTGAAGAAACAGTTAAATCTGGAACTACCCGACTAAGCGCTTAATCAGCTACTTTCCTCTTCTTTTTCAAGTTCCAGAATTATCGGGCCTACATAGCCGCATTCACTGCACACGTACTTCTTAGGTGTAAGCCAAAGGTCAAGACTACTGTATAAACTGATTTTTGGACTGCAGCATCGGGGGCAGTAGATTTTGGATGGTTTCCGATGTTTTAGAGTTTTAAGTACTTCACGAACGTTTTGCAGCAGTTTCATTTAGGACTTTGCACCTTTGACCTGTGGTTATTGCAGTTCTATGTTCTCTTCTGGATAGCCGATTTTGATGAGGAAATCACGGACTCTCTCGCGGTGGTCACCCTGCAACATTATCTGGCCGTTCTTTGATGTTCCACCACAAGCACAAAAACCTTTCAGCTTCTGAGCTATGTTCGCAAGATTAGCATTTCGGTCTTCTATGCCATCAACAATCGTGCTTGGTCTGCCAAATTTTCTTGTTTCAAGCCTAATGCGGATACGCTGTTGTTCCTTTTCTATTTCACCACAAACGCATAAGTCCTTTGGAAGCCCACATGTCGAACAAACTTCAGCCATGACGCTCAGTGCTAACAACGTCATAGCAATATATAAAAGTTTCAAGAGTCGAGGCGAGTTAAGGTGCATTTGCGTTTGCAGAAGCAAATTGAAAACGCTGTGTCACTATTTGTTACGGGCTGTGCTCTTGCACGGGGGCTGAACTGTTGTGCGATTTTTTGTCTATACCCCCTTTTATATAGAAACTATTTAAAGGAAAATGGAACTTGACCGTGGAAACGAGGCAACAAGCTGCGTTACGGTACTACGCCCATGCGAGATAATTCTTCCCGTAGGCTTCCAAGGGTCTGCTTCAGCTTCGATCTCTTGTCCGTGTATTCGTCGCCCGTTATTTTGCCCGCCCTAAACTCTTCATCTAACTGCAGCAACTGAGTATTTATTTCACCTATCCTTGCTCTTAACTGGTCGGTGTAGGAAACGGCTTTTTCTTCAACAATGACTTCCGATGGAGTCAACGCCATTTTTATGACGCCGTCTTCGATGCGGAGTATCCTGTGGGCTGCTCTGGCCACGCTCGGGTCATGCGTCACCATTATTATGGTCTTGCCCAGTTCACGGTTCACCTTGACGAGGTAGTCCACCACGATTTTAGCGTTCAAAGTGTCCAGTTCCCCAGTGGGCTCATCTGCTAAGAGGACAGGGGCGTCATTCGACAAGGCAGCTGCAAGGGCTATGCGTTGCTGTTCGCCTCCGCTTAGCTCTTCAGGCTTGTGTTGAGCGCGGTCTTGCAAGCCGACTGTTTCAAGGAGTTCTTGCACTCGCTGTTTCCTGTTTGCCCGCGAGACGCCTGAGGCGATCATGGAGAACTCGATGTTTTCCTTTGCCGTTAGCGTGGGAATCAAGTTCAGCGTCTGGAATATGTGGCCGACAATTTTCCTTCGGTAGTCGACTAGCTGCGTGATGGACAGGGATGTTACGCTGGTATCTCCAACTTGCACTGAACCCGCGGTGGCTGTGTCTAACCCGCCGACAATGTTGAGCAGAGTGGTTTTTCCGCTTCCGCTGGGACCTATAATGGCGATTAGTTCGCCTGCTTTGACATCCATGTTTAACCCGCGGAGGGCTTGCACTTCGATTTTGCCTGTTCGATGTACTTTAACTAAGTCTCTTACTTTTACGTCTAATCCTTTCATCTTAACCTAATCATCCTTTCAAGTTTAGTTACATATTGACTGGTCATTATCAAGATAGACCCAATTGTGGCGGCGTATATCATCGCTATGTAAGAAGCAATGGAAACTATGAAGTCGGTTGAGAAAACCATACGCCTCTGGACAAGCGCCGAGATGATCCCGCTGGATGAGGCTATGTTGCCGTAAACGATTATTAACCCAACGCTTACACCTAGAATAACTGAGAATGTTATTACCGCCATGTTCTCGGAAAGGAACATCCATACCAGTTGCCGATATGATAAGCCTCTAACGCTCATAATGGTGGCTTCCCGGGTTCTTTCTTTTAAGCTGACAACACTTATCAACACTGTTCCTACCGAGGCAGCGAGGACAACGAAGATTAAGCCTAATCGTTGAATATCCGCTGTTTGCAGACTGCTGTAAGTGTACAGGTTGCCCATTTGCTGAGATCGTTGCCACTGTTCATCAAAAGAGTCAACTCCATAAATTTCAAGGTCAAGCCCTCGAATTTGTTCTGCAACCGCTGTTCCGTTAACGCCTGCATCTAACTTCAGCAGTATTTTTGTCTCGAAATCCTCCAGTATGCGAGCGTCATCGAAGGGAACGGTCATATTGAAGAGGTTTCTTGGTATATACGACCACGTGGGCACAGTATACGACATCATCCCGAATCCTACTTCTTGTTCAGAGGGTTCTGGACCATAGAAACCTACAATTTCCAGCTTGCGTGGACCAGAGGGGAAATCAATGCCTATCGTGTCATATAGTTGCACGTCGTATTGTTTGGCGAGCCTGCGCTCTAAGATAATGGTCATGTTGTCTGCTTTCATATCTTCAAATGCTTGCTCCATGCTGACGCCACTGAACCATTCCTCCTCATAGTAGGCTGTTGCAAGCCAAGAATCTGGGTCAACAGTCTTGATCATGGTGTCAGTTTGACGCATCAGTGTGCACTCCATAGAGGCATTCTTTATTCCAGAAACATTCCCCAAAATACTTTCTAGTATTATTGGAGCTTTGGTGACATTTATCACGCTAACCGTAACGTCAGCGCCAACTTGATATTGAACCTGCCTAACAACGTAATCTTGCTCACTTGCCAGCTGCCCAGTCACCTGAACACCATATCCAATTATGAACGCAATTAGAAAAGCCACGGCTGCCAACCGTGCAGGATTCCGCCTAACGTTCTTTGCCGCTAAAGCGCCTAAATCACCCATAACTATTGAGACTTTGGAAGTTAGCTGCTGGAATTTGAGTGAGTTCTGGATTAGCAGTTTTGTAATGCCCCAGAAAAACAGCAGAGGACCAATGTAGTTGAGCAGTTGGTCAAGCACCAAAAAAGGTCCAAGAACCAAAATGCCGATATATCCCACCCTCATGCTCAAGTTTGATACCATTTGAGGCATGTTTACGCCTGCTGCGTATACTATGATTTTGTAAGTTCCAAGTATAAACGCTACCCACGGCCACCGCTTTCGGTAGGCTTTATCACTTTCTATAGGCATGTAATCCCTAAGTGCTTCAATAGTTGGGAATTTGGCAGCTCTTCTCGCAGACCAAAACACTGAAAGAAGAGCCAAAAACATGCCGAAACCAACGGTGAAAATCATAGTGTATGGGCTAAATAGTTGAGGACTAAACAAGGTATCCAAGTCAAAACCACCAGCGAATACTTGGTTTAGAATTAAACCACCAACTACGCCAAGAACACCGCCGATAAAGCCAATCGTCAAGGCTTCGGCAAGAAACATCCGCTGTATTTGTCCGCTTGAAAGACCTTTCGTTGATAATAATCCAATTTCACGCCTTCTCATGTTAAAGGAAACATCGGAAACCGTAGAGCCAAGATACCATGCTACAAAGAAAACTGGAAGAGAAACCACAATTAAGTTGAACAAAGTGCTTGAGAAACTATAATGAAAACTGGACAACACACTTCCAAGCATATTATTTACACCATAGCCATGGGCTTCAAAATTGGCAAGGACATTGTTCTCTATCTTATCAGCCACTCTCTGCACGTTTTCAGCTGATGCCACTGTGTCCCATGGGCTTAAGAGTTTGTCGCGATCAACATAAATCGAAAATGTTGTGCGAACTGTTCCGTTCGGAGCATTAACCCAGAGTTTTTCAAGAGTATTTTCCCAGCTTATAATTATCATGTCCTCTTGGTATCCATAAAACTGTCTAGCATCCTCGACAGCGAGCGGAGAAATATAAAAACTGAAGCCTGAAATAAGCGAGTAACCGGTGCTAGTAAGGTCTGCAAACCCCGCCACTGTAAGATTAAGGTGAAAAGTAGTTTTGTTATCAAACTTTGGGGTTGGAAACTCGATCACTGTCGAAATGTTATCACCTATAGCAACTTTTTTCGCTAAAGTCGTACCCGCAATTAGATAGGTTTCATTTTCTTTTATTCCATCCACGGGCTTGTTTAACCACTCATCATAAATCCGCGAAGAATTAGGCATAGAAGCCATTGAAGTATACTCGGGGGTGGTATAGTTGTCGCTTGATAATGCTACAGGCAAAGAAAAGAACCTAGAGACAACGTCAACCTTTTTCACGCCGTCAATACTTGAAATATTTTCCCTAGCAAATACAACGTTTGTAATGTTAAGGTTTGCACTAAACTCCATATCTGTAATGATACTGTTAAGCTGCTGATCCAGAGCTTGCTCAGCAGCGAGGTTTGCTTTTATGATGATGCTTGCGAAAAAGGTAGATGCAAGGATTATACCGATTAAGAGTGCAATGAAGAGTTTCCAGTTGCGGAAGACGCGTTTAATCGGGTACAGTAGAGGCATCAGACATCAACCATCGCTGTTTCAATATGAGTCTAAGAGTTGGTAATCTTCAGTCCAATTATCTTTATAAGTTTTGAGCAAACAAGACAGCAATAACTTGCAGAGAACCGCTAAGCTGTTTACTTCCAAAGATGAATCCTTCATGGATAGCTGTTGACAGCAGGGAATTATATGCGTTGAGGTACGTTTCCTTACCTGACGGGCACGGGCAGGATGAATGAGGCGGCAGACTGGCAAGCGTATGTACCAAAAATTTTATTTCACCAGCAGGGAACACTTCAAACCATGGACTTAAGGTTCTGGCGCAAGAAATGGCTACTTACTGCCGTGATAGTTACCGTTGTTCTGGTGGCGTCTGCTCTTTTTCTTATGACATTAAAGTTTGATTACGACCGCGAAAACGACGCTGCAATGCAGTACTTTTCAAGTCAACCGGGCATGTCTGACGCGTTCGTGACGCTGGAAAGTTTGACGCCTTCTGATGCGGTTGTTCTGTGCTGGTGGGATTACGGGCGGTCGGTGAGAGAATGGAGCAACAGGGAAGTCATCGAAGCTTACCCGTCGAAAGAAATTGCGCAATCAGTGGGTTCCACGAGGAGCTTCTGGGGCAACTTGGAGGCTCAACTCTTCGCCAAGTGGGGTTCACATGAGAGAATCCAAGACATAGCCAGAGCGTTCATGTTCAATGAGGAACAGTCTCTTTCAGTTCTAAATAAGTACAATGCGGGTTACGTCTTGGTTTTCGTGCCCGACGAGCTCGAAAAGTTCTACTGGATAGCCCAAATCGCAGGCTACAACTCCACCAGCTATCTAATTCATGACGAGACAACTGGTGTTTATGAGCCGACGACACGCGGCGAAGACGTTACTCTGTTGCGCCTGATATTCGACGACACGTGGCAGCCCCGGCACTTCACAAAGCTTTACGACAACGACAAAGCCAAAATATACAGAATCGACTACTAGCAGAAACCACGATTGGGAAAGAGATAAATTTTCTTCTAATAGCAGTATACTCATGTGTCCTTATTTAGGTGTTATAAACGAAGAAAACATGAGCTTGTTCACCGATTTTTACGAGTTAACCATGTGTGCAAGCTACTTCGACAACAAAAAGTTTGAGCCAGCCACCTTTGACTTGTTCATAAGGCGCTTGCCCGAAAATCGTTCCTATTTTCTGTTTGCGGGGCTGGAGCAAGTCCTTCTTTTTCTCAAAAGCGTAAAGTTCACCGAGAAACACCTCGCCTACCTCAAAAAGCAGGGTTTTGACCAGCAGTTCCTCGATTACCTCAGAAATTTCAAGTTCACAGGGGATGTCTGGGCTGTTCCCGAGGGCACCGTGGCTTTTCCATGCGAGCCACTGATTCGCGTGACTGCGCCGATAATAGAGGCTCAACTGGTGGAGACCTTCCTGCTGAACACCGTCAACTTGCAGACGACGATTGCCACAAAAGCCTCCCGAGTCGTACACGCTGCTAAGGGCAAAGCCGTAATCGAATTCGGCTTAAGGAGAGAGCACGGCATCGACGCGGGAATGAAAGTAGCCCGGTGCAGCTACATAGCAGGATGCCAAGGCACTTCCAACGTTTTGGCAGGCTTAGCGTATGGCATTCCAGTCTTTGGGACCATGGCGCACTCTTTCGTTATGTCCTACGAGAAGGAAGTAGATGCTTTCGGAGCGTTCGCCAAAACTTTCCCAGCTAACTCTACGCTTTTGATTGACACTTACGATGACCTTGCAGGCGCAGAAAAAGCCGCCATGGTTGCCAAAGAACTTGAAAAGAAAGGTTGCAGACTTGGCGGAGTGCGGTTGGACAGCGGCGACTTGGCGGAGATAAGCAAACAAGTCAGGAAATTGCTGGACGACAGGGGTCTGCGGTACGTTCGCATTTTCGCGAGTGGCGACTTAGACGAATTCAGAATAGCGGAGCTGCTGAAGAACGGTGCAAAAATCGACGCGTTTGGCGTTGGAACCAAAATGGGCACATCAGCAGACAAGCCCTACGTGGATGTGATCTACAAGTTATGCGAAACCATGAGTGAAAGCGGCAATTTTTCGCCGATAATGAAGCTCAGCGAGGGCAAAGCCACGTTACCTGGGCGAAAGCAAGTTTACAGGTTCAAAGATAAAAACGGCAGTTTTGCAAAAGACGAGATCACATTAGCGGACGAGAAAGTGAAAGGCGAACCTTTACTCGTCAAAGTTATGGAAAAAGGCGAAATAATCTACGACCTTCCAGCCCTTGATGAAATACGCGCAACCGCCGCGGAAAACCTGTCGAAACTTCCTGAGAAATACAAGAAGTTGACAGGTGCGCCAACGTATCCTGTGAAGTTAAGCCAAGATTTAGAGAAACTGATTAGAAAATTAAAGAAAAAACTAACAAAAACTGAGATTTCTGTTTAGAATTTTTAACATGTTTTCTAATTAGACGTTGAGGGTTTGCTGAGGCTCTGAACGGGCTCAACATAGGAGATAGAAGAAAATTGCTTGAAACAAGATTATTATTGGTTTTTCGTTCAGAGTCCTTTTCAGCCCTTCCTTTTCATTTTTCCTTTGCGTTTGATTCATGATTTTTTATGGATGGACTAAAAAAGGGGAAAGTGGTTTGTGCGGTTGCTTTTAGATGTTTACCGTTTTCTGAGCAGCAATAGGGCGAAGCCTACTACGATGGCTATGATTATGCCAACTGTTGAGCCCAAGATGTACGTGTCAGTCATGGGTGCAGGAATCGGCGTTGGTGGCGGAGTAGGCTGTGTTCCTTCCTCAACGTTTATGGCAGTTTCTGCGAATGAGCCATAGTAGGCTTCAGAGCCTGCGAACGAGGCGATTACGGTGTATTTGCCTGGAACTTCAGGAGTGAACGCAACGCTGAAAAAGCCGTTTGCGTCGCTTTTTGTTCTGCCGACCTCGTAGTGGTTGTTGTTAGGGTCAAGAACCTCTATGACCACTTCGACGCCAGTAGCATTAGCTGGACGCGGGAACTGTATGTACACGTATTTCATCCACTCGCCCACGCTCTCGTCAGCTACAGCTGGAACACCATTTGGGAAACGCATTTTCACAACAGCATCATTTGTACCCGGAGAAGCATCAGTCACCATGCCCTTCACTAGTACGCTGTCGCCGTGCACTGAAACTTCTGGTCCTGCTGAGACGGTGGTGGCGCTTGGACCTTTACCTACGGCGTATATGCTATTGTCGTATGTGCTGAATATCACTGCTGTGCTGTCTGCGATCATTGGGTCCCCTCCCCAAACGGTAAAGCGGAACAAACCGTCTACTCTGAAGATTACTTCGCCGGTTGTGGCGTTGAGGCAGACGAATGGTGCACCGCGCGGCAGTGGGGTATTGCCAGAGTGCTCACTGTGGAGCAAGTAGACTTTTCCATCGGTAATGAACGCAAACTCAATGGGCCAGTTACTGCCGCCCCACATGAGTTCCGTGTATGGTTGCGTCATTGCATACTCCCACAATAGCTTGCCGTTCGTAACATCAATAGCTTGTAGCACTCCGGCCAACGTCCCTAAGTAGAGTTTGCCATAAGCGATCATGCCGTTCTCGCCAGAAGGTCCGCCCATGAAATAGTCCATGTACCCTCGGGACTTAGTTGGACCCCATAGGTATGCTCCTGTGTCCATGCTGAAGCCAAAGAATGCACAGATTTCTTTTGCACGTAAGGTGAAAACTTTGTCTTCAAAACTCCTAGCAGCAAAAGATAGGGCTATGCCGCCTGTCGGTGGTTGCCAAGTTGTATTGAACATAAGATTTCCTTGTTGCCCTGGTTTCAAGCTTAAGCCCCACATTGCAATGGGTTGATCTACGATGCGCCCCGTGCTGTTTATGTATCCACCGATTATCCTGTCCCCAGGGTTATAGCCATTGGCGCTTCCCGGTAAGCCCTTTGGTATTGTCACGTTCCAGTCTATTCCTACTGTAGTAGCGCTAGCTGGGAACTCCTGTATCCACTGTGCTGTAACGTCAAACGGCGCTGAACAGTTAATCGTCAGTCCTTGAGGTCTCCAACGTTGTGCCCAGTAGTAGGCACTGGCACGGGTGTCAGCAGAAGTACTAGACAGATATATGTTGAGATAAGTTTTATAGACGGCGCTAGTTGAGTTCCACTGGGTCATCCAGCCTGTCTGCTGAGCTGCCCGTGTACCCATGTCAAGCGTGTATATTAGGATTTCACCGTTTGGACCGCGGTTTCTAGTGCCGGAAGGCACGTTAATCATGGTGTACTCCCAGCGTGCAGTGAGGGGGTCATACGCTTTCCAAGTGCTTCCAACAGTTGTCCACAAGTATGAGAAACAGCCGTACATGTTCATTGTTTGCCAAAACATTGTTTGACCAAAAGATAGCCTTTCATTGTCTCCTAAGACTTTATCCCATAGTTCTGCACCGGTTTTCAGATCCACTGCAACAACTCGCTGCTCGACTGTAGCAACGTTCAACTCCGATATCATAGCTTGGCTAGCGGTGCCCGCCGCGCTCGGAATATTTTGGCTAATCTGTCGATTGAAGTAGAGTACGCCGTTGATTATCACTGAACCTGAAAATTTGCCTTCATACGCATCTCCCATCTCGTAACCTACCATGTCTTTGTACCAGTCTCCTTCCTCTCCAATGCCTCCTCCAACAGCACCTCCTTCCGCTAGCAACTTTGTCCACAATATATGAGGAGTCTCTGGTCCGTCGTTGTAAGGAGCAAACCGATTAGGCGGAGTCTCCCACCAGTCGCTTGCAATTGCCGGTCCCCAACTCCTAAACTGTTGATTTATCGGGCGAGTCCAGTATTCAGATGGAAGCGGCACATCAGGATAATATGTTCGTGGCTCATCAGTTACGTTTAGTGCCAGTTTCGCGCTGTCGCTGGCTAGCATCACTGTACCTAACGGGTATGTACGCGTGGCCGTAGCCGTTACAGTTTGCTGAGGGAAGTGTGACTGCACATAGTATGTTCCAGCCATCGTAGGCACGTATACACGTCCTGTTCCTCCCGTAGTATCAGTCATGATGTCACTAATCGTCTCAACAACGCCGTCAGGTCTTTCAATTGTTATGCTTAAGCCCGTCCAGCCTTCCTGTGGGTGCGCCGTCGCCTCTGAAATTCCGATGTGGAACAGCACTTCTTGGTTGACGCCTACTGGGTTCGGCATAGCACCAATGAAGGCATAGGTCTTCGCCGTAGCTTGTGCGTTAGCTGCTGGTAAAGCAACAAGTGAAATAGTCATAGCAAGCATTAGAATCAAAGCAATTGTAGTAGCAGTTTTACTTTTTTGCATTTTTCTTCTTTCTCCTTTAATTTTATTGCACATAACTGCGCGATTAGCAATCTTATTATAGGCATATATAAAGTTTGGCTTAAAATTATATAGAAAATTGGGAAATTTAAGGTGTAACCTTGTTATAACCTTCCGGTCTCCACAGATCATTTAATTATCTACTAAGCTAAGGGCGTGTAAAGAGTTGTAATGTTTGAAAAACACCTGCAAAATTTTGAACTCATGTAACACCATAAATAACTCCAATTAAACACAAACACATGGCCGCTCAGGTTAAGATGCAACCGTTATCAGCAGGTTTATGAAGCCGACTTCCATGACCGATGCCACGAAAAACACGCCGTAAATATACACCAGCGCCTTCATTGTCATCGTTCTGCCAAGTGTTTTCTTGATTGTCAGGTAGATGCCGTAGCCTTCAACTATGCCCACTGGCGCGCTGATGAGCAGAATCAGGGGCAAGGTCTCAAAGGTTACTCCGCCGTTGATCAAAGTGGCTCCACGTAATATGCTTAGAAAAACGATTATGCAGGTGAAAATCAAGGCGAAGGTTCGCGGATGCGTTATTATAACGTCAGCGTGTTTCTCTCTTTTAAAGTAGTTCAAAACCACCAGGTTAACGTAGAAAGTCATGCCCAACAGGATCAGCGAAATCACGAGAACATTATGCATGAAAAGCATGGCAACGGCTAAGAACGGGTTCTGTAGAACGTCGCCTAGGATACTGAAAAAGAAACGGTTTTCTGCATATGACAGCCCCAGAAAAATGACGAAAGCTAAACCCACGAGTGCTGTGCTTTTCTTGGCGTCCAAAGGCTTCTTTTGCTCCATTCAGTTTAGCCCGTGTATTCAGATGCGCTTGCCATAAAAATTTTGTGAACTTTGGCTATGGCTTTTTTGTGGAAATTCATGATGCAACACGCGTTGTTTTGAACAGGGTGAAAGATGAGGTTTGTTGTTCAACAGGACTACTGCCTGTTTTGAACATTAACAGTTAAAACAGCTTCAGTATAGCGCCTAATTTTTACACTTTGCTGTAAATATTCTTGTACAAGTGTATATCAGTTCTTACCAACAAACATTCAAAACTCGTATCTACGTAATTGCCATAACTAAAGGTAATATGCGATGAAAAAGCAGGGGAAAATACACGTTTAAAAAAGAACTTGCGCTGTGTCTCATTCTGATTTTGATGGGCTTCCTAGACTGGTTAACTACAGTTCTGGGTATACTCTATTTCGGCGCGGTGGAAATTAATCCTCTGTTTGCAGGTATAATAGACTCAAACATTCTGGTTTATAGTGGCATAAAACTCTCAACAGCCGTACTTATCGGCTTTCTGTTTTACAAGGGATATGCAATTGAAAAAACCCCGGGAATCAACTCGCATTTAGGGAAACGTTTCCTAGAGTCAGGATACTTCGTATCACTTATGGCACTTACAGCTGTAGTTACAAATAACATCATAGCAGTTGTTAGAGTCCCATAAACACCTGATTAATTTAGGTGTAATGGCGAAAATAATACTCAGTATCTGCTTTCGACTTTCTCACGGGCTAGCCTTTATGTTTCCTCTTCTGGTATCTGCGTGTAGAGCTTTCCATCCCTCATGTAAAGCAAGCGGTCTGTGAACTCCCTGACGTAGCGAGCGTGGGTGACAGCAACAACAGTTTGACCGTGCTCCTTGCTGGCCCTATGGCACATCTCCATGATTTCTCTTCCAGTTACAGTATCCAAGTTTCCAGTGGGCTCGTCAAGAAGGATGATTTTTGGCTCATTAGCGAAAGCTCTAGCTATTGCAATTCTCTGCTGCTCTCCAGCGCTCAGTTCAGCTGGTAGATGGTGCATGCGCTTGCCCAAGCCCACCCACTCTAAGAGGTAACTCGACCGTTCAAGACGCTTACTTCTATTAGCCACTGTAGGCGCCAATGCAGCCTCAACGTTCTCGATGGCTGTAAGCGTTGGGATCAGGTTGAAGGCTTGGAAGACGAAGCCTACCATTTGCCGTCTGACCTTGACTAGTTCACGTTCAGTCAGCTTTGAAAGCTCCAATCCATCTATTCTAACCTCGCCTGTAGTTGGCCTGTCGAGGCCTCCTAACAGGTTGAGTAGGGTTGTCTTGCCGCTTCCCGAAGGACCTAAAATCGTGAGAAACTGGCCCTCTTGCACCTTCAAGTTGACCTCGTCCACGGCTTTTACCTCACCGGCATTCCTCAGCCGATAAATCTTTGACAGATTAGACGTCTCAATTATGTCTTTGTTCTGCATCTGCATTCATCTCTTTCTATATAGTTCTCAAGGCTTCGGCGGGCGTAAGTCTAGCTGCCTTCCAAGAAGGGTAAAGACCTGCTGCTATCCCTCCTATTACTGCGACACCGAAACCTATAGCTAGTATAACTGGGTCGATTGCGACGAGACTCAGGGCTCCACCGACTTCCCCACCCATTGTGTAGAGGACGTACCAAGCGAAGCCGAAGCCTAAGACGCAGCCTAAGATGCCTCCTATTGCGCCCTGTAGTGCAGATTCAATGACAATCTGGTTTACAACATCAGAGCTGCTCCACCCTATGGCCTTCAAGATCCCTATTTCTCTTGTGCGCTCCGCTACAGCCCCCAGCTGAGACTTAATGGTGAAGAGGATGGCAACAACAGCGAGAACGATTGAAATGTTCCAAGCGGTTGCTTCTCCAATGTTTATGACCCCCGAGGCGGTGGTAGCCATGTTGGAGGAGGTTATGGTGGTTGCGCTAGGCAACTCGCTTGTTAAAGCTTCAGATGTAGCATCTACATTTCTGGGGTCACTAACGCGAATTAGTGCCACGTTAACTTCTGCCTCATTACAGCTGGGTACGGCTTCTTGGGCAACAGGCAAATTTGCGTATATGTGAGACTTTATTAAATCCGTGGCGCCAACATCGACGATGCCAACCACTTCAAAATTTTCGAAGTACCTAACTTTTGAGCCTACAGTAAGGTTATGTTGTTGCGAATATTCACGGTCGACGAGAACAACGTACCCGTCGTCAGGATTAAGATACCTGCCTTCAACAACAGCGGTTGGCAATACCGCGTTTGTCTCGGTCTCGCTTGGGTCTATTCCAGTGAAGACCACAGCGCTCATCCTATGCATAAGTATGGGCACGGCGCGCTCAACATTAGGAACAGCGGCTATTTGGGCAATGCTAGTTTGGTTGAAAGGGTACGCAAAAAGGTGATTAGCTATGTAGCAACCTCCCTGTGAGGGCGCGACAGGCGCCGAATAAATCAAGATTATGTCTGTGCCGATGGCTTTCATTGGGGCTGCGGTGCAAGCTTCCCAGCCTCTGGCAGCCGTAACCAGCGTGATGAGGGCGGCTATGGCTATGACGAAGCCTGCGACGTTACCTGCGGTTCTATACTTTCTCCGGCGTATTTCTCTCGTCGCATACATATATGGCCTCATTGCCGTCAACCTCACGATATTACAGGTAATGCCTTTATAGTAAAACCCTCAATTAGCATGTTCCTTATCTCTACAATTTTCCCTTTTCTGTCTTCGTATAAATATATTTCTCAATTCCGCGAACTTCATGTTCTGAAAATGTAGAGCTGAATGATTTAGACTACCTTCAAGATAGTTTTGATTTATCCTCGTAAGCAATGGTGTTGCACATGTGGAAAACGCAATGAACTGTTTCACGCATGTGCTGGCAAAACCAAAGGGGATATGGCAAACGTTTAATAATCTTCCTAGAAAAGGATATTTGCTATCAAAAAGGGGAAAGTATAATGCAAAATCGCCCAGCCATAGTTGCTGTTGGTCGAACCAAGTTTGGGGAGCACTATGGAAAGGAGCCAGAGAAGCTTATTGAAGAAGCTTGGCTCGCCGCATCAAACGAATGCGACATAGAACGCAGGGATCTAGAAGCCTGCTATCTTTCAGATTGTTTTCTCCCAATTACGAACAAGTTGGGGTTAGAGGAAGGTTTCCTGTCAGAGCTTACGGAACTTCACGTTCCCATGGAAGTTACGCGTTCAGTCAGCGCCGCCTTGTTGGCTGCTTGTCACGCCATTCAGGCTGGAGCATACAGTACCGTTCTAGTCGGAGGCATAGAGAAGATGACAGATCGCTGGGACAAAATCCGCGACGACCTCATGCTTCTCGATGACCCGTGGAGCTACTATGCTGGCGGCACGCCAGAAACAAACCACGAGCTTATGCTTAGGGCTTACGTAAAAAAATATGGGATAACTGGCGAAAATATTGACAAGCTTAATGTTGCTTTGGCACAGGTCTCCGTCAAAAACCATGCAAACGCCACAAAAAACGCGTATGCCCAGTTCCAGAGAAAGATAACCGTTGACCACGTCCTGAGCGCTAGGAAAGCAGCACAGAAACCGCTAGGGCTTTACGATTTTGCGCCAATTTCCGATGGTGCATCGGCGTTAATCCTCACAAGTGAAGCANNTGCCAAAAAAATGACCGCTCAACCTGTTTACGTTTTAGGTTACTCCTCAGCCACAGACTACNTGAATTTTCCAACAAGAGACGACCTAACGCATTTTACTGCCACCAAAATCGCCATTAAAAACGCCTTGAAAATGGCTGGAAAAACCCCTTGGGACATGCAGGTCGTTGAAGTGTATGACCAGTCTACGGTGATGGAAATGGTGTCTCTTGAAGATTTAGGCTTCTGCGAACCAGGAACGGCTTGGAAAAGCATAAACGAAAGCTGCCAAGATTACAAAGGCTGCTACGAAATAAACGGTAATCAAATTTTCGTTAACATGGATGGCGGCTTAAAAGCGGATGGAAATCCCCTAGGCGCCACTGGCGGCGCTCAAATATTCGAGATTTTCAAGCAGTTGAGAGGTGAAGCTGGTGAACGACAAGTTAAAAATGGTCAGGCACCACCACAATTTGGTTGCGCTCTGGAGTTTGAGGGTTTCGGCACAAAGGCGTACGTTAGCATTTTAGGGAGAGAGTAGAATGAGTAGCGAACCTATAGAGAGACGTGTTTCTTACCTCGGCGATAGACTGAAAGCGTCCTGTTGTCAAATTTGCGGGAAAGAGTATTTTGAGGTAAGAGACTACTGCGGGAACTGTGGCAGAAAAAGCTTCGGAAAGATGACTAGCATCGACCTCTTCTACGATAAAGGAAAACTCGAGTTGTGCACACTTGTCAATGAGCCAACAAACAAGTTCATGAAGTTAGGCAGTTACGTTTACGGTATAGTTTCTTTCCATAATGGGAAAATCCGAGTTCCTGGAAGACTCACAGACCAAATCGTGAACGATGGCGAAACTGTTGATTTTTCAAGCCTTGAAGGCAGAGAAGTTATTCCACGATTCAGAAGACGCTATTCAGTAGGTAGAAGCGAAGTTGTTCCAACAATTTCTTTGGCATTCACTTTAGCTGACGAATATTATCCGCATCAAGAATACAAAGTCGTCCAGCCTAGCAAAGAGTACGATGTGCCTGGTATTGTGGGTTACGGCGTTTACGCTTCACGGTTCAGGATAAAGGAAGGCAACCTCGAGCGCTCGGTTCCCTTCGTTGATGAAGACTCGGTAACCGCCGCGGTTGAGGCTGGAAAACTAGCGCTAATACATTCTGGAGTTGACAGTTCCTTGGTTGGCAAAGTATACGTAGGTTCAGAATCTAATCCTTACGCGGTTAAGCCTATAGCGTCAAAGGTTGCGCAGGTTTTGAAGCTCGGCGAAGAAGATGAGGATGTTCAAGGGGTTGACGCTGTGGACACCGAGTTCGCGTGTAAAGCCGCCTCCAGCATGTTCAAAGATGCCGCCTCCCTCGTCAATTATTCGAAATCGGGCGTAAAGTACGCTATGGTTATCGGCACAGATAATTCTCAAGCAGCGCCCCGAGGCTGCCCAGGCGGCGAGTTGGACCTCTTTGTTGGATACGGCAGCTCCGCCTTCATTTTTGGAAAGTATGATGTTTTAGCTGAAATCGAAGGATGGTATTCATGCACTTCTGACACGCCTGACTTTTGGCGCAGAGACGGTGAGCCGTTTCCAATGCACGGTGGGAGATTCACAGGAGACCCCGCGTACTTTAAGCATGTTAGAAAGGCGACGTCAAAACTGATGGAGAGGCTCAACTTACAAGCAGGCGACGTTGACTATTTTGTTACGCATCAGCCTAACCCTCAGTTTCCAGTTAAAATCGCGAAGGAACTTGGCTTCAAAGACGAGCAATACGCGGTTTCGCTTCAAGTCAACAAGTTCGGCAACACTTACTCGGGGTGTTCACCCATAGGGTTAGCTGCGGTGTTGGATGTTGCTAAGCCCGAAGAGCGCATTTTAATTACCAGTTACGGTTCGGGCGCGGGAAGCGATGCCTACCTTTTCAGAACCACAGGTCAACTTGTCAACAAGAGGCAACGCCAAAAAATCAATGTTAAATTCCAAGCTGAAAACCCTTTTGTGAAGTACGTGGACTACACAACTTACCGGCGACTCAAGCTTGGAATGTAACGAACATTTAATAAATACAAGCGTTGATGTGATAAACGGAGCCTAACAGCTTGGTAGTTAAAGAAGTACTGCGAGTATTATACGCGCCTCATAAGGCATTCAAAGATATAATACAAAAACCAGGATACTTCGGGCCTTTCATTTTACTGCTCATTTTTGTACTGG
>JGI2171J19970_10000176_pt1 | contig 29264 bp, 20 predicted proteins | sample DeeMarSWOR324_28_FD_19970 | JGI IMG/M metagenome (IMG submission 19970) | reverse complement strand
GGAGAGATAATAAAAGCAGAAAAAGAAGGGAAGTCAAGAGGAGAAGATAAGGGAGCACTGGAAGGTGAAAAAGGAGGAAAGTTAAAAGGAGAAAAGGAAGGAAAATCAAAGCGTGGGAAAGAGGAAGAGCCAAAAGAAGAAAACGAGGGTAATTCAAATGCGGGAGAATCAAATACAGACCACGCTCCTACCCTGGGCATAATTGGCCGCTTAGGAGGAATAGGTGCCAGACCTCACAAGATTGGCCTTGTATCTGATGCTGACGGAGCCATAACAGCCTTGGCTGCTGCGGCGAAAATCGCGACAATGAGAAAAAAAGGAGATGTGCTCAAAGGCGACATCATCATCGCCACCCATCTCTGTCCCAACTCCCCTATTATCCCCCACGAGCCAGTTGACTTTATGGATTCACCTGTCTCCCTGGAGACCATGAACAAATACGAGGTAGATGAGCGAATGGAGGCAATCCTCTCCATTGATACGACTAAAGGGAACAGAGTGATCAACTGCAGAGGTTTTGCCATCTCCCCCACGCTAAAAGACGGCTACATCCTGAGAGTGAGCGAAGATTTGCTGGATATCATGCAGATAGTAACGGGAAAATTGCCAGCCGTCTTCCCTATTACAACACAGGATATAACTCCCTACGGGAATGATATATACCATCTCAACAGTATTATGCAGCCAGGCAATGCCACAAGTGCTCCTGTGGTTGGAGCGGCGATCACGACTGAGGTTCCTGTCCCCGGCTGTGCAACTGGTGCCAATCACACGGTAGATATAGAGATGGCGACTAGATTTGTGATAGAAGTGGCAAAAGCCTACGGAGAGAGAAAATGCTCCTTTTACGATGAGAAGGAATTCCAGAGATTAATTTCCCTCTACGGCTCATTAGAACACTTTAAAACCTTGGGGGGAAAAAACTAAACGTGCCAATATCTTTTTTCCTTGATTCTTTCTTTGAAAATCAATCAACTTTTTTATTTTTACTTTTGACAAAAGAGGTGTAATATATTACACTCATCGGTGTAATATATTACACTTATCAAGGTGATATATTACATTTATAAATATAGAGTTGGGAGATGGATATGATTTCTCTAAGGTCGGAGTTAACAAAAAAGCTACTAAATTATTTCTTCATTAATCCTCAAGAAAGCTTATATGTAAATGAGTTATCCAGAAAACTTAATTTAGACAAAAGAAACCTTGTCAAAAAGCTAAAAGAACTAGAAAAAGATGGTATTTTAAAGAGCCAAATAAGGAGAAATCTAAAACTTTTTTCGATAAATAAAAGCTATCCCTTATACAAAGAATATAAGAACATAATTCTAAAAACTACCGGACTTGAGGATAAATTAAAAAAAGTTATGAAAGAGGTAGCAGGCATAGTTGAAGCTTACATATACGGTTCTTATGCCAAAAATAAAATGGACGCGCATAGTGATATAGATCTATTAATTATAGGAAGCCACGAAATTGTATTGCTACAGAGAAAACTAAATAAACTCCAAAAAGATACTGATAGAGAAATAAATTCTGTAAGTATGGATGAACACGAATTTAAAAAAAGACTCAAGAGCAAGGATCCTTTTATTTCTGAAGTTTTAAGGAGAAAACATATTAAAATAATCGGATGAAATTTGAACATAAATATTTCACCAAATTTGAGTTCACTAAAGAACAAATAAATAAAAATTTAGAGAATGCACAAAAAGACTTAAATATTGCCAAAAAAGTTAATATATTAGAGGTGAAGTTCAACTANGCCTATACGGCTCTTATTAAATCAGGAATAGCTTTATTAAGTTATTATCAGGTAAAAGTAAAAAGTGTGCCAGGTCATCATATAAAAATAATAGAGAAATTAGCTCAAATTTTAAAAGATGATGATATTGAAGATGTAGGAAATAGCATGCGTTCAAAAAGAAATTTAGATTTTTACGCTGGAGGAATTGAAGTTACAGAAAAAGAGTGTAAAGAATATATAAATTTTGTAGAAGAAGTTTTAGCGAAGCTAAAGGAAACTATTTTTATAAAAAATTTCAGAGATTAATTTCTCTATGTTGATCTTTAGAGCTTGTAAAAGCGTTGGAAAGTAAATAAATTATGTATACATTAGACTCAAGAGAATAAGGTAATCTCATGATTATTAGACAAAAAAGATGGCTTTATCTCTAATGGGTGCAGAATGGCTTTAGTCAAAGTAGGACTTCTCACCATCGGCCAGTCTCCCAGAAAAGACGTAGTGCCTGAAATGAAACCATTTTTTCTTCCTCACATAAAAATTCTGGAAAAAGGACTGCTGGATAATCTCAGCCCTGAGGAAATTAGACGCTTAAAGCCTAAAACTGGGGAAACACCGTTAGTCACTCGTTTAAGGAAAGGCAGTGCAGTTCAATTAAGCGAGAAGAAAATAAGCTCTCTCTTGCCCAAGGCTATTGATTCAATGAAAACGAAAATGAAGGTGAAGGCGGTGGGAGTACTCTGCACTCATGATTTTCACAAGGAAGAATTTGCCGCATCGGTCATCTTCCCCTTTAATTCTCTAAGGTTCTTGATCAATCGTATAATTCAAGTAAAGTGCCTTGGAGTAGTAGTTCCCCTGGAAAGTCAAATTGATGAGGCTAAGAAAAAATGGAAAAAGGATAAAGTTGTTGTTGAGGCCAAATCTCCCTATTCCAAGGGAAAAAGCTGGAAAGAAATAGCCCAAAATTTTTCTAAAGAAAAAGTAGATGTAGTAATCCTTGATTGCATTGGATACAAAATAAAGGATAAATGGGCGATACAAAAATTATTGTCTGTTCCTGTCCTCTTACCCAGAGTTGTTCTTGCTTTTGCCATCGATCAACACATTTAATTTTAGTTTTGACAGGAAAAGTATTTTATATTACGCTTATCAAAATAAGATAAAACATCTATTATTAATACAAACGCAATTATTCCAGTGTCATCGCGAAGAGCGAAGAAGATTCCTTCGCTTTGCTCGGAACAGGCTGTGCGATCTCGTAAGAAAAGGTTGAGATTGCCGCGCTTCGCTCGCAACGGCGGATTGCCACGCCCTTTCAGGGCTCGCAATGACATTGTAAAAATATATATTGCGTTTATATTAGTACAATCGGGCAGGGTAAAATTACCTTAAGGTCAGAATAAAAAATGATCGGCCAAACCATCTCCCACTACAAAATAATTGAAAAACTTGGCGAAGGAGGCATGGGCGTAGTCTATAAAGCTGAGGATACAAAACTCAAACGCACTGTNACCTTAAAATTCATNAGAACNCAGGCCATGGAAGCAGCGGAGGAAAAAACACGTTTCGTGCGCGAGGCGCAGGCTGCCGCGGCACTGGATCACCCCAACATCTGCACAATCTATGAAATTGATGAAGTCAAAGGAAAAACTTTCATAGCCATGGCTTTTATCAAAGGTCAAAGTTTAAATGACAAGATCAAATCAGCTCCTTTGAGACTGGAAGAAGTGCTGGATATCGGCATGCAGGTTGCTCAGGGACTAGAGGAGGCTCACGAGAAAGGTGTCTTTCATCGAGATATCAAAAGCTCTAATATTATGGTGACTGATAAAGGCCAGGCCAAGATAATGGATTTTGGCATAGCCAAATTAGCTGGGGGAACAGAGATCACCAGGCCAGCCACATTCATGGGGACAGTGGCCTACATGTCTCCTGAACAGGCAAGCGCAGAACCTCTGGATCACAGGACAGACATCTGGTCTCTTGGAGTTGTTTTGTACGAGATGCTTACCGGGCAGGTTCCGTTCAAAGGGGAGCACGAACAGGTGATTTTGCATTCTATCCTTAATAAGAGTCCCCAGCCCGTTACGAGTTTACGCAGCGGCATTCCTCTGGAGCTTGAGGCAATCGTGAACAAGTGCCTGGAGAAAGACTCTGCCAAACGGTATCAGACTTCGGCTGACCTGATTGCAGATTTGAAGCGCTTAAATCGAGATATGACAACAGGAAAAACTGCTATGGCAGCAGCAACAGCTACATATCCCACTCCAACAGCTACCCTGCCCCGTACTTTCCCGCGGCTTATGCGCAGGATTGCCCTCCCAATTGGTGCGGTGATATTAGCCCTGGTATTTTTGCTGGTTTTGCCTCCAAGCCGTAAGGTTGTGCAGAACTGGTTAGGTTTTGAGATAATCCCCGCACAGAAGAGCCTGGCAATTCTCCCTTTAACCGTCGTGGGCGGCGATGCAGACGAGAGGGCTTTTTGTGACGGACTTGTGGAAAACCTGATCAGCAAGCTCACCCAACTCGAACAATTCCAAAAGAAGCTAAGGGTACTGCCCACTCTAGATGTGCATCAATTTGAAATCACGAATCTCAGCGAAGCAGAGCGGATATTCAGAGTTTCCTTAGTGGTAAAGGGAAGCTTTAAGCGCATCGGCGACATGTTTAGCTTAACTTTAAAGCTGGTTGATACAAAGACTCAGCGTGAGCTGAAATCCCATATTATGACTGATCATATCGCAAATATTTCCGCATTGCAGGAGGATGCCATCTTCAATCTGCTGGAGATGCTCGAAATAGAAATAGAGCCGCAAATCCGCAGCATATTGACCTCCGGAGGCACCACTATACCCGATGCCTACGAATCTTACTTGCAGGGCCTTGGCTACATGGAGCGCAACGAGAAGGAGGAAAACCTCGAGACTGCAATTAACTTGTTCAAGCGGGCAATCGAGCTAGATCCCCACTTTGCCTTAGCTCATGGAGGATTAGGGAAAGCCTATGGGCTGAAGTACAAGATGACAAAAAACTCTGAATTGCTTGAAAAAGCCAGATTATCATGCATGAAGGCAATTGAAATTAGTGACAATCTGGCCTCGGTTCATACCAGGCTGGGAATTATCTATCGAGAAGCAGGCCAATACGAGGACGCTATTAAAGAATATAAACAAGCATTGTTTGAAGATCCTGTAAATTTCGGCGCTTTGCAAGAATTAGCAGAGGTCTATGAAAATCTCGGAAAGCTGGAAAAAGCAGAGGAGACATATAAACAGGCCACAAAATTAAAGCCGGGTTACTGGCGCGGATACAGCCTATTAGGCTATTTTTACTATATCTCTGGCCGTAACGTTGAGGCCGAAAAAATGTACCGCCTTTCTACTGAATTAATGACAGAAAATGTTCTCGATTATAATAACCTAATCGCTGTCTATTATCTATTGGGGCAAAACGACAAGGCAAAGGCTATTTTTGAAAAATCCATCGCCATTAAACCTAGTTCAGATGCCTATTCTAACATGGGAACGATATACTTTTTTCAACGTCGCTATGCCGATGCTTTGGCTATGTACGAAGAGGCGATTGAGCTGGGAGTGGGAGAGGATACCCATGTAATTTGGGCGAATTTGGCTGATAGCTATCGCTACACTCCCGGATATTCAGAAAAAGCACCAGAAGCATATAAAAGTGCTATTAAACTAGCTAAAAAAGAACTGGAAATTGACACTGGAGATGCCCAGCTACGGTCCAGTCTGGCCGTGTTCTATGCAAAGTCAGGAGACTCTCAAAACGCGCTGGCTGAAATTTCCGAGGCTCGAAGACTGGCGCCAAATGATATCCCGATTATTCTTGATTGTGTCTTAGTCTTTGAAATTGTCAACCAACGCGACAAGGCAATTCAAGCCCTTCGAGAATATATCAAACGCGGTGGCTCCATCAAGGAAGTTCGTGATCATCCTGATCTTTCTGGGCTACGAGCAGATCCTCGTTACCAAAAATTAGTCGAATGATAGAGATCGCCTATTAAATTAAAAAGCCGACCTTAGTGCTCAGATTTTATGAGGACAAAGGAAGGGAAAGGAGGAAAGATGGCTATGGCAGGAAAGCCAAAACCACACACTATTAAAATTACTGTGGACAATCATGGGGACTTTACTTATAACAATCCGTTAATTTGGGTTTATCCTGGGGATACTATCATCTGGGAATGTGCAAACCACAGTCCTTTTGCCATTCATATTGGCTGGAACTCACCTCTCGAAAAAGGCCGTTTCCGATCAGTTAAAGGAGACAGAGTAGAAACTGTAGTTCCAGAGGGTGCACGACCTGGTAACTATGAATATACTGTTGCCGTTTTCATTGATGGGAATATCTGGACCGACGATCCTCCATTCATCGTTAAAAAACCCAAGAAACACTGAGGATAGGACGCTACTAATCATCCGAAGTTGGGCTTTATTTCTGGAAGGAGGCCAAAAAGGTTCTCTGGATGAAGGGCTAAGAAGTTCTCTGGATGATGACCAGAGTCATATCATCCATTCGATCAGCACCGGCAGTGAATGAATCGAGTTCCTCATAGACGTTTTTCAGTATTTTAGAAGCCTGCAATCTAGCATGCTTCCGGAGTAGCTTTATGAGCCCCTTCTCATCGAATTCTTTATTATCTTTACTCCGACTTTCAGTAATTCCATCTGTATAAAGAACAGCCATTTCTCCAAGGTTTATTTTGACTTTTTTTACTTCATATCTACTGGAAGGAAACATTCCCAAGCACAAGCCGGAACTTTCCAAACGGGTGATTTTCCCTTTTTTATCGATGATAAGTGGAGGATTATGACCAGCGTTGATATATTCTAGCTCGCCGCTTTCTTTGTTCAGCTCGCAGAAGAAAAAAGTTATAAAAGCATTTGGAGCAGAACTTCGGTGAACGAAATCATTCAGTTTAACAGCCATGCCCTCTATATTGTATTCAGAGTAAACCTCTGATTGAAGAGCCGCCCTTAATGAAGCCATGAGGAGGGAAGCACCAACCCCTTTCCCGGAAACATCGGCAACAACAATACCTAAACGGGAACGATCAATGTCGATAAAATCATAATAGTCCCCGCCAACTTGATAACAGGGAGTATTATAGCCGACAATTTCAAACTTTTTGCATGAAGGATTTTCTTTGGGGAGAAAGTCTTCCTGAATTTTGGCAGCTAAGTCAAGCTCTTTTTCCATCTTTTCTTTCTCAATGGCTTGATCTATAAGCTTAGCATTTTCGATCTTGACCGCAGCCAAATTAGATAGAAGAGTTAAAAGCTTGAGATCCTCATCCGTGAACTGCTCAAGGTTCGATATCCGGTCTGAATAGATAATTCCTATGATTTCCCTGTTATTCCACAAAGGAACACACATTGCAGAATGGATATTGAATTTAATAATGCTTTCCATAGCCCTGAAACGAGTGTCAGCCATGGCATCAGAAGTTAGGACTGAAGAATTTTTATCAACAGCCATATTTATAATGCTCTGGCTTACCTGAATTTTTTGATCCTTAAGGTTCTTGTCGTTGATACGAATCACTTTGGGAATGAATTGAGCAGGATTGCCTTCTTTTAACATCAGAATCCCTCTGTCCATAGGGAGATTCTCACAGATCAAATCCATGATGTTATCCAAGAGCTCACTTATAGGCTGATGGAGAAGAAGGGCTTTACTAACATCACTCATTATAGAGAAAGCTCTATGTTCTGTTCTGACCTTTTCCAAATCTACAGGTGCCAGACTGGCTTTTAGAGTTGTATCAATTTCGGTCTTGGTTAAAAGTTCCTCAACCTGCATTATGGTATTTACATTTGCCGATGAGGACGGCTCCTCCGTAACCTCTACATGAGTGGGAATTTCCTTATCGAAAACAATCCTCGTTGATCCGATAAGGACTTCATCTCCTTTTTTAAGCTCAACCTCGGCCTTGATTTTTTTGCCGTTCAAGAAGGTTCCGTTCTTACTGGAATTGTCCCGAACTGCCCAACCGTCTTCCGTAGGATAAATGTAAGCATGATGTCCTGAACAGAATGGGTCAAGAACGTTGATTTCATTATCAGCGGAGCGGCCGATAGATATTCTATCTTTCTTAAGAGGAATGGTGTAATCCTCTCCCTTTTTTTGATATACATATAGTTTGGGCATGCTAATCTTCGCTCCTAATTATAAAACTAATAAGGGAAAAATTTCAAGGAAATTCAGCCTTTTGTGAGGTCAGACCTTTCAAACTTTTATAATCAGGTCGGAGTCAAAGTAATTTAATTGAGTTTCATTTTTCAGGCACTAGGAAAATAAGATCACGAATTATGAAAGTTTGAAAGGTCTGACCCCATAGGTTCCCCACAGGTTGATTTTATTCTTCAGAAAGTCCAAATTTATCCAAAATCTTAAGCATTTTCCTGCCTTTCTTAACCTTATCCTCGAAAGGAATATCCTCGATCAAAGGCAGGAGAACTTCCATTATTTCTTTCTTCACAATGTTGTCGAGAAGTTCTATAGAATAATCTGTTGCCTTTCTTGTTCCGGTAGTGATATTTTGATAGGCTTTTATGATATCTTCCCGGGGATAGATAAGACTTAGCAATTCAAAAATATACTTGAGAGATCGAGCTAAATTATTCTCTAAATCTTTAGCCATGAACCCTTTTTTCTTATCGGTTTTTAAATCATGGATTTCTTTCAAAATCAGGTAAGATACTTTTATTTCCCGAATTATTTGAGGCACCACAATCTGTTCTCGGAAATGAATTTGAGGCTTTTCTGATCTCATCTTATACATAGCGCTGATGATTTCATGTTCCACAACCCTGCTTTCTTTTCTTAATTCCAGGGCTAATACATCTGCTGCCCTTTGAGCGCCTGTTTGAGCCAATATGCCAGGTATGGCCTTTCGTAATCGCGCATCTTCACTCGGATCTCCCAAATAATCTTTTAATGTGCCTATAACCTTAACTCCATATTTAGCTAAAGCTCTATTGGCAGCGCTCCGGAGGGAAGGATTTGTTAAATTTTGGATGATAAAAGGTACAAGCTCCCGCTTTTTAAGCTTCCCAGCGCTCTCAAGAGCATAACTGACTACTTCTGGTGATTTATCCCTGAGGAGTTTACCTAGATTATGAACGACGGAGGGAGTTGGCTCCATCATTCCCATAACCTTGGCTGCCTCCATCCTGGATACTTCTTCGTCTTTACCTTCCTCACTTACAATTTTATCAAGATGGTCTTTCATCAGTTCTTGATAAACATTCAGGGACATAATTTCTTTTACCTGAGCATCAAGGCTTTCCTCATCGAGAGCATCCTCGGTTTCCGGGATTAACACCTCCCCGTCTACTTCAAGAAGAGAATCCATAGAACTCGCTCTTACCTCGTCAGATTTATAAGAAATTATTTTTTTCAGCTTAGAGCTCAACTTTTCTTTCTTGACAAGGTCAAAAAGATTCATGGCATACAGAACCGAACTCCTTTTCTTGCTTTCGATGGTGTCGAAAACCAGCTTTGTCATATCAATATCTATCTTTTCTGCAACAAATTTATCAGCATCTTGCCATTTTATCTCGATGTTTCTTTTCACAATATTCACATACTCCTTGGTAATCAATAGATTGAGAATTATCCAGATAATGATAAATGCGATTGCGACGATGCTTATATATTTGATCTCAAAGCTCAAGACTGAGAGAAACAATAGAATAAAAAGAGCTCCTATGCCTTTAGCAAACTTATTGACGAACATGTCAATGAATACTTTTGCTTTGTACTTTACCTCGGGAGGGATGGGGATGTAGAGCAATTCCCTGACAGATTGGTTGAGTGAATGAGCGAGACTTTTATCGGTTCCTTTTATAATAAGAGCCCAATAAATTAAAGCAAAAGGGAAAATAAAAATTGCACCAGATAAGAGCAGTAAAAAGAATGGGGCAACCAATAGAGCAATCCGGATTCCAAAATTTTTCAAGATGCGGTTGGTCGAGAAAACATGAAGGAGATTTGAAAAAATAAGGAATACAGTAAAAAAGATGCCGAGAAAAGCAGTCCTCGCATCCTTGTTCGGATAGGCATCTTCGACAAAATAATTGAACTGAAAATCAATCAAGGTTGTAACAATAATGGCCATAGCCATAATCCCAGTCAAGAGCAGCAAATGTCGATTTTTTCTCAGCAAGCCAAAGCTCTTGCCATATCCAATTTTTGGCTTCTTCCGCACTTCGGATGGCTTAACTTCTTCTTTTGTTTCTTTTTGAACGATTCTATGAACACGATTGACTATGATGAGGCAGATAACGAGCATAAAAGGGCAGATTAAGAGAAGGTTTTCGGTTCCCACGATTTTAGACAGAGAAGCAAGAAGAGCTCCTGCAACTCCACCTAAAAGCCCTCCGCTTACTAAAAAGCCCACCAGTCTTTTTGCTTGCCGAGGATTATAAATATCATTGATCAATATCCAGAATTGAGTGACTGAGGTTACCAGGAATATATCTGCCCAGAACCAGAATACCATTGAAATCCATTTCCAGTATGCGAGAGGCAGCCAATTCCTTCCTTGAGTNAAAAGCAGCCAGAAAACTAAAAGACAAGTTATGAAAAAAACCAAGCTAAGAGATATGTATACATGTCTCTTCATAATCCGCAACAGCCTGGAGTTCAATGTGACAAAAAATCCTATTAAGATGGCTGTCAAAAGATAAGCATAAGGGAGTCTCATGGAGGAAAGCTTCTCCAGGAAATCTGAAATCTTGACCAGTTTGATGATGTAGGCAGAAGAGGTGATCAGGAAAAAATAAGAAAACATAAGCACAGATGTAGATATTTCCTCAGGCCTGACATCAACAAAGCGTGATAAAATTTTATGAAGTGAGTTCTTAGCCATGAAATTCTCTATATCTTAGGAAAAGCCTTAAGAAAAACCCGGCATCTTTTCACCCTTTCCTCAAGAGGAAGATCTTCAATAAGTGGAAAGACCACATCTCTTATATCTTTAGGCAGTATGTTATCAAGAAGTTCAACAGAATAATCAACAGAATCCTTTGTTCCGATTCGTATATTCCGGTAGGCTCTAAAAATATCTTCATGAGGATAGATGAGTCCCAATAGTTTAAAAATATTCATCATAGAAGCGGTTAGATTCTCTGACAATTTTTTGCTCATCTTTGGCTTCTTTACCTTAGATTTTGCATCGTAAAATTTAATGAGAACCTGGCAGTATCTCTTTATTTCTTTGAATATTTTAGTCTTGATAATCTCCTCCTGGACCTGGATATCAGGTTTTCCAGATCGAATCCTATCCAAAGCATCTATGAGCTCATGATCCATATCTTCGTTATCTTCTGCTAATTCCCAGGCTAATAAATCTGCAGAATCTTGAATAGGAATACGAGCCAAAACTGAAGCCACTTCTTGGCGCAGCCCAACATCCTCATCATAATCTCCCAAATAATCTGAAAGAGTACCAACAATCCTTTCTCCGTATTTTTCAAGAGCAGCAGAGGCATCTTCTCTGGTTAAAGGATCATGCAACTTGTGGATTAAACCTGGAACATGCTCTCTTCTCTTTAGTCTTGCCGCGCTTTCAATAGCGTATTTGCTCACCTCCGGAGATTCATCTTCAAGAAGTTCCTCGAGTTTCTGAGCAAGCGGAGAATCAGATTCCATCAATCCTATAGCTTTGGCTACTTCCATCTTTGATGTCTCAGTGTTATCAGTCTTATCAACCAGGACTTTGTCAATGTATCCTTTCATCAATTCCTGATAGACATCCAGTGACATTATCTCTTTAACCTCTTTTTCCAGGACTTCTTCTCCCAGCATATCATCTGTTTCAGGAACTAAAGTCGTCTCCCCAGATTCAAAAAGACCCCCAATTGAAGAAACTTTCCTTTCATCGGATTTATAAGAGATTAATTTTCTCACTTCAGGAGTGAGCTGATCCTGTTTTATCAAATCATAAAGATGCATGGCATACAAAACTGAACTTCTTTCTTTGCTATCTATGGTATCAAAGACTAATTTTGTATAATCCACATCCATCTTTTCAGCCACTAATCTATCTCCCCGGTCCCACTTCATCTCAAGTTTCTGCTTGACAGTATTTGTGTATTCCTTGCTTACCTTCAAATTAGCAAAAACCCACGCCACAATAAAAACAACAGCTATAATGCTCACGATTTGAACTCTGTTTTGCCACGGATCAGGAGGAAGGAAGATAAAAACCAAAAGCATCAAAGCACCGATGCCTTTGGCAAACCTGTTTAGAAACATATCGATAAATACTTTTGCTTTGTACTTAAGCTCAGGTGAGACAGGAACATAAAGAAGCTCCCGCACGTACTGGTTAAGGGAAAAAGAGAGGCTTTTATCGCTGGCTTTAATAACAAGAGCAAATCCGAAAACGGGCCAGAAAGCAATCCCTCCAAAACAGAGGAGTAATATAAGGGGGAAGAGTAATAAGACGATACGAATGCCGTAGCTTTTAATCAGGTTGCTGGTCATAAAAATCGAAATAAGAAAAGGAAAAACATACAACGCTGCATGAAATAATCCAAAGATAGAAGTCATTTCACCGAGCTTGTCTACCTCCATTTCAATTACAGTTTTAGATTGATAATCAATAAATGTAGCAACGATGAATGTTAAGGTCACAACTGCCGCCAATAGCCTTAAGTAATAATTTTTTCTTACTGTATTGAAGCAATCTATAAAACCCGCTCTAGCTGGTTCTTTCGTTCTTTCTTTATTTAAAGAATTCGGATTATCAGTTGTTGGTTTATTTTTTCTCTGCCAAATGAATATGTAATTTGCGACAAAAATACTGAGGAAAAGAATTCCGCCAGCTATAAGAAGAAGCTCATCAGGTATGTATAAACCCAAAGAACCCGTCAGCACCCCCCCTAAAATACCTCCTAAAAGTCCTCCGCTGCCAAAGAAGCCGATCAGCCTTTTGACCTCTCTTGGATTAAAAACATCATTAACTAAGATCCAGAATTGGGTTACGAGGACTACAACAAAAACGTTGGCCCATATCCAGAAAACAAGAGGAATCAACCCCTTCTCCTCTAGCATGAATAACTGTCTGGAAACTAAACAAGTGATTGTAAAAAAAATGAGGCTTGAAATAATCAAAATCCGTCTTTTAACTCTAACTTGAAGCTTGGAATAAAAATGAATCAAGACAGCCATAACAATAGCTGTAGATAGGTAAGCTATGGGAAGTTTAATTGATTCCAACTCCAATAAATATTGCGCATCTCTAACGGGTTTAATAATGCCGTAAGGGAACATGATCAGGAAAAAATAAAGAAAAAGAAGGGAGGCAATGACCTCTTCGCCAGGTTTGATATCTACGAAGCGCGATAGAAATCTATTGAGGAGGTTTTTTGCCATAAAATGACTCGACTATAAGAGGATTGTGAAAGTTACTGATCCTTATTAAAGCTGTCCAAGGCTATTTCTTCTTCGTCAAAAATCTCAAGCACTTTAGTTAGCATTGTGACTTGAAAGACGAGGTAGAGTTTCTTTGATATTTTTGCTATCTTAAGCTTCCCCCCTAAATTATGAGTAGAAATATAGCTGGCTAATATTTCCCCTACCCCGAAGCTATCGATGAAATCGACATTCTGAAAATTTAGAAGTATGTTCCTTTTGCCTTCATCCAATTGATCTTTTACAAGCTGGTGAAGAGTAACATCGGTTATATCCGATCTTCTTATTTCCCCCTCGATATCAAAAATGACAACATCGGTTTTTTCTCTTGTATTTATTTCCATTTTTTCCCATCCTCTCTATAGTCTTAATTTTCTCTCATTAACTAATTTTCTGTATTGATCTTGATCATAAATTATGCGCCTTCCCCTTAACTCTTTTCTCAATTATGCAATATCTTGGGGTTTTCCTTCTCCTTTCCTACTTCAACCAATTCTTTCCGGCTATCTCCTTAGCTTTTATCAAAAGAGAAATCTAAAGTCAATCCATTATTTAATGATGCACGGGCTGTCTCTTGTAAGGGTTTGATTCAACTACAGGGATAGTTTTTTTGAAAAGTCTTGAATCATTTAAAGGGATTGTACTTTTTTGTAGGGACTTGACTTATAAAGCCCACCGCTTTTACTCGTATAATATGACTGCTCAGATATGATGTATCAAATCCTTATATTGAAAAAGTGTGGATTTGATGAATCAAACCCCTACGCCATATAGGGCGTGTTCATTTCTTTTCATTCAGTAGAATTGTGACAAGGATGAATCTGTAGAGTTTTGGCTTTTCTCTAAAATCAAGTTCTGTGAACTTTACGCCATATGAAAAAACCTCTTCGTCTTCTCTCTCCCAGATAACTTTTCCATATATATTGATATTAAGGTCCTCGGGTAAATTCAGGTTGAAAATTAAATCCGTGCCTAAAGGAAAACGGGTATTAGTTATGACACACATCCCGTCCAGACAGATATTCTTTATATAACCTTTTGCTTTTGTTTCAACCTTATAATCTTCCCAGAGTTCGACGTTTACTCTAACCAGAACCCTTGGAGCTTTTCTTCTTTCTGATTCTTTCTGTTTTTGCATTTAAATTTCTCTTGCTAACTCAAGAAATAAACGGATAGGAATCGCTTTTTCGCTTACGATATTCCCCGGTCATCTTCACTCTAAATCTTAATAAGGCATACAGACACTTTTAGCTATCTGCTGCTAAAACTTATAGCACAGCAAAAATCTGATGTCAAAAACAAAAATCTGATGTCAAAAACAAAAATAGCACTGAGCGGTTATGGTGATCTTATTAAATCCAAACTTGAAAGCGCCCCTGAATTCCCCTGATAAAGCCTATATCATAAGAGGAGAGGTCTCTTCTCAAATATTCTCTGTTTCCGATACAAAAATGAGACCGTTCTATACATCAGACATTATTCTTGACATTTAGTATCATTACTTTACATTATTAGTGGTGAAATAAATTAAAAACGAAGTAAACTGGATAAACATCCTATGTTGAATCTTTGAAAAAAGCTATGAAGAACGACGCTATTAGAAACATGATGAGAAAAACTAAAACTATACTGCTATTAGCCGTTCTTGTCCTTGCCTCTCTTGCCCATCTGTATGCTGCTGAAACACAGTGCGTATGGTCTGGTATCGAAAAGATTGTCGCCGTAGGAGACATACACGGTGATTACATGGCTTTCGTAGAAATTCTGGAAGGAACAGAATTAATAGATAAAAAACTCCACTGGATCGGCGGAAAGACTCATCTGGTTCAAATCGGCGATGTATTGGATAAGGGCAATTACGCCAAGGAAATTTTTGACCTTTTGATGAAACTGGAAAAAGAAGCAGAAAATGCAGGAGGCAAGGTTCATATGCTGATTGGCAATCATGAAGAACTTAATATCACGGGCGTAGTCTTTAACCGTGAAGAATTTACTGTGCGCCAATTTGTTTCCTTTCTTCCTAATAAGTATAGGGAGAGGCAAGTAAGAAAATTCAGAAAACTAATGGGAAACAACCCATCCCACAAGACAGGCCTGGATTCATCCTTAGAGAGTGATTTAATGCCATACTGGGAGAATATGTTAAATGAATTAAGAGTCAACCGCAAACATCCGGCTCGATGGGAATACCTGCACAACTTCAATAAAATATACGGAAAATGGATCCTTAAACAAAATGTGGTAATTAAAATCAATAATATCATATTTGTCCACGGAGGAATCAGCGAGAGATTCTCCAAATGGGAGCTAAAGAAAATAAATGATCGCCTGCGCACAGAATTAGGAGACCTAAGGCGGGCGGCAATGAATCTTACACGACCTAATATTCAAGATTATGAGCGTCAAATTGTTTATGTGCCTGATGGGCCATACTGGTATCGGGGTTTTTATACAATGGATCAAGATGAGAATAAAGATACCGTGGATAGAATCTTAAAAAACCTCGAGGCTGAATACATGGTAATAGCACATACTCCTCGGGTAATTAAGACAAAGAAAGATATGCAGCTTTTTCAAGGAAGGATCTGGATAATCGATACTGGCATTTCAAAAGTCTACAGAGATTACATGGGGGGACGTCTCAGCGCCTTGGTTATAGATAAGGGAAAATTCGATGTATGGGGGCTGAACAATGAAAAATAAGAAAGCCTTGGCCATTATAATTTTTACCTTCTTTTTCTCTTGGAATTGGCTTCAATTAAAATCGCAAGAAGTCACTCAAGAAAATGCGAAGCAAAAAGAGCTGGAGAATTACTTAAAAACCGCTAAGATTGTATCTAAAAGGCGAGCTGGAGGCAGGGGAGAAAATTGGATAATAAGCCTGGATGACGGAAAAACCGCCCGCTATGGATTCTTTAAGCTCCTAAATCAAACAAGACCGGCCCTTATCACTGACAGCTATAAATACGGAATTGCTGCCTATGAGCTGGATAAACTGCTTGATCTCAATTTAGTTCCTCCGGTCGTAGAAAGAGAAATAGAAGGCAGAAAAGGATCACTTCAAATATTCATTGAGGGCGCTCTAAATGAAAACGTCCGAAGAATGAAGAATATTAAGCCACCAGAGCCTGAGAAGTTCAAAAATACTCTGGAAGACTTAAGTGTTTTTGAAAACTTGACTTATTCCCCCTCTTTTTGCGGGGAGAGAGAGTTGGACGACATCTTAATAATATATAAAAAAGACTGGAAAGTCTGGAGGGTTGACTTTTCAGAAGCCTTTGCCCCTTCCCCAGAGTTAATCCCAGCATGCGAAATCACAGCCTGTTCCAAGAAGCTTTGTCAAAACCTGATAAAATTGGAAGATAAAGTGATTAAAGCCAAGCTAAAGCATTATCTAAATGATGAAGAAATGAGCATGTTGCTTAAACGAAAAAAACTCGTCATTGAAAAGATCAAAAAAATAACCGAGGAAAAAGGAGAGAAATCAGCCCTTTTTTCTTAAGATTACCTGCTTTTTAGCGATAATAAACACAAGGTTCAGTTCCGCAGATTCCTTTTATAAACAGCAAAATTTTCGTGACCAAAAATTGTGCAAATTATCATAATCATAATTAAATCAATTTATTAAAAATAGAAGTTTCTTACTTTTCAACAAACTTATTCACAGAAATAGTGGAAAAAGATAAAGCATGGGGTCAGACCTTTCAAACTTTCATAATCAGCTTGCATTAAGGCAACGAAAAAAGTGTTATATTTCTAGGCAATAAGAAAGACAAAATTTTGAACTATAAAAGCTTGAAAGGTCTGACCCCGCATGTTTCCCCCGCGCGCTGCAAAAAAAGAGCCCTCTTTGACATAATAATTAGCTTGACAGCCGATTTTAATTCCAATATATTGCTCGTAAATTTTGGGTATTCTAAATTGGAAAGTGGGCGTTCCGAATTCTTTTTCATTTGTATTAACTTTGATGTTTGCTTTAAGGAAAAGGAATAAATTTCCACATGAAATCAACGAATAAATATAAGGGGAGGATTCAATGAATAGTTCGGGCAATGAAGAAATGGTACAAACCGGGCAAAAACCTCCTGGATTCGCCTATAAAATTCTCAGACTTCTTACAGTTGTCCATCCTGGCGAAGCCCTGACGGCACTTCTTTTAACGCTTAATGTCTTTTTGCTCCTTACGGCCTATTACATCCTAAAACCAATAAGAGATGCCTTAGTTGTTGAGGAGTGGGGTGCTGAAATTAAACTTTATCTTAGTGCCGTTGCAGCAGTTTTGCTAATTTTTGTGGTTAAAATATTCAGCAGCATTGCTTCCAGGTTCCCTCGTCAGAAATTGATCGCCTGGGTAACTCTCTTTTTCATTTCCAATATAGTAATTTTTTATATTTTGCATTTATCAGGTGTTGGACCTAGAGCTATGGGCATCGTCTTTTTTATTTGGGTAGGCATATTTAACTTGGTGGTTATTGCTCAATTCTGGGGTTTTGCCAACGACTTATACACGGAGGATGAAGGGAAACGTTTATTCCCTCTTATAGCTTTTGGCGCAGTCTTTGGAGGTTTTGCTGGAGGAATTATAACTAATTGGCTTGTGGAACCTCTGGGGAAATTTCAGTTGCTGCTTGTGTCAGGAGGAATACTGGGAATTTGTATTTTATTTACCTGGATTATTCATGGAAGGGAGATAAAAAGAATTGAGGCTAAAGTCTCAAAGGTCAGTCAAGAGGAAAAACTAAACGTAGAAGTACAGGAGAAGCCCCTTGAAAAGGGAGGAGCATTCCAGCTTCTTTTTAAAAGTCGATATCTTCTCTACATCGCTTTTTTTGTTCTTTTGATGAACTTTATCAACACAAATGGTGTATTTATATTAGACAAAGTAGCGGAAGTCGCTGCAGCCAAAACCACAGAAACGGAATTTATGACTAAATTCTATGCAAGCTTCTATAACATACAGAATCTCTTCGCCATGTTCGTTCAGCTATTTGTCGTATCTCGGATTTTTAAATGGTTTGGAGTTAGGGTGGCGATCTTCATCCTTCCATTACTTGCCCTGGGAGGATATTTCTTTGTGAGCCTTGGAGCATTTCTGGTACTAGTAAAATGGGTTAAAGCTTTGGAAAATGGTGCTGATTACTCTCTTGTGAATACGGCCAGGCATTCTCTCTTTCTAATCACTTCAAGGGAAGAAAAATACAAAGCCCAGGCCGTAACAAAAACCTTCTTCCATCGAGCAGGCGATGTGATGGCTGCCTTGCTTGTTTTCTTATGCACAACTTATCTAGCTTTTTTTAATATCGAAAATGTTGCAATGGTCAATGTTTTTCTGGTTTTGATCTGGATAATCATTTGCTTTTTAATCTTCAAAGAACATAAAAAATTATCAGCCAAAAGAACAGAGCATGTTGAATATATGAAAACTGATTAAAAGTAGGATAGGCAAGGCAAGCAAGATTAACGCAGATCTTTTACCTTGATGATTCCCCCCTCACCCTGAGCAATGTACAGATAGCCTTCATCATCCTTAGCAAGACCTTCCTGATTGTCCCCGAGGAAAGCATATTCTCTAACTAATTTCCCCTCAAGAGTTATCTCCACCAGGATGTTGTCTGCATCGCTGACGACGTTTAAATTCCTTGTTTTTTGATCATAATACATGCCTCCAGGATCATCCATCTTGAAGGGCAAAACCCGGATAATCCTGGCCTCGGCCTCATCAGCGTGGGTCGACTCAAGGGGTACCAGAATTTCTACTATACAAGGAGGGTCCCATTGATTACCTAAATAGAAAGTTCCGCCTTCAGGATGATCCTTATCAGCGACAAAAGCAATGGATTCAATCCCATTATCGTAGCCTTCCTGTTTTTGGAGAAAGTTAGAATTCCCCTGGAATTCTCTGTTGATAGGAAATATTCGCCTGACCTCTTTCTTATCAGGGTCAAACTCCAGAATGACATCATCCCCTTCTTTAACAATGTATAGAAGCCCTGATTGATGATTAACTGTTATTCCTTCCAAATCTCCGGGAATCTTTAGGTTAAAAACAGGGGTTCCATCAGTCCTTATTTCAGCAATCTCTCCTTCATCACTCACGATAAAAAGAGTTTTTCTGAGGCGATGAAAACAGATACCTGAAGGTTCCACAAAGCTTTGCTGGTCAATGTTTATTCCATACCCAGGAATTCCCAACCAATCTACAGGGAATCGAATGGTCGGCGAGTTTTCTTCTGGCGAACAACTTGCTAATAAAATTAAAGCACCCAGTAAAAAGAGCTTTGTTTTCATTCTCGATTCTTTTTTCATCTTTTTAAAGATATCCAAGAAGAGCCAAAGCTCATTCATTATAAGCTAATTGTTATTTCTTTAAAAGTGTGGGCTTGATGAATCAAGCCCCTAAACGGTTTGATAAATCAAATCCCTACAAATGCCAAAAAAAGAAATTTGTAATATTAAAGAAATTAATATCGATGGGATCAAACTTGTAAAATTTGAATTTTTAACAAGGAATAAAGTAAAAGCCAGAACTCAAAGGAAAAAACAAACGAAAATTCAAGTTTTGCATGTCTGATAGGCTCTACCCCAAATTATGCATGCAGGTCTTACAGCTCTGAGCCAAATTGCCAAAATTCAGGTTTTCCAAGTTTTCCAAGTTTTGAATGTCTGACCCCAAATGACAAATGATATTTTTGATTTGATTTTTTTTTAAAATGTAATTATATTATTAGAAAAATTTGAGGGGAAGTCTGAAAAACAGGAGGAACGGAAATGAGACGGAAAACATTCCTTACGATATCTCTATTCATCCTTGTCAGTCAAAGCTATGTGGCAAACGGACAGTTCACCCCTGCTGAAATTGCTCAAAGGAAAGAGATAGAGGAATTTCTCAAAACTGCAGAGATCGTAAGCTCCCAAGATATACCAGAAGGCGTTACAAAGCCAATCAGGCTCTTCTTAAAAAAAGGAGATGTTGAAAGGAGCGGAGCCTGGAAAAATCCCAAAGGGATGCAAAAGGGCCACCTTGAGGGATGGCAGTACGAAATAGCAGCTTACGAGATGGATAAACTTCTGGAGCTATACATGATTCCGCCCACTGTTGAGAGAAAGTTCAAAGGAAAACCAGGTTCTCTTCAGTTTTGGGTCGAAAGTCAGTTCAGCGAGCTCACTGTATTTGAACAAAAAATCGGAATTCCTCGTTCAAAACTCAACAACAAAGAGAATATGAAATATTTAACGAGGGCTTTTGACAGCTTGATCGGGAACGATGATCGAACACAGCAGAATATCCTCTTGACCAAAGATTGGCGTATGATTCTGATAGATCATTCTCGCTCTTTCCGGTCAAGCAAGAAATACACCAAGAAACTTATGTATGGGAAAAAGGGATTAAAAAAAAACGGAAATCGCCCTTTACTGTTCAGGCGACTTCCTCGGGCTTTTGTAGAAAAAGTCAAAGCTCTAAACTATGATAATATAAAAAATGCAGTAGGTCCCTATTTAAATGATAAGGAGATCAAGGCAATCCTACTTCGCAAGGAGCTTTTCCTTAAAGAAATTGAGAAGATGGTAAAGGAACAGGGCGAAGATAAGGTTTTATATTAATACATAAACTTAATTAAATGAGGATATATTTTATATATATAAGGCGGAAAATCAAAATTAAAAAGGAGGAAAGAAAAATGGGAAAAAGACTAATTATATTTTTCGGTCTGGTGATTGTCTTAGGATTCAGTATCCAATCCATAGCTCAATTCACTAAAGAAGAACTAGCAGAAAGAGAAAAATGGGAAGAATTCCTCAAGACAGCAGAAATTGTAAAACAAGTACAGCCTTTCGATAAGCGGGAAGCTGTAACCGAGCCCTGGGTTCTGACCCTGGAAAAAGACGGAGTCACAAATGACGCCATATGGAAAGATGTATCAGGCAGGACAAAAGGATTTATGGAAAGCTGGAAATGGGAAATTGCTGCCTACCGTTTAGACAAGCATTTAGGCTTGAATATGGTTCCGCCCACTGTGGAAAGAAGATTTCAGGGAAATCGTGGCTCCTGCCAATTATGGGTCGAGTCAAAGATGAGTCTCAAAAAGAAATACGAGGAAAAAATTAAGACCCCCTCTGTCAAAGTCTTTTATTGGAATAGAGCCTTCTACAACCAGAGGGCTTTTGATAACTTGATTGCGAATGAGGATAGACATCAAAATCAATATCTCATCACCGAGGATTGGCGTATGATCCTTATTGACCACTCCCGGTCGTTCCGGATTGCCAAGAAATTCACCAAAAAACTCATCTATGACGAGAAATATAAAGAAGGCCCAACGTTTATCATGAAGGAACTTCCCCGCGCTCTTTATGAGAAGATAAAATCTTTGGATGCAGAAGTGATTAAAGGTGTTGTCGGAGAATACCTGACAGATAAAGAAATCGAGGCCATGCTTATTCGGAAAGACCTGATAGTTAAGTGGATTGAGAACCGTATCAAGAAAATGGGGGAAGATAAAGTCTTATACGATTAGGAAGAGGCCTGCGCTTCTTTAATTGTTTTATAAATAGTAAGAACGTTCTGATCTTTCTCCCGTTTGTATTCAAATCCATCCATAAGCCTGCGGGAAAGGAAAACTCCAAGTCCACCTTTTTTCTCGCTCCTGATGATCTCCTGGATATCAGGCTCCTCTAATCCTCTAGGGTCAAACGGAACGCCCCAATCCCTTATTTCCAGAAACATCTTTCCCTCGTCCAACCAGATCTTAAGAAAGATCTCACCTTTATCATTTGGATAGGCATATCTGATAATGTTTACGCATATCTCCAGCAGCGCGAGTTCTATTTTAAAGTAATCCTTATCTGAAACACTCAATCCTTCTAAACTTTTCTTCAAAAAAGTTCTCATCTTATCTAACTCAGCCAAATCACTTGCAATTTTTAATGTATTCATCCTCGTTTTCTTTCTACTCTATCTTCATCTAAGTTCTATTCTCTCGACTTTGAGGGAAAGGAGTTTTTGCTTTCCTCCGCTTGGCTCTTGGATAATTTATACAAAAGAAAAAGCGATGTCAAATGCTAAATGAAATCTATTCCAAAAGTTTAATTTCAGAGGCAAAAAGGGCTGCCCATCTAAAGGATGGGTCTATTTCTACGGTTTTTCTAAGGTATTCTCTAGCTCGAATTTTTTCTCCAAGGGCATCACATGCCATTGAAGCCCAAAGATAATATTGGGGCTTTATTTTCCTACTGTGCTCGATCAGGCTTTCACTCTTTAATTTCATCTCATTCAAAAGCCTCTCTGCTTCATTACCCTCTCCGAGTTTTCGCAGTGAGAGAGCCTTGTAATACGAATGGACCATAGGAACTCCTGTTGTTTCTACTTTGACTTTATTGATATACCTTTCTGCCCTTTGCTTATTCCCCATCTTCTCATAGCATAGTCCTATAAAGAAATATTCTCTTGTGAATAAAGGATGCAGAGGTCTTCCCGTTCCCAGATTTTCTGGATATTGCATAGCTTCGAAAAAGTCATTTATTGCTCTTTTGTATTTTCCGTTCGTCATATAAGAATAAGCTCTTCCCAGGTGAGCGAGCACGAATATCTCCCTTGCACCTGTCCAACCCTCCCAGGGAAGAAAAGTATTGCTCTTCAATATTTTAAGTGCTTTTTCGTATTGCCCGGTGTCCACATAATATTGCGCTCTTTTGAGCACGTAATTGAAGTTCTTCTTTACAGTACGAGGAGCTTCTCTATAAAGTTTCGCTCTTGCAGAGTGTTCCTTGGTTAAAGCGTATAATTCATCAAGAGCCAAATAAAGACGATAATCATCTGAGGAAAAAGAGAGCGCCTTTTCATACAGCGCTCGAGCCCTCGCATAATCTTTAAGCTTCTTCCAGTAAATTTCTCCAAGGTTTCTGTAGATCACGGGAAATGCGGGTGAAAAATCTGCTGCATTTTTAAAGTATTCCAATCCTTCCTCCCATCTCAGCTCAGCCACAAGAAGATTTCCAAGATAGTAGTGCGCTTTCCAATCAGAAGGATTATGTTCTATAGCTAGTTTCAGCACACTTTCGGTTTCAACTCTGAAGGGGAAAACATAATCTGGACTGCAGGTTGCTGCTTTTTTAAAGTATGCTGCTGCTTCTTCTTTGCGCCCGACTTTGTCGCTAAAGAATCCTAGATAGTAATAAAGGATCGGATAATCTCTGGCGTTTATATTTTCGCTATAAATCTCGAGTACACGAATGGCATCATCTGTGAGGTTCATTTCTGAATAGTCAACAGCCACTTCAAGATAATATTCTGGATCCGTCCTTAAAATATCGAGCTCGCTTTCTCCTGAGAGCAGCTTTCTCTCCAAAATTGCAAGAGGAGAAATCGGGTCCTCTTTTAAAGCAGATTCAATTAGTATTTCAGCTCCTCTCTTATTATTAAGATGTCTTTCTGAAGCGGCAAGCATAACTCTTGCTTTCAAATCAACGGGATTATTCCTGATTGCCTCTCTCAACAATTCTCCTGCCTTTCTATAATTTTTCTTTTTAAACTCCAGAGAAGAAAGTAGATAAGGAGCAACGTGCCTGTAAGCAGCTCTTCTCGAGACCATGTAAAGATCCTCCTCTGAGCCCTGCATGATTCCGAGCCTTATTTTAGAAAGACCTCTATAATAGCGCGCCGTATGGTCGTCTTCATTTCTTTTAAGTACCCTCTCAAACAGGTCAAGTGCTTCTTTAGTTTTTCCTGTTTTGTAATAAAGTATTCCCAGCCATTTATGGGCAGGAGAAAATTCAGGGTCTGCTTCGAGTGCCTTCTTGAAATAGTAAATGGCTCCCTCCTTATCCCAGTGCTTCATCGAATAATAACCTTTGAGAAAAATTATCTCCGTCGAATCACTCTCCTGCATTGAAAAGTCTGGCTGGAGCTCAGGAGGGGGAACCTCCTTTCTTTCTGTGGTGTAGTCTATAATTTTCTGCCCGTATTGATCCAGGAACTCAAGTGTATAAATTCCCCGGCTTTTTCTCGAGGAAATCTCCTGTTTATAAAATCCATCGGGAGAGATATCCAGCCTCTTTGAAAAAATCTGCCTTTCTCCACGGAAAAGCCTTATTTCAGCATTATTGAATGCCCTCGTGGTGTTAAGAGCAATGAAGACTCCTTCCTCTCTTAGTTCCATGTTCAGAGCAGCATCTGGATTTGCCTTTACAAACCCATGCATATTCTTTAATGGATACCACCACTCATCCCATTCCTCGATAAGATGAGGCTCGAAAATCCAGGTATCGCCCTGAGTGAGAAGCCTCCCAGCCTGGACTTCTATATACTGACCATCTTCATCTGTAAGAATATCCTCCCAAATAGTACCGCTGGGAGCCGTTCCCCACGTCCAGAACTTTTTCCCAGGACTTACATATCTCGAAGCATAGTGAGCTGTGCCGTTATCTTCCTCGTAATTGTAAGAGCCGTTGTAATCTCCAGGGATTCCGCAGAAATAATCGTGAGCATGGGCTGTATTTTTATACCAGGAAACATCTTTTCCTTGATAGACAGGCCAAGACCTTGGACTCTTCCTGCTTCCGGCATAAGTGTATTCAGCAGGAGGAAATACAACTCTTGTCTCCCTCCTGGCATGGGTTGCAGCATTTGCCCAGAAATACCCGTTGTTATGAGTAAGCGTCCTGTTGTAAAGCCTTATCCTGGTTTTGAAGTAAGACCTGTCGGGGAAAATGCTTATAAATACTTCCCACTTCATCCTTCTCACCCACTCTTCTGTCCCAACCACACAGGTAATGCTCCCGTCAGCGTTGTTGAGAATCTTGTAATTTACAGGGGAAAAAGTGTTTACAGTATGGCCTAGGGTTGGAAAGTTCCACTCAATCCCACCAGAGAGCCAGGCACCTCTCAAGGCTACAAGGCCCGGCTTCATCACCCGATTATGATAAATGAAGTCAAAATTGTTGTTTGTTTTATCGATAGCAGCAAGAACTCTTCCTCCCACATCGGGCAGAATCAGAAGTTGTATATAATCGTTTTCCATAACAACCACTCTGTATTTTCCTGCAATCTTCTTCCGGGTTATATCAGTCTGCATCGGATAAGGATAAACCCTTAAGTTCCAGAGAGGAGGACTCGGATCATCAGGACCTGTATAGTATGTGGGAATATTCATCTCAATTTCTTTTACCCTCACCTCTCCTGAAACCGAGAGGCATATGATCAGGATTGNTGGGATTAGCACAATTGAAAGAATGATTTTTCTTTTCATTTCTTTCTCCATATTAATTTTTCGGATTCTGGTTCACTTAATCTTCCCTCATTCATAATTATCCATATTTTCTACTTTTTTTGACAGTAAGTTTTTCCTATGCTATAAATTTTTTGCTCAAAATTAAAGATGAATAAAAGAGAAAACTCCTCTCCTCTCAACATAATATTAGATCCATGTTTCTTATTTTGAAGTCAAAGACAACTGATAAATAAAAGTGCAAGGGTATTATTCTGAAAAATTATCAGCAGAACGGCTGCAACTCTGCTACAAGATCGCTCCTCCACGAGTTAAACAATACCTCGAAGCTGAAATTGAATTTGTTTTGAAGAAGATAGGGTCGGCAGACCTGGTTCTTGAGCTCGGATGTGGCTACGGCAGGGTTCTCCAGAAACTTGCGGAAAAAGCCAAAATCATCTTTGGCATCGACACATCACGCGCCAGCCTATCTCTGGCACAGAAAATAATTGGCAATATTCCCTCTGTACATCTTTCTGTCATGAACGCTGTTGATCTGGGCTTTTGCGACCGGAAGTTTGATACTGTGATCTGCATACAAAACGGAATCTCAGCGTTTAAGGTAAATAAGCAAAGATTAATCGAAGAGTCGATTCGGGTCACGCGCTCTGGAGGAACAGTGCTTTTTTCTAGCTATTCGGAACGATTCTGGAAGGATCGTCTTGAATGGTTCAGACTTCAATCTGAATATGGACTAATCGGCGAGATTGACGAGAGTGCTTCAAAAGATGGGATTATCATCTGCAAAGACGGATTCAGGAGCGATACAATCAGCCCAGATGAATTTATCTCATTGACTTCAGGTTATGGCATTGGACCCATAATCACAGAAGTTGGCGGCTCAAGCATATTTTGTGAAATACTTGTTGAATAATACCACTACACATCCAAACTCGGGAAACTCAAAAGAGAAAATCTTTAGGGCTTTAAAAAAAAGGACTGGGAATTTCGTTATTTAGATATTTTATTGTCTCGGATTTTTGTTATTTAAATGTTTCGCTACCTGGAATCAGATGGAGGAACAACGCCGAATAATTGAACTCTATTATTATCTCTTTCCACAACATAGACATAGCCTCTGCTATCAATGGCAATATCGACCGGATATCGAATTTGGCCGCTATTTGTTCCTGGAGTTCCCCATTTAGCTATAAGCTTACCATTTTCATCAAATTTCTGAATCCTATTGCTGCCAGAATCAGCCACATATACAAAGTTTAAATTATCAATATATATTCCTTGGGGATTGTTAAACTCGCTATCGGCTGTGCCTCTTCTTCCCCATGAAGCAATAAATTCCCCTTCTAAAGAGAATTTTTGAATCCGGACTCTATCAATGACGAAAACTTCATTTTTTTGACTTACGGCAATTCCTTTTGGATAGACAAAATCGCCATTTGCAGTGCCCTGCTTTCCCCATATTTTCTTTAAAACACCCTGACTGTTGTATTTCTTTACGCGGTGGTTTCCAGAATCAACAACATAGATATCATTATTACTATCAACCGCAACTCCAGATGGAGTTCTAAACTGGAGATTTCCACTGCCTTCCGTGCCCCATTTTCTGTTATAAGTCCCTGCCTTATCAAATTTCACAAAACTGTGAGCTTTTGCATCCGTGACATATACATTGCCCTGATTATCAACAGCAATGCTCGTAGGATTCTTTAATATCTTGAATTGTTTTCCGGAAGCTCCCCAGGCGGTCTGGACTTTCCCTTCTGGATTAATCTTCTTCATCTTAATCCGTCCCGAATCAACAATATAGATATTATTATCCTTGTCTATTGCTATTCCAGAAGGCTGAACGAATAGCTCGCTCGCAGGCCCACCCCATTTAAGAAGATAAGCGTACTTATTAGGAGTCAGGGCCATTTTAACGACTACAGATTCCTCACCTTCCACCTTTATATCGTCTTCCCATTCTGCGTAATTCTCTTTCACTACTTTTATTTTATGAGAACCAAAGGGCACAATCGGCAGTACACAGTTGGTCGCTTTTGCTGTATCCTGACCGTCGAGATAAACCTTTGCTCCCATCGGAGTGGATTTTACTTCCACGTCCATCCCGGCCCTCTCCAGGTTATATTCTTTTCCTGTAGTGGCCTGAGTGATGAAGAACTCATCTTTAACTGACTTGTAGCCTTCTTTTTCTATTTCAATGACAATTTTAGGGTTGGAGGTTCTGTATATTTCAGGAGAAAATCCTATTTCCTTGCCGTTGACTTTTATTTTTGCCTCTTTGGGTACAGTCGAGATCTCAACAGAATATTCTGTGACCAACCCTAAAAATTGTTTCTCAGCTTGCCCTATTAAGGCTACAACCTCGGGATCAAGTATATTACGGGTTATCTCCTTTGCATAAGGATAACTGACCGCGAACATGCTCTTGAATTCACTCAAGGCAGAATACGCATCACCCTGCTCAGCGGAAGCGAGACCTAGCCATAAATAAATATCTGCCCCCAATTCTTTCTGCCTCTTGTGGTCTGAAACGTTAAAAACCTCAGCAAGCAGAGGCCTCAGGGAGCTTATGGCCTTTTCAAAATCTTTATCCAGTCTTATAAGTTTCCGGCCTTCTTCTATCTTGATTTCAATCTCTGCTACAATTTCAGGCTGAGATTTTGCAGGCCCGCCCAGGCCTCCTGCTTCTTCCCTGGCCAGTTCCCTTTCGCTCACCTCATCGACATTCATGGCATGAATATAGCCAGAGGATCCTTGCCAAGTAACCTTGTACCAATCTCCTATTTTGCTCTCAGCATCCAAAATTGTATTAAGAGGAACTCTGGTAAGAGTCTTCCCTCCGATTGCACGCGTTGCTTTTACACTTGCATTATCAAGAATAACCTTTATTTTAAGGGGAGCTGCCTCAAGAGAAACGAGCAGGAAAAAAAGAAGAAAAATACTTAATAATTTTATTCCTCCGCTAAAATTCTTTGATTCCATTTTACCCTCCTCTCTTAAACCATATGCGTTTTTCCTGACAGCTCAATCAATTTCTTATCTTTATATTTTATCTTCTTTTGTAATTTTCCAGACATCTCCTTGTTTTTCCACTGTCCAGATTATTTGTCCCTCAAAAACCTTTGTCTTCTGACCAGTTTGTTTACTGACAGCAGTCGAGAAATTAGAAAATTTTACGTCGGCATGTTTTCTATCTTTAAACCTAATCGAAATGCTCGCCTTGTCTACGATAGACGTTATATCATCATAATAATTAAAGATATCCATCGTATCCGATCTTTTTGTGCTCTGAAGATCCGGAGACCCGACATAATAGAGAATTGCTGGGAGGTCTTTTTCCTCCTCGGCTTTCCTCAGGATTTCTATTATTTGCCTAATTTCATTCTTGGAATCAGCTTCATAAATGACATTATCCGCCAAATTCCAATATTTTTTAGCCTCTTTGTGATCTTTATCCAATTCTAAAATCTTCTCCATTTCCTGCATGCTTTTTCTATAGTCTCTGTTATTATAACTGCTGATCCCGGTCTCAAGCATTTGGGCGATCATAATTTCATTCTTCGCTTTATCTATAAAGTCTTGGGCTGCTTTGTTCTCGGGGTATCTAGCAGTAACTTCTTCTGCAAGCCTGATCGTCTCGTCATAATCGCCTTTCTCAAAACTTTCATTAGCCCTGTTCAATTTATCCTCTGTACTGCCAGGAATGATAGCGCTTGTCTGGGGAGACTGTGGAGGTTCTTCTGTTTCTATCTTTTTTTCGGTTTCATTGACTTCCGGTTTTTTTCCCTCCGCTCCCGGAGTTTGAGCAACAAGAGCTTCATCTATTTTACCTTTTGCTT
>JGI2171J19970_10000174_pt1 | contig 29377 bp, 22 predicted proteins | sample DeeMarSWOR324_28_FD_19970 | JGI IMG/M metagenome (IMG submission 19970) | reverse complement strand
ATCTGGAGGTTCATCAAATCAGGAGGGTTTAGTAGCTTAGGATGTTGTGGAGCTCTGCGAACAAGGAAATTGCAGACTACGTGCCATAGTTGAAACCCACAATCAGCATGATTTTTTTAAAGACTTGATAATGTAGTCATAAGTCTAGCAAATTGTGTAACCTGAGATCAAATCACCTGGAAAATGCTCAGCTGACTTCAGAGCCACCGTTTTAACCGGTGTTTTGGGTAAGAATCATTTTCTTAAACAAAAGCTGCGGCTCTCACTTGCCTGGAGTATCTTTCAGGAATGGAGGCAACCAAATGGAGCACCATGGCCATTCATTTTGGGCCAAATCGCTCCACTATCCACCTGCCGGTTTTCGCGCTAAAACCGAAGGCCCTCAGATTGGTTATGACTGTCCCTACATTGCCCTTGGCTTCAATGGTGACCATTTCCTCGTCAAGCATCAATTTCTCCTCATTCCATCTGTTGGTGAGGGCGCTGAATCCAAGGACTCGAAATTTAGTAAACACAACTGCCACATGCCCACTGTATTTACTACCTAGAACCTGCTCATTGGGACGAAGGTTTTGAGTCACCCACCGATCTCCCACGGCTGAAAAGGCCAAAAGCTCTCTTTCTCTCACCAGAAGGTAGACTTCCTCTTCCACCTCTTCTGAAGAAGCAATTGCCAGGGGGAACCAAAATACTGCTACCAAAAGCAATATGCCTAAGGCGCCCTTATTACTCATTNCTCATCTCTCGGCTTTCTTCCATCATTAAGGAGCATGCTGTGGCTTCCCGGAGCCTCTCGTCCCCGACCTTTTCAAAGAATTGCCCCTCCTTGGGCATGGTGCGGGCAATGTCAACCAGCAGAGGCTGAGCAAGAATTCATTTTGTAATCATAACATTATCAAATTTTGAAGGCCTGGGTCAAATCCCTATCTGAGATTTGTGAGCTCAGGTTCAGACGATCAAACATGATGGGAGGGAGAAAACTTAGAGGTTATTTATAGGATATCCCGGTTTTGATAATGTTCATTGATGCCTATCCTTCATCCTTATCGGGATAACGTCTCGCTATGGACTTCAGGACATCCAGGCAGGAAAAGAATGCATCGATGATTTCGGGGTCAAAATGCTTTCCGGATGATTGACGCATCTCACTAAGAATATGGTCTTCATGCCACGGCTCCTTGTAACATCTCCGAGAGCACAAGGCATCGTAGACGTCAGCTACTGCCACGATCCTACCGAAAAGGGGAATCTCTGTTTCCCTCTTAGACAGGGGCTGGCCATCAGGTCCCTTAAAGCCCGGCAAGACCTTTTCAGATATCATATCAATATGCCCTGGATAGCCAGTTCCGTCCCATTTCTCGTGATGGTTGAGCGCCACCTCGGCTGCCACTTCCTCGAAGTCTGATCGGATATCTTTGAATAGTCGAGCTCCTAGATAGGTATGGCTTTTCATAATCTCAAACTCATCCATGGTAAGAGGAGCAGGTTTTTTAAGGATCAGATCGCTGATGGCTACTTTGCCCACATCATGAAGCATGGCTGCCATCCTCAAGAGATCCTTCTGTCTTTCCACATCTTCAGCAAGGAGCCCTTTTTTTCTTGCCAACTGCTCAAAAATTTCCACCGAGTATGCCGCTACACGGTTTACATGGGGACCTGTTTCTTTAGGGTCCCTGAGTTCTGCCATACTGACCATTCTGAGGATGATGTTCCTCGTCATTTGAGCTCGTTCCAAGGCAAGGGCAGCACTGGTGGCAAAGTGCATGATGAGGGATTCATCGAATGTGGAAAAGGGGATAATGTTTCTATGATCATCTTGGGCGTTGATGATTTGCATTACCCCTAGTACATCTCCTCGCTGATTGGTCATGGGAACAGCGAGCATTGAACTTGTTTTGTACTTGGAAAGCCTGTCAAACTTGGAATCAAAGCTGTAGGGGACGGCGCTGCCTATTTGGTAAACATCAACGATATTTACTGCCTCACAGTTTTTGGCCACATATCCGGCAATGGACATGTTGTTAATGGGTACGGAAAAGGTGCTATATATAAGCTTTTTCCCGGGGCCCAATCTATTTTGTAGGGTATCGTTCTGCGTATAGCTAAATTTCAGGTCATCTCCATCCTTTAGATAGATAGATCCTGCATCGGCATTAAAAAATCTTCTCGCATTGGTAAGGATCTTTTCTAAGAGAAGATCTACATCTTTCACCTGGTTGATATCCAGACTGATTTGGGTAATGAGATCAATCTTTTCTTTTTCGCTCAACATGATAGCATTAGCAGCCCAAACTTCCTCGACTCACTGCATATCCGCTCTTTGTCTGATTTTCTTACTGTACCCATCTTCCCGCCTAAGATAGTCACGATAGTCTTCTTCGTGATGCTCCAGTATGAATGCAAGGTAGTTGATATGGTTTTCGATGGCCTCCATATATAAATCCCGGTCCTGGTTCCAGCGCGCCTTAAAATGGTAGTGCATATATTCATTCACCCTGTCCAGTTCAGTGGCAAACCTCTTCCGGCTCATGGCGTAGAAGTCTATGGTTTTTTTCAAGAGGTCCAACTCAGTATCAAATCCCTTAACACCTCCCTCCCTGAATTCGTAGAACAGAAAGAGCAGTTTCTCAAGATAGTTCCGGTCTGCCATCTGGCCCAGGAGATCAGCGGTACCCAGCATCTTGCCCAACAATTCAGTCTCCTGAGACTTAAATTGGATTTCATTGATCTTGGTATCGAGGCCAGTGCACATGAGGATGTCGGGGTAGTGTGTGAAATCCTCCTTTGAAAATCCACTATCTGCGATGTACTTTTCAATGAAGACAATGCTGCGCTTGGTATCTATACGTGTGTACTTAGCGCCTGTTCCAACCTTGTCATCAATGGTTTGGATATATCCCGTATCATGCATAAGTGCGCATAGTAACCCCAGGGTTACATGTTTTTTGCCAAGGCTCTCTCCACCTATCAATGCACCGTGCGTGAGTCTTGCCATGGCCAGAAAGGTATCTGTGGTGTGCTTGAGGTCGTGGTATTGGGTACTGCACCCGCGGTATCCTGGATACTTGCCGCGGAAAAGGCGCACAATATCTTTAAATACGCGATGTACAGCGTCAAAGTCAAAATCCGAAAAGATCATGGCAACGATTGCCCTGACCTCATCCAGAACGCTCTGAGGGTCTTCCATATTTACCAAGCGTGAAAGTTGAGTCTCTTTCATTCTTATCCCTTCAATCAGCTACAAATTCCATGGCAAACAAGGCCATTGCATATTTATGGGCTTCGGGTTTTTTCATATGGAGATGAAGCTAACCCCCTTGTACTGCGGGTACACCAAATAGGCACAATCAGGTAGTTTTGACGAACGCTTTATAAGCTTCTTACGAACCCTGATGATAACTCTGCTCATCTTCGCAGGTCATCTCCAAAAGAGCCTTCTCCATGATTTACGTGAGATCCCTCTCCTTGTTCAACTCCACATTGAGGTTGTCTGCAATGTCCTGAGCCTAATCGAAGGTCACCAACAGGATATCATTAATCACATCCCGGTGCAAGCCGAGAAATCTTTCAGCCTCTTTGAAGGGAGTGTGAAAACCAGCTTTTTTCTCCATTTCAATCCCTGCTCCAACGGAAAAGCTTTGAAGGGCCTCGTTAAACAGTTTTAGTAACTCTTGCATGTTGCAATGGTCAAAGATGCCATTGCCATGAAAGAATTAAGCGTATTATAAAGATTTACAGGATGGGAGCAGATGGGTAAGGGGAGTTTTTTTAAAGACTCCGACATTAATTTAGGGGACCAAATCCAGAGCCAAGACGCCAAGTGGCAAAATGACTAAGCAAACAGGCTCTCCCGGTTCACCACAGAGGGTATACCTACCATTTTCTGGGTCACCATGGGATGGCAGTGATCCAAAGATTACCCGGGGAATAATCGTGGCCTCAAGAAAGATTGTCTTTATTGTTAATCCCGACGCAGCAATAGGCTCGTGTCCTCTTGGACCTCCCTAAGCCACATAATGGAAAGATTCATCAGCCCCAAAAGGTAAGCGCGTTTGTAGGCAAGAGGATGGAGGCCTATTCGGATCAGCGGGTGCTTCTGCACATCCACGGGGAGCGACCGGGCCACCTGCCTGTTATCATTGACATAGTACCAGGAGTCGCCCTGCTCATTGCACCAAAATAGATCCCTTGGAACCATTGCCAAGATTTTGGTATCTCAGGGCTCTATGTGGAAAAAACGTGAGGGTCGGAGCTTTTCTTGCGAGATTTGTTTGGGGCAAGCTCAAAACTCCCATCTGAGAAATCTGACATAATAGGGTCCCACGGACCAATTAGGGGAGATTTCTCGCACAGATTGCTCACATTCTATCGCTGGGATACCCAAAACAATCTTACCGCTCCGGATATTTAAGAGGGCAGGCATGATATCTGGGAAACAAAGACCAGATTCAAAAGAATGACAAAAAAACAGATACAGACCCACACCGCCGCATATGACACCCCCATAGGCTATCTCAACAGTGATCGTTGTCTTGGCTAGACAAGGGGATGAGAAAACCATGAGGAGGATTAAAAGGATCAAGAAGATGATAAGACATATTTTACCAGAAAGTGTCATTGTATACCTTACACTATAAGGGTAACTGTCTTATTGCCATGATAATTCGTGGTTTTTGGTTTCATGAAAAGAGTTGCTCATTGCTTAGAGGTTCTCCTTACATAAATAGCTTTTATCATATTTCCCATGTCAAGACAAAATAAACCGATTCCTAAAGCGTAATCCGTCAAAGGTTGGCCTAAGACGGCTTAAAAAAGTGAACAGCCAAAAAAATCTTACCTTTTCCCAGATCATTTCAATGATGATCAGGATCCTGTAGGCGATTAGATGCGGCTGCCTTCATGGAAAATATGCACCCGTCGAGGCTCGATGCTCAGGGGAATGATCTGTCCCGGTTGGAAGGCAGCCTCCTTGGGGGCACGGACCGTGAGGCTCCCTTGGCCCAGACGGGCATGGATATACTTTTCCGAGCCTACATTGCTGATCATCTCTACCTTAACCTTCAGGGTCGTATTCCCACCCTCCCCGATTTCGATGTCCTCGGGACGGACACCCACCTCCACTTCGCCTTGCCCCAGGTTGAGCTGAAGTCCTCCCAGGTCCATGGAAAAACCAGCACCCTGGAAATGGGGTCGACCATCCTTGTGGAGGAGCCTTCCCCTATATAGATTCATCTCCGGCGATCCGATAAAGGTAGCCACGAAGGTGTCTGCGGGGAACGCATATATGGTCTCGGGCCGACCAATCTGGTGCACCCTCCCGTCGCGCATGACCACCACCTTGTCGCCAAGGGTCATAGCCTCTACCTGGTCGTGTGTAACATATACGATTGTGCTCTGGATCTGACCGTGGAGCTGTTTGAGTTCCAGTCGGACACTGGCCCGCAGGCGGGCATCCAGATTGCTCAAGGGCTCGTCGAGCAGGAAGAGCTTAGGCCGACGCACCAACGCCCGACCCATAGCAACCCGCTGACGCTGCCCACCCGAGAGCTCCCGGGGTTTTCGGTTCAGGAGATCCTCGATCCCCAGTAGGCGGGCCGCCCCCAGGACCCGCTCTCGGATGGTTTGTTTGGCTACGCCACGCATACGAAGCCCGAATCCCAGGTTCTGGGCCACTGTCATGTGCGGATAAAGGGCATAGCTCTGAAAAACCATGGCCACATCCCGCTCCCGGGGGGCAAGCCGGTCCACGGACTGGCCCTCTAGCAATACCGAGCCCTCGTCCTGGAGGATCAGGCCGGCGATAATATTGAGCAGGGTACTCTTTCCACAACCCGAAGGTCCTAGAAGCACGCAGAACTCCCCGTCCTCTACGTGCATATCCACGCCGCGGAGTGCCACGATCTTACCAAATCGCTTGGTAATAGATTTCAAGGTCAACGATGCCATCTTCAACCTTTCATGGCCCCTGCGGTTAGGCCCCGAACCAGGCGTCGTTCGAAGAAGAGGAAGAGGGCCACAATCGGCATGGTCACCATGACCGAGGCGGCCATCACCAACTGTTTGGACAGATGAACACTCCCTGCGAGCTGAACTACCCCTCTGGAGAGGGTGAATTTCTCAGGGGTATCCAGGAACATGAAAGCAAAGAGAAACTCGTTCCAAGCGATCATGAAGGTATACAGGGCCACGCTGGCCAGGGCCGGGGCCGAGAGGGGAATAACAATCCGCCAGATCACGCCAAGACGGCTGCACCCATCGATCAGTCCCGCGTGCTCCATCTCAAGGGGGAGGGTCTGAAAGTAGCTTCTGAGCATATACAGGGCTACGGGAAGGGTCTGGGCGAGGTACACGAGTATGAGCAGATTGATCGAATCCCGAAGCCCCATCCGGGAGAACATCACGTACAGGGGGATCACCAAGACGATTGCCGGAAACATATAGATGAACAGGATGCTGAAGGACATAAATTCCCGGCCGCGAAAACGGAGCCTGGTCACGGCGTATCCCCCTACCGTGGCCAGGGTCACCGAGAGTACCACGGTGACAATGGAGACATACATGCTGTTGGAGATGTATCGGAGAAAGCCGTGTTCAAAGAGGACCTCATAATAGGCGTAAAAATCGATTTTTCGAATATCCAACCCCAAGTTGCCGGGCTTGAGGAGGATCTCCCCCAGAGACTTGAAAGAAGAGACAATCATCCAATAAAAGGGGAAGGCCACGATAATGATGAAGAAGATGAGACCCACAACCCTGAGAATCCGGATAACTGTCCCCTCCAAATGCTCTCGGCTCATCTCTTCGTGCCCCCGTTCATGGAGTATTCTTGCCGTTTACCTATTCGTGATGGCGTCATTCCATGTGCCATAAAGGGGTAGACTGACACAACTAATCCTCCTTCACAATCCAGCGGAAGTATATGATGAGGAAAATCGACAGGACCCCAAAAAGCACCATGGCAACCGCTGAGCTAGCCCCGATGTTAAATTCGCCAAAGGCGTAATCGTACACCTTAATGGTCAATACCTTGGTTCCGGCCTGTCCCCTCGTGAGCAGGAAGATATCGTCGAATTTGTTGAAGGTCCAGATGAATCGGAACAGGAAGAGGGTGGAAAGAACCGTGTACAGTTGGGGCAATGTTATGTGGTAGAACCGCTTAAACGGGCTTGCCCCATCGACGGATGCCGCCTGGTAAAGCTCATCCGGTATGGCCTGGAGTCGCGCGAGAATGAATAGAAAGGCAAAGGGAAAGTAACGCCACCCCTCGAAGATGATCACTGAGGTGAGGGCCAGGGGCAAACGTACCCTCACCCCCAGGAGGTCCAAGTCCCACCAGCGCTGAGAGAGGAACGGAATCGGCTGCGTCAAGAGGCCCTTGTCCACGGCCAGCCAGTTGAGGACGCCGAGTTGGGGATCCAGGATAAAACTCCAGGTGAAGGTGACAGCTACCACGGGGGCGATATAGGGTGAGATAAGAAGCCCCCTCAGCAAGCTCCGGCCAGGGAATTCCCCATGGACAAGGAGTGCCGCCATCAATCCGAGGACAATGGACAGAGCGCTTCCCGCAATGGTGTAGATCAACGTGGTCACGAGAACCGGCCCAAAGTCCTGATCGCCGAAGACCTTCTGGAAGTTCTCCAGGGTAAGATTGAACTTGAAAAGGGAGGCCCCTCGAAGATCTCCCAGGGAGACTGGTTTGAGGCTGAGCCACAGGTTCCAGATCACCGGGAAGATTACGAAGGCCAAGACAACTGTGAATGTGGGGAACAGCATCCAGAAAGCGAGTCTGGCTTCCTGATCTAAGAAGGTAGGTGTTCGTCTTTTCAATTGGCTATTTGCTATTGATGATTGGCTATTGACTATTCGACCCTCAATTCTCAATCTTCAATCGGCAATCCACTACTCCAAGGCCTTCACCCGCTCGTCCATCATCCGGGCAGTCTGCTTCGCGCTCAGTTCGCCGTCAAGGAATCGTTTGAGTATCTCGGGAATAACCTTTGTTCCATAGATCTTAGAAATAAGGGCCCCCTTCCCTCTGGCGAATCCCCAGCGATCGAAACCGTCTACCCCGGCTACAATGGTTTTTACCACGTCCATCCCGTAAAACTCGGAGATCTTGCCCCGGGTCGTCGCCCCGAACTCAAGCTGCATCCACCCACCAATGAAGCGGTTGTGCTCGCCCCGGGTTCCCCTTCGCACGGGCAATTTACCCTCTGCCGCCATACCTAACCACCTCAGGTACCCCTCGGTGAGGACAAATTCCACCCACTGCGCTGCTGCGGCCTTGTCCGCATCTCGGGTGATGCCCATATAGTTTATCTGGCCGTATTGGGCAATCCCGTTGGGGCCGTGAATGATGGTCACGAAGCCAGTATTTTTGGCCAGGAATCCCGGCTGCCCTTTGGCTATATCAGGAACGACGGGCTGATCCCTCCGAAGTCCCGAGAGTTCATCCAGGATGAAGGGAGACCAGATGATCATGGCTGCTCGTCCCGAGAGATAGTCCATCCGGGTGTGGAGCCAGTAGAGGTTTCCAGGAGGGGTGAAACGGGTGAGAGCCTTGTAGAACTCGATGGTCTGGACCATCTCCGGGGTATCCAGGTCGACGTTTCCAGATTGATCTGTCAGTCTAACGCCATTGGACAGCGCGAAGTGTTCGAAAACCTGCTGAGTGTATGTCTGTCCAGGGTCAGTAGCTGCCTCGAAGCCCCAGATTAAAGGCGGATTGTGCAGGGCTTGCGCCGCTTGAAGGATGAGATCCCAACGATCAGGCACGGGCAATCCCTTTTTCTTAAAGAGATCCTTGCGGTAGAGCAGGAGCTGNCCCCATCCATCGACCGGTANAGCAGCATAGCCGGCCGGGACACGAGCGAGGTTCAGGGGCCCTGCGCCAAAGGTCTCTTTGCCCAGGTGACTCACCACCTCCGTTGCAGACCGATCATCCAGAATCCCTGCCTCCGCCCATCCGATGGTGAAATCGATAGGGTGGAAGACTACATCGGGGAGGGATCTTGCTGCATAGGCGGCAGTGACCCGCTCTGCCAAGAGATTTTCCTGCACAGGGACCACGAGTACGCCAATTCCAGTTTTGTGGGTGAATGCGTGGGCAATTTCTCTCTGGACTTCCAGTCGGTCCTTCTCCACCTCGGTGGTCCAGAACGTGATCTGGTTTTGGGCTCCAGCCGTGGGAAGGCCCATCATGCTAACCCAGAGAATTGTCAAAACATACAAAATCGTTGCCCACATAGATAGCTCCTACTTTCCCAAAACTATATTCAAGCCATTATAATCCACGAGTCTTTCCAAGGTCAATGAGATTGTGCAGACCTTTGATGGCCAATACCCTTGTAACAACGGGCACCTGCCCTGGAGCGATTGTCGCAAGGGACCAAGTGATATATGAGGATCGGCTCTTCTATTTTGGGAAATTCGTCTGGGGCAAGAAGAGAAGATCAACATAGTCAATCTGGGAAGGGATAATTTAGAGGCCCCCTTTCAAAGGCCTTCCCTCAGGAAAAGACAAACAATGACTACCGCCGGCGCTAAGCATTTCCTGTTCATAGTGACACAATCCCGATTAGGCAATGGACTAAAAAGGCATCATAGAAAACCCAGGGCTGGGGATTGATGAGCCACGGTGCTATGAATCATAATGCCTTGCACAATCTGACTCAATTTGTGTCTTGATTCATCTAATAACGCCTTTGTTGAATCCGCCTGCGATCTTTTATTGACAAAAATTTTAAGGATCATCTGGGTCTGGAGGGCCAAATTTGCTTTTGGACCTTCTATGTCTCTTGAACTTCTCTATCAATTCATCGAATTTCTTTTGTTGATCAGGGCTCAGTGTCTTTCTCATCTGAAAAGATCCCTGATCAATAATTTTTCCTATTTCCGAATGGGTTTTTCGAAAGTGATCCTCTAACTTATCTCCCACCTGGTCAATGAGCCTTTTAAATTCATTCTTCTGATTTTCTGTCAAATCGAGTTTTTGAGAGAATCTTTTCAACAAGAAGGCCCTCTTTGCCGAATGATCCCGCCTGGGGTGAACAAAGTGATGCTTGAAATATAATCCTGTTCCCAGTGAACCGAACAAAAGGCCAAGGACGAACACAAGCACCACGCCTGTAACTAATTTCAATTTTTTCATATTGTCTCCTTAAGCCCCGAAGAGTTGCGCTAAGCTTACCTCCTCGGTATCATTGATAAATGATGTGAACACGTCGTATTCCGGAGTGAAATCAAGATTAAAGAAAATGGCAGCCACTACAATTATCAAGAGACACGTGGCAGGGGTAAGTCGCCATACGAATTGTTCGAAGAGCATAAAGAAGCTTGGTCCTGCTTGAACGGGCCCGAGGTTTCTGATGCGCCGCATCACGTCCGATTGCCATTGATCACCCACGTCTACGATCTCTTTTTCATGATAGGCGCGCTGGAGTATTTTTCTCAGTGATTCAAGCTCATGTTGAAGGGATTTCATATGGCCCTCCCTTTACGTTGAAATTAACGCTGTGAGTATCTTTTCAAGTTTTTTCCGAGATCTGAAGGATCGGACTTTTACATTGGAAATGCTCAAACCCAGAAGTTCCGCTGCCTCTCTCCCCGAAAGCCCTTCTAGGTAGACCAGCTCTAATACCATCCTGTCCTTGGCGGACAATTTGCTCAGTACCCAGTCCAGCAGTTCTCTGGCTTCTTTCTCTTGACTCTTTTCATGGAACGATTGATCGGATTGGTTGGACAGGGTCTTATCCAGCCACTCCCGGTGGCTATCGGTTAAATCGCTCATTGGGAGTTCTCTGGAGCGATACCGCTTTCTCCAGAAATCGTAACAGGTTCTCACTGTAATGGCAGACAGCCATTGTCTGAAGCTGCCTTCTTCTTTAAAGCCTGGTAAGGCCTGATACGCCCTTACAAACACGTCTTGGGTTGTATCCTCTACTTCATTGTAGGGTATATGCTTTTTTACGATTCTTAAAACATGATCTTGATATTTTTTAAGCAGGTACTCAAAGGAGTTAACATCTCCACCGATGATCCGACGAACAGTTTCCTCATCACTTGGCCTGCTTGGATGGTGTTGCATCTTCAGGTGTCAGGTAGAACCCTTTTCTAAGTTTATGAATTAACATAACTATTACACATAACTTATCTTGTTATTGTTCTACAGGTCAATAAAGAAAAAAGGGCCTACCTGATCTTGCCGATATATCCTGTTTATCGCAAACCTGAAACCATCTAAGAATCCCTATATTTGATGACTCTCATCCCACTTCATAAATATCCTTTATTATTGTTAGTCGTAGGTCGGCCCAACAAAGTTACAAAAAATGAGCATTTCTATCCCTTCCTATAGAGACGCTATATTCTTATTTTAGAAGGATACCTGTAATTTTTCTGACCGCCACATTCTTTTTACATCCTATCCCTAACAAGTGTTTTTTCTTGTAACCTTTTTTATAAGCCGTACGACTTAACAAACAAGGGTAATCAAATCACCATTTCAAATAATAGATTTAAATGGCAGCACAGAATAAAACAGCGAGGAATACCAGGCTGCATGAAAAGGGACGGCTCTATAGGTGAGCGCGAGGCCTCAAAAAAGCTTCTGCCGAGAGGTTACCGGATGAGTGACTAATGAATGTTACGAAAAGAACAAATACTGGGCGACTTCTAACGTGGCTTCATGCTCTGATCGCGATCCTGATCCTTGCCGGATGCGCGACTGTTGGACCAGATTATGTACCGCCTGACACGTCAGTCCCCGCGGACTGGCACACCCAACTCAAGGGTAGCCTGACCGTCGAGCAGATGGATCCCCAGACGCTGGCGAGCTGGTGGACTACGCTTAATGACCCAGAGCTCTCCAGTCTGATGGAGCGCGCCGTGGTGGGCAATCTGGACCTGAAGCAGGCCTGGGCCCGGATTCGAGAGACGCGTGCCCGCCGGGGCATAGCCAGGGCCGATTTCTTCCCGACCCTCGAGGCTACCGGTTCTGCCACGAAAAGCCGAAGCAGCGAAGAAACGGGGACCGGAAAGACCCGTGAGTTCTATGCGGCAGGCTTTGACGCTGGTTGGGAGCTGGATCTGTTTGGCGGCGTGCGCCGCTCTGTGGAGGCTGCCGAGGCTGATATCCAGGCCACCCAGGAGGGCCTACGTGATGTGCTGGTGTCCCTGACCGCCGAAGTGGCCTTGAATTATGTTGAAGTACGTACCTACCAGAAAAGGCTGGCCGTGACCGAGGCCAACCTGAAAATCCAGCAGGAAACCTATTCGTTGATCCAATCACGATATCAGGCCGGCCTCGGTGACGAGCTGGCCGTGCAGCAAGCCCGCTCAAACTTGGAGAGCAGCCGTTCGCAGATACCGACCCTGCGCACCTCCCTGGAGGCGTCCAAGAACCGCATCGCGGTGCTTCTGGGTGAGCAGCCGGGCGCTCTCTATGCACAACTGGAAAACTACAAGCCTATACCGGTTGTCCCGCTGGATGTCGCCGTGGGCGTGCCGGCCGATGTCCTTCGGCGCCGGCCCGACGTACGCAAGGCCGAGCGAGAGCTGGCTGCCCAGACAGCGAGAGTTGGTGTGGCAACGGCAGATCTCTACCCCAAATTCACGCTGAAAGGCTCCATCGGGCTCGAGGCCCTGTCACTGGGAAATCTCATCGCGGCCGGCAGCCGGACCTTCAGCATCGGCCCTCGCATCACCTGGCCAATCTTCAATGCTGGCTCCATTCGTGCCAACATGGAGGTTCAATCGGCCCTGCAGGAGCAGACCATGATCCAGTATGAATCAACGGTGCTCAGCGCCCTGGAAGAGGTGGAGAATGCCCTCGTGGCGTATGTCGAGGAGCAGATTCGCAGAGCGTCATTGTCGGAGGCGGCAGATGCAGCCAAACAGGCCCTGGAACTGGCCCAGTATAAGTACCAGACAGGGCTGATCGATTTCATCACCGTGCTCGATGCGCAACGTTCCCTACTGACCTATGAGGAACAATTGGCCCAGAGCGCTGGCAGCATTACCTCCAACCTGGTACGCCTGTACAAGGCACTGGGGGGTGGCTGGAACACCCTAGCGCCTGATGAGGAGTACGGATTGCGAAGTTGAGGAGAAGATAATGAACACAGATCCTGAAACCGATATTGCCCAGACCCTGGGCATCGACCAGTCCTCGGGGAAACGAAAATACCTGAGACGCTTGTTCGGCTGGGGTTTTCCGTTTCTTATTGCAGCGATGGCCCTGATTGTCTTGATCACGCGGAACAAGGCCGAGAACGTGCAATTCAAGACCCAGCCCGCATCTCGGGGAGACATCACCATGAAGGTGAGCGCTACCGGCAATCTTGAACCCACCAACCAGGTGGATGTGGGCAGTGAATTATCCGGGATCATCGAGACCGTAGAGGTGAACCACAATGACAAAGTGAAGGTGAACCAGATGCTGGCGAAGCTGGACACCGATAAACTCAAGGCCAAGGTGCTCCAGTCAAAGGCCGCTCTGGAATCGGCCAAGGCACAGGTCCTGCAGGCACAGGCCACCCTTGAGCAAACCCGGCTTGAAGTCAAGAGGCTGAAAAAGGCCTATGAGTTGAGCGGCGGTAAGATCCCATCACAATACGACCTGGACGCAGCCGAAGCGGCATTTGTGCGCGCGCAGGCCGATGAGGCCAGCGCCAAGGCCCAGGTCGCCAAGGCCCAGGCCACGCTGAAAGCCGAAGAGACGGACCTGGCAAAGGCGGTGATCCGATCGCCCATCAATGGTATTGTCCTCTCTCGCAACGTAGAGCCCGGCCAGACCGTGGCCGCCTCTCTGCAGGCCCCGGTGCTGTTCACCCTGGCAGAGGACCTGACCCAGATGGAGCTGCACGTGCACGTGGACGAGGCCGATGTGGGTCAAGTGAAAGAAGGCCAGGGTGCCACGTTCACCGTGGATGCCTACCCCGAAGGGACCTTCGAGGCCCGGATCACACAGGTCCGTTACGGCTCCCAAAACACGGACGGGGTCGTTACCTACGAGACCGTGCTCAAGGTTGACAACTCCAATCTGCTGCTGCGCCCGGGAATGACGGCCACGGCAGACATCACGGTCCAGAAGGTCACAAACGCAATCCTGGTGCCGAATGCAGCCCTGCGGTTCACCCCACCGGCGAGAAAACAAGGCGGGAAAAAGAGACGTTCCGATGGCGGCAGCGTGATGCGTAAACTCATGCCTCGCCCTCCCAGGCCGCGAAAAACATCCTCGAACAATCACCCGGACACGGCAGCCATTACCACCAACCGGCGTGTCTGGACCATCAATGACGGACACCTCGTGCCCATTCCGCTCAAAACAGGGGCGACCGACGGCATCATGACAGAAATACTCGAAGGAGACATAGCGCCCGGGATAGAGTTGGTGGTCGCCATAGTGAGTGAAGAAAAATGAGTACAGAAAACGGAAATCAGCACCTCATTGAACTGGCGGGCATCACCAAGGTATACGGTATGGGCAGCTACGCTATGCACGCCCTGCGGGGAATTGATCTGCGCATCAATAAGGGGGAGTTCGTGGCCGTGATGGGGCCGAGCGGATCGGGCAAATCTACCTGCATGAACATCTTGGGCTGTCTGGACATCCCGACCTCCGGCACATACCTGTTCAAAAGCCTCGATGTCGGTGTCCTGTCCCGCAATCAGCGCGCCCTTCTGCGCCGGAATTACCTAGGCTTCGTGTTTCAGGAATACAACCTATTGAACCGGACAACAGCCTTGGAAAACGTGGAATTACCCCTGATCTATCGCGGTATATCCGCCCGTGAGCGCCATAGGCGCGGCCGCGAGGCACTGGAAGCGGTAGGACTCACTGGATGGGGATCCCATACCCCAAGTGAGCTTTCCGGTGGGCAGCAGCAGCGGGTTGCCATCGCGCGGGCCGTGGTCATCGAGCCAGAAGTGCTCATGGCAGACGAGCCCACCGGAAACCTTGATTCCACCTGCAGTCGTGAGATCATGGAGCTGCTCTGCGCCTTCAACCAGGAGCGCGGCATCACCATCGTCATGGTGACGCATGCACCCGAGATGGCGCGTTACGCACGACGGACTATTCAGTTCCTCGACGGCCTCATCAACCCCGAGGAACTCAGCGGGGAGGGACGATCATGATATGGGAGACGATCCTCCTGGCGTTTCGATCGATTCGCCGCAACGTGCTGCGTTCATCCCTTACCATCCTGGGTATCGTGATCGGGGTGGCGGCCGTGATCACCATGGTTACCCTGGGGGACGGGGCAACTGCACAGGTGACCGCCGATATTTCCAGCCTCGGCAGTAACATGCTCCATGTCAGACCTGGCCAAGGTTTTCGCGGCCCCGGCGGCACGCGATCTACCGCTGACATGTTCGAAGTGGGTGATGCTGAGGCCGTCAGCCAGGAGATCTTCGGGCTGGAAGCCGTGGCGCCAACGGCATCCCGGAGCCAACAGGCCATCTATGGAAACAAGAACTGGTCCACCTCGATTATGGGTACCACTAACGCCTATTTTCAGGTACGGGACTGGGAGTTGAAGGGCGGGCGTAATTTTACCGAGAGCGAGTTACGCGCCGGCAGGACCGTCTGCATACTCGGCTCAACCGTGCACAAAGAGCTCTTCGGCGATCAGGACCCTCTGGGTGCCACCATCCGCTTGCAAAAGTTCTCCTGCCAGGTAATAGGGGTTCTCGAATCCAAGGGCCAGACGGGCTTCGGCCGGGATCAGGACGATATCGTGATGATTCCCCTGCGCACACTGCAGCGGCGTATTGCGGGCAACAACGACGTGGACGCTATCTATCTGTCGGCCCAGGAGGGCATGTCCACGGCGGCGGTCAAGGAGGACATCGAACGATTGATGCGTGAACGGCGCCGCATTGCACCCGGTGAGGATGACGATTTCCATGTGCGCGACATGCAGGAGATCGCGAGCACCCTGACAAGCACCACGCGCGTGCTCACCGCCCTGCTGGGAGCGGTGGCGGCAGTGAGCCTGCTGGTGGGGGGAATTGGCATCATGAACATCATGCTGGTGTCGGTTACCGAGCGTACCCGGGAGATCGGCACCCGTCTGGCCATCGGCGCCTTGGAGCGTGAGGTGCTGATGCAGTTTCTGATCGAGGCTGTGGTCCTGTCCTCCTTTGGCGGTCTTTTCGGCATCATTCTAGGGCTTCTGGCAGCAGCCGCCGGCGCGCACGCCCTCCGGATGCCCTTTGTGCTCAATCCGGGAATCGTGGTCATCGCCGTCGTTTTTTCCGCCGCAGTGGGAGTGATTTTCGGTTATTTCCCGGCGCGCAAGGCCGCACGCCTAGACCCCATCGAGGCCCTGCGCCATGAGTAAATACACCGCCTGAGGGCAAGTTGAGTTCCTTTGAGAAAATGGTGATAGAAAAACTACCAGCATGAGAAATGAAGCGGTCATTGCTCAACTGACTCGCGGTTCTATCGCAAAGACGTTATTTACGCTGACCACCTTGATTCTAGCGAAGCTCCGCCTTCCCGGCCCGTACCGACCCGGGACGGGCAAACCGACAAGGCGTGAAGAGCACAATTTTTTGTGGGGCACATGCTCAATGTATTCACTGAGCCTCTTATAGGAGAGCATGGGTATCTCCTTTCAGGTATGAAGAAGCGGATACGTGTAAGCCAGCTCATGGCACGGATAAAGGCGCGCGGGAAGGCCTTAGAGAACGTATCCGTCACGTCTCCCTTAAGCGTTCAAGACTGCGATGGACGCCTGCGTCCGCGTTCCAGAGTCCCACGGACTTCGGAAACTGGAGCATCGGTAATGGCTCAGCAGAAGTTATTGCGTCGTTCATTACCTGAAAAGAGATACCCATGCTCCTTTTAGAAACTTGAAATAAATTTTCAGATCTTACTCTATATAGAAAGCTAGTGCCGTCATATTATCTGATGGTCGAAGACCTGTGTCAACGAGCAGGAACAGGGGAAATGGTCCTTATGGATGCTACCAGGAAGATCGAGCAGGCATCATGAAAACTATTCCAGCCGTGTAGTAGAAGACTGCTTATCTATAAATTACCGGTTAACAATCACAGGGTGCTCTATTTGACTCTTGTTTTTGCCGAAAACTAATGGCTGAATAATGAGAGTAATCACTTGAAAGCCGAAAAGATAGTTGATATGGTGCTGAAAAATTTGTTGAAGACGAAACTCTGAACTTTTGCTGCGGACCTAAGAATTCCTTGTGTTAGTTGGGGTCGGGGTATGGACTTAGATATGGAACTGTACTTGAAAGCAACGCCTACCATTGAAGCAGCTCATGAGCGGATCATTGGGGCCGCACGAAACGTGACAAGGGGCTGTTCAAGTGACGAGGAGAAGGCGGTAAAGCTCTTTTACTTCGTTCGAGATTCGATCAGGTATAACATCTACATGATCTCTGTATTCATCGAGGACTTCAAGGCATCCAGGATTCTTGAGTGGGGCAAGGGGTACTGTGTCCAGAAAGCGGTACTCCTTGCGGCCCTTGGAAGGGCTGCGGGCATCCCGAGTCGGCTGGTCTTTGCCAAGATCAGAAACCATAAGGTACCTGCCCATATCTTTCAAATGATGAAGACCAATACCTTCCCCAGGCACGGATACAACCAGTTCTTCTTGAATGGGGGGTGGGTAAGCGCTGCCGCGACATTTGACAAAGGGCTATGCGAGAAGAATGGATTGCCCCCGGTGGAATTCGATGGAAAAAGCGATGCTTTCTTACCGGAGAAAGACCTGAAGGGCGAACCCTACATAGAGTATGTGGAAAAGTTTGCGCCCAGGGAAGATCTTCCATTTGACTGGATTAAAGAAAAGGTCTCAAAGTTGGTAGGCCCAGATAAACGGCCCTGGCTGCATAGAAATCAAGAAAGGAAGGCCGACGAATCAGGGTAGAGGTAATTTAGGGGCCTCTTAATTCTTTGACGGCTGAGACGACCTGCGATACCTTCTCACTTGCCTTACCCTGAAGGAAGATATCGGTGATATGATCAGTAAGTACCGTTCTTTCCAGATTTATCTCGATTATCTTGGCACCGGCCTGCTTTGCCTGCGTCGGAAGTATGTTAAAAGGAGAAACCACAGCCGAGGTACCTATTATCAATAAGGCTTGGCAGGTAGAGGCTAAGTGCGAGCTCCTTGCCATGGCCTCAAGAGGAATTGCCTCTCCGAAAAAGATAACATCTGGTTTAAGTATCTTTCCGCATTCGCATTGAGGTGGATATTCACCTTTCTTCTCTTTGTAATCATATTTCCTGTTACACCAGAGACAGATAAGCGAACGGGAGTTGCCATGATATTCGATAACATCCCGGGAACCAGCTTCCTGGTGGAGATTGTCCACATTTTGAGTACTTATACACTGAAGCAGACCCATCCTCTCTAACTCAGCCAGACCGGTATGCGCCTCATTCGGCCTTGCCTTATCAATAATCCCTTCCATTTCCTTCAACATCTGCCAGACCTTTTCTGGTCTCTTCTTGAAGGCGTAAATGGTGGCGTACTCTTCTGGATCAAACCTATCCCATAGACCACCTCTGCTTCTAAAATCCGGGATACCTGATTCCACTGAGATACCGGCACCGGTAAGGGCTATGGTTAATTTAGATCCCAGGATAATCCTTGCAACCTCTTCAATTGATTCATCCATTCTTAACCCTTCGTTTTGGTACAGTTGGTCTTATTAGTTCTATTTGTTCTGTTTCTTGCTCGAATACCGCCTTGTCTGTTCACTTTAATCATTTCAATGCATCAATCCACTGTGAGGCGGACCAGGCAAACCAACAAAACACATAATGTTAAATCACCTCGAGGCTGATATCAACAGATCTGGCAGAATGTGTAATGGCACCAACAGAAATCAGGTTCACCCCTGTTTTGGATATCTCNTCTATTGATTCGAGAGTAATCCCACCGGAGGCCTCTAAAAGCACCCTGCCTCTGGCAATAGAGGCGGCTTCCAACATTTCTTGCAGAGACATATTATCCAAAAGAATGGCATCTGCCCCCGACCCAATAGCCTCTTCAACGCCTTTGACGTCCTCTACCTCCACCTCAATCCTTAAGGTATGGGGCGCCCTAGCCCTAATTTTAGTCAAGGCCTTGGATATAGATCCAGCTGCAGCAATATGGTTATCTTTGATCAAGATCCCGTCAAAGAGCCCAAAGCGATGATTAAACCCGCCCCCCATCCTAACTGCATATTTTTCCAATACCCGCAATCCCGGGGTTGTCTTTCTGGTATCAATCACCCGGACCCTGGAAGGATCTGTTTTCTCAACATACCTCCTGGTGAGGGTTGCTATCCCGGAGAGATGTTGCAAAAAATTGAGGGCTGTCCTTTCCCCACTCAGCATCCCTCTCATTGATCCTTTAACAATACCGATATCGTCCCCCTGTGGCACCACATCTCCATCATGATAGTTGGATTCAACGCTGATTTCAGGATCAAGCCGGGAGAAAATCCTTGAAAAAACCTCTATCCCCGCCAGTACTATCTCTTCCCTTGCTAATAGCCTTGCCTTTCCCTTTGTGGATGGATCGATTATAGCCCAGGTAGTTATGTCACCAGGCCCCAGATCCTCCTCTAAGGCAATATCAATTATCCTATCGATTGCGGAGAGATACCCCGTATTCACTTGAGTCCCTCAAGAATGGCAAGGTCTTGGTTTAATTTTTCTAACTTGACGCTCATAAGACCCACCTTCTCTTTGACATTCCCTGCTATATGGGGAGGAGCGTGATCCAAGAAATCCTTATTTGTCAATTTCTTTCTTGATATTTCCATTTCATGTTCTATCTTTCTTATCTCTTTATATACCCTCTTCCTCTCAGCATCGTAATCGATCAATCCTTTAAGGAGAACATGGAGTTGGATATCGCCACAAACATAACTAGCAGACCCTTCAGGTTTTTCAATATCGGAAACAATATCAATAGATTCTACCTTTGCCAGGCTGGAAATATAGGCAAGATTATCACTGAGAACCTCTCTTTCTCTTGACCCCTTTACATCTATGACTATCTTTACACTTTTCTTTGGAGGGATGTTCATCTCTCCCCTTATATTCCTGATACCTGTTATCACTCCTTTAAGGAGATCCATCTCCTTGATTGATTCCTCATCATGGATGAATTCTGCAGGTTGTGGGAATCGGGCTACCATGATGCTTCCTTCTGTATGCGGGAGCATTTGCCAGATCTCTTCGGTAATAAAGGGCACAAAGGGATGAAGAAGCCTCACCACTCCGCTCAATAGAACTTGCATTATAGACTGGGAGACTTCCCTCCTTTTTTGATCCTTGCTATAGAGCTCCAGTTTGGCCATTTCTAGATACCAGTCACAGAATTCATGCCAGACAAACTGATAACAGATGTTGGCCGCATCATTGAATTTATAACCATCAAGATGGCTGGTTATCTCTTCTGCAACCTTCCCTATCCTGGCCATAATCCAGCGATCAGGCAGGGTAAGATTACTGTTATCAATAGAGGGGGATTTACAATCCTTCAGGTTCATCAATGCGAATCTAGCAGCATTCCAGATTTTATTAATATAATTCCTGTATCCTGCTATCCTTTCTTCCGACAGCCTGATGTCTCTTCCTTGGACAGCCAATATCGAAAGGGTAAATCTAAAGGCATCGGTACCGAACCTGTCTAAGACCTCCAGAGGATCAATTATATTTCCTTTACTCTTACTCATCTTCTGGCCCTGTTCATCCTTGACCAGGGCATGGATATAGACATCTCTGAAGGGGACATCTCCCATAAAGTGGAGTCCCATCATCATCATTCTTGCAACCCAGAAAAAAAGGATATCGAAACCGGTTACCAGCACCGAGGTGGGATAAAAGGTTTTCAGTTCGTCAGTGGAATTCGGCCAGCCCAGAGTAGAAAAAGGCCAGAGAGCTGAACTAAACCAGGTATCCAGCACGTCCGTTTCCTGCTGGAGATTCTTGTTTTTGCAGGAAGGGCATACTCTGGGAGCCTCCCTGGCCACTATAACCTCTCCGCATTCCTGGCAATACCAAGCAGGTATCCTATGCCCCCACCATATCTGCCTGGATATACACCAATCTTTGATATTATTCATCCATTCGTAGTAGACACCTTCCCAATTGGGAGGCACTATCCTGGTTCTTCCATCCTTTACTGCAGCGATCGCCTTTTCAGCAAGAGGGCCTACTCTGACAAACCACTGCCTGGAGAGAAGGGGTTCGATCATAGTCTTACAACGATAACAGTGTCCTACCGCATGACGGTAGGGCTCGGTCTTCTCGAGCAATTCAGACCTTTTTAGATCATCAAGTATCTTTTCTCGGCATTCAAACCTATCCATACCCTGATAAGGACCAGCCAGTTCATTCATTCTGCCATTCTCGTCAATGACCTTTATTCGTTCAAGCTGATGAGCGTTTCCAATTTCAAAATCATTCAGATCATGAGCTGGAGTAATTTTTAGGGCACCGGTGCCGAATTCTCTATCTACATATTTATCAAAAATTACCGGTATGGGCTTATTCAGTACTGGCAGAAGGACATTGGATTCTGAGAGATTTCTGTAACGTTCATCTTCCGGGTTCACAGCCACCGCAGTATCCCCTAAGAGTGTTTCGGGCCTCGTTGTCGCCACAGTCAAGTAGTCATCTCGATTTTCAAACGGATACCGAATATAATAGAGGAAGCTATCCGTATCTTCATGTTCTACCTCAAGGTCAGCCAGTGCTGTATGGCACCTGGGACACCAGTTTATGATATAATCTCCCTGGTAGATTAAGTCTTCATCATAGAGACGCACAAAAACTTCCCGTACAGCCACGGAAAGTCCCTCATCCATTGTAAACCTCTCTCGAGTCCAGTCACAGGAACTTCCCANCCGTTTAAGCTGACTAATAATCATTCCACCATATTTTTCCCGCCACTCCCAAACCAATTCAACAAACCTTTCCCGACCAATCTGGTGACGATCAGCTCCTTTTAGCGCAAGATCTTTCTCCACTACATTCTGGGTGGCAATACCTGCATGGTCTGTGCCGGGTTGCCAAAGGACATTATATCCCTTCATTCTTTTGTATCTGCACACAATATCCTGCAGGGTATTATTAAGGGCATGGCCCATATGTAGGCTCCCAGTTACGTTTGGTGGAGGAATGACAATGGAAAAAGGAGATTTATCTGATTTGCTGCTGGCCTTAAATAGATCATTGTTTTCCCAATAATAATACCATTTCTCTTCCACTTCCTTGGGTTCGTAGGTCTTGGCCAAGACATTGGTTTCCATTATTATGAAGCTCCTATATTTGTTGGTTTAATGAACCATTACGACTTAATTTGACTATTTATGTTGATCATGTGGCAAAAAAGGTCTTGGGTCAAGTGGAGGCGAGATATGCAATGTGGGATGCGGGATCGCATATTGCATATCACATATCTGTCGAGTTTTGGCTCCATGAATATCATGGCAATAGAGAACACATAATCAGGTTATTTCACGACAACTACTAGGCCGAAATAAACGGGAATAAAGATAATTAAATGGGCACAATGACATTTTCGTAAAGATTGTTTTCAATTAGTGCCACGTGCCCATTTATTTCAAACAAAAATAACGTATATTATTCCTCAGGCATGATACTCCTTTTTAGGACATCTATCTCCTCCCTGACAATCTTTTCGGCTACTTCAGGGATAACCTCTCTGGCCACCCTTTCTAAGACATCGCTTACTACCTTTGTTATAAGAGCCTCAATCTTTCCCTCTGTGATTGGCGGAGCCTCCTCCTCTTCCTTTACTATTTCTTCAGCGGGAGGCATTTCAGTCAAAATCTCTTCCGCAGCCGCCTCCTTATCTCGAACCTCTTTTTCAACTATTTCCTCCAATAATGGCTCTTTCAGCTTCCCTATATCCTCCTCAGAGACTAATTCCTTGAGTTCTTCGAGTTCCTCATCCAGGTCAATCTCTTTTTCTATATCTATAGTGGCTTCTGGTTCCTCTTTAACTGCCTCCTCCGCAACCTTTTCCTCATCCTCAGAGACTAATTCCTTGAGTTCTTCGAGTTCCTCATCCAGGTCCATGTCTTTTTCTAAATCTATAGAGGCTTCTGGTTCCTCTTTAACTGCCTCCTCCATCTTTTCCATGACAAGTGTTTCTACACGAGTTTCCTCCTTCTGACCAAACGAGGACTCAGAGACAAGGCCCTCGGCCTTAGCTAATTCATCAACCCCCTCTTTCACCTCACCCACTTCTGGCAAAACATCCTCCAGAACCTCTTTCTCCTCTTCAGATGCAGCCTGTGCTTCTTTTGGGGCTTCTTCTTCATCTAATAAAAACTCTTCCAAGCCTTCTATATCTTCCTCAACCGATTCAGGTGCCCTGCCCTCTGCAGCTACATCAACAAGGTCTATGATTTCTTCTTCTTTTTTCTCTGACTCCTTCTTTTTCCCTTCTCCCTCTGCAGCTACATCAACAAGGTCTATGATTTCTTCTTCTTTTTTCTCTGACTCCTTCTTTTTCCCTTCTCCCTCTTCACCTAAAAGATCCTCATCAAAGTCAAAATCAAGGAGATCTTCATCCTCACCCCCGTTGATATCTTTTGCATTGTCATTGTCCTTGGCCATGATCATCCCCCTACTTATGATCATTTAATAATAATATTTATAACACATAACAGAAAAGAGTGTCAAGGCCTTTAAAAAAGGCAATCTTTCGATCTTTTTCTCCATAGCTTCCTTGCATATCAAACCTAAAATAGGGGAGAGAAGCTTTATGTCTTAGTTAGGTTATACCGGGCAACTGGAATAATGCTATCCGCAATCTCTCTCCGAAGGGCAATGGAGTTTATCTTAAAGCTGGTAGGACCTCCTCTTTTCAATATAATCCTTTAAGATCTATAGCTAGCCACGATATTCAATAGAATTGGTTATTGCAAAAAAAACAAAAGACAATAAATGAATTATCGCTGATTCTTTCGAAAACTATCATCCGGAAAAGTTGAAGTCAAACGAATTTCAGGAACCTCGTCCAGGGGAATACTGCCTTTTTTCGCTCGTGCCCGCTTTCGCAAAAATGGGTCTCTTCAATCCTAGGTGTTCTTCTTATTCTCTAAATATTGCCTTGCAATTTAAAAAAAGGGTTGATAAGGAGAGAGTTGATAACAGTAAGACCAAAAAGGGTAAAGCTATGGGTGGAAAATCTAGGGAAGTACCACTAAAAAGACTCCGGGGATGGTGTGATCCAGAGTCCCTTGGCGTTCAATCTACTAGAGATATAGACAAAAGAAAGCATTTGTTGGTAGCCCAGGAGAAGGCAGTCAAAGGGATTACCTTTGGGCTCAAGATGCCAAGAAATGACTATAATCTATATGTAGCTGGACCAGATAGGACCGGCCTAACCTTTATTGCCAAAACATACATTGAAAAAATAGCCAAAAAAGATCCATCACCCTCTGACTGGTGCTATGCATATAATTTTCAGGAACCTGATACGCCGAGATTTCTTAAACTGAAAAGTGGTATGGGCCAAAAATTGAAAAAGGACATATTCGAGTTCATACAAGAGGTTAAGACAGAGATGCAGGATGTCTTTGAAACTGAGGACTATAATAAAGAAAAGGAGGCTATAACCAAGATATTTACTACCAAGAGGAACGAATTGATCTCGCTGTTGGAAAAAAAGGTAAACAAGGGCGGATTTGTCCTAAATATTAGCCAGGCGGGGATGATGACTGTACCATCAAAGGACGATAAGCCTATGGATGATGAAACTATTGCAGCCATGCCAGAGAAAAAAAGAAAAAGGCTCCAGAAAGTAAGCCAGGAATTGCAGAAAGAGATGAAGCAAACAGTGAGGGGCATTAGGAACCTGGATAGAAAATTGAAAGAGAAAATTAAGGAGCTTGACAACAAGATAGCCCTTTACCGGGTTGGACACCTAATGGAAGAGCTTGAGATGAAATACAAGAATCTGCCAGAGGTATCAGATTATCTAAAAGGGATGAAGGATGACATTATCCTGAACATAGATGATTTCAAACAAAAACAACCAGTCACTCAAGGCACAGTTTTTATGTCCCAAATCGAACCCTCATTCACCCGCTATGAGATGAATGTCTTGATTGACAACTCAAAATTAAAAGGGGCTCCAGTTATAATTGAAACTAACCCCACCTATCCTAATCTCTTTGGCAGAATAGAGAAGCATGCACAATTTGGTACCCTGTTGACAGATTTTACCATGATAAAACCAGGTGCACTCCATAGGGCAAATGGCGGCTATTTGATTATTAAGGCCATCGATTTGCTGAGAAGTCTTGGATCTTGGAATGCCCTCAAGAGGGCGATCAAGAGCAAGGAGATTATGATTGAAGACCTGGCAGAAGAGATAGGGTTTATATCAACAAAGACCTTAAAACCTATGCCTATTCCCCTAAATATCAAAGTCATATTGATAGGAGATCCTCACATATATCACCTTCTCTATTCTTTAGACAGCAATTTCAAAAAGATGTTTAAGGTCAAGGCCCAGCTTGATGATAGTATTAAAAAGGCCAAAAAACAGATTAAGAATTATCTTTTCTATATTGCTAAGGTATGCGAAGAGGAAAATCTACTGGACATTGAAAAAAAAGCTCTCGCCAGGATAATAGAGTATGCATCCGAACTGGTGGGAAACCAGCGAAAGATGTCACTGAAACTACCGGAAATAAGTGATTTAGTGGTAGAGGCCAACTTCTGGGCCAAGCAACGAGGCAGAAAGTTCATTGAATTAAGTGATATTGAGAGCGCCATTGATGAAAAGACCCAGAGATCAAATCTTATGGAGATGAAAGTACATGAAATGATTGAAGAAGAGACCCTCCATATCCAGGCAAGAGGGGAAGTTGTAGGCCAAGTAAATGGTTTAACAATTTACGACTTAGGTGACTATACGTTCGCCAGACCAATAAGGATAACCGCTACAGCTACACCTGGCAAGGAAGGGATAGTGGATATTGAGCGCGAGGCCAAAATGAGCGGGAATATACATACAAAAGGGGTCTTGATTATGGAAAGTTACCTGAAAAATAAATATGCATTGGATAAGCCCCTTGCCCTTTCGGCCAGTGTTACCTTTGAGCAAAGCTACGGAATGGTTGATGGGGACAGCGCCTCGGCTGCCGAACTTTTTGCCATTCTATCGTGCCTATCAAATAAACCTATACGTCAAGGGATTGCCGTTACCGGTTCGGTAAGCCAATTAGGTGAATGTCAGCCTATCGCTGGTGTTACCAAGAAGATAGAGGGTTTTTTTGATGTCTGTAAGGCCAGAGGTCTGACCGGGGACCAGGGTGTTATTATTCCAAAAAGAAACATAAACGATTTGATGCTCAAGAAAGAGCTTATAAATGCGGTAGAAGAGGATAAATTTCACATCTATGCCATTGAAGATATGGATGAGGGCATTGAGATCCTAACTGGTGTCAAGGCAGGTAGAAGGGATAAAAAAGGAAACTACCCAAAGAATACCCTGAATTATCTGGTCATGGAAAGGTTAAGGCTAATGAGCGAGTCAATCAAAGAGTCAGAACAGAAAACAAGGAGAAAGGTGAGAAAAGTAAATAAAACAAAGAAATAGTTTATTCTATCTGGTTAAGAAATTTAACCATTCCTCTTAAGATAGCTTTTAACAGATCCTCTGATAAGAGCCCCTTCTCTGATAACCCACAATAAAAATCCTCTGCTCTCTCCTCTACTGTTAGCGCTAAATCTTCCTTCCTCTTATAAATATCTATCATTTCCCTTCGGAAATCTTGAGCTTCCTTTTTGGCTCTTTCAGAGAATTCTCTTCCCTCAGGAGGTGTCAGGGCACCGTAGTGCTCCAAGCAGATAATCTCTGCGCCAATCTTTCTGAGCTTATCTATACTTTCTTGAAAATCATCATAATTCGAACTCCCCACAGGAAGGATCCTCTCTTCTGTCAGGATTCCAATGCTGTCAGATGGGAATAGGGTATATTCTCTGGGGAAATAGAGCGCCAGGCTGCACACTGAATGTCCAAGAGCATCAATGATCCAAAATTTTACCCCATTTTCGAGGTTAAGTTCCATTCCACCATTGATTATATGATGGACAGGAAAGCCTTCTTTAACAAGACTTAGTGGCTCCATCTGCCCAATCCGGTGCTCCGAGTTCAGTATTGAGTTGTTATAATCTTGTGTGGCCTCAAGTGCCTTTTGATTCTTTAGGATACCTGCCCCAACTTTGGAAACAGCCACCCTTAGCCATGGCCAATGTCGTGCAAGATATAGGACCATACCAAGGTGATCATAATGGGTATGAAGAAGGATGAGATGTCTGATTCTCTCCAGATCTACCTCAAGATGATGAAGCTGTTTTAGAACGTCATGCACGACATGTGCCATAGCCCCACCGACCAAGGCATAGATATCCCCTTTGACTAAATAGGAACATAGCTCTGGTCGACCCAAAAACTCAATCCTCTCAGTAACTGGACCAGGTTCCTTTACCCACATAAGACAATCCCTTCATATATCCTGACTATTTGGGGCCAAGTAGACTATTTAGCAGCAACTTCGCTTGATTTCAATAGTTGACTCCGTGTTATTTCTTATATTGACAATCTTTCCCCTTTAATTATAATTAAAGGCCAATGCCGGAGTGGTGAAATTGGTAGACGCAGAGGACTCAAAATCCTCCGGGCCTCGTGTCCGTGTCGGTTCGATTCCGACCTCCGGCATTCAATAAGATCAACAAGTTATTTGAGGCCAACTGTATTATAGTTGACCTTCCTTTTCTTCCCGAACGGATATTACAACCCTCACTCTATCCTTATAGATAAGAAAGAATAAAAAAGATAATATCTGAATGCTTTTTCACTTTCCTTCCCGCCCTCAATAAAGAAACGGGCAATTGTCCTTTCTCTTAATAGTGTTGTTATTGTATTTATTTGATTATACGGAAGTTTTTCTGTATATTTGATCAAATGTCAGAAACACAATCACAGTAAATCGCCGTGGACGAATAAAGAAGAGGAATAATTGAGAAGGTTTTTTATCGAAAAAGTTGTACCTGCTACCAATTTTCTATCTCTCACAGGCAAGGAAGCCAGACATATCATTGACGTTTTGAGAATGAAAAAAGGCGAGAAGTTGACTGTTATGGATGGTAAAGGTCACCTATTCGAATCAACAATAGAAGACCTAAATTACAAGGAAGTAAAGGTCAGGATCGACAAGGGTATTTCACCCCCACCCCCTTCACCAATAGAAATTAGTCTGGCTCAGGCCCTTATTAAATCTCACCCCACGGATTACCTTATTCAAAAAACAACGGAATTAGGAATAAGTTCAATCCGTTTTTTCTATTCAGAAAGAACGGTCATAAAATTGAAACCAGACCATCTGAGAAATAAAATGGATCGATGGACGGAAATTATGAAATCAGCCTGCAAACAATGTGGTAGGGCGACTCTCCCTACGTTAAACCCTCCTTTACCATTTGAAGAACTTATTAACAATGCGCCCGATAAAAACATGTTAAAGATCCTGCTATGGGAAGATGAAAACAAGAAAGACCTCAAGAAACTCTTAAGATCCATGAGCAGATTGCCACGTGTCTTGGCTATGGTAGGACCTGAAGGAGGTTTTGCCTCGAATGAAATCAATCTGGCAAGAGAAGCTGGTTTTCACATAATATCTTTAGGAAATAGGATCTTGCGTGCGGAAACAGCAGCTGTGTCATTAGTGTCAATTATTCAATACGAATGGGGAGATTTGAACTTAGCCTTGCCAAGAGGGCATAAAAAAACCCCCTATTAGTAAACTGATAAGGGGCATGAAAGATTCCGGCGGCGACCTACTCTCCCACGCAGTCTCCCACGCAGTACCATCGGCGCTAAAGAGCTTAACTTCCGTGTTCGGGATGGGAACGGGTGTGTCCTCTTTGCTATTGCCACCGAAAAGTCATATACGAAGTTATCATTGAGTTTGTGAAATAAAAGGTAGATAATTATGGCCAAGCCTCTCGACCTATTAGTACTAGTCAGCTCAGTACATTACTGCACTTACACACCTAGCCTATCAACCTTGTAGTCTTCAAGGGGTCTTTAGTCCCGATGTCTCCATCGGGAGGGATATCTAATCTTGAGGTCGGCTTCCCGCTTAGATGCTTTCAGCGGTTATCCATTCCGAACATAGCTACCCAGCGCTGCCGCTGGCGCGACAACTGGAACACTAGAGGTTCGTCCGTCCCGGTCCTCTCGTACTAAGGACAGATCCCCTCAAATATCCTACGCCCACGAAAGATAGGGACCGAACTGTCTCACGACGTTCTAAACCCAGCTCACGTACCGCTTTAATTGGCGAACAGCCAAACC